>Ga0105240_10002726_pt1 | contig 28013 bp, 23 predicted proteins | sample KBSC54metaG_FD_80426 | JGI IMG/M metagenome (GOLD analysis project Ga0105240, IMG submission 80426) | Corn rhizosphere microbial communities from Kellogg Biological Station, Michigan, USA - KBS C5-4 metaG | ecosystem: Host-associated > Plants > Roots > Rhizosphere > Soil | place: Michigan, USA... | reverse complement strand
CTGGAACCGTTTGGCCAGGTCGAGCAGTTTCCAAAGATGGAAGGACGCCAGATGATCATGGTCCTGGCGCCTAAAAAGAAGAAGTAAGCAGAGCTTGTTTCTTCTATAAAGCAAGAAGAAGCAGCCATGCTTCTTCGCGCATCGCAGGATAAGTCTTTGCGATGCGTATCCCGGTCCGCAAGCGATAGCTGTAGCGAAGCCGAAGATTTTGTCGGGAAGCAGTTCTTTTGTTTCTCGCAAAAGCAGCAGTGAAAACTGCTGCCAATAAGTGAGAGCAGGCATCCAAGAGCAACGTATTGTTGCCACCTGCAATCATCAAAAAATGGAGCTGTCCAAAAAAGGACAGATAGTGTCATGCCAAAAATGAAGACGAAAAGCAGCGCCAAAAAGCGCTTCCGCGTCCGTCCAGGCGGTACCGTTAAACGCGGTCAAGCGTTCAAACGTCACATCCTGACCAAAAAGACCACCAAGAACAAACGTCAATTGCGCGGCGCAGTGGGAGTCCATGAGACTAACCTGTCGTCGGTTCGCGCAATGCTGCCGTTCGCTTAACCTCACACTAAGGAGCTACTATGCCTAGAGTTAAACGTGGGGTAACAGCACGTGCCCGTCATAAAAAAGTCCTGGCGCAAGCCAAGGGTTACCGTGGTCGCCGCAGCACCGTCTATCGTATCGCCAAGCAAGCAGTCATGCGCGCTGGTCAATACGCATACCGTGACCGCCGCAACAAGAAGCGCGTTTTCCGTGCCCTGTGGATCGCCCGTATCAACGCTGCTGCTCGTGAGCATGGCGTGACATACAGCGTGTTCATGAACGGCCTGAAGCGTGCTTCGATCGAACTGGACCGTAAGGTTCTGGCCGATATGGCAGTGACTGACAAGCCAGCGTTTGCTGCGATTGTCAATCAGGTGAAGGCCAACATCGCTAAGTAATTAGCCGTGTTGCTGCAGCCGTCGTCCGGTGTCGGACGGCGCTGCAAGAATCCTGCGGGGCAGAGGTGAAATACCTGTGCCCCGTAGTCGTTTCAGGCAGCCGCTTTACATGGCGCTCAATCTGCAATTTGAAGCAGTTGTTGAAGCTGCTGTTGTCATTTCGATTTCACCTTCGATTTCATTTTTTCGACTTCGTCGTCAAGCCGAACGGCTTTTGGATTACTCAGACTTCCATCTGAATGGAGCGAGACTTACCGCATGAATTCCCTAGAACAACTCGTTGCACAGGCCCAGGCCGATTTCGCCGGCGCACCTGACGCCGCCGCCCTGGAAAACGCCAAAGCCAAGTATCTCGGCAAGACCGGCCAGATCACCGAGCAGATGAAGGGCCTGGGCAAGCTGGCGCCGGAAGAGCGCAAAGTGCAGGGCGCCGTCATCAACGCCGCCAAGGAGCAGATCGAGAACGCGCTGACCGCGCGCCGCGACGCCCTCGCCAATGCGCAGATGCAGGAGCGCCTGAACGCCGAAGCGATCGACGTTACCTTGCCGGGCCGCGGTCGCGGCAAGGGTGGCATCCATCCGGTGATGCGCTCGTGGGAGCGGGTCGAGGAAATCTTCCGCTCGATCGGCTTCGACGTCGCCGACGGTCCGGAAATCGAAACCGACTGGACCAATTTCTCTGCACTGAACAGCCCGGAAAACCACCCGGCGCGTTCGATGCAGGACACCTTCTACATCGAAGGTAACGACACGCAAGGCAAGCCGCTGCTGCTGCGCACGCATACCAGCCCGATGCAGGTCCGTTATGCGCGCATGAACAAGCCACCGATCAAGGTGATCGCGCCGGGTCGCACCTATCGCGTCGACAGCGATGCAACCCACTCGCCGATGTTCCACCAGGTCGAGGGCCTGTGGATCGCCGAAGACATCAGCTTTGCCGACCTCAAGGGCGTATACCTCAACTTCGTCAAGGCCTTCTTCGAGACCGACGACCTGCAGGTGCGCTTCCGTCCTTCGTATTTCCCATTCACCGAACCGTCGGCGGAAATCGACATCGCCTTCGGCAGCGGTCCGCTGAAGGGCCGCTGGCTGGAAGTCTCCGGCGCCGGCCAGGTGCATCCGAGCGTGGTGCGCAACATGGGTCTCGATCCCGAGCAATACATCGGCTTCGCGTTCGGCTCCGGCCTCGAGCGCCTGACCATGCTGCGCTATGGCATCAACGACCTGCGCCTGTTCTATGAAGGCGATCTGCGTTTCCTGAAACAATTCAATTGAACAATGTGATGCAGGGCCGGCGCGAACATCATCGCGCTGCGAACTGTGGACTGTCCGGGTTTCCGGACCATAGCTGAAGGTTTGAATCATGCAATTCTCTGAAAACTGGTTGCGCACCATGGTCAATCCGAAGATGACTTCGGATGAGTTGTCGCACATGCTGACGATGTCGGGCCTGGAAGTGGAGGAAGTCGAAGCGGTCGCGCCGCCGTTCTCCAACGTGGTGGTCGGCGAAGTGCTGGAAGTCGCCAAGCATCCGAACGCCGATCGCCTCAACGTCTGCCAGGTGGATGTCAAGACCGGCACCATCCTCAACATCGTCTGCGGCGCGCCGAACGTGCGCGTGGGCATGAAGGTGCCTTGCGCCATGGCCGGCGCCGTGCTGCCTCCGGGCGCCGATGGCAAACCGTTCGAGATCAAGGTCGGCCAGCTGCGCGGCGTCGAGTCGCAAGGCATGCTGTGCTCCGCGCGCGAGCTGAAGCTGTCGGAAGATCACGGCGGCCTGCTCGAGTTGCCGGACGATGCCCCGGTGGGACAGAATTTCCGTGATTACTTCCTGCTCAACGACCTCAAGTTCACCATCAAGCTGACCCCGAACAAGGCTGATTGCCTGTCCGTGCTCGGCGTGGCGCGCGAAGTGTCGGCATTGACCGACACGCCGTTGAAGCAACCGACGTTTCAGACGGTCGCCGTCAACCTCGACGAAAAACTGCCGGTCAAGGTTTCCGCGCCGGACCTGTGCGGCCGTTTCGCCGGCCGCGTGATCCGCGGCCTGAACGCCAAGGCGGCAACGCCACAATGGATGAAGCAGCGCCTCGAGCGCAGCGGTCAGCGCCCGATCTCGGCGCTGGTGGATATTTCCAACTACGTCATGCTGGAGCTGGGCCGTCCGTCGCACGTGTTCGACCTGGACAAGATTCACGGCAGCCTCGACGTGCGCTGGGGCAAGAAGGGCGAACAGATCAAGCTCCTCAATGGCAACACCGTTGAAGTCGACGAATGGGTCGGTGTGATTGCCGACGACAAGGAACTCGAATCGCTGGCCGGCATCATGGGCGGCGACGCGACGTCGGTCTCGCTCGACACTACCAACATTTATCTGGAAGCCGCGTTCTGGTTCCCGCAGGCGATCCAGGGCCGTGCGCGCCGCTACAACTTCTCAACCGACGCTGCGCATCGCTTCGAGCGCGGGGTCGACTTTGCCACCGTGGTCGAACACATTGAGCGCATCACCGCCTTGTTGATCGAAATTTGCGGCACGCCCGACACCAAGGTCGCTGCGGTCGACGACCAGATCGTCAACCTGCCTAAGCGCGAGCCGGTCAAGGTGCGCACTGCGCGCGCCACCAAGGTGATCGGCGTGGCCATCACCGACGACATGATCGCCGACATCTTCACCCGCCTCGGCCTGCAGTTCACGCAAGAGCCCGGCCTGTTCGCGGTGACGCCGCCGTCTTTCCGTTTCGACATCGAAATCGAAGAAGACCTGATCGAAGAAATCGCGCGCGTATACGGCTTTGAAAACATCCCGGCCTTGCCGCCGGTGGCCGCCAGCGAGATGAAGATCGCGCCGGAAAACGTCCGTTCGTTGTTCGCCATCCGTCACCTGCTGGCCGACCTCGACTATCAGGAAGTGGTCAATTTCAGTTTCGTCGAGAGTGCATGGGAAGCCGACTTCGCCGGCAACCAGGCGCCTATCAAGCTGCTCAATCCGATCGCCAGCCAGATGAACGTGATGCGCTCCTCGCTGATCGCCAGCCTGGTCGCCAACGTGCGTTACAACATCAACCGCAAGGCCAACCGCGTGCGCGTGTTCGAAATCGGCGCGGTATTCCATCGCGATGCGCAGGTGCAGGACGGTCCGCTGGAAGTGGCCGGCTATCATCAGCCCAAGCGCGTCGCCGGCCTGGCCTATGGCCCGGTGGCCGAAGAGCAGTGGGGCCAGGACACACGCAATGTCGATTTCTTCGACGTCAAAGCGGATCTGGAGGCCTTGTTCGCGCCGCGCGTCTTGCGTTTCGCCCGCGTCGAGCACCCTTCGTTGCATCCGGGACGTTCGGCCCAGGTCGAGCTGGACGGCAAGAACATCGGCCTGATCGGCGAACTGCATCCGCGCCTGCAACAGAAATACGATCTGCCGCTGGCACCGGTCGTGTTCGAAATCGACGCGGCGGCACTGCAGCAACGCGACGTACCTGCCTACGTGGAAATTTCCAAATTCCCGGCGGTCACGCGCGACCTTGCGCTGGTCGTCAAGCAGGCTGTTCAGGTCCAGGAATTGCATGATATTTTCGCTGCGGAACAGCAGGGCAACGCTGTCTGCGGAATCATCCAAGCCTTTGTTTTATTTGATGAATATCAAGGAAAGGGTCTGGAAAATGACGAAAAAAGTCTTGCTTTCCGATTCACCTTGCAAGATACTCAAAACACACTCCAGGACGACACAGTTGACGCTGCAATGGCCGCTATCGTAGCCGCTGCGACGGGTAAGCTTGCCGCCAGATTGCGTGCATAACAATTTATAAATCGGTAAGAGGCGACTCACCCGTCATGAACAACGTGAATTCAAGCGAATTTCAATCTGTGCTGGATGCCGACCTGCAACGCGCCGTACTCGAATCCGAGGTGCGTTCGCAGGCGGAAAAAAATCTCCCTACGCTGACCAAGGCCGAACTTGCCGAACTTTTGTTCGAGCAGGTCGGTCTCAACAAGCGCGAAGCGAAGGACATGGTTGAAACTTTCTTCGATGAAATTCGCAATGCGCTCGAACGCGGCGAAGCCGTCAAGCTGTCTGGATTCGGTAACTTCCAGTTGCGGGACAAGCCGCAGCGTCCCGGTCGTAATCCGAAGACGGGTGAAGAGATTCCGATTACTGCGCGCCGCGTCGTCACTTTCCACGCCAGCCAGAAACTGAAGGAAATGGTCGAGATGTCGAGCGTCCAGCCTCTCGCCCTTGCTGCTGTGTAACGTAATCCCATTCCATGAACGAACGCGTCAATAAACCTGCGGTGATCGTATTGCCGCCGATTCCCGCCAAACGCTATTTCACCATCGGTGAGGTGAGCGAACTGTGCGGCGTCAAGCCGCACGTGCTGCGCTACTGGGAGCAGGAATTCACCCAGTTGAAGCCGGTCAAGCGGCGCGGCAACCGCCGCTATTACCAGCATCACGAAGTGCTGCTGATCCGCCGCATCCGCGAACTGCTGTACGAGCAAGGCTTCACCATCAGCGGCGCCCGCAACAAGCTCGACGGTCATCTGCATGAAGACCTGTCGGAGATCGTCGAAGACATCGAAATTTCGATGGGCGCGGAAGAAATCGAAGCCGTGCGCGCCGAGCTCAACGGCATCCTGCAATTGCTGAGTCCGCGCGCCTGATCCGGCGGACGTCGCTGCGGCGACGATGCACGAAAAAGCTGCCTGCAAAGGCGGCTTTTTTGCTTCTGGGATATCGATGAACGGAGAACGCACAACATGAACAACGAGATTCACTGCCGAGTTCGCGACGGCCTCGCCTGGCGCGCCATGCAGGAAAGCGATCTGCCTGCGGTGACGGCGATCGCTGAAGAAGTGCATCCCGATTATCCGGAATCGCCGGCGGTGTTCGCCGAGCGTCTGCGGTTGTTCGCGCAAGGTTGCCTGATCGCTGCCGACGGGCACGGCAATGTGCTTGGCTACGCCATTGCCCATCCGGCCATACTGGGGCAGCCGCCAGCCCTGAACTCCATGTTGGATGTTCTGTCGCCGCAGGCCGATTGCCTGTACCTGCACGACGTCGCGTTGACGAAGGCGACGCGCCAGTCGGGGCTCGGCAGCGCTTTGGTCGAATACCTCAGGGAGTTGACCGCCGCTCAAGGACTTGTCAGCATCGCATTGATGGCGGTGAACAATTCGGCGGCTTACTGGCAGCGGCGCGGCTTCATGCCGTATGAACATGCCGACGCTGCACTGGCGAAGAAGATCGCCAGCTACGACAGCGATGCCCAATACCTTGCGCTGGCTGCCGGGCGTTAATTCAGACTACGATCCCGCGCGCGCCAGTTCCTCCACGCGCTCCACGCGTCGCGTCGATACCAGGATCGAGCCGCCCGGATTGCGCTGCAGTGCCTGGCGCAATACCGCCACGCCGTCGCTGCCCGGTTGTCCGCCGCCCGCCAGATATCCATACGTGAATTGCAATGCGCGCTGATGCTGCGCAAGGACGTCGGCCTGACGTTTGTCCAGGCTGTCGCGCACCTGCACAATCTGCGCCAGCGATGGTGGGGCTTGCAGCATGGCGGCGATCATCGGTGCTTCGCCTGCAATGCCGAAGTGACGGATCTTGCCGGCTTGCACCAGCGACTCCAGCCAGCGCTGCCATTCATCGGTGGCGATCAGCGCCTGTACCGGCTCGTGCAGGAACAGCACGTCCAGCCAGCCGCGGCGCAGGCGGCGCAGGCTGTCGTCCAGACTCCGCTGCGCGCGCGCGATGCTCCAGTCGACCACCGGTTTGTTCAAGCCAGGGAGGACTTTGCCTGCGACTTTGCGCAGCAGGATTTCGGGAACGCTGGGGCCTGCGCCGTTGGGGCCGTACAAGCCGACTTTGCTGGCGATCGTGATGCGCTGCAATTCTGCCGCCGGTAATTCACCGAGCGATTGTTCCGCCAGTCCGAAGCCGTAATACGGCGACGTGTCGAAGTGCGTGAAGCCGGCGTCCAGCGCCGCCGTCAGCAGCGCCTGCCGCTGCGGCCCCTTGAACAGGTGATGCAAACTGGCGGTGCCGAACGACAGCCGGCTGACGTCAAGCGAGGTGCCGGGAATACGGATGGTTTGCATGCGCGGGGATCCAGGTTGGAAGGGAATGGGAGTACTCATGCGCGCGCCGGCGTCTTGCGCGACCGGCGTGCTCAGACGCAGAGCCAGCCGATCCGCCAGCCGGGCTGCCAAGGCCACCGCCAGGAAGGTCGGATTGGCCTCGCCGGTGGTGGGGAAAACGCTGCTCGACGCGATGTGCAGGTTGGCGACGCCATGCACCTGGCAATGGCGATCCACCACGCCCAATTGAGGATCGTCATGCATGCGCGTGGTGCCGACCTGGTGGAAACCATCGGTGGCCTGTTCGAGGATATGACCGATTCGCTGATCGGGTGGGCGATGGTACTCGACTTTACCCTTGCCGGCGGCGCGCAATTGCCGGTCCAGGATGTCATGCGCCTTGAGCACCGATTCGGCGTCATCCTTGAGATAGCGGAAGTCGATGGTCAGGCGCGGCATGCCGTGGGCGTCGTACTCCCGGTTCAGCGTGACGCGGCTGTCGGGATTGGGAATTTGTTCAGCGTGGTAGTTGAGCGCATACGTGCCGCCCTGATTGCGCAGCACGAACCCCGGCTTGCGCACCGGCGAGGCATAGCGCAGGCGCAGGATGGTCAGCACGTCGGCGGCAGCCTGCCAGGGACGACGCAGCACGTTGAGCAGGTGTGCGCCGTAGCGATACGGCGGCGGCCCCACGTGACGCAGCCGGATCGCTTCCGAAATCATGCGACGGCCGATGGCCGGGAACGACAACCCGAGGAACACCAGCGACAGTGTCGGATTGCGATGACGCTCGTCGTAGAACGGTGGATTGTCGGCGAAGAACGACGTGTTCAGTACATGGTGCTTGCGCTGCGCTTCTTCCGATACGGTGAAGCGGCGGCGCACGTAGGTGCCGGTGTCGTCGGCCGAAAAATCGAGATCGGCGAAATCTCCCGGCTGCGTCAGCGTCAGGCTGGCGATGCTGCCGAAGATATGCCCCATGTAATAGCGGCCGAGCGGCCCGCCCAGGCCGCCGAACAGGGCCGGATGGCCCTGCTGCGCGGACAGCAGCAAGCGCGTGGTTTCCAGGCCGCCTGCGGCCAGGACGTAGTGGGACGCCCGTACCGTCACGGCGGTATTCTTGTGACGCGCCTGCAGCGATTTGACGGCGCGTTGGTCGTCGTCGACAACGATGCCGGTAACGGTGGCGTCGAACAGGAGGTGGATGTCGGGCGCGGCCAGTACGCGCGGCCCCAGCTTGCCGACCAGCTTCGGCTGGCGCGCCCAGCGTTCCAGTTGCGACAGTTCGATTTCGCTCATGTCCGGCCAGTGCTGCGGCGCCTGGCGGAATTGCGCCTTGCCGCAGTCCAGGTAGTCGGCGGCCTTGTCGTACCACGGCCGCACTTCGTCCAGCGTGAACGGCCATCCCGAATGCGGCACGTACTTGCGCGGTTCGAAGTCGATCGCTTCGAACGGCACGCAACGTCCGCCCCATAGCCAGGAACTGCCGCCCAGCGCGCGGTTCGACGCCAGTTCCATCGGGGCGTGCGCCTGCTGGTCCAGCACGGTGGCGTGCGACCATTCCTGCGTCGCCGGGTTGGGCGCGGCGGCGCCGGATTCCAGCAGCAGCACTTGCAGGCCGCGTGCCGCGGCTTCCAGCGCCAGCGTCAGTCCGACGGGACCGGCCCCGACCACGCAGAGATCGAAGGTCCGGTCGGCCGGCAGTGCGGTCAGCGTTGGCATGGGGGAGGGAGGCGCAGGTTCATGGAGAGGGTCATTTCTTGCCGAAGAAGTGGTTCTTCAGGCGCGCCATCTGCCATTGGCGCAGATAGCGCCGGAACTCGAGGTTTTCGTAGCGCGGCAGGCGGCGCAGGCCGGACCAGAAATAACTGAAGATCATGAGCAGGCCGCCGATGATGACCGGTTTTTCGCGCATGCGGTTGATGCCGGTGGCGATCGCGTACAGCGGATGGTAACCCATGTACCAGTTGCCGCGCCCCCAGCGCAAGCGGCCTTCGTAGATGTGTTTGTCGGACGAACCCATGATGCGGTGGTGCCACAGCCAGGCTTTGGGATCGTAGTAGCAGAACGTCTTCCAACCCTTCATCCACGCGGTATGGACGTCGATGCCGTCCCACGACAGATGCTGGACGAAGCCGCCGATGTCCTCGAACGCGGTGCGCTTGTACAGCTTGAACTGCCCGGCGACCTGTTCGTCGATATGGCTTTCCTCGATGAACTGGCCGTCTTCGTGGCGATACACCTTGCCCGACACGGCGGCCAGCTGGGGATCTTCATCAAGCTTGCGGAACATGTGTTCCAGGTACTGCGGACCGAACGACATGTCGCCGTCGAGCTTGGCGATGTACTGGTAATCCTTGTGCTGGATATGCTCCACGCCGAAATTGAAGGCGGCGATGACGCCGCCGCCCAGCTTGCGGAAGCCACGGTTCTGGCGTGGCACGAGGCGGATGAAGGAGTATTTTTCGGCGTATTCGCGCACGATCTCGGGCGTGGCGTCGGCCGAACCGTCGTCGACCAGGATCCACTCCAGCGGCCGGAACGTCTGCGCCACCATCGAGTCCATCGTCAGGCGCAGGTATTGCGATTCGTCCCGTACCGGAGAAATGATGACCAGCGGCACGATGCGGGGATCGGTCGCAGGAGGCGCTTCCACCGGCTCCAGAGGCTGCTTCTGAACATCTTGCATAGGGCCTTCCTTCTGCATATCTTGTCGTATGTAAATAAGTTTGTAGCCGGGCGCAGTCTTGCTTATGCTTGCGTATGCTGTCTGATACACACACCCAAATCAAGAATTAATGAGTAAATTGATGTCAAATAGCGATTGCAAAGCTCGTAATATTGTTAGAATGATATCAAACTAATGATGCAATATAGTCAACTATTTCGCGGCAATTCGCCGTCGGGCATTGACTACCAGGGTTCCTGAATTCGAATCGTTTCTTTACCTCGCCGGAACGCATGACAAAACAAACCGCCTTCCCGACGTCGTCCCTGTTCGGACTCGATATCTGCGCCGCGAGTTTCACCGGCGCAGCCGCACAATTGATGCAATTGGCTGCCCGCCGCGCAGGACCGCCGGCGATCGTGGTGACGCCCAATGTCGACCACGTGGTGCGGCTCGATGCTGATGCACAGTTCCGACGGTTGTATGTGCAGGCTGATTATATTTTTGCCGATGGCATGCCGCTGGTCTGGGCCAGTCGTCGCAGCGCGACGCCGTTGCCCGAGCGGGTCACCGGTTCCGATCTGTTCGTCAGGCTGGCGCGTGAAGCGGCGGCGCAGCAATTGCCCGTATTCGTCATCGGCGGTCTGCCGGGCCAGGAAGCCATGCTGACCGCAGCGTTTGCACGGGTCTACCCGGGTTTGCCGGTGGAGCTGTATTGTCCGTCGATGCAGTTCGATCCGACCGGCGCCGAAGGCCTGGAGGCGCTGCGGCGGGTGAATGCGGTGCGGCCGGGCATCGTGTTCGTCTGCCTCGGCATGCCCAAGCAGGAGCGTTGGGCGTTCGCGCACAAGGACAGCATGCAGGCCGGCGTCGTGATGTGCGTCGGTGCGGCGATGGAATTCGCGCTCGGCTTCAAGTCGCGCGCACCGTTGTGGATGCAGAAGATCGGCATGGAGTGGTTCTGGCGCCTGGCCTCGGAACCGCGCCGCTTGTGGCGCCGCTATATCGTGCAGGGATCGAAGTTCGCCGGACTGCTGCAACGTGAATGGAAGCTGCAGCGTACAATCAAAGACAAGCAGAAGACAGGGAGCGGCCATTGAGCTTTTACACAGACAAGCGCAACCACCACACTACCTTGCTCGGCCTGGCCATCGGCGCAGCCTACGCCTTGACGATCATCCTGACGCTGGAAATCTGCGTCGCCATTTATCAATGGGCTGACTTTTCCACCTTCAATTTCGTTGCCGTGGTCGCCGGCGTGACCGGCTTCATCGTCTTCAGCGACCTGCGTCGCTATGCAGTCGACAACGCCGCGCTCATGGTGCATCGTTTCAGCACCATCGTGAAGTTGTGGATCGGCACCTTCTTTGTGGTGGTGCTGGCCTTGTATCTGACCAAAACGGGCCCCGAGTTTTCGCGCGTGGTGATGATCCTGTGGCTGGTCGTCACGCCGTTCACGCTGACGCTGACTTCGCTGGGATGCCGCTGGTGGGCCTTGCGCATGTATACCGCCAAGGGCGAGCGCCGCACCGCTATTTTCGTCGGCTTCAGCGAGGATGCGCAGCGACTGGCGGAGTCGTTCCAGACCTCGAAAATGCTCGGCATCACGCCGGTGGGATTCTTTGACAATCGCCAGGGCACGCAGCGCGTCGGCTCCGAATTGCCGCGCCTGGGCAGCCTGATGGAAGCAATCGACTGGATCGAACACAATCCGGTCGACGTGGTGTTCGTCGGTCTGGTGCACGCGCGCACCAGCGACATCGCGCCGGTGGTGGACGCATTGCATGATTCCGTGGCGTCGGTGTATTTCGTGCCGGATTCCAAGCTGTTCGGGCTGGGTCACATGCAATACGCCGAGATGGCCGGCACGCCGGTGCTGGTGGCTTATGAGACGCCTTTCATCGGCATCACGCGACTGCTCAAGCGCTTCGTCGACGTCATCATGTCGTTCCTGATCCTGCTGCTGTTGAGCCCGGTGTTGCTGGCCATTTCCATCGGCGTCAAGCTGTCGTCGCCGGGGCCGGTGGTGTTCCGCCAGATGCGTTATGGCGTCGGCGGACAGAAGATCGTGGTGTCGAAATTCCGCTCCATGCGCAACGATCCCTTGCCGCATACCGGTGAGATCAAACAGGCCACGGTCGGCGATGCGCGCGTAACGCCGTTCGGGCGCTTCCTGCGCAAGACTTCGCTGGATGAATTGCCGCAATTCTTCAACGTGCTGGAAGGCTCGATGAGCATCGTCGGACCGCGCCCTCACGCGGTCCAGCATAACGAGTTGTATCGTAAACAGGTCAAGGGCTACATGCTGCGCCACAAGGTCAAGCCCGGCATCACCGGCTGGGCCCAGATCAACGGCTTGCGCGGCGAGACCGACACGCTCGACAAGATGCAGCGCCGTATCGAATACGACCTGTACTACATCCGCAACTGGTCGCTCGGGCTGGACTTCAAAATCATTCTGCGTACGGTGCTGGTGGTCTTCAAAGACCGCAACGCCTATTAGGCCGGGCGCCGTTTCCCTAAGATGACGAACGCCGTCTCCCGACACGTGCTGAGCGAGCTGGCCCCGGACATCGCGGGGCGATTTGCCGTCGGCATCGCCATCCGCGTCCATACTTCCTTCGAACAGGCTGAACCACGCTGGCGCGCCGCCCAGGGCGAGTGCGCGTGTTACGGTTTCCAGGCCTACGACTGGCTGGCGACCTGGTACAAGAACCTGGGCCGGCGGCAGGGCTGGGAAGTCCTGCTGGTCGAGCTGACCGACACCGATGATCGCACCCTGATGCTGTTGCCGTTGGGACGGCGGCGTCAATACGGCCTGCGTATTGCCGGTTTCCTCGGCGGTGAAGTGACCGACTACAACGCGCCGCTGCTGCGCGCCGATTTCGATGTTTCGGCCTTTGCCGCGTTGTGGCCGGTGATCGTGCGGCTGCTGGGCGGCGTCGACGTATTTCGTGCGCGCCGCATGCCGCTGCACATCGAAGGCGTCGCCAATCCTGTGGCTGCCCTGGCAGGCATGCAGCATTCCGAACAGGCCCATGTGGCGACGCTGACCGGCGACTTTGAAACATTCCAGAAACAGCGTAGCGCCAAGGTGTTCGCCGATACACGCCGGCAACTGCGTCGGCTGGGCGAGCTCGGCACGGTGCAATTGCTGATCGATACGTCGCCGCCGCAGCGCGCGCAAGTAGTGGACGCCATGGCGCGCCAAAAGACGCGGCGCTGGCGTGAGACCGGCAGCCGCGACCTGTTTGCGGAAGAGGGCTATCTGGCTTTCTATCAAGACCTTGCTGCGCGAGGACTGGGCGGCGGCGCGGTGGTGGTATCGGCGCTGTACGTCGACGAGCACCTGGTCGCCACGCATTGGGGCATCCGTTACGGCAAGCGTTTCTACTGGCTGATGCCGGGATACGAAGACGGCGAGTGGGGGCGCTATTCGGTGGGACGCATCCTGCTCGATGCGGTGGTGCGCGATTGCATCGCGCAAGGCCTGGCGTTGTTCGATCTCACGGTCGGCGACGAAGCCTATAAACAGCAATGGGCCGACCATATCCTGCCGCTGTATGCCGGACAGCAGGGTCACAGCCTGCGCGGCAAGCTGGCGGTCATGCTGGACCAGACCTACCGCCGCCTGCGTGAACGGGCGCGCGCCAACCAGACCTTGCGCAAGCTGGTCAGGCGTTTGCGGGAGCGGCGTACTGCTGCAGGTAGTCGATAGCGGCGTTCACCGGCAACACCTTGCAGCCGGCCGCCAGCGCCGCTGCGACCGCACGTTCGAGCCGCTCGGGCGTGTAGCCGTAGCGGCTCGGCGGATCTTCCACGTCATGCGTATTCACAATCAGCCACCCCTTGCGGCGCACCGTCCGCTGCAGCAGCGCGTCGTAGTTTTCGGCGTCCACGTGCACGTCGTAGAGACGATGCGTCTTGAGGGCGTTGAGGTCGGCGGAATCTTCATGCGTGCCGCCGCCGGTGATGCGGCTGGAACGGAAGCGTTTGGCGCAGATGCGTTTGGCGTTGTAGGCATAGGCGCCGAACGGATAGGCGAAATTCAGCGTGCGCGGATCGACGCCCAGTTCCGCCAGGAAAGCCGCGTTGCGGTCCAGTTCCTGCTCCAGTTCGGCAGCAGTGAGCGTATCGCAGCGGATGTGCGAGTAGCTGTGGCAGCCCAGTTCGTGGCCGGTAGCCAGCAGCGTGCGGAGATGTTCGCGCGTGTGGCAGGGTTTGCCTTCTTCGAGCGCGCCGGTGAGGCCGCCGGCGACGTAGAAGGTGCCGCGCGCACCGTGGCGTTCAAGCGCCTGGGCGCCGGCCACGCAAGCTGAGGCGGGGACGTCATCGAAGGTAAAGCTGACCACGCCGACGTCGGCACGCAGCGGCAATATTTCCTTGAACGCATGTTGCGCCAGTCGTCGACTGATGCGCAGGGCCAGTTTGGAAGCGGAATCGGGCATGGGATTTTTCCGGAATCTTTGCCCTAATTCGCGACCACGTGTGCGCCGAAGCGGCGACGCCAGCGCAGGAAGGGCTTTTCGACAAAGTTATAGGATGCAACTGCGAGTGCAAATGATAGCAGCACTGCGGTCGCCGCGAACCAGGGGAAGGTTTGCCAGCCGATACGCTGCGGTCCGATGCTGCCGGGGCCCCACCAGATCTCGGCGATCACGATAGCGATCGGATGGTACAGATACAGCGAATACGACCAGTTGCCCACGCGCCGCGCCGGTTTGGTTTCCAGCAGGCGCGTCAGTGGCGCCAGCTTGTCGGTGAAGCAGATCGCGGTCACCAGCGGCATCAGCGCCAATCCTTGCAGCGAGTAGCGCAGCATATCGCGAAAGCCAGGATGACGCAGTGTGAAGCATGCCAGCAGCAACAACAGACAAACCGCCTGGACCACATGGCTGGAAGAAAAGCGCCGCCAGTGTTTTTGCGTGTCGTTGGCGAGGATCAATGCCAGCCACGCGCCGTACAGGATGGAGTCGATGCGCGTGTCGGTGGCCATGTAGATGTAATCGCTGCTGCCGCCGTTGTGATGCACGATCACGCGCCACAACAGCACCAGCGCCACGCTGGCCGCCAGCACCCAGGCAAAGCGGCGCAGGCTCGCGGTACCCGCCAGCAGCGCTACGCAGATGAAGGGGAAGACCAGGTAATACTGCTCTTCCACCGCCAGCGACCACAGGATGCTGAACGGGTCGAAGCCGTCGCGACCCTGGCCGAAATGCACAAAGATGCCGTAATAGTTGGCGTAATAAAACAGTGACGCGAACACCTTGCCCCAGCTCATGATGCCGCCGGCCAGAGTGAACACCAGCGCACCCAGCGCCACCGCGACCAGCAAGGCGGGATACAGCCGGAACAGCCGGCGCACGTAAAATCGTCCGACCGCGATGCGGCCGTTTTGTGCGTGTTCAGCCAGCAGCAGGCGCGTGATCAGCATGCCGCTGATGAAGAAGAACACGGTCACGCCGAAGCCGCCCGGAATGCTGGTGCTGAAACCCATGTGCGCCACCAGCACCAGCAGCACCGCGCAGGCGCGCAGGCCGTCGAGGCCCGGGATGTAGTCGAACGAAGGTCGTGCACTGGCGAGCGCGCTGGCGGTCATCGCAGATCCTCAATTTGTTGGCGAGCGCGGTTGTAGCCCTGCTGGTTTTCGTAGATGAACGGCCCGGTGATGTTGTCGAAGGTGTAGTTCAGGCTGACCTGCACGGTGCTGCGCCGGTAATCGACGTTGCCGCCCGATTTCGAGGTGGTCTGCTCGCGCATGGCGTCAATGCGGAAAGCCAGCCGGCGCGTAATGTCGTAGTCGTAGCGGAAACCCAGGCGCAGCAACTGGTCGTTGCCGCTGGTCGGCGTGCTGATCTGGCTGGTGGCGAAGCCGGCCGATTTCTGCGACTCCAGAGAGGTCAGCAGCGATACGCGCGTCTTCGGGGAGGCCTGCCATACCACGCGTCCTTGTATGCCCTTGGTCACGACATAGAGACGGCTGTCGGCTTCGTCATTGGCCTGCGGTCGATCCCAGATGCGGCCGTAGAACGTGGTCTTGGGTGAGTAGTGCCAGTCGATGCCGAGCTCGGCCGACACCAGACGGCTGTCGCGGTTGGCCACGGTGTTGAAGTGACGCGCAATGGTGCCGAGGTGAGCGATGAACACCGTGTTCTCGGAATAGCGCCAGGCGGTGTCGGTGAACAGCTCGGTGTCGGTATAGCCGGAGTCGAAATCGGCCACGTCTTCCGGCGTGCGGTTCGGGAAGCGCACCTTGTTGCGCCGCACGCCGCCTGAAAACGTCGACTTGGTGCCGGCGGTATAGCGGACTGCGGCCTGGATGGCGTTGCTGTTCATGTTGTACATCTCGACCCGGCCCGGGATCATGTAGCTGAGAGTTTGCTGGGTCCAGGTCAGCGGTACGTCGAAACGGTTGGTGACGCGGTAGGCGACTTCGACGTTGTCTTCGCGCACATGCGGGAATTCCGGCTCGACGTTGGTGATGCCGCGCGGCGGCGAGGTCGTGCTGCGGCCGATTTCACCACCGAAATAGTTGTACAGCCGGTCATCGGTGCGATGGCGGATACGGCCGCGCAGCAGGTCGCTGTATTCCCAGTTGTAGATGCCTTCGAATTGCTTCTTGTCCTTGTTCAGGGTGTACGGGCCGCCGCCGCTGAGATCGCTGTAGTTGCCGAAGCTGCTGCCGAAATGCATCTTGGAAAGCGACGCCGTCAATTGCAGGTTGGTGCGCTCGGTCGGCAGCGGCAGGAACAAGGCGCCGCGCACGTCGGTCGACCAGGCCGAATCCGAGGTCTTGAGCTTGTTGTCGCTGTTGCTCGGGAACATGAACGGGTTGTCGATGCGATACCAGCTCAGGCCGCTTTGCAAAGCGTATTCGGCGGTCGCGTGGGCAGCGTGCATCTCCAGTGCGCCGGCAGCGGCGACGGCAAGCATCGCCAGCCGGCGCAGGCGTCCGTATGGTCCGGGTGACATCGAAAGCAGGGCGTTACTCATCGGCCGCCACCTCGTACCATGGGCTGGCCTGCGCTGCCTCGGCCTGGATGTGGATCGTTGCGACGCCGTTGCTCACCGATGCATGGCCGGCATCGAGCGCGGCCATGCGCTTGCCGCTGCCGTCCAATGGGTAGACGGCGATCCGGCGCGCCTGCGTGCGCAGCGTGATGCGCGCTTCGTTGCGCTCCATCCAGACCGGGCCTTCAACATCGCGCGGACCTGAGGGTTTGTCGTTCATGCCGGCATCCCTTTCCAGCGTCCACCATTTGGGGTCGTTCTTGTAGCGCACCAGTTCTTTCGGCCGTGGCGGCATCGAGCCAGGCTGGTTGCCGGTGACGGCGCTCGAGGCGGAAATCAGGATCTGCCGAGACGACGCCAGCGGACGGTTGTCGAGGGAGGTCAGCAGCACCCCGGTAAAGCCGCGGCTCTTGCCGAGCAGTTCGATGGCGGCGTTGTCGTCGCCGACCCGGCGTTTCATCAGGAAGCCGAAGAAGCCGCGCGCTTGCGGCGTCCGCAACTGGATGGTGCGCTGTTGGGCGTCGAATTCAAATTCACCGTTGGGTGCGCGCAGCGGCATCGCCGGCGGTGTTTGCATGGCCAACTGGGCGGCGCCGCTGAGATCCATGCCAAGTCGCGCTTGGGTGGCGAACTCGGGCTTGACGCCATAGCGCACCGACAGATGGGTCTCGTAAGCGCCCGGTTCGCGCGCCGCAGCTACGGCGCGTCGTGCATCGGCGCCGAACGGAATCGCGGTCAAGGTCGGCAGCGTCGCCACCAGGCCGTTGCGGAACAGCATGGCGCTCTGGCCGGTGGCGGCGTACTTGCCCCAGTCGCCGGCGAGTGTGAACGCCGACGGCGTGTTAGCCCAGTTGTCGCCATCCATGTAATCGAAGAAGAACAGGCCGTCCCAATCCTGTGCGGCCGCAAAGGCGGCCATCAGCGGCTGGATCTCGCTGCTTTGCTTGTTCGGGAACGGTTGGTTGTATTCGCTGACCACGAACGGCTTGCGTATATCGCGGCGCAGCGACAGCGCCAGCAGGCGACCGAGTTCGCCGTCGCTGGCGGCACTGTTGTGGATGCGCCAGTCGTTGCGGTCCCAGGCCGGACCGGGGAAGTCGGGATGGTCGATGTAAAAGTGCTCGTCGATGTAATCCATCTGCGCCTGTGAATCGAAATTGAGCACGCCGCCGTAGCCCATCTGGGTGCCCGTTACCGGCACGAGCGCGTCGGTCTCAGTTTGCACGACCTGGCGGATGCGGTTGAAATAGGCGCGGTCGGTGTCGGCCAGGAACATCAGGAAGTCGCGGGTGCGCAGCGCTTCGCCCGAGGTATTCGGCGTGCCGGGGTCGCCGGGTCCGAGCACCTTTTCAGCGAGCGATTTGAGCTTGCCGTCGAGACGATCGCGCCATTGGCCGGTCTGCGAAGCATCGGTCGGCGTCAGCAGCTGGATGACGGAGTCGCTGGAGACGCAGGTATTCCAGGTCGCGCAGGCCTTGGCGGTGGAACCATAGCGCTTGACCAGCCATTGCTGCCATTGCTTGCGCAGCTCGGCCTCGTAGGCCTTGGGCACGGCCTCGGTCCATTCACGGCGCTGCCAGGCGGCCAGCAGCGAAGATTCATTGTTGATCTCGACCATCGCCAGCGCCGGATTGCCGCGCAGGCCGAGGCCGCGAATCAGTTGGCGCGCGTACTCTTCCTGCAAGGCCACCATGCGCGGGTAATACACATGCAGCGGCGCACCCAGCGGTGTGGACTCGGCTTTGCCGTCCAGTGGCGGCAACTGGTCGACATCGGGGCGGAAACGATAGCCGACGTGCAGGTTGAGGTTGACGTAAATGCCTTGCTGTTTCAATACCGCGATGAAGTTGCGCAGGCGCGTCACCGCAGTCTGGTTGAAGGTGGGATACGGCCCGGGCGTGAGCAGGCTGCGCGGTGGATTCTCCTGTACGCCCGGGCTGCTGTCCATGTGATGCAGGCGCACTGCATTGATGCCGAGCTTGCGCAGGCGCTGGGCCAGTCGCAGGGCATCGGCGTCGGAGGGGAAGTTGGTGGCGAAACTGAGGTTGATGCCGTACAGGCGCACGCGCGTGTCGTCGGCGGTGTTGGGGCGATTGTCGGTGCCGACGCGGTAGAAATGGCCGTTGCGCACGAAGATGCGCGCGCCGGCGTCGAGGGGCTGGTTCATGGCCGAGCGATCGGGGGCGCCGCCCAGCTTGTCTTCGTCGACGGCGAAGGCGAAATACGGAATGCCGTTGTCGCCGGAGGTGAATGCGGCAGGCGGGTTTTGCGCCTGGACCTGCGGCGACAAAGCGGCGATGGCTGCCGCCATTGCCAATGCGTGGAGCGGCGTGATTGCGTTCATGGTGTTGCTCCTGACTCAATCTGCGCAAGTCGCGCCGCCTCGGCCTTTTCCATGCGATGCACGGTGATGCGCGCCGAGATCGCCGTCGAGGAATAGATGAAGAAAATATTCTGGAACAGCACACCGCGGAACACTTCGCTTTCCGACAGGTTGCTGATCAGGATCAGGATCAGCATGGCCCAGTGGATGGCCGCCTCTTCGCGGTCAATGCGGGTCATCTTCACCAGGTTGAGGACATGGAAAATGAAAACGCCGACCATGATCACCAGACCGACGATGCCAAGCTCGTTGAGGATGTCGAGATAGCCGTTGTGGGCCTGCAGCGGGATCCAGTGCAAGGCATTGATGATCATCTGCGACGGGCTGCCTTCGCCCAGCCAGAAGGCGCCGTAACCGATACCGAAGACCGGGTGACGCTGCACTTCCAGCAGCACCAGGCGCCAGATGTCGGTGCGGCCGGTGAGGTCGGTGCTCTTGTTGAACAGCACGCCGAAGGGCGCGAACAATTCATTCCATTCCGGCAGGCGGCCTTGGGCGACGTAGAACATGTGCAGGCACACCAGCACCACCACGACCAGCGTCAGCGTCAGGCGGCGCCCGACGAATTCACCGTTGAGGTAACGCCGGCGCACCAGCAGGTAAATGCCGGTGCCCAGCGTCGCCACCAGAATCGCCGTGCTGCTCTTGGCCATCACCAGCATGAACAGGCTGAAGAGGATGCCGAAATAACAGATCGAACGCGGGAAGGTGGTGCCCAGGCTTTCCTTGATCCACAGCACCACGCACAAGCCGGAGATGGCGCCGAGCGTGTTCTTCTGCGTCAGGATGCCGCGCCAGGCGCCACCCAGTTCATAGTCGACGCCGATGCGCGGCAGCATCAGCGACACCACGAAGGATGCCGCCATGAGCGCCATCAGCGTGCCCAGCATGGTGCGGATCAGCTGATGCTTGCCGCCGATCGGCGGCGAGATCGCGATGCCGACCAGCGTCAGGCCGATCAGCTGGATGCTGCGCTTGAGCGTGACCACCGGGTAGGGCGACCACACGATGGTGAGCAGGCAATACAGGATGATGGCGATGAGCATCGGATTCAGGTGCATCACGTGGCGCAGGCTCCAGCCGCGGTTGCGCCAGGCCAGCCAGGCGCCGATCAGGAACACTGAGCCGAATTCCATCTGGAAGATCAGCGAGCCCTCGGCATAGCTGCCTTGCGGATCGGTATTGCCCCAGTTGAAGCCGGGCGGCAGCAGGGAGAACGTCATGCTCATGACGATCAGCAGCCGCACCACGAATGGATCGATGTTGCCGAACGCCGATCCCGCACGCGAGGGCGACGGCAATGGCGATGGCGATGAGGGCGCCGATGGTGTCGGGGATTCAGTTGCCGTATTCATGATATCGATGTCCCGCGAGGGCGCTTAACTTGCCGCATTGCGCCAGCGTCGTGCGTAGCCAGCGGATGGCCGCAATGCGTGAAAAAGGGAGGGCCAGCAGCGTGACGCCGGCAGCGATCAGCAGTTGGGCAAGCGCACGTACGCCGAGCTGGGCCGCGCGCAGGAATCGCTGTAGCCCGCCAAGGCGGGCGATCTCCGACAGCACATAGGTCTGGCCCAGCCGATAAGAGCGGCGCAGCAGCCAGTTGAGGTTGGCGCGCTGGGCCGGCACCTCTTCGCTGACGGTGGCTTCGTCGCACCAGATGAAGCTGGCGCCGTTGGTCAGCATGTCGCGAAACAGCATGGTGTCCTCCGCGCCGGTGCGGCCGAAGGCGGTGTCGAACGGCCCCCCAACGGGAGTAGATACCGCCATCAGCTTGCTGCGTCGAATGAGTACGTTGCCGGTGCGGGCATCCTTGGTGGTGATGGCGGTGCCGGTGGCAAAGCGGCGGCGATTAAAGAAGTCGCCGGCGCGGATCCAGTCCGGCGTGTCGGGCAAGTAGCGCGGCAACACCGGCGCGAACACGGCGTCGGCGTTGTATTGGCGCTGAGTCTGCACCAGATGGCGGATCCAGTCGGCGTCCGGCGCTTCGTCGTCGTCGATGAACAGCACCCACTCGCCCTGCGCCGTGTGGACTGCGGCGTTGCGGGCCTGGGCGATATTGGGCGTGGTTTCGTGGCGCGCATGCAAGGGCATGGGCATGCGGCTTTGCCAGTTGCGCAAGACGTCCCCCGCCGAGCCGGCCGGATCGTTGTCGACCACCACGATCTCCACGCGCAAGCCGTCGCAAGCCTGCTCGGTCAAGGCCATGAGCAGTTGGTCCAGCAGCGCAGGGCGGCGGAACGTGCAGATGCAGATGCTGATGTCGATGGGCGCCGTCATGGCTGTGCGCTCGCGTTTTTACGCCGCAGCATGGGCAGGAAGACGACCCAGATCAGCAGCAGGTCAAAGGCTTCCACGATGATCAGCGAAAGGATCGCGCCCCAGGCGCCGTACAGCGGAATGAAGACGGCCGCCGAGATCAGCATGATCACCAGGCAGGCCACGCCGCTCAGCAGCAGCAGCTTGTACTGGTCGTTGCTGGTCAGCCAGGACGAGCCGATCCAACGCGCGGCGTTGATGGCGAAGTAACCGCCCCAGGCCAGCACCATTGGCTCCAGCCCATGGTATTTGGCGCCCAGTACGTGGGCTTGCAGCCATGGCAGCGCCAGCCACAGGACGATCACGTACAACACGGTAAGCGCTTCGATGCCGGCCACCGAGGCCCACGCCAGGCGATCCAGATGCTTCCAGTCGCGCGCGGCGAACAGGCGGCTGACCATTGGGCGCGCGACCCGCGACCAGGCCAGCACCGACAGCGAAATCGGCATCAGCAGCAGGCGCGAAGCGTTGAGGTCGGCCGAGGCGGCGACGCCCAGGAAGGCGGCGGCAAGATAGAGGTAGCTGTAGTTGGTGGCCCAGGCCACCAGCGCGCCGGGCAGCGCCCAGCGGCCGCGTTGCATGACTTCGGCAACGGCGGCGCGGAAAGCCCCCGGATCGTGTTGCGCACGCGCGTAGCCGTGATCGGTGCTGCGCCACATGCCGGCGATATTGGCCAGGCCCATCACCAGCAGGATGGCCGGCACCGTGAAATAGCCGACCAGAAGCAGGACGCCGATGCCGACCGCCACCGCCAGCGCATAAGCGACGTCGGTATGCAGCACGCGCCGCGGCCGGGCTTCGATGAAGCTGATGCTGCGATGATATTCACGCTGCGCGTTGGCGAACAGGTAGATGGCGAAGGCGATGCCCAGCAGGACGGGATGTGCATCGATGGCGGCGACCTTGGCGACGATGGCGCTGCCGACGCCGAACAGCAAGGCCAGGCCGATGCTGAGCTGCCACTGGAAACGCAGCAGCAGCGTCGACAGGCGTGCGCGCTGCTCCGGCGTTTTTCCGGGGGCGATGGTGGTGAGGGGGCCGGTGATCAGCGCTTCGACCACGGTGGAGGCGAAAATTCCCGCCACGTAGAGTTGCGAGTAGACACCGTAGGATTCCTTGGTGGCCAGGCGGATCAATACCAGGCCGAGCGCGAAGTTCAGGCCGCTCAGCAGGGCCTGGTCGATGAGCGAGGCCAGCGAGTGAGTCAGCAGTTTCCTGCTGCTGACGCCGCCTACTTCTGAAGCGGGCCGCTCAGCCATTTGCGTAGACGGCGCCATAGTGTCTTGCCCTTGCCCTCAAGCTGATCCAGTGCATCCTGTTCGGCGAATTCGTTGTAGACCGTGCCGATGATCTGCGCGCCGGCGGTCTTCATCTGCGCCTGCGTCTGGCGCAGGTCGTCGAGGCGCGAGTGATGCTGGCGCGCCACCAGCAAGCACATCCCGACTTGCTGGGCGATGGTTTGCGCGTCGGACGAGGTCTGCGCCGCCGGCGTGTCGACGATGAAGACGTCAAAGTCGTCGGCGAGCTGCCGCATCAGGTTGCTCAGCGCCGGCTGTAGCAGGATTTCGAGCGGATTCGGTGGTTTCGGACCGGCGTTGAGAATATGCAGGTGCGGGAAACCTTCGGCCAGTCCGCCGGCTGAAACCGTGGTGCGTCCGGCCAGCATGGTCGACAGGCCGGTCTTGTTGTCGAGGCCGAATAACTCATGCTGTCTGGGCGAGCGCATGTCGGCGTCGATCAGCAGCGTGCGCTTGCCCATTTGCGAGAACGCCAGCGCCAGGCTCGCGGCCAGGTAGCTCTTGCCTTCGCCTTCGGCGGTGCTGACGATGGCCAGCGAAATTTTCTCCTGGTCGCTGAGGCGGATCGACAGTTCGGCGCGGATCTGGCGGATTGCTTCCGCTTCTAGTCCGAAAGGCGCCAGCGCGATGTCGAGCGAGTCGTCGAGGCTGTCGGTGGGCACCAGCGCGGTGGCGTAGTTGAATTGCTCGGACAGCACCGTCTGGACGTTCTGCTCGGTCAGCAGGCCCAGGCGCACGGCGGCTTCGCCGAAACGGATGTTGGCTGAGTTCTGCAGTTCGACGACACGCGTCACCTGGTCCTGCGTGAGCAGGCCGGCCTCGACGAAGCGGGAACCCATCTTGTCGGCGCTGCCTGCGCTTGCTGGTGTGGAGTTTTCTGTTGCCATGGTCATGGTTGCCGGGGTCAGGGCCTAGCGAATGCCGATATGGCCGATTAACGGGAGATGGATGCCGCGCACCAGGTCGTCTTCGCAGCGTACGCGGCGCTGACCCAGTTCGTACAGCAAGGCGAGGCAGAAACCCAGCGCCAGTCCCACCAGGATGCTGGCGGCGATGTTCTGCAGCAGCAGCGGCTTGGAATGCGAACTAGGCACTTCGGCCACCCGCAACACGGTCAGATCGAAGGTGTTGATATTGCTGGCCATCAGGATTTCATCGTACTTCGCCAGGGCGGTGTTGTAGACGCGTTCGACGCTGTCGAGCTGGCGTTGGTAAGAGGTGATGGTGTCTCGATGCTTTTTCTGTTCCAGCAGTTTGGCGCGCTGGGTGTCGACTTCCTTCCTGAGTGCTTCTTCCTGCATGGCCAGGCGGCGAGCGTCGATCTGCTGCGCGTCGAGCGAGCTGCGCGCTTCACGCGTGATGCGGGTGGCAATGTCATCGCGTTCGCTGATCAGCGCCAGCGTCTTCGGATGGCGCGGCCCGAGGACGTCCTGGATGTCGGACAGGCGCTTGTTGACGTCGCTGAGCTTGGATTTCAGGTCGTTGATGTTGGGGCGCTGCGCGACTTCAGGCAATTCGTCGATGCGCAGGCCGCCGCGCACCAGGCTGTCGGTAGCGTTCTTGCGCGCTTGCGCTTCCTGCTGCTGATTCTGGACGGTGATCAGCGAGGTCATGAGGTCGCCGAGCTGGCGCGACTGCAGGTCATTACGCTCGTTCGGATCCAGGATGCCGACGTCTTGTTGGTATTTGGTCAGTTTTTCCTGGATCGAGTCGGCTTCCTTACGCAGGTGTTCAAGCTGGGCGTTGTACTGCTCGCGGCGTGCACGGGCCGAAGCCGAGGAAATCTGCTGGTTGAGGTCGATATAGGCGCGCACCACGGCGTTGGCCAGGTCGCGCGCCTGTTCCGGCGCACCGGCGGCGTATTCGACCTCAATCACGCGGCTGGAGCGGCGCGTGACGACCAGGGTCTGGTCGTTGATACGCTTGACCAGTTGCGAATGGGCGCGCGCTTCGCCCTGGCGCTCGACCGATTCACGGTAGGCGGCAGTGCGTTCCAGGTCCAGCGCGTCGATGACTTTCTCGGCGACGGCCTGGCTCTTGATCATATCGAGCTGGGTCTGCATGTAGCTCTCGTCCATCATCGGCGAGAACAGGCGTCCGTTGATCGGGTCATTGCCCTTGTAATCGAGGAACACGTCGGACGACGCCGTATAGGTCTTCGGCAGCAGCAGGGTGACGACGATGGTGACCGCCATGGTCGCCATCAGCGTTTTGAAAATGGTGCCGCGCCGCGCCGAGATCATCGACGCCAGCTGTTTGGACGATAAGCCGGTTTCGGGAGCCTGCAGGTTCACGTTATAGCCTTGATGTTTGTTCAGAATAGACTTTCATTGACGTACACGACGTCGCCGGGCAATACCGGATCCGTCAATTTTGCCTTGATTTCCTGCACACCCTTTTCAGGCATTTCCCTATTGATATAAATCCGGCGTTGCGACGCACGCTGCGTCATGCCGCCGCCCAGCGAAATGGCGCGCATGACGTTCATGTCCTGTTCCATCGGGTAGGAACCCGGACGATTGACTTCACCGTGGATGTAGAAGAGCTTCTTCTTGTTCACGTAGACGACGTCGCCGGCATTGAGCTCGACGTCGAGCGGCGTGCGTTCGGTGGCGCTGGTTTCGCCCAGCAGGATGGGAATACGGACGTCGCTTTCGCCGGTGGTGGATTTGTCGCCTGTCTTGTCGTTTTTCCTGCGCAACAGCGTCACGCTCTGGTCGGCCTGCACGGTGAGGCCGCCGGCGGTTGCCAGCAATTCCAGCACGCTCATGTGGCCGGGAATCGGATAGCGGCCCGGACGGCTGACTTCGCCCAGCACCGACACCATCTGGCTGCGCAGCTGGACGACTTCGACGGAGACTTCGGGATTCTTGAGGTATTGCCCCTTGCGCAGGCCGTCTGCGACCTTTGCCGAGATTTCGCTGGTGGTCAGTCCGTTGACGTCGATCCCGCCGATCAGCGGCAGTGTCAGGACGCCCTTGTCGTTGACGCCGACCTCCGCCGACAGGTCGGGCTGGCCGAACACGGTCACGCGCAGCACGTCGCCGGAACCCACGCGGGTATTTGTCACGGTAGAGGAGGGAAGCGCCAGCGTCGACAGTGTGCCGGGCGGCGCGGACATCAGTTCACCGGTTTTGGTCGGATCGGTGGGCACCTGCGCAAGAGCGGAAAAGCTCGTCAGGAGGGCAAGGAAGGTGGCAATGAACAATATGAATCGGCGCAAACTGAACTCCCGGGACTGATTACAAAACGATTGTTTGTGCGGCGCAGGTTACGCCGGCAATAAACGTGAATCAGGGGCAAAAGTTTTGTAAATATGACAACTTAAGTTGTGCATATTAATCGAAAACAGGCTCGTTTCAAAAAAATTCTAATTGTGCCTACAAATCTTTGCAATTTGAGTCGTCACCACGATAAATATTTCCGCTGGAGAACTTTCCTTGTTTTTATTCTTGCTAGGGATCGTTCCGATGCACGGAAGTTCTTTCAATTGAAGCGATATGGCGTCGCAACTTCAGCGGTGCGACCAGTTAAGCACAGATATTGCGCTATATCAATTCAATGTTGCGGCTTTAAAACGTGTCGGACTATGGGGGCAGACACTCACGGACGGTCCCGCCTTAATCGCGCCGCGGAAAACCTTTTTTGCGATTTCGTCTATGCTTGGCGGATTGTCTTTTTGTCCTTTATGCCATGTCAGCTGTCACTGCACCACCTTCTCCGTCGTCCTTGCGTATCAGCGTGCTCGACCAGGCCCCGGTTTCCGAGGGGATGAGCAGCGCGCAGGCGCTCCGCAATTCGCTGGATCTGGCGGTGCTGGCCGACCGCCTAGGCTATTACCGCTATTGGGTCGCCGAACACCACGGCACGCAATCGCTGGCCTGTGCCAGCCCGGAAGTGCTGATCGGGCCAATCGCCGCAGCCACCTCGCGTTTGCGCGTGGGCAGCGGCGGCGTGATGCTGCCGCATTACAGTCCGCTCAAGGTGGCGGAATCCTTCAGCATGCTGAGCGGGCTTTATCCGGACCGCATCGACCTCGGCCTGGGGCGTGCGCCCGGCAGCGATTCGCTGACGGCGTCGGCGCTGCAGCGCGACCGGCGCCAGCGGCCGCAGGACGATTTCCCGGAGCAATTGAACGAGCTGCTGGCCTACCTGTGGAACGAGCTGCCGGACGATCATCCGTTCGCGCGTTTGCCGGCGATGCCCGGCAGTCCCGAGCTGCTGCAGCCGTGGATGCTGGGCTCCTCGCCGCAAAGCGGCATCTGGGCAGCCGAACTGGGCATGCCCTACATGTTCGCCGACTTCATCCAGGCCGCCGGCGAAACCGTGGCGGCACGGTACCGGCGCGACTTCGTGCCGTCGCCGCACTGGCCGCAAGCGCGCCAGGGCGTGGCCTTGCAAGTGATTTGCGCTGAGACGGATGAAGAAGCGAAGTTGCTCGCGACCAGCTACGGCATGCGCCTGATCCATATGCACAGCGGCCGCCGCCTGGACAAGATTCCGTCGGTAGAGACGGCTTTACGCTTCTTTCAGGAGCATGACCTGCCGTCGTCTACTTTGCCGTCCGGCCGGCGCGCCGTAATCGGTTCGCCGGCCCGGGTGCGTGAGCAGATCGAGACGCTGGCGCAGGCCTATGGTGCGGAGGAGGTCATGATCGTCAGCATCATTTACGACCATGAAGCGCGCAAGCGTTCGTATGAGCTGATTGCGCGGGAGTTTGCGCTGGTTTGAAGGGGGGCAAGAGCGCGCGCTAAAATGCATCCACTTTTATCAATCCGATAAATTCGTTAAGAATCAATCGGATAGGAAGAACTCCTTAAGGTTATCCACAAAGTTACCCCCATTTTCTGTGAGTAACTTTCTTTCTTTTTCTCTTCCGCAGGTCAGCGTCCCGACAACCACAGCCGCGTCATTTGTTCGGCGCTGTCCTTGAGCAATCCGGCGGCGTCTGCAATGGCTTTGTCCAATGTGGTTGGACCGAAGGTGATTGAGAAGCACCCCGAGAAGCTGGTCTGCAATTCTTCCAAGGCTGAGCGGTCGACCCCGCCGGACAGCAGCGAAGTCTGCACGCCGGCCTGGCGCGCGCGCTGTGCGGCGATAAACGGCGCTTTGCCGTGCAGCGTCTGGGCGTCGCTGCGACCTTCGCCGGTGATCAGCCAGTCGGCGTCTTTCAATGCCCCGTCAAGTCCGATGTAGTCCGCCACGGTTTGCGCACCGGACTGGAATTCGGCGCCCAGCATCAGCAAGGCATATCCCAGGCCGCCCGCTGCACCGGCTCCCGGCGAGTTGGCCGCGCTACGCCCGCTGGCTTGTTCGAACAGGGCGGCGAAGCGGCCG
>Ga0105240_10002725_pt1 | contig 28014 bp, 20 predicted proteins | sample KBSC54metaG_FD_80426 | JGI IMG/M metagenome (GOLD analysis project Ga0105240, IMG submission 80426) | Corn rhizosphere microbial communities from Kellogg Biological Station, Michigan, USA - KBS C5-4 metaG | ecosystem: Host-associated > Plants > Roots > Rhizosphere > Soil | place: Michigan, USA... | reverse complement strand
TCCCCTGTGAAGCGCGCAGTTATGCGGACCTGACCGCCCGCTTCTTCTATGGCTGTAATCTGATAATCGGGTAAACCCAATACCACCTCTGATCTGATCAAAACTTTTCCTCGCGAGAATGTTTTATCAGTCAGAGGTGGGGTTTGCCCCCATTAACGAGCTAGAGCCCAATTATCTGCAATCGTTGCTTAAGCTTATGAAGGCCTCGGGTTAATCGCCCGAGGCCCTTTTTGCTGGTGGCATGCCCAGAAGTATGCCCGCCCCGAGCTTTCTCCATGGCCTTACGCACTGTCTCCTCCTGAGGGTGGACGTACCTTTTGGTCATCGCGAAGTCGGAATGGCCGGCCAAGTAGGCGAGAGTGTACGGGTCCATGTGCTCGGCCCAGCTGGTGAGGCACGTGTGCCGGAGCTCGTACAGAACGAAGGCAGGAACCTTCGACTCCTTGACCGCCTTGAGGTGCTGCTTCTTCAGGCTGGACTTCTCGATGTGGCCTGACCCCGTCGGGGCTGCGAAGACCCAAGGTGACGACTGCTCCCCCTGGCGCCTCGACTCGATTGCGGCAGCGGCTCGATCCGAAAGGGGGATCGTTCGCCGAGCGCTCTCCGTCTTGCCGTGCAAGATGTGGACGGCTCGGTCGCGAAGCGGCTCCCACCTCAGGAGGAAGACCTCCTCCGGTCGGAGCGCGCAGTCGATCAGGACCGAGGCCACGTCCTTCAGCAGCGGAGGTGCTGCGGCGAGGTATGCGGCTTCCTCGTCGCTGCTCAGTACTCTCTCCCGGTGCCGCTCCTTCGGGATCATGCTCAGAGGCGCATAAGTGCAGCTATCGACCGGTGCCGGAGTCCCCAGGATCGATTCGGGAAGCCTAGGGCAAGAGCAACCAAGGGCAAGAAGACTCTGACGCGATGGTGGAGGCAGTGGACTTGCCCGGGTGCCGATCCTCGGGAGGCGCTCAGAGCCCGATGCCGAGGTGATCGCAAGGGGCGTCCCGGCCTCGTCTCTCGCAATCAGCATCGCGCTTCCCAAGTCGGTGTTTCTCTTGATGTCGATTGCGAATCCGTCGGTCGCTTTGCTCATGTTCCGACTCACACTTTTGATCGTGTCGCGTTCGGCTGGAAAAGGGGGCGCCCCTTTCCGCTAAATTTCCTTAGTCTTTCGGCGGCAGGAAAAATGTCATTCGCGACCCAGCCGCTTCCCGATACGATTCGAATCGAGGTGAGAGAGATGATCTTGGGAACTGTAGCGATAGTGATTTTGGCTGGTCGGGCGATGCTCTGGCCCCGCCGGCAGAAAGGCGAGGAGTTCGTGCCGACCCTGCCAGCGGACGCGCCGCCCGCCAGAGCGGGGACAAGGCAAGGCTCCGAGCGGTCGCCGACGACGGCTCTGCGCTTGAGGGCGACTTCGTGGTCGCGGGGGCGAGCGGGGCTTGGGTAGCAGTCCGCCGCCTCCCCCGGTAGGCTCGCGACGCTGGGTCTCATAAGAACGACTGCGGAACGTCGGCATTATAGTTTGGAGGTGATGTGATCCCGATGAGGCGAATGCGCTCGACTGACAATCGGCCCTCGAACTACACTGTATTTTGGACATAAAAGCATTGCCGCTTACAGTTGTTGACCTGTTTTGCGGTGCGGGTGGATTGTCGCTCGGTTTCAAAGCGGCCGGATTCACCACACTTTGCGCGGCGGACTGGAACGACTCGGCCGTCGAGACATACAAGCTGAATCTCGGGAAGCACGTCTTGAAGCAGGATCTGTCCGCCGGATTCGACCCTCTGCCAGCCAGTGTGCTTGTTGGCGGACCACCTTGCCAGGGCTTTTCATCCGCAGGCTTGCGTCGCGCTGGCGACAAGCGGAACAGTCTCGTGAGCCAATTCGCGGCGCTCGTCCAGCGATTGCGGCCCCCGGCCTTTGTGTTTGAAAATGTTGAGGGATTCCTGACAGCAGAGGACGGCCGACACGTCTTTGAACTGCTGGAGCCGCTGATCGCTTCTGGATACCGGGTGCATGTCAGGAAGATCAACGCCGCGAACTACGGCGTCCCGCAGCACCGGAAACGGGTGCTCGCTATCGGCGGTCTCGGATGGGACCCCACAATTCCCGAGGCGACGTTCAGCGCTTTCGGTGCTCCGGGCGCGCGCTCGGCACACAGACATTTGCCCGAACACAAACACTGGCCGAAGCTCTAGCTGATCTTCCGGCCGCCGCCCTTGAGCCTCCAGGCGTTCCTCAAGGACATTATTATCGACCACTGGAGGGTATGGATCTTGAGAGAGCGCTCGCGATGAAGACTGGCGAAACGATGAGGGACCTGCCAGAAGAACTGCATCACGAAAGCTACCAGCGAAGGGCTAACCGCCGTGTTATGGACGGCACTCCTACTGAGAAGCGCGGCGGAGCACCCTCGGGTCTTCGAAGGCTTAATCCGGACGAACCCTCAAAGGCGATAACTGGAGGTGCGCGGTCAGAATTCCTCCATCCTTTCGAGCACCGATCCCTTACCATTCGCGAGTGTGCCAAGCTCCAGACATTTCCAGACGATTTTGTCTTTTGCGGCAGTGCTTCGGAACAAGGGCAACTCATCGGCAACGCCGTCCCGCCCCGGCTCGCGACGGTCATAGCCAGGACGCTGGCGGGGGATCTGCAAACCGGGCCGCGTGTTGAGAGCAGGCCGGGTGCCTTGCTTTCGTTCATGCCCACGGTGGCTGATGGATTCAGCCCCGTGCTGAAGCGCGTGACGGATCAAGTTCATCAGGCGTTCACTGATGTAGCGCCCCCTCAGCAGGAGCTCTTGTGGCGTTAACGAAGGTCCACCAAGCGCTGGTTGCAAAGGTGAAGGCAGTCGGCAACGGCGGAATGTCCATTCCGCTTGATGATCCGAGCTGCGCTTATTTGCTGAGCGTGGTTGTCCATGACCTCGGACTAGTGGGCGGGTTTCCGGAATTCTCAGAAGTGCCCAAGCCGTTCTTCGGCACGACTCCATTTCAGAGTCTTCGAATTGAGGGCCTAAGTTTCTTGGATCTGTTCGAAAGGCTGATTAGGCTGAAAGAGGATGCGGACAGCTATTTTTTCTGTCTCGCAACTCTCCACCGCGCCAGGTTGAAGTACGAGAGGATTTTGCAGGCCCAGCCTCTTCCCACGATTGACCAGGTGGGTCCCCGCGGGCTCTAGCAATTTGGATCGCTTAGTGCCCAGGCGTTGGCAGCCTTTTTATTTTGGAGGAAGTGGATCTTTGACATCGACAACCGCGCCGGACAGGAGACAGGCTACCTTTTCGAGCCGATCATAGCCAACTCGATTGGCGGCGTCCCTGCCAGCGCCAAAAAGAGCCCAGTGAAGCGCAAAGGCACCGGCACCGGACGGCAAGTAGACTGCGTGCGCGAGATCGATAAGCGCGCCTACGAGATCAAACTTAGGGTGACTAGCTGCCTCCGGTCAGGGAAGATGGCAAGAAGAACTGGATTTTCCCGAAGACTGTCGTGCTAGTGGGTACAAGCCGGTGTTGATCGTGCTCGATCCCACGAACAACCCGAAGCTCACCGAGCTTCAACGAATATTCGTCGGGGCGGGGGGCGAGTGCCACGTCGGAACAGCGGCATGGAAGCATCTTGAAGAGATGGCGGGAGAAACCATGGCGACGTTTTTGAGTCGCTACGTTCACGATCCAATCGAGGCGCTCTTGAACGAGTCATTGCAGCAACTCCCCGACATAACGTTTGCTATTACGGACGATGTACTCACTGTTGATGTGGGTGGAGAGTTGTTGCGGATTGAGCGCGCTGTTCAGCCCGAACTTGCCTCCGGTCCTGACGAGCTGCCTGACGACGTCAATGGGGATGCCAACAGTCTCTAACTTGGGGAACCCTTCCGATGATTCGAGGTATGCCCAATAGCATGCCCACGTCCGGCTACCGCTGGATCACAGGAGCCGAGGCGCGAGCCCATGGAAACGTTGCCCAATGTGGCCCGGAGTGATTCGGCGTAACTCCTTTGAATTGATGGGGTTCTAGGTTCGGTACCAGGAGGCCGGAGGTTCGAATCCTCTCGCCCCGACCATTTCATCCAATTGTCCGGATCGGACACATAGGTAACAGATTGTTCCTAAGACAATAGGTTACCTATGTCTCGGGTCGCCCATGTCAATGCCGGTTGAATGCCCCATTCCGCCGGTTGAAAATTCCCCAGCCCCTGCAAAGTGGTGGTTTACAGTTTCAGCCGGTTGGTTAAAGATGGAAATCGACTGGTGAAGCGAAGGTGGGCTCTCGTGCAAACCAACCCGCCAAGGAAGGTACGGGCCTATTGATCCAAATACTTGAAAGAAAATCAAAACCGGAGCGCTGCTGCGCGCGGGCACCTGTAGATTTCCACAATTCGATATTTCGCTACACTCGGAAGTATTCGATTCCCTCTGTCCGCTGCATCGCAATGCGTGACAGCAGTGAAGTATTTTTTCAAAGCCCATAGTGCATGACCTTTCAAATTCTCCAAATCCTCGAAGCCGATGAAATCGAAGCCATTCTTGCGGACCTCGATCGGCAAACCTTTGTCGACGGCAAACTGACAGCATCCGGTATCGCAAAAGCGGTGAAGAATAATCTGCAGGTGGGCGCAGCGGATTTAGACGGCGAACAACCCGACACCGAACTGATCGATGAGATTGTAATGAACGCTCTTTGGCGCAGCGAGGTATTTCAGGCCTTTGCACTGCCGCGGCGAATCATTGCGCCTCTGTTCGCGCGCTATGAACCGGGCATGTCCTACGGTTCGCATGTTGATGTCGCGATCATGGGTCCCGATGCCGATCCGGTTCGGTCCGATCTCGCCATGACCATTTTTCTGAGCGAGCCCGACGCCTGCGAGGGCGGAGAGCTCGTCCTTGAAATGCCTTTCGGCAAGCAGGAGGTCAAGCTTCCAGCCGGGCAGGCGGTTATTTATTCCGCCAACTTGCTGCATCGCGTAAATCCGGTTGCCAGCGGTGTCCGCCTGGTCGCGGTCACGTGGATCCAAAGCCTGGTACGGGATGAGAACCTCCGCACCATCCTCTTTGATCTCAGCGAGTCCGCCAGGAGGGCTGAGGAACTTGCCGACGCGGGATTAACCGCGAACTTGAACAAGTGTTGCCACAACCTGCTTCGATACGCGGCTGAAATCTAGGACCGATCGTTCGTGGCGGCTCGTACGCGCCCGGCGGGTCGCGGCGGCATGGGACCACCTGCTTCGTTATGGCTCCTGACCCAGGGCAATTGTCGGATTCCCAGCTTATCCATGGCATATTTTCCACGCATAATTGGTGAAATGGTCTTCGCCACTGGTCAGATGGCCCGCATCGAATGCGTCGCCATGCCTCGCATCTGACCCCATGGCGCTGACCAGGGGCGCAGTCCAATGCCGGGCTTATCCCAGGATAAGGTCGGTTGCAGTGGTTGCCTCAGCGCCTCAATGCGAGTTTCTGCCACGGGCTGCTAGCTGAACAGTTCGCGAATCGGCTTGCCAAGGCCATCTTTCGTCACATAAACGGGTCGTTTTTCGACGACAAACGAATGATCCGGTGGAATGCCAAGCGCGTGATACATGGTCGCGTGAAGGTCTTCAACCGGCACAGGATTCTCAATCGTGGTGCATGGCCGTTCATCAGCGGTTTTGCCGTAAAGCATCCCGCGCTTCACGCCGCCGCCGAACATCGCGACTGAACCCGCGGCCGTGAAATGCCTGTGCATCCCGTAGTGCTTCGGAAGGCTCATCACGTCCGGCTGCTGTGCCTGATCCTTCACTTCTTTCCCTACCTTACCCTCGGTAATCGCATCCCTTCCGAATTCGCTTGCGAGCACTACGAGAGTCCGGTTCAACAGTCCGCGCTCCTCAAGGTCGAGAATCAACTGAGCGAGCGGCGCGTCGATTTGCTGCTTCATAATGGCCGCGCGCTCATGCCCGTTTTCATGTGAATCCCAGAAGCGAAACGGGATGTATTCCGTGGTGACTTCCACATACCGCGCGCCGGCCTCGATCAGGCGCCGCGCCAGCAGGCAGCCCTGCCCGAATCGGCCGTTGTTATAAACGTCGAAGCTCTTTTTCGGTTCGAGTGAAAGATCGAAAGCTTTGGCGGATGGTGAAGTCAACAGCCGGTCAGCCGCGTCGGCGGATCGCAGAAGCGACTCTCTTTGAAAGTCGCTGCCGAACTGATAGACCGGCTCCTTCGATACCAATTGCTCGTACAACTTGCGGCGGCTCGTAAATCGGGCGCTGCCAAGTTCGGCGGGCGGACGCACGGCGGACGCGGCGTCCCGCGGATCCGTAATCAGAAAGGGTCCGTGCTCGGTGCCCAGAAATCCCGCGGTATGGAAGGATTTCAACGCGGCGCTTTCCGCGCCGATCTCAAGATCCTGTCCGATTGCCACGAACGCAGGCACGGTCGGGTTCCGCGGCCCCAGCGTTTTCGATACTACCGAGCCAAGGTGCGGCATCGCGAGCGACTGCGGCGGAATGTAACCCGTATGCCAGTGATACTGGTGGCGCGAGTGCAGGATAAACCCGAGATCGGCCGCCTGAAATGTGCGGATCAGCGCGCCGCGATCCATGATCTTCGCCACGCGCTCCAGACCCTGGGAGATCTTGATGTTATCCACCGCCGTGTCGATTGCCGGAAACGTACTGAGAACGCGTTCTGTGCGAACGCCGGGCGCGAAGGGCGTATAACGTTTGGGATCCCAGGTTTCAGTTTGTGCCATGCCGCCAGCCATCCAGAGCACGATCACGGCATCGGCGGTGGCGGTGCCTAATTCGGCTGCGGTGGCCCGGGGCTCAGCGGCTGCTAACGCGGCAAGCGTAGCGGCTCCGGTGGCGCCCACGAAACCGCGGCGACTAATCGCGGCGCAAATTTTCTCTTCATCAGCAGTCATACTGGCCTCAATAAATCAACTGAAACTCAGGCTTCATCATGACCGCCCAAAGCAAATCGGCAACACAGTCGGAAGAAGGTTTCGGGCTGAGTGCGGATTCGGCGGTCCTAAGTTCCTCAAGGGAAGGCGCGCGGCCGAGGGCGTAACGAAACACCCGTTGGACGACCGCTTTAGAACTGGTGAGCGGCGCGGGCGCCGGCAGCGGCGTACCCGGCTCAACAGGAGTTAACCGCTCCATGTCTGGCTCCTTGTCGAAAACAAAGAAGCGGATTTGCGGATTGATCTCGGACGTGATTTCGTGGTTTTCCAGCGTGACCGATCCACGCAGGCGCGTATAGCCCTTCCCGGCAATGTCATAAATAATTTCGGAAGGCGTCTTCACGCGCACGCCGTCGGCAACTCCTTCCCGCAAGCCATCACCCGATAACGGCTGCAGCGAATCCAGTGACACCGTGTCATTCGCGCCCGCGAGTTCCGCCTTAGCCCAAATCGCCTCTACCTTTTCCGGCGAATAAGAACCGGTGTCGCGCACCAGCAGCCAGATTTTCGAAGCGCCCGTGATATCAACATCGAACGCAATCGGGCCGTTCTTTACCACGTAGGGCTTGTCAAATATCGCAACGGGTTCGGGTGGCAACTCATTCAGCATTTGCTTCGCGCCGCGAGTGAGCCAATGCGTCAAGGTCTCGCCATTCACCAGTTCCAGGGCTTCAAGCGTAGTCGCCTGCGAATCGCGTTCCGAGTAAACCTGATCCCGGATGGGCCGGCCCAATGCGCGCGTGAGCGGGTTCGCGGCCACATGCCATTCGCGCGAATAAACGCCGGGTTTGCCGCCACCGGGTTGATACACATGCCAGTCACCGGTAATCGCTCCAATGGCATCGGCGAACTGTTCGGCGCTCAGACGCCGCACCTCCGGCCCGCGGAACACGTAATCTCCGCGCGCCGGTTCCGCCGCCCGCGGCACTGCCATCAACTGATACGTTCGGGATTCCGCGATGGTGGCGATCAGATGCTTGATGTCATAACCATGCCCCACAAAATCGGCAGCAAGCCAGTCGAGCAGTTCAGGGCTCCAGGGTTCGTCATCCATCTCGTCGGCGTTCTGAACAATGCCCCGCCCCATCATGCGTTCCCAAATGCGATTCACCATCGTGCGGGCCAAACGGCCGCTCCGTGGATCGAGAAAAGTCGCGGCTGCGGCGGCGCGACGATCCTTCAGGGCAGGGGACGCTGGAATCTTCCCGAGTTCCGGATAGAGAAAGCGCGGCTCGGCGTAACTATCCTGCGCAACATCGCAGCGGAACAACTGCAGCCGAGGCTCGGCAGAGAAGTAGCTTGCAAGCGCATAGGCATCTTTCAGCTTCCATTTGCTGATGAAGCTGTCATGGCACGAATTGCACTTGAGATTGATGCCGAGAAAAACCTGTGCTGTATTCTGCGCCGCCTGCATCGCCGGCGTTTGACTTGCATTGCCAACACCTCGCCAATTCACGCCAATGAGGAAACCTTCGGGGTCGGAGGGCTCTGTTGGATTGAGCAGCTTTGAAACGAACTGATCATAGGGAAGGTTGTTCTCGAGCGCAGCCAGGAGCCACGGGGTGATACTCTTCCTCGACGCAGTTTCAGAATAGTAGCTGACGCCTTCGTCATTACGCAGCAAATCGTTCCAAAACGAAATCCAGTTTTCCGCGTACTCGCGATTAGCAGAGAGCAACCGCGTAACCAGCTTGTCTCTCTTGTCTTTTTCTGTATCGGCGACGAACGCGGTCAGTTCTTCAGGCGGCGGCAGCAGGCCCGTGATGTCCAAATACACGCGTCGCGCGAAGACCGTGTCCGCTACCGTCGCCGGCTCCGCAACCCGATGTTTGGCAAGCCAGGAACTCACTATCAGGTCCACGGGCTCATTCCAGTTCTTCCATGTCGGTGCGGGCAGCGCGGGCGATTCCAAAGTCAGCGGCGCTTCCCATTTGGGTCGTGCGCGCTCTGATGCCGGTGTCGCGCGCGCGCCATCGTCAATCCACGCTCGCACCAGGGCAATCTCGCTCGCACTCAATGGCGGCCCGCCCAGCGGCATCTGAGGTTTCGCCTCCCCGGTGAGCCGCTGCACCAGAAGACTTCCGGCCGCGTTGCCCGGCTTCACTGTGGCGCCGCTTCGCCCACCGTCGAGAGTGTCGCGCCAAGTTCCCAGCGACAAGCCGCCGGAACGCTTTTCCTGGCTGTGGCACGAATGGCATTTCGCAGCCAGGAGAGGATGCACCTGGCGGTCGAAATCGATCCTGTCACCTGTCTGAGCCTGCAGCATGCCGGTCCATGCGCAGAACCACAGCGCGGGAAGCGCTCTCGATGACGTCACCATTCCATTGTGCCACCGGCAAACTTTGGAAAATCGCCAATTGGCCATGATTCCGGACCCCCTTCGCACCCGATTCATTTTTGGCATAGAATATGGCCCGAAAGGATGCACCGCATGCTCCCACAATGGCTCTACAAAGGCATGAGTGTTTTTGCGCTCGCCTCAATCATTATCCTCGCCGGCTGCGGCGATTCGACTATACCGGAGGCGGCAAAGACCGACACGCCCAAAAAGCCCGCCATTCCCGAAGGCGCGATACCCGCGCTGACCGCTTACTATGAAATTTACAAGGCCGCGCGAACACTCGCGCCGGATCTGGAGACCGCAAGTATCACAGCCAATGAAGTAGAGGGCGTCAAGAGTGAAGACGGCAAGTACGCGCAGTGGACAACGGTCTTTGTCTCGCCCTCTAAACGGCAGGCCTATACGTTCTTGTATTCAACAGTGGAAAAAGGAATGGTCCTGAGAGGAATCAATAATCAGGGAACGCGGCCCTGGGCCGGCCCCACGCAAAGCGCGGAGCCTTTCTCGAATTCCGACTTCTCGGTCGACTCCACGGCGGCGTTCAAGAGCGCCTCTGAGAAAGCAAGCGCCTGGCTTGCGAAGAACCCCGACAAGCCGATTACGGCCTTTGCCCTGGGTAATGCAACGCGCTTCCCGGCCCCCGTCTGGGTGATTATGTGGGGAACCGCCAAGAATGGTTACCAGGTCTACGTGAATGCCTCTTCCGGGGTGGTCTTGAAGTAGATGCGCCTGTTTCGCGCCGTGGTGCTTGCCGCCTCCATAATTACGACACTGGCGGCTGCCGACAGTGTCCGGATTTGGACCGGCGCGGACCTCAAGAGCGCTTCCGCTACACTCGCGCCGGAGGCCCAGGCGAAAAGCATCGCGGGCAAGACCCTGGGGGCCTGGGTTAACCAAAGCGCCTCGCTTTGGCGCAGAACAAAGACCGGTGAAGCTGAAATGCATAAGACAAAGACAGATCTCATCGTGATCGAGCAGGGTTCGGCAACGCTGGTCTTTGGCGGTACTATTCCGGATGCCCACGCCACCCAGGCGAACGAGGTCCGCGGTAAATCGATTCAACATGGCGAGTCGCGGAAACTCGCGCCGGGCGACATCGTTCGAATACCGGCGGGCACCCCGCATCAGTTCGTTTTGGAAAAGGGCGAGGAAGTGGCCTATTTTGCAATGAAACTCGCGCGCTGAACGGGCGGCGCCCGGGCTGGCCTTAGAATCGAAACAGTGATGAATTTCCGTGTTCTTCTCGCGCTGACGTTCGCCGGCGCAGCAGTAATTTCAGTTACAACCAGCTATGTCTCCGGAGCCCAGAACTCGCCTTCGGCCGTAACCCAGGCGAACGCGCCGCCGCTGCCAGGCATGCCCCCTGTGCTCGATCCAAATGATATTTACGCCGCGGATCACGCCGGCAAACTGGCCGACGCGGTCAAAGGTTTCCCCGCCCTGGTTTACGTTCCGAACAGTCGCAGCGACACCGTAGATGTAATCGATCAGAAGACGTTGAAGATCGTCGGTCACTTTCCCAGTGGCGGCCATGAGCCCCAACATGTGGTGCCCAGTTGGGACATGAAGAAACTCTGGGTCATTAACGATTTGGGCGATACCGCAACCGATATCGATCCGGCCACCGGAAAGCGGGGCAAGACCATCCCGGTCAAAGATCCTTACAACATGTATTACACGCCGGATGGGAAGTTCGCCATCGTTGTGGAAGAGCGCGAGAAGAAGTTAGGCTTTTTGGATCCGCAGACCATGAAGCTCGTGCAGACACTGCCAGTGGATTGCCCCGGCATCGACCATATGGATTTCACCGCCAACGGGCGCTATCTGATCGCCAGTTGCGAATTCTCCGCGCAGGTGATCAAAATCGATGTCGCGGAACGGAAGATCCTTGGATATCTAAAGTTCCAGAAGGGCGGCATGCCCCAGGATGTGAAGACTTCTCCCGATGGCAAAGTCTTTTACGTCGCGGACATGATGGCAAATGGCATCCATTTGGTTGACCCAAACACCTTCACGAGCATTGGATTTATCGCCACTGGCAAGGGTGCTCATGGGCTGTACGTGAGCCGCGATTCAAAAGTGCTATACATCTCGAATCGGGGCGAAGGCAGCGTGACCGTTCTCGATCTGGCAACGCGCAAAATTTTAACAAAATGGCAGATTCCGGGTGGCGGGAGCCCTGACATGGGCGGCGTATCGGCGGACGGGAAGCAATTGTGGCTGGCGGGCAGATACGATGGCGAGATTTACGTCTTCGACACCGACAAGGGCAAGCTGCTTGCCAAGATTCCGGTGGGCAAGGGGCCGCATGGATTGTGCGTCTATCCCCAGCCGGGGCGCTACTCGCTTGGACACACGGGAGTGTTCAGGTAGGCGAAAAAAGCTAAGGGCGCAACCGAATTTCGGCTGCGCCCTCTAAACTGGTTGAAATTGCGATTGGTTAGGCTGCGGCGGTTTGTTTCTTGCGCCCGGATGCGGCGGGCTTAACCGCAGCGGCGGATTTGACCGGAAAATGGTCGCGAAGCCAATTATAGATGCTGTCCTTTTGGCTCGCGTTCACAACGCGCTGCCAGCGAATATCACCTGTCTTTTCATCGTATTCAGCGACAACATACTGGGTGGTCGTGATGACTGAGATCGGCCCTTCCGACCGGAACCGACAACAGTAGTATGAGTCGTTTATAACTCGGCGATCTTCCATATTACCTCAATTGTAGCACTGGCGAACTTTACCCGTTGTATTGAATCTAACGCCTTGCTACTACAATAGTCGGATTTGGGGCGCCGCAAAGGTACAGCCAAAGGAAGTCACAACTCCCGTTTTGCTGTTGCCGCAAGCTTAATATCCGGTATAGAGCTTGCTCCACTCACGCGGAAATCCTTCGCATTGATCAAAACGACCGTCGGGATCCCGGTGGCCTTCTGCGCCCGAACGTGGTCCAGTTCCACCCCCTCCGTCTCATCGATCACGAACGCGGGCCGGCGATCTTCCTTCATAAAGCTCAGTTCCACATTGTTCAACTCAATCCCTTTCGCATGGCGGATAAAGAACCCCCAGGCCGGCAGCATCCCGAACATTGATGGCTCAGGATACTCTTTCTCGCGTTCCGGCGTTGCGTACGGTTCTCGCGGAGGTATGCCCCCCGTAGCGCGAAAGAAAAATGTGTTCACGAGATCCGGCGGTTGCTTCGCAACCTGATCGAGATTGAGACCGCCGCGATAAACGATCCGGATATTGTTGAACTTCACGTCCTCCACATCGTGCCCCGGGATTCCGGCGACGATCGACGCATACCGCGGGTCCGCGTCATACACCACGACATTTGAAATGCTGACGCGCCGGATCGCCCCGATTTCAACACCCTTCGGTGCGCGCATACGGCTTCCCACACGCAGAAAGAACGGCGCGTTCGAAACCTGCCGCATGGTTATATTCGAGACTGCGATATCTTCGATATGCGCGCCATCCACCGATTCCAGCGCAAGCCCCCGCGACCGGTCGAACACGATATTCGAAATAGTGATATTCCTGAAATCGCCTTCCGATTCCGTGCCGATCTTGATTCGACCCGTGGGCCCGTCGCGGTCCGGTGCGCGCTCCAGCGTCCGTTTGTAGGTTGCATCAAGCAGCGAGCCCACGTCATAGCCGCTCACCAAACTGTTTGTGATCGTGATGTTCTCCGAAGAGCGCGCCGCGCCAAGCGCATGAGTGCCCTTCAATGTAATCGCATCGTCGTTCGGCGTATTGATGCTGGAGTTCGAGATGCGCACATTCCGGCAGGAATCGATGTCGAGACCATCGCGATTCGTATCGATCGTGAGGTTATCAATGGTCAGATTGTCCACGCCGGTCGCGAGCACCGCGAAGTGTCCGCCGTTTGAGATCGAGAAATCCCGTAGTGTGACGTTGCGGCTGAGCTTTAGCGCGATGGCCTTATCCCCGCCAGGACTGCGTTCCGCCCGTGTCAGACCCTTGCCGTTGATTAAGCCGCCGCCCACAATCGCAACGTGATCCAGGTTTTCGCCCCAGATCAGGCTGTTATGCCAGTGGCTGTGGCCGAAATCCTGGTAGAGATCCGATGGGTTGAGCTCAGCGGTGTCGTAGGCGGAGGCCTCGGTGGTTGCCTCAATGACCGAGCCTCGCTCGAGTTCGAGCGTAATGTTGCTCCGCAAGCGAATGGAACCCGTTAAGTAAGTGCCCGCCGGAAAATGAACAGTACCGCCGCCGGCGGCGGACGCCGCTTCTATGGCCTTATTGATCGCGTCACGATCCTGTGTTTGCCCATCCCCCTTTGCGCCGAAGGTTTTAACGTCGAACACGGACGCGGATAAGGAAACCGCCAGAGGCACTGCAAGCGACAGAATTCGCGCCAAACTCATGATGAGCATCTTAGCCAAAACGCTCGGCCCGCGCAGTTATCGGGACGTTGTTTTGCTGTGAGTAACACGGAATCAGGACAGCTGCATCTTCCGCCGCAAGTAGGGCCTACCCACCCGAATGCGGAACGCGCGCGCAAAAGCTCTTCAAAGCGTTTCCGCCATTTCCGACGCCGGCAGCCCAGGCTTCTCAATCGCGGCATCAAAAGGAGGATCGGTCTTGCGGTGAGCCGCCCGCAACCAAACATTTCTTCATTGCGTGACTCTAAGTAAGCGGTTTCGCGCTGTGAATCAATATCCCCGGAGGTCCGATACCAGTACAGCGAAATCCCGGCGACTCACTCCACTCCCTCTAACGAGCCGATTGCGGCACCAGATCGTCGAACGACTGCGGCGGGTTCACGTACAGCATCCGTCGGCAGCTTTCACAAACCATGATCGAATTGCCCAGTTTCAGCTCCTGGAGAAACTGCGGTCTCAACATGATGTTGCATTTGGAGCAGCGTCCGTTCACGGCCTCCGCAATGGCAACCCCCGCGCGGCCCTTGCGAATGCGTTCGTATTCCGATGCGTCCTTGGGCGTCATCGCCGCAAGAATTGCGCCGCGCTCGGATTTCAGTCTCGCGATTTCCGCCTGATCGACAGCGGTGCGCTCCTGAGCCTGCTTCTTCTCCGCGTCTACTTCTTTCTTTTCGGCTGCCAGGGCTACTTCCGCCGCCTTGACATTCTTCTCAAGCGGCTCGGCTTCCGCCATCAATGCCAATATGCGTTCTTCATTCCTTCCAATTTCCTGCTGACAGAAATCAATCTCATGCTGGAAGGCGTGATATTGCTCATTATTCTTCGCATCCATCATCTGACCTTTGAGCTTTGAGATCTTCTGCTCATTAGCCTGGATTTCGCCTTCAATCCGTTTCCGTTCTTTCAGGTTGGCGGCAACTGCCGCCTTGTCAGCCTCCAGCCGGCGGAGATGACTGCCCAGCCGTTGTTCAATTCCTGCGATGTGCTTGGGAAACGCGGCGATTTCCCTGCTTAACACGGTAGTTCGGTCGTCTAGCAATTGCAGCCGGATGGCGTGTTCAATATCGGGAAGCATGTATTCGATGGTGATTTTAACAAACCAATGACGCCAGACCTTCAACTTAGCTTCTTCAGAACCGCTGCCCGGGCGTCGGCTAGTTCACGAATGCGCAATGCGGATGCAGCGGCGTAAAACACGACTGCGCCCAGTGGAATACCCGCAAAGACGTGGACCAGCCGCGAATTCGAAACCCTCACCACGAACGCGCATGCAAACCCCATCAGGCACGCCGCTATCAGTATCTTCCCCATATTGGTGACGATTTCCCGGCCCCGAATCCCTCCGATTTTTGGCCGGATGAGTACCAGCAGCACGATCGTATTGAAGATCGAAACCAGGGAAAGGGAAAGGGCCAGACCCGCATGACCCAGGTTCAGTATTTTGACCATGGTGAACGCCGTAATCGTGTTCACCAGAACGGATGCCACGGTCACCAGCATTGGTGTCTTCGCGTCGCCAAGCGCGTAAAACGCGGGCGCCAGCAGCTTCATCATTGAGTAGCTCGCAATCCCCACCGCGTAGCAGGAAAGCGCCAGCGCCGTTTGATGGGTATCGTAAGCAAGAAAGCGCCCGTGCTGATAAACAAGTCCGATCATGCTTTCGCCCAGAATCATTAGCCCAACGGACGACGGCAGGGTCGTGAGCAGGATCATCGTGATCGATCGCGACAGCGTGTCACGAAACTCCGCGTAGTTGTGATGCGCGGCGCTCCGCGCAATCCGCGGCAACGTGGCGGATGCGATCGAAATCCCAAACAGTCCAAGCGGCAATTGTTGAAAGCGGAACGCATACGAGAGCCAGCTAACGGGCCCGTTCATAATGTGCCCCGACGCATCCCGCAGGCCCGTCGCAAAGTTCGTATTCACCAGCAGGTTTATCTGAACCGCTGCCCCTCCCAACACGGCGGGCCCCATGAGTTTCAGAATGTGCAGCACTCCCTCATGTTGAAGATTCCACCGCGGACGCCACGCAAAACCCGCGCGCCACACGGCGGGAAGCTGAAAAGCCAATTGCGCCAGGCCGCCAAAGACCACTCCGAAAGCCATTCCGCGGACCGGGCTGATGCCCAGGCGCGGCCCCAGCCAATACCCAAGCGCGAGACCTGAAACCACAGACGCAACGTTAAATAAACTGGAGGAAAGCGCGGGGATTCCGAACTGATGGCATGAGTTCAGAATCCCCTGCGCCTGGGCCGCCAGGGCCACCAGCAACAGGAACGGGAATACGATCCGAACCAACTGCGCGGCCAACTCAAACTTGCCCGGTACCGCGTGAAAACCAGGCGCAAACAGATTTACAAACGCCCCGCTGAACACCATGCCGAGAATGCAGATGGAGCCGACCACAATCATCAGCAGCGTGGCTGTTATGTTTGAAAGCTCGCGCGCCTCTTCTTTGCTCCTGGTGGCGAGGTAACGCGAGAAAGTGGGGACGAACGCGGCGGAAAGTGCCCCTTCAGCGAAAAGGTCGCGCGCCAAATTCGGCACGCGATAGCCAAGCACGTAGGCATCGAATACGGCACTCGCGCCGAACAACCAGCCGAGGACGCTCTCGCGCACGAGGCCCGTCAGGCGGCTGACAGCAATCGCAACGGAAACAATGCCCGCGGATCGCAACAAACCGGGATCGCGGCCGCCGGCATCGCTGTCCTTCACCACCGTTAGTCTTCGATGCGACGCAGGTCTACTTCGTCACGAATCGCGCGCGTCTGCTCCAGCGTGGCGAAGCTCATACCGGGCAGCGTCGCCGAAGCCGTACCAGCCGCCACGCCCCAGGTCAGTGCGTCGGAGAAATCGCCGCTCTTCTCAAATGCCCACGCAAACGCGGCGGCAAGAGCGTCGCCTGCGCCTATGGGCGAGATCGCATCCACTCTGGGCGGAATCGCCTCCCACATAGACTTGCCTGAAGCCCCGATCGCGCCGCGGCTGGCCAGCGACAGCACAACCGAATCGGCCCCCAAAGACTGAATCCTGCGGACCGCCGCAATGGATTGCGAACGCGTCAGCAATACCGTATTCAGCAGCCTCTCGGCTTCCTGCTGATTGGGCGTCACCACCGTTGGTCCCGCCTCAATGCCCTGGGCCAAAGCTTCCCCATCGGTGTCGAGAAGTGTCTTCACGTTTCGCTTCCGCGCGCGCGCAATCAGCTGCGCATAAAATTCCGAGGGCACACCGGGCGGCAGACTTCCGCACAACATCAGCCATGAGGCGCCGCCGAGTTGCGCTTCCACCGTTCCTTCGATGCTGGCGATTTCGCCGCGATCAAGACGAGGCCCAATTTCGTTCAGCTTTACCGTCAGCCCGTGCCGGTCAGTGATGGTCAGATTCAGCCGGACATCGTTGCGGACCGGCACTGTGGCAACAGGGAAGCCGCAGTTCGACATCTGCTGTTCATAGCGCGGCCCGTGCTCACCGCCCGCGGGCAGAATTGCCAGAGTCTTGCCGCCAAACGCATGGATGACGCAAGCCGCGTTGATGCCCCGTCCGCCAGGCGAGTCCTTACTCGACAGGATGTAAGCCCGGTCATCGAACGCGAGCCGGTCAACGCTGATGGTCCGATCCATTGCCGGATTCATGGTGAGGGTAACGATCATGACTAAAGACGGGACGCGCATCAGGCCAAAACCGGGCTTCGATTGCGCTCAATAGCCATGTTGGCACACCCGCGTCGTCTGTCCTGACGTTCGTAGCGATCACCGGCAGACCAGGCCCGCCGAAGCGCGATCCGCCTTCACGTGCTCGCTCAGAAACGCTCTGCCCTTCCCGATAATTTCGAACGGAACGTGCGGGCGCGGATCGGGCATCACGGGGTCGAACCGATCACAGGCGTAAACCCGTCTGAAACGCCTCTTCGATGCCGATACTGAAGCCGGGCTTCATAGGAGCGGCACTCAGAACCGCGAAGCCAGGGCTTTCATTTGAGGAGAGAGAAATGCGCTCCAGTGCATATCGCGCCCCGGCTCCTCATCGCTGAGTGCCTTCGAAATGGCAAGATCCGCGACCGCGTTTACAATCCACTCGAAGTTGTCGTGGCCCACTGAATGATAGTCCGCATCGGGCGCGGGGTTCAGAAAATCGATTGCATAAGGAATTCCGCCTTCCACCGCGAACTCAACGGTATTCAGATCGTATCCGAGCGCCACGCAGAGTTTTCGCGCATCCCGCTCCACGCGGGCCAACAACTCCGGATCCACCGGCGGCCCGTCGAGCACGTAGCGCTCCGCATGTGGAAGCCGCGGATCGTATTGCATGATGCGGACCTTCTCTTGTCCCACCACGTAGCAGCGAAAATACTCATTGAAATCGACGCCCGTCTGCAAGGTCATGCAGAGGTCGCCGGAATCGTCATATGCCCGGAAGAATTCTTCGGGGCTCCCGACCTTATGCACGCTCTTCCAGCCGCCTCCGCTGAACGGCTTGAGGAAGGCGGGGAATCCGATGTACTCGAAAACCTCATCCCACGCGATCGGATACGTCAGATTCCGCATCGACCTGTCGGTAGTTCCGGCAGGCAGGCGCTTGTGCGGCAAAATCACGGTATTCGGAACGGCCACGCCCATCTTATTCGCCAGTGCGTAATTGAAAAACTTATCGTCCGCGCCCCACCAGAAAGGATTGTTGATGACGATTGTGCCGCCCAGAACAGCGTTCTTCAGACAGGCGCGGTAAAAGGGGACCTCATGTGAGATGCGATCGATCAGCACGCGATATCCGGAAGGTTCCGCCATCCGCACCGCGCCGATCTTCAGATGCTCGGCCACCACGCCGGGAACTCCACGTTCATTGATTCGGTCCACCAGCGCGGGAGGGAACGTATTCTCCATCCCGTAGAGGATCCCGATTTTCTTAATTTCACTCGTCACACCCATCTGCGCGCCCTCCGTCTAACGAAAATACGCCTGAGCCATTTTCTGCCAAAGAGGCCAGTCATGCACTGCCTGCTCACCCCAAATATCCAGTCGGTGCGGTATGTCTTTGGAATGCATGATGCTCGCCATCCGCTGGTTTTCGCTGAGGCAGATATCCCACTCGCCAACTGCCATCAAAAATCGATTGCTGTCGCGGTAGTAGTCCATAAACCAGCTGTCGCCTAACGCGGGCAGGTAGTCCACTGGATTGTTGTAATAACAGTTGTCGTCGTAATGGCCGTTCAAAAATGAGCGCATCTCGAACGCTCCGCTCATCGAGACACAGCGGGTGAAAATATCCGGCTGCTTTAGCGCGAGGTTCATTGCATGGAAGCCGCCGAAGCTGCACCCGGTGGTGAGGATGTCGCCCGAGGGATTCATACGGCGGATGAGCGGCACCACCTCATTCAGAATGTAGCTTTCGTACGCCATGTGGCGCCGCACGCGGTCGGCCGGATGCGCGGATTTGTTATACCAGCTCTCCGCATCCACGGAATCCGGGCAGAAAGCCTGCATGGCCCCACTCTCGTATTGCCAGGCGATGGCATTGATCATGCCCCGGTCTTCGTAGTCGAAAAAGCGCCCCATGGAACTGGGAAATACCAGCACAGGCAGACCGCCATGCCCGAAGACAAGCATTTCCATCTCGCGCTGCAGCGATGGGCTGTGCCACCTGTGGTATTCGCGCTTCATTCGGCTCGGCCTAATTGACCGGGGTCAATTCGTAATGGTGAGGTCTTGGTTGAGCCGCGGCGCGCTGCTCGGCGATAAGTTCGTTGTCCAGCTGATCGAGCGCGAGGGTCGCGTTCTGCTTGGTGTATGGCGATGCGTCCGTCGCCAGGCCCGTCTGAATGGTTCGCCAGCGCATGAAGTGAATATTGTTGTGTTTCAGGGTGAGCGCGTGTACATCAAGCGCCTGCTTGAGCATCGGGGTGCTGAGAGTCGCGAGATTCACGCCTTTCGCAAGATCCTCCGCGGCGAACGCGCCGGCGCTGAGTCCATCGATCTTCAGATCCCACTTACCCGGCGCGAGCCCGGTGACGCGCAGTGTCTCCCGATCCAGCGCGTCCACAATGTCTGACGATCGTACCGCCAGATCCATGAGCTTGTCTTTGGGGTCAATGGGAAGCGGCAATGCGGATTCGGTCGCGGTCCAGCTCACCGGCGTACCTGCCGTGAGGGCTTCTACTTTCGCATTTTCAGCCTGGAATGTATGCGCCTGGGCATCGATTGTCACGTCGGAAACCAGCGCCGGAGCGTTCCATGCTTTGAGCAGCGCCTCCGCCATGATTAGATGCCCGGCGGGCGCGGGGTGTACGCGATCCGGAAGAATCTTTTGCGCTTCATCTTTGTTCGTATCCGCAGCCCTTTCCAGCATCGCCGATACGGGCCGATTTAGATCCGCAACGTCGAGATGCCGGCTCTGCGCGAGGGTCCTCAGGTACTCGCTGTATCTCAGCAGAACCGCGTTGTAGCCGCCTTCAAACGTGGGGGGGCGCGTCGCGTCGTCGTAGGGAGAAGGCTGAATAAGTGTGATCCGCGCATTCGGAGCGTTCGTCCTGATGGCATCCAAAATGTGTTCGAACCCGGAGGTGTACCGGGTGAAAACAGCCTCGTCGAATGCGCGATAGCCCCCGTCGTTCATCCCCAGCATGATGGTGATAACGGTCGGCTGATAGGGGAACACATCACGGGTGAGCCGCAGGTCTACGGGCCCGCCAGAGCCCCCGCTAACGCGGTCGCCGCCCCAGCCAGAGTGCGTGAACGAGATGTTCAGACCAGGAAAGCGCGTGACCACATAGGACTCGGTGAGGGTTGTGTAGAGCCGCTGGTCGGTGATGCTGTCACCGTAGAAGACAACCCGGTCGCCATCCTTCAGGTAGAACGGATTCTGGGCGAGCGCCAGCGTGGAAAACAGGGCGGCGGCAAGTGCAGTTCGGCAGTGGCGCATTGCATACAGCGTACCCGATTCAGCGCCGCCGGTGCGGACCGTGTAAACTGGTGATTTCGGGCTGTAGCGCAGCCTGGTAGCGCGCTTGCTTGGGGTGCAAGAGGTCGTGGGTTCGACTCCCGCCAGCCCGACCATTTCCCTTCTAAGACTTCAACCAGGAAAACGCTTTGGATTGATGATTGTGAACTTGACCGCTCCTAATGTCAGAAATCGGGCGGACACTCCAAAAGCGCGAAAAGACGTGCCTGAATTCTCCCGGCCTCTCCTATCTACTGAAAAACCCGACAAACCCGACAAATCTGGTCTAAGAGTCTGATTCCGTGCATTTTCGCTGGCATTCGTAGGGCAGGAGTCAGGATGGATTCGATCTGATGAAGCAATATTCGGAGTGCCTAACGTGTGGCGCTGTCCGCCGGTGCAATAATTTCATCCGGTAGTCACAATGGTTTCTGGCTCGGTCAGCACCGCAAGCATTTCGAGCCGCCCGATACGGCGGGATAATGTCCGGTTCATGCCGGCCTGCTATCGAGCGTTCCGGCATCATCAGACTTTGGCGCCGATCGCACCAGAGCCTGTCCACACTCCACGCCCATTCTCTCCGTGGGAGGTTGCCGCCTCAGTCCTGTCCGGATTGATGAAACGGATGACGTGCGTCTTCGTGCCCGTGGCAGCAATGGCCCCCGCCCGTGTTTCGAGCCGTATCAGGCGGCCGGCAAGCCCGGAGAGTGACAGCAAGACGCGTCAGAGGAATGCCTGATGGTTCCCAGGCGTTTCTCAACGGCTGTCGGGGACGGCCTGGATGGCGATCGGCCCCTGATTCAGGGTCTCGCGGACCTTCTTCGCCAGGCCTGCAGGCGTGAAGGGCTTCTGAAGGAAGGCGGATCCCTGGCGGACTCCGTCTTTAAGAACCATGTCCTCAGTGTGGCCCGACATGAAGATCACCTTGAGAGAGGGCCGCAAACTGCGAGCGGCTTCGGCGAGTTCGCGCCCTCCCAGTTCCCGCATCATGACATCGGTCAACAGCAGATCTATGGGATCGGGTCCTTCACAAACCAGCAGACCTTCCCTGCCGTTTGCCGCTTCGCGCACCTTGTAACCTTTGCCTTCGAGCACATGGCGCGCGAGGCTTCGTACAATTCCTTCGTCCTCGACCAGCAGGATTATTTCGGTCCCCCCGGGTACGCTGAGCAGTCCCGGTGCCGCGCCGGGCAAATTGTCGACCACCTCGGCAACGGCCGGGAGAAAGAGGCGGAAACTGGTGCCGGCGCCCGGCTCGGAATCGCATCGAATGGCGCCGCCGCTTTGTTCCACGATGCCGAGAACCGTGGCGAGGCCCAGGCCCGTTCCCTTGCCTGTTTCCTTCGTGGTAAAGAAGGGCTCGAAAATGTGTGCCCGCACATCGCTGCCTATTCCAACGCCTGTATCATGCACCGCGAGTTGAGCATATTTCCCGACGGCCAAGCGCTGCGTCGCCGCTTCTTCGGTATTCAGGACGATGTTCAAAGTCTCGATGGTGAGAGTGCCGCCGGACGGCATGGAGTCGCGGGCGTTCAGGCAAAGGTTCATAATGGCGCGGCCAATTTCGCCGGGGTCGGCTTTCACCTGCCAAAGGGCCGCGTCGCGAAGAATAACGACATCGATATGCTCTCCCACGAGGCGCCGGAGCATTTTGTCGAAATCCGCAACGATGGCGTTGAGGTCGAGCACTCTGGGCTGCAGCACCTGACGGCGGCTGAAGGAAAGCAGTTGTTGGGTTAACGAAGCGGCCCGCTCGGCGGCAACGTTGATTTCGAGGGCGTCATGAAGGGCTTCCCCATCACCCGCAAGCCGGTCCGCGAGCAGGCTGCCGTAACCAAGGATCGCGGTGAGCAGATTATTAAAGTCATGCGCTATTCCGCCGGCGAGCCTTCCCAACGCCTCCATTTTCTGTGACTGACGCAGGTGCTCCTCGCCGTGTCGCAGCGCTTCCTGAGCCATTTTGCGGGCGGTAATGTCGTCGATGGCGAGGAGAATAGTTTTCAAATGATTGATGCGGCACCCCCCGAACAACAGGCTGCGCCTGCCGACGCCGGGGAATTCGCGGTCCGCTTCGAACTCGGGAAACGTTTCATGCCCCGCGAAGAGCGCTTCGACGGCGGCGCGCAGGGCGGGAAACTCCCAGGCGCGATGCCAGAGAGAAAAGAACGGCTCGCCTTCGGTTTCCGTCCGGGACGCCTCAAAGGCCCGATAGAAGGCTTCATTCGCTGTCTGGACGCGCAGATCCGCATCGAGCACCACGAGAGGCTGCCGCACGCTCTCCACGATCGAAATAGCGAAGTCACGCGCCTGGAGCAGAGCGGTGTTATTGGTTTGCAGTTCCGCGTTGACTGTAATCAACTCCTCGTTGGTTGACTGCAGTTCCTCGCGAGCGGTTTCGAGCTCCTCATTGAGGCTTTGCAGCTCCTCGTTTGCCGAGAGCGCCTCTTCAGTGGAGTTCTGGCTTTCTTCATGAGAGTTCTGGTGGGCTTCGGTAACGGCCACAAGTCGCTCTTTCGCGTCGGCCAGCTGCTGTTTGAGGCGTGCGTGCGTTCGTTCGCTCATCTCCTCCCGCGTTCCGGACGGAGATGCGCTAACCGTCTGGGCGATTGGCTCAGAGACTGGTTCGAACAACACGAGGGTGGTGAAAGCACCTCCAGCGTGGATAGGAATTACGTCCAGGTTGAGTGTGCCGCCGCCGCCCCCGTGTTCGTATTGAATACCGTCTTCCCTAACCGGCTCCGCAGTTTCTCTGCTTTGCAGGATGAGCTTCTCGACTTCGAAGAACAGGCCCGCATCGGGAATGAGCTTGTTGAGATGGAAGCTTGCTTTGCCGGAGGGGAGCGCAAGCCAGGGACCCGGGTTACCTCTTAGCTCCAAGACTTCCATATCCCCGTCAACAACCAGGGCCGAGGGGCTGTACTTCGAGAGTATTACCCGATCGACTTCCCTGAGATCATTGGCTTTGTCCCAGACTGGCGGGACCGATGTCTGCGGGCGCGGGGCGCGCGAGCCGGAGAAAAGGCCCGAAAACAGAGAGTGACGCCTGGTGGTCTCGCGTCGCGTGTAGATACGGTGTTCGCGATCGATCGCGGTAAAAAGATCATCGGAAGCTGCTGCCTCGGAGGCTCCCAGCAGCAAACAGCCGCCCGGTTTGAGGGCGTAGTGGAAGAGCGGGATGATTTTTTTTCGTACGGCCCCGAGATAGATCAGCACGTTGCGGCAAGTGATGAGGTCGAGCTTCGAGAACGGCGGATCGTCAATGAGATTGTGATGCGCGAAGATGCACATCTCGCGCAGACGCTTATCGATTTGATAGCCTCCCTCAACTTTGATGAAATTGCGCGCAAGGCGTTCGGCGCTGAGATCCGCCGCGATGTTATCCGGGTACCTGCCAACGCGCGCGCGTTCAATTGAAGAGAGAGAAATATCGGAAGCGAAGATCTGCACGGGGAAGACGACACCGGCTTCGCTCATGAATTCGCGGAGCAGAATGGCGAGAGACCACGCTTCTTCGCCGGTGGCGCAGCCCGCCACCCACACACGGACGGGATCACTCGCGTTGCGGCGCTCGAAGATGACCGGAAAGACAGAGGTCTTGAGGGCCTCGAACGAATCGGGATCGCGGAAAAAACTGGTCACGCCGATCAGCAGGTCGCGCAGCAGAGCGGCGACCTGCGCGGGGTCGCTCGCGAGGCGCTCGCGGTACGCCGCGAGATCGGCGACGTTTTCCATGGCGACGCGGCGCAGAATCCGGCGTTTGACCATTTTCTCGCGGTAGACGGAGAAATCGATGCCGCTGGCTTCGAGCAGGATCGCCAGGACGGCAGCGAACTGTTTCTCATCCTCCGGGGCGAGGGCGAGGCTGGAATCTCCCTGATCGGCAATATAAGGATGACGACCGATGCGGGACAGTTCGGCGGCGATGCCCTCCGGGGGCAGCACAAAGTCGACGCAATCCGTCGCAACGGCGGCCTGGGGCATAGCCGCGTATTTTGCGGTGCCGGGCTCCTGGGCGAAAGTTACGCCGCCCGCGGCTTTGATGGCCTCGACGCCCGCGGCACCGTCGGACCCTGTCCCGGAAAGGATTATGCCGACAGCACGGCTTCCACACTGATCGGCGAGGGAGCGCAGAAAGCGGTCGATCGGCATATGCAAACCCTGCGTCTGAGTGCGCGCCGCCAGATGCAGTGCGCTACCGGCCAGGGTCAAATCGAGATTGGGCGGGATGACGTAAACGTGATTCGCTTCCACCAACAATCCATCCGCGGCTTCGGAGACGGGCATAGACGTAGCGCGGGCCAGAATTTCGGCGAGCATGCTCTGGTGGCTGGGGTCGAGGTGCTGGACAACGACAAAGGCGAAGCCGGTGTCGTTCGGCAGGCAGCCGAGGAGCCGTCTGAAGACGTCGAGCCCACCGGCGGACGCGCCAATGCCAGCGACCGGGATTACGGTTTTTGCTTCCATGGGTATCAAGAAGCAGTATGGCAATTGGGACGCCATCGCACAGAAGACAAAAAAAATCGCCTGAACGGAGCGGCGTGTGAGTCGGCCGATCCGTTTCAGGCGTGAACCGGCATCCGACCGGCAAGGAATTACGACAATGCCAACTAAACCAAACGGTTTTTGCGGCGGAGGAAGCCCAGAGTCAGAAGTGCACCGCCAACAAGCGCGAAAGTTGCGGGCTCGGGAGCGGCCGACGGGCCGGGGTTCGAGGAGAATGTTCCGGTGCCGGAAGCATGGAACGTTCCGGAAGGGTAAGCCTGGTTGCCCGTTACTGTCCCCACGCTAAAGTTCGGAATCAGGGAAGAAAGACTGAAGGACGAGTCTTCCTGGGTTTGGCCGGCGAAGCTGACGTAAGCGGAGGTGAAGATGAGCTGCGACAGATTGCCCGCTGTGGCGCTGGCGTTGAAGCTTCCCCCCGTGCCCCCCATGCTGGAACTGAACTGCGCGCCAGTAGTTGCGGGACTCCCCGTCACCGCGAATGTGCCGGATAACAGATTCGTTCCGAGCAGCGCATCGGTGAAGGAAAACGTGCCGGCATAACCCGGCTCCACATAAGAATCCCCCGCCCCGCATGAGACGCCGCAATTACCGATCTGTCCGGAGGTGGCGGATAGAGCGAAGTTCGCATCGCGTGCTCCCGATCCGAGCGAGAGACCGGGAACCGAGAAAGTGAATTGTACAGTTCCGGCCGCTGAGACAGTGGTGGTTGTTCCGGAGTTCGAGATGGTCCATTGCTGGGTCGATCCGTTTGTCTGATTGTACTGGGCGAACGTGACAGGTGCGGCGGTAGCCGAGCCTGCGAGGATTGCGCCCGTAAAGAGGATTGCCGCTCCGGTGATACACGTTGTAAGCGATGCCGATTTGTTGTTCATGAAGTCCTTTGTGACCAATGTGCCCGCCCGCGCTTTTTGATCGAAGGAAGCACATGCCTCCGTCCCTCGACCTCGCGGGCGGTGACTGACTAAAAGCACTTAGACCACCGGCGTAATATTCAGCACCTTTCCACGAATACCTGTAGCAGATGCACTACTTACCACTTCTGGCAGATAAAAACAAGTTGCCAAAAGGTGACGAGTTGACGGCGGGCCGTCGCGTGATGAAACTCCCGGATTTCGGTGTTACCATCCTTACGAAAGGATTTTGCTTTATCTCCTCGAAAACTAAGGCTGCCAATTGGCTTTCTGAACACGGCCCCAAGGAACTGGAGGCATTGTTCCGGGCTATTGTGTTCCATCCCTCCACACCAATTCTGGTGACCGACAGCAACAGACAGAACCGCGAAGCGAGCGTAGGCGCGGCGCGGCTGCTGGGAGTTCCCCGGGAAAACCTCATCGGGCGCAACGTGGAGGATTTTGCCGAACTGGACTCCCATCCGACACTGGTGGACCGGTGGCGCAATTTCCTTGAGAACGGCCAGCAGGAAGGCACCCTCCTTCTCATAGGACCTGATGGCGGTTCGCGCGCAGTGGAGTATATAGCGAAACGCGATGTCATGCCGCAGAGGAACCTCCTGGTGCTGCACGATCGCGAAAACGCGGATGTGCCCGCCTGGGTGCGAGACTATGCGCTATTCCTGCAGAATTCCGACGGCGTTATCGCCGCCTGGTATGCCGGCGCCGAACGAATCTACGGCCGGACGACCGCGGAAGTTTTGGGCAAGACCGTGTCTTTGTTCGACCCCAGCATCGAGGCCCCTGGCAGAATGCGGGAACTGCTGCAGCGCGCGGGCCGGGAAGGTCACGCAAGCACGGAAGGCTGGGAGACGCGCAAGGATGGGTCGCGCTTCTGGGCGAACTCCATCACGATGGCTTTGAAGAACGAAGATGGCGGCCTGGAGGGTTTTGCCACTATCGTCCGGGACTTCACCGATCGGCACGAAAGAGACGAGAAGTTACGCCTCAGCCGCGCGTCGCTGCTCCCGCTGCCCGTCGCTGTATCCATCGCGGGCATCGTTTCCGGTGAATTCGATCGCATTCTGGAAGCAAACGACTCCTTTCTCGAGCTGGTCGGCTACACGCGAGCCGACCTGCTGGCCGGCACCCTGCGGTGGCACGATCTCACACCGGCCGAATACGCCCCCTTCGACGAACTCGCGCATGAAGAGGGCTTGCGTTTCGGAGCTTGCGCGCCATTCGAGAAGGAACTCATTCGCAAGGATGGCAATCGCGTGCCGGTTCTCGCGACGACGGCGGTGCTGAAGCTCTCGCCATTCCGGTGGATCACCTTCATCCAGGATTTGCGCGATCGGGACCGCGCCGAAAGTGTGAACGAACCGTTTGTAACGCACCCGGGCTTCGACGGAATGGTAGGAGCAAGTCCGGGGCTCATGCTCGTGCAAAGCCTGATCCAGGTGGTGGCTCCGACCACCGCGACGGTTCTTATCCTGGGCGAAACCGGCACCGGGAAAGAACTGGTGGCGCGAGCCATTCATCAAATGAGTCCGCGGCATAACAATCCTTTCGTGACACTCAATTGCGCGGCAATTCCCACGGGCCTGCTGGAAAGCGAGTTATTCGGTTACGAACGGGGCGCGTTCACGGGAGCGCTGTCTCAGAAGATCGGCCGCTTCGAGATGGCGAACGGCGGCACGTTGTTTCTGGATGAAGTGGGGGATATTCCGCTTGAACTGCAACCCAAACTGCTGCGCGCTTTGCAGGAGAAGGCGTTCGAGCGGCTGGGGGGCACCAAGACCATACCCATTGACGTGCGATTGGTGGCGGCGACCAATCGCAATCTCACGCAGATGATGGGCGACAAACTCTTCCGCCCGGACCTGTACTACCGGCTGCAGGTATTTCCAGTAAACATGCCACCCCTGCGGGACAGGCCGGAGGACATCCCGGCGCTCGCCCGGTACTTCACGCGAAAGTATGCGGCCGAGATGGGCCGCGTCATCGAACGGATCCC
>Ga0105240_10002723_pt1 | contig 28033 bp, 25 predicted proteins | sample KBSC54metaG_FD_80426 | JGI IMG/M metagenome (GOLD analysis project Ga0105240, IMG submission 80426) | Corn rhizosphere microbial communities from Kellogg Biological Station, Michigan, USA - KBS C5-4 metaG | ecosystem: Host-associated > Plants > Roots > Rhizosphere > Soil | place: Michigan, USA... | reverse complement strand
TCGAACTGCAGGAGCATGTGAAACGGATTACGGCGCCGTACAAGTATCCGCGCGAGATCGAGTTCGTTGACGATCTGCCGAAGACGGTCAGCGGCAAGATTCGCCGGGTCGAACTGCGCATCCGCGAGGAGGAGCGCAAGCGGCGCACGCCGTGAAGGCTCGCGCTATTTTTTGGTGCGCGCGAGCAGGTTCACCTTGCCGGCGAAATCCTCGATATCGACTTCGGTGGTTTCGAGCACTCGCGCGACCATGCCCCAGAAACCGATCGACATGATCAATTCGACGACTTCGCCGTGTCCGAGATGTTTTTGCAGTGCGGCGAGGGTTTCCTTTTTGCCTTTTACGCCGCGCGCGACCTCGTCGGTGAAGCGCAGCACGAGGCGCTCGACATCGTTGAAGCAGGTCGCGGATTCCCACTTGTCGATGGCGGCAAGCTGATCGTCGCTGACGCCGACGGCGAGCGCGATCGGGACGTGCTGGGTCCATTCGTAAACCGAGTTGCTGACCTTGGCGGTGCGCAGGATCGCGATTTCGCGCAGCCTGGAATCGAGCTTGCCCTTGGTGAGCAGGGCATTTCCGAGGCGCGAGAAATTATGGAAGACGGCCTCGGACGCGTTGGCCATCATGCGTGCGACGTTAAGCTTGCGCGGCGTGTTGCCGAGGATTTCGCGGGTTTTTTCGGGCGCTGTGGATTCATCGACGTAGGGTAGCAGTGCCATCGCTCTACTCCATTTCAATAGTCAGTTGCGAATCGAATAGTCAGTTGCCGACGCGCCGACAAGTGGGCAGCGGCGGCAGGTCGCAGCGTAATACCGAAGGTGCGATCCGTGCAAACGCATGCACCGTGAACGTCGCGCCGACGTTCAACAATTGGGCGGTGATGAGCGAAAAAACGCAGGCGGCGCCGAAGGCTAGGGATGTGATGGTTCGGACGGCTGGCGATCGCGCCACCAGAAAAACCAGCCTGCGGCGACCAACAAGACAATCGCGATTCCGATCCACAGAAAGGCGCGATGGGTTTCCTTCGCGACCCATTCGAGTTCGTCGCCAACCAGGTAGCCGATAGTAATGACGAGGGGGCACCAGACCATCGCACCGAGAAGGTTCCAGCCGAGAAAGCGCCAGAAACCCATACCGGCCGCACCCGCCATCGGGCCAGCCATAAAACGCGCACCGGCGACGAAGCGCGCCATGAAGACAGCCTTGCTGCCATGTGTACGGAAGAATGCTTCGAGCCGTTCCTGGCCGGGGCGCATGAAGGGAAAGGTGCGTGCGAGCCACGCCAGCAAACGCGAGCCACCGGTGCGGCCGAGCATAAAGCCAGTGCAATCGCCGACCACGGCGCTCGCGATACCGACGGCATAGAGCGTTTTCAGATCGAGGATATCGCGTCCGGCGAGAAAACCGGCGGCGAGCAGCACGGTCTCCTCGGGCATCGGGATGCCGAGGTTGCCGACGAACACGCAAATGAAAAGGCCCAGATAGCCCCAGTTCGCGAGCCAATCGGCCATTCCGGTGGGGCTTAACGCATGGTGCATCAGCAGTAGGCCCCGCGCCAGCTCGCTTCGCGGCGTCGCGATCAGTTGTGGCCAGCAGACGCGGGTTCGATCTAAGCTTGCCGTATCGTCCGTGCAAAAGTAAGAGACCTTGCGCCGTGTGGCTCGCTCGGTTTGCGCGTGGGCTTTTGAGTGCGGCGCCAGAAATGCGCTATTGAGATGGCGAGGGGGGCCAGTTGTTGCGGCGACCTCAAACACGGCGAGGTACATTTTGATGAAGACGATCGAAGATCGGCTGCGCGCGCTCGAGGACATCGAGGAAATCCGCAAGCTCAAGGCCCGCTATGCGGCGGCGTGCGACGACAATTACAACGCCGACGCGATCGCGGCGCTCTTCACCGAGGACGCCGTGTGGGATGGCGGTGCGCTCGGCAAGGCGGACGGCCGTGAGGCCATCCGCAAGTTTTTCAGACGCGCGACCGAGTTTTTTCCGTTCGCGATGCACAACGTGATGAATCCGATTATCGAGGTCGAGGGCGATCGCGCCAGTGCGCAATGGTATCTGCTGCAACCGGCGACGATGGCCAAGGGCAACCAGGCCGTATGGCTCGCGGCGGTCTATCACGACGAATACGTGCGTCACGACGGGCACTGGATGTTCAAGCGGCTCAAAGTAACGTCGCATTTTCTGACGCCCTACGAAGAGGGCTGGGCCAAAAAACGCTTCGTGTGACAGCGCGGGTGAACGCTCGCGATCGCGCATCCGATTCGATTTGCAACCATCAAGTATCGAGGTAACTACCATGTCCCTGGCCGGAGAAGTGACCAACCCCGCCGCGCTCGAAACCCGCGACGTCACCTTTCAGAGCGACGGCTTTGCGATGCGAGCGTATCTCGCGCGGCCCAAGGCGCCGGGCACCTATCCCGCCGTGATCGTGCTGCATGAGGCGTTTGGTCTCGTCGAGCACGAGCGCGACGTCGCGCGGCGCTTTGCTAACGCCGGATTCATCGCGCTGGCCCCCGACGTCTATTCGCGTATCGGTGCGCCGCAAAATGCGTCCGACATGACCGAGGTGCGCGCCAAGATGTTCGGCCTGACGGACGCACAGGTCGTGCGCGATTTCGAGGCGGCGGCGGCCTTCGTCCGCGCGCAACCGGGTGCCAGCAGCAAGGTGGGATGCGTCGGCTTTTGCGTCGGCGGACGCTGGACGCTGCTGGTCGCCTGTTCCAGCGGCAAGCTCGACGCTGCGATCGACTGCTGGGGCGGATTCATCACGCGCGCGACTCCCGATGCAGTGACCACACCGGCGCGGCCAACGCCGGTAATCGATCTCGCCGCGAACCTCCATTGCCCGCTCTATATCGTGTGCGGCGAGGAGGATCAGAATCCGTCGCCGGCCGATGCAGCCGAGTTGGCTAAGCGCCTTGAGGGCAAGAAATTTCAGCTCGAAGTTTTCAAGAATGCAGGCCACGCCTTCTTCGCCGATTATCGTCCTAGTTATCGCGAAGCGGCGGCCTTCGAGCTCTGGCCGAAGATGGTGGCGTTCTTCAAAACGCATCTGGGTTGAGGCAACGCGCCGCCGGTTTCGAATCGCTAAGACGTACCCAAGTCGAGGTCATGGAGAATCAAATCTGGACCGACGCGATCGCGCGGATGCGCACGCGAATCGATCGCACGGCCGCGACGGTGCGCGACGGCTTTCCGCATTTCTCCGATCCGGTAACGAATGCGTGGACGCTCACTCCCGCGGGCGATTGGACCGGTGGCTATTGGAACGGGATGCTCTGGCTGACCGCGGCGGCGAGCGGTGACGATCATTACACACGCCTCGCCGAGGGCTGGACGGCGCGCCTGCGCTCGCGGATTGATTCGCAAAGCTCCGCGCGCGGCCTGCTCTTCTATTATGGCGCCGCGGTGGGTGCGATTCTCACCAACAATCCGCTCGCCCGCGAACTCGCCATTGCGGCCGCAAAATCGCTCGCCGCGTCCTACAACGCGCAGGCCGAGGTCATCCCGCTGGGCACCGAGTTCGAGGAGGTCCACAGCGTCGGCGGCGGCGAATCCGAGATCGACGTCGTGCAGATCGCGGCGTTGCTGTCGTGGGCGGCGCGCGAGACCGGTAATCCGAAACTGCGCGCGCTAGCGGCGCGCCACGCCCGTCGCCATATCGAGTTCTGCCTGCGCGCGGACGGCTCGATCTGCCAATCCGCATCGTTCGATCCGCTCACCGGCAAAATGACGCGGCGCTATACACACAAGGGGGTCACCGACGACAGCACGTGGGCGCGTGCACAGGCGTGGGGGATACTGGGCTGGGCGCTCGCCGCCCATTGGACGGGCGATGCGGCGCTGATCGATCCGGCTGAGTGCGCCGCCGACTGGTGGCTCGCGCATGTACCGGCCGATCGCGTGGCGTTCTGGGACTTCGACGACCCCGCGATTCCGCACACCAACCGGGACACTTCCGCCACCGCGATCGCGGCCGCAGCGATGCTCAAGCTTGCGAAGCTCTCGCACTCCGACGTCAAACGCCTCGCCTATCGCAAGGCCGCGTCGGCGACCACACGCGCGCTGGTCGAGAATTATCTTGGGCCTGAGGGTGGGCTTTGGCAGGGCTGTTATAACAAGCGCATCGATCTGGCGACGAAGCACGAACTCATCTGGGGCTCATACTATCTATACGAATCACTCCACGTGCTCACCGGCCTGCTCGACGCCACCCGTGTTTGACCTGTCGGACTGAGCAGGTAGATTCGACGCTACCAACGAAAATTCTGATTTCGGTACGCGGCCCTACTTGAGGGCGCGCACCGAGAAGCCGCGATCGTTGAAGCACAGCAGCGATCGCTTGCCTTGCAACGAGGTCTCCAGCACGCATTCGCGCCCCCACAGCCGATAGACGTACGAAATCGTCTTCTCCGCGTATTCGAGTTGCAGGTCGCGGCCGTCGTGATAGTGCTTCAAATAGAGCGTGCGATTGTGGCCGAAGTCCGCGTCCTCGACCTTGATCACCGGTATCGACCCGGCACCGACGTTTTTGATCATGGTCTCCTTGACGGCCTTCCAGCCCTCGTCGTCCGAGACCTTGTCGATGACCAGCTCGTCGCCGCGCGCTTCGTACTGGAACATGTCCATCTCGCGCATCAGCTCTTCGGTCAGGTAGCGCCGCAGGAACGATGAATCGCGCTCGACCTCGCGCGCTTCGAAGATTTTCTCGGTGCCGTTCTTGGTCGGCGCGCCGTATTTCCTGATTTCCTCGGGCGTCGGCTCGGTATGGCGGCGGTAAATGTCTTCCCAGATTTTGAAGCCGAGGTGATACGGGTTGATTTGTCCCGGACTCGGCCGCAGCACCTGGTTGTGCCGCACGATAAACTCCAGATGAAGCCCCTGTTCGAGTTCGAGCGACTCGACGATCTTCTTATGCCAGTAGCTCGCCCAGCCCTCGTTCATGATCTTGGTTTCCATCATGGGGAGGAAATACTTGGTCTCCTCATCGACGATGGTCAGCAGATCTTTTTCCCATTCCTGCAGGAACGGATTGTGGTCGCGAATGAACAGCAGCACGTCTTCGTCGGGTTCGAGCGGCACCTTGTTGGTTTCCGGCGCGTGATATTCCGGGCGCGCGTGGAGGCGCGAAAACGGATCGGTACGCGGCTGCGCGGCGGCGACGGCGCGCTCGATCTGTTCGCCGCGATCGAGCTTGCGGATCGCGAGATTGCGCCGGCATTGGAAGTTGAGCGCGTGAGCGCCGTCGAGAATCCGTTCCACCTTTTCGATCCCGATCGAGGGATCTTCCATGTAGCGTCGCACGCGCAGCGCATGCGCCTTGAAGCGCTCGATCGTCAACTCGGCGCGGTTCGATTTGAAGGTGAAATTGTTCTTGAAGAAATCGTTATGCCCATAAACGTGCGCAATCGTTAGAATCTGCAGCAGCAACGAGTTGTCGCGCATCAGGTACGCGATCGCTGGATTCGACGCGATCACCATCTCGTAGGGCAGCCCGCTGACGCCGTAATCGTAAAGGGTCTTGAGCTTTTCGTAGGATTTGCCATACGACCAGTGCGGGTAATGCGACGGCATCCCGGAGTACGCCATGTAGCCGAGCATCCCGACGTGATCGCAAATCTCAAATTCCTGCGGAAACCAGGTAAGCCCGAATTCCTCCGCCTTCACGCGGATGCGGTTGTCCCACTCGACCAGATCCTGGATTTCGTAGTTCGCCATTTCACTCCGCGTCATCCCGCCGCGTTGGGCGCGTGTCGTAAATGAATCGGCCGTCGCGCGCGCCTATTCCTTGACCCGATCCTTCGACAGAAAGGCCTTGAACGACGGCCAGATGTCCTCTTTGCGTTCGATCAGCACGGCCTGGAAGTTGGGCGCGTCGAGCCGCCGAAACACGTTGAGCATCGAGGATTCGTAGTAGCGCGAGCCGAGCGGCTTGATTTCGCCGTAGCCGAAAAGGTTGCAGATCTCGCTCAGCTCTTTGGCCGCCCGCAGCGCCGCCGGATTGTCCGAATCGAAGTTATCGCCGTCTGAACAATGAAATGCGTACAGGTTCCACAGGGACGGATGATAACGCTCGGCGATGATGTCGAGCGCCTTCTGATAGCCGGACGAAATGAACGTACCGCCCGCTTCACCCTTGTGAAAGAACTCGTCTTCGGTGACCTCGTTGGCCTCCGTATGATGCGCGACGAAAACGATCTCGACGTTGCGGTAGCGGGTCGAGATGAACTGGTAGAGCAGGAAGAAGAAGCTGCGCGCGAGGTACTTCTTCATCGTGTCCATCGAGCCCGAGGTGTCCATGATACAGACCACCGCGGCGTTCGACTCCTCGCGGACATCGGTCTCCAGATGCTTGTAGCGCAGGTCATCCTGATGGAACGGGAAACGGCGCTCGTTGCCGTCGGCGTCCTTCGGTGTCCCATAACCCTGCACAGTCTGATTGTGCCGAGTTGCCAGCACTCGCTTCACGCGCTGACGCGCGGTGCGCCGCTTGTCCAGGCGAATCCGGATGCCGACGTGGCGATAACCCTTGCGCTTGGCGAAGCGATCGGTCGGTATTTCGCGCAACGCGCGCCGCTCGAGATTAGGCAGTTCGAGATCCTCGAACATGATCTCGATTAGCTCGTCGAGCGTGACGTCGGTCTCGTAGTAATCGACGCCGGGACGATCGCCGGCCTTGCCGTCGCCTTGCCCCTGGCCGTCCTTGCCGGTCTTGCCGACGACCTGTCCGGGCTGCGCGTTGCCGTCGCCCTGTCCGACGCCCGGCGCATTGTCGCCGTAGATGAAGCGGTATTCCTTGATCCCGCGCAGCGGGACCTTGATGATGCGGTCCTTGTTTTTGCCGATGATCGATTCTTCGGCGATGATGTCGGCGATGTTCTCGCGAATCGACTCGCGCACTTTTTCGCGATGGCGCAGGCGATCGCCGGCCGAACGATCCGATCGTTCGGCGTCGGAGATGCGGTACTCGCGAAAGATGGTCTCGCTCGTCATAAGCAACGTCCTCCGCCGCCCACTAATTATACCCCGGAGCCGTTTCGATGCACGAAGCGAATTTGTCCCTCATCCGGTGTGTGCCATGAGGTCCGCCGCACACCACAGTTCTGCTGAGCACTGGCCTTCGATAACCGAAAGCGCGGTCACCCACTGAACACACTGACATCATGTCATTCTGAGCGCAGCGAAGAATCCCGGTTTTCCAACCAATCCGCACTGAGGTCCCGCCAGCGTGGATTCGATAACTCGATAAGCGCGATTTTCTTCGATCGCAACAAGCCCTTAATTTGCTTCTCCCGTTCAATCGCGGCACGAATGTCGTCGAACTCCTCAAAATGCACGAGTTGCGTGACCCGATAACGGCTGGTGAAAGAGCCCGCAGTGCCACCGCTGTGTTCTGAAACGCGCCGGAACAAGTCGTTTGTCACGCCCGTGTACAGCGTACGCGATGCACTGGCCAGAATGTACACAAAATACTCGGCCAAGTAGTTTTGTCTTTTCACGGCGATTCGGATCCGGGATTCTTCGCTACGCTCAGAATGACAGCGATGGCTTTTTCAGTCATCCGTCACCCTTCTCCGTTCCGTCATTCTGAGCGTAGCGAAGAATCCCGATCCTCTAAGCTATCGCTTCGCGCAGGAGTGCCGGGATTACGGTTTCCAAGAACGTCCCATTCTCAGTCGCCACTCGAGCCTTCCATGAGAGTCAAGCAGAGCATCGAGCAGGGTGAACTTTGCCGAAGATTCCTTATACGGGCACCGCCCTACCGCGTGATGCACATTGCAGATTTGGTCATCGATGATTCTCAAACCATCACCCGGCAGCGGCGCATAAAGACGCTGAATTATGGGTAGAGCCTCGGAGAGTTCCATATCAGTCCTTCCAGAGGTTGTTGGCCGCGTACTTCAGCACCACGTCCACGCACGATTCACAGTACCCGTGCTCGAGCAGGTTCTTGACCATCGAGCCGTACTTTTCGGTCTGTTCCTCGTCGCGCGTGCGCGCCTTGGTGATGATCCGCGAGATGTCGCGGACCGAGGTCATGAGCTTTTTCTCGATCGCTTCCTTGAGCGGCTCGTAGCTGCGATAGCTGACTTTCTCGCCGCGCCGCGAAGTCGCCCACAGGTATGCAATGACCTCCTGCCGGAAGCCTTCGGCGGCCGATCCGATGATCGCGATCTGCTCCTCGATCGACTTCAGGAAGCCCTCATCGGGCGGCAGCTCTTCCTTGGTATTGCGGTCGCGCACCTTGGTCTTGTTGACGTACGATTCCGCGTGATCGAGATAGTTCTGAAACAACGCCTCGGCCTGCTCCTGATATGAGTAAACGAACGCGCGCGTGATCTCCTTTTCGAGCAGGTCCAGGTATTCCTTGTGCAGCGTGTCCTGCAGGAACTCCAAGTACTGCTTGCGCGTATCGTCGGGCAGGTCGGCCTCCTTGGTCATCGAGATCAGCGCCTCGCGCACGTTGATCGGATTGATGCAGTTGCCCGACACGTTGTCCGAGAGCGCGTTGTCGAGCGCCTTCATGATGAAGCGCGTCGAAATGCCGTTCATACCCTCGCGCTTGGTGTCTTCCTTGAGTTCCTGCACGTCGATCTTCTTGGTGCGTCCTTTCTCGACCACTTCCTCGCCGTTGTAGAGGCGCAGCTTGGTCATCAGATCGCACTTCGAGGTCGGCTCCAGGCGCGACAGGATCGCGAACATCGAAGCCAGCTCCAGCGTATGTGGTGCTACGTGGGCGCGGAAATCCGAGTTGCGGATGATCTTCTGATAGATCTTGACCTCTTCCGACAGCCGCAGATTGTACGGCACCTTGACCACCACGATACGATCGAGAATCGCTTCATTGGTGTGGTCGGCCTTGAACTTCTGCCATTCGGCTTCGTTCGAATGCGCGATGATGCAGGTATCAACGTAAACCATGCCGTGGCGGCCAGGGGCCGGAATCACCTTTTCCTGCGTCGCCGTGATCATCGCGTGCAGGTACTCGGTCTCGTTCTTGAACACCTCGATAAATTCCACGATGCCGCGATTGCCGACATTGAGCGCACCGTTGAGCTCGAGCACCCGCGGGTCGCCCTCCGAGTACTGATCGAGCTTCGAGATGTCTTCCGAACCGATCAGCACCGAGGTGTCCTGGTTGTTCGGATCGACCGGCGGCACGACGCCCACACCGACGCGATTGCGCTTGGAGAGGCTGCGCGTCTCGATGGGGAACTCTTCGTAGCGCTGGCTGAATTCCTCTTTGAGGCGATAGCGGCAGACCGGGCAGAGATCGCCCTCGACATGCACGCCAAGCATCTTCTCGAACTCGCGGCGCAGATGGCGCGGTATCAGATGGAGCGGCTCCTCATGCATCGGGCAGCCCTCGATCACATGGACCGCATCGACCTGTTCGAGTCCGCGCTGAACGCGCTCGACCAGCGAGCTTTTGCCCGAGCCGACCGGGCCCATCAGGTAGAGCACCTGCCGGCTCTCTTCGCCCTTGAGCGACGCTGAATGGAAGTAGCGCACGATTTGCGAGATCGTCCGCTCGATACCGAAGAACTCGTCGGCGAAGAAGTTGTAAACCTTGATTGGCTCATCCTTGTACAGACGCTTGGTGCGCGGATCGTCCGTATCGTGGATGTTGCGCGTGCCCTGGGTGATGATCATGTCGTAGATGCGCGCGTGCGAGAGCTTGGTCATCAAGGGATTGGCCTTGACGATTTCTAAATACTCGAGCAGCGTTCCGCGCCACTGCTTGGATTCGCGGGCCGCGCGATCGCGCTTGATCACTTGCTCAAAACTGCTCGTTTCCGCCATCAGCTAACTCCTTGGTTGGGCCTGTTTTGCGCGAACCTTTGGACCGTCGAGCCGACTGCCAGGAGATGAGGAATGTAGAATGGGTTGTGCTATTAGTACGGCGCATCCCTAGCCGCAGTATAACTCGGTGCCGGAGCCAATCAAGCAATGATTTTGCGGCCTGCGGCCCTTGTCCACAACTTAGTTGACGCGCGACAGCATGGCCTTCCTTCATCATTGCCAAGGCCATCCGCATTAGATCTGACGCGCGCGCCGGCGGATTAATTCATAATCCGTCGAGCCCCGGCGGCACCTCGACCGTGGTGCCCAAGACGAGTCGTCCGCGATCGTTTGCGACCTGCGCCGCGAACACGCGCTCGTCATGCGCGAACGAGACCCACCAACGCTCCGCGACCGCGCGCTTCAGGTAGTCGGCCTTCTGCTCCATCGTGCGCAGAGCGTCGAGGTCATAGGCCTGGTTCCAGGGTCCCCGCAAATGCGATCGCGTCGGCACGATGTCCGCGAGATGCACGAAACTCTCGTCGCCTGAACGCACGATCGCCACCTGATGGTCCGCGGTATGGCCGCCCGAGACAATCGCCGACACTCCCGGCACGATCTCGGCGTCGCCCTCGATCGCCTCGATCATGGTACTGATCGGCGCGAGGCAATCCGCGATATGGCGATAGGCGGCGCGCAGCCGTTCGTTGCGCGACTCGCGTGCGACTTCGATCTCGCCGCGCTGCACGATTATCCGCGCGCGCGGAAACGCCGACTCGAACGCTCCCGACTCGCGCCGCCGCACGATTCCGCCGCAATGGTCGAAATGGAGATGCGACAGGATCACGTGCGTGATGTCGCCGGGTTCCATCCCGAGCGCCTTGAGCCCGTCGGTAAGCCAGCCCTCGCCGTGGTCGAAGATCTTGCGCTCGACCGCGCTCAGCCGGTTGCCGATTCCCGTATCGACCACGATCGCGTCGCTGCCGCGCATGATCAACGGACAGGTCAGGTTGAGGCGGATACGGTTCTGGTCATCGGCCGGATGTTCGCGCTGCCACAATTCGCGCGGGACCACGCCGAACATGCAGCCGCCATCATTGCGCCAGATGCCGTCGCTCAGAAACGCGATCGTGAACTCACCAATTCGAAGCTGCTGCGCTGCTTCCATCGCTCAAGTCCCCGCCAGCCACAGGCCCAGGCCCAAGGCCACCGTGCCCAATGTCGCGATCATCCCATAGAGCCGTACTAACCGTCCCACCGCTGCCGCGCCACCGCCGGTGTTCTCCGCAAAGGCTTCGCGCATCGAGCGCTCGGCCGCGAACGACGCCGCCAACATCACGCCCATGAAAAAGAACAGCACCACCTTAACCGCGACGATTCCGATAAAGGCGGCCGGAAACGGCGTCCGGCGCATCAGTGCGGCCGAGAACAGGTTGCCCGCGCCGGTCAGCGGCACCAACAGCGCCGGCACCACGTTGATACGGTTGATGCGCGGGGCGGTCCGCAGCGCGAACTCGCGCCACTCGTCGGACTCCGCCGTCATCGCGGACGCCGCGAGCAGGAAACTCGCGCAGGTCCCGACCCACATCACGCCGCACAGCACATGGACCCATAACACCACCGACCTGATCACCATCGCTTGCCGCCGCTCTCCCTTTCGCGCGCGCCGCCGCACCGTTTCGCCCGACGAGATTAGCATGCTCCGGCTGGAACAACGCGGGCGTCGGTATCGTCGCGCCGCTGGCCGAAACTAATGCAGAGCTTTTACTCAAACATGATTCGGATCGATCTGGACGGCGTCTTCTGGGGACTCAAATTTGCCGACCAGGTGATCGCGCAGAATCGCGGCACGATCGATAGATCGGGGGAGTCTCGGCCGGGGTCGGCAGTACCAGCGGGATTACGAATTAGCGCGGCGCCCCGCCGAGCGCGGCGGGGCGTCCGCAGGTCAGTCGGTCAGCGCCTTTCGAACTGCTTGCTACCGTACAGAATCGATCGTTCCTCGTCGGTCAGCGGCTGCACCGGTGTATCGGCCATCACCGCCATCCCCTTCTTGACCGCCGGACGTTCGCCGATCGTGTCGATCCAGCGCTTCAGATTCGGGCGGCTTGCCAACTGTTCGGGCTCGCGCCGCAGCGCTGCGACCACCCACGGGTACGTTGCGATGTCGGCGATCGAATAATCCCCGCCCAGAAACGCGCTCTCGCCCAGCCGCTTGTTCATCACGTCGCACAAGCGATGGGTCTCCTTGGTGTAGCGATCGATCGCGTACGGAATCTTCTCGGGCGCGGCGTTGCGGAAATGTCCCGCCTGCCCAAGCATCGGACCGACGCCCGCCATCTGGAACATCAGCCATTGGATGACCCCATAGCGCGCGCGCATTTCGGACGGCATCAGCTTGCCGGTTTTTTCCGCCAGATAGAGCAGGATCGCGCCCGATTCAAACAGCGCGATCGGCTTGCCATCCGGGCCGTCGCTATCGACGATCGCGGGCATCCGGTTGTTCGGACTGATCGTCAGGAAGGCGGGTGCGAACTGCTCGCCCTTGCGGATATTAACCGGAACCACGCGATAGGGCGTGGCGGTCTCTTCGAGAAAAATCGAAACCTTGTGACCATTCGGAGTCGGCCAGTAATACAGATCGATCATCGTCAGCGGCCCTCACTTTCAGTTTCTGTCAGGTTCGTCGGGTAGCGTCACCCCGTCAAGTCCCAACGGGGGAATAACACTGGCCCGCGTCCACGAACCGATCGCGCGCTAGAACTTCTCCTTGAAGGGGCGCACGTCGAGTTCGTGCGTCCAGGCGCTGCGATCCTGATGCGCGACAAACCAGTACGCGTCAGCGATGGCGGCGGGTTTCAGCATGTCCTCCTCCTTCAACTCGGGGAAGCGCTGCCGGATAAAGGGCATGTCGATCGCACCATCGACGTTGATGTATGCAACGTGGATTCCCTGCGGCTGCAGATCGCGCGCCATCACCTGCGCCAACCCGCGCATCGCAAACTTGGCCGGCCCGAAGGCGGCCGAGGTCGGGTAGGGTTTGACGCCTGCGGTCGCGCCGGTGAAGAGGATCGTGCCGCGCCCCGCCGTGACCATCGCGGGCACCACCTGCTGTGAGCAGAGGAAGGCGCCGAACGCATTCACCCGCCAGGTGTTCTCGAAGGTGCTGGGCTTGGTCTCCATCAGGCGGCCGAACGGGCGCATCGCGGCGTTGTAGATCAGCACCTCGGGATCGCCGATTTCGCGCCGGATGGTCTCGAAGGCGGTGACGATCGCGCTCTCGTCGGCAGTGTTGGCGGCAACCGGATGAGCGCGACCGCCGCTCGCGGCGATTTCCGCGGCGACCTTCGCCAGGTAATCCGCGTTGCGTGCGACGATCGCGACGGTGTAATCGGCGGCGAAGCGGCGGACCAGCGCGGTGCCGAGTCCGGGCCCGACACCGACGACGACCGCGACGGGTTTATGCGTGGTAGGGGACATCGGAGGTGCTCCTTTAAAGAGTCAGTAAGGCCGAAGCGGGATATCCTTGAACCTTTGAAAGATTTCCCTCTTCTCTCTCAGCTCTGGCGGCGCAGCGCTTCCTCGACGAAGTCGAAGCGGTCGTTGCCCCAGAACATCTCGTCGCCAACGAAAAAGGTCGGGGCACCGAACGCGCCGCGCGCAACCGCGTCCTCCGTATTGCGGCGCAACTCGTCCTTGACCTCCTGGCGTTCGGTCGCCGCGATCAGCTCCGAGAAGTTGACGCCCGCCCGCTGCATCACGCCGGCGAGCACCGCCTGTTCGCCGAGGTCGAGACCCTCGGCCCAGGCCGCGCGATAAATCGCGTCATGGTAGGCGCCGAACACGCCGAGTCGTTGCGCCGCAACGGCTCCGCGCATCAGCGAGAGCGTGTTGGCCATGAACGGATGCGGATTGAGCTTGAGCATCACGCCATAGCGCGCGGCCCATCGGCGCATATCGACGGCGAAGTAACGGGCCTTGGCCGGCACCGTCATCGGAGATGAATTGGCGGTCGCTTTGAGCACGCCGCCGAGCAGGACCGGACGATAGATGACGGCGGCGCCGTTGCGTTTGGCAAAGCCCGGCAACTGGATGTTCGCGAGGTAGCTGAAGGGGCTGCCGTAGTCGAAGAGGAACTCGATTTGTTTCGCCATGGTGCGGCTCCGTGTCGCGGGTCAGCGGCCCTTGAAGACCGGCGTGCGCTTCTCGTTGAAAGCCTTGATCGCTTCGCGCGTGTCGTCGGTCGCGGCCATTTCGTAGATGCTGCGAATCTCGTTTTCGATTTGCGTTTCGAGCGACTCGTTCATTCCGCCGTACATCAGGCGCTTGGCGCCGGCGAGCGCGCGGGTCGCGCCACGGGCGAGTTCGGCCGCCAGCGCGTGGGTCTCGGCGAGCAGCGACGCGTCGGGCACGACGCGATTGACAAGCCCCCATTCGAGCGCCTCGCGCGCGCTCAATGTGCGATTGGTGTAAGCCAGTTCGATCGCGCGGCCGACGCCTATTTTGCGTGGCAGAAAATACGTCGTGGTGCCGTCGGGCGTCAGGCCGCGGCGGGTGTACGCCATGATGAATTTCGCCGACTCACCCGCGACGATCATGTCGCAAGAGCACGCGAGGCCCATCCCGCCGCCGGCCGCCGTGCCGTTGACCGCCGCAATCACCGGGAACGGTGCGCGCACGATGCGCGATATGGCCACGTGGAAGAGCGAGACCTTGCTCTTGAGTGCGTCGGGCGCGCCATAAAAGGAGCGCAAATCCGCACCCGCGCAAAAGAACCGTCCGGTGCCGCCGCTGATGATCAGCGCGCGGATGGCGGTGTCGTCTTCGGAGCGGATGATCGCGTCGAGCATCTGGCTCGATAAGTCCTCGTTGAGCGAATTGGCGGCTTCCGGCCGATTGAGCGTGATACGAGCGACGCCATCGGTGACTTCGTAAGTGATCGCGTTATATTCCGGCACGGTCGGAGACCTCCTCGTTTACCATCAACCCTCAATCATTTGGACGTGATCGATGGGCCTCGATTGAATGGGCGCGGTGAGCGGCCCGCTTGCGCGCCAAGTTAGCGCAAAGGCTCGCGCCCCGCCCAATGGCGCGCTGGCTGGCGGTCCATACTAGAGTTTCATCATGCAACTCTCCATCGATCGAGCAATAGCGAAAATAGTTTCATGATGCAACTCATCAGGCACGGCAACCGGATCCGCGAAAGAAGGGAGAGCCGGAGAAGGGAAAGAGATCATTGAAACCTTTGAAAGGTTTCAACCTTCCGCAGTGAAGAGAAAGCTGGTCATCGGAGCGGGTCGTTGAGACGTTTCGTCGGCGCGTTTGTAAAGTGATGGCAGCCAGTACCGAGGAGTCAGCAAGAACGATTGAGTTGCCGGATGCAACCAATTTGCAATAGCTTGGCGGTATGCGGCGCAAGACCTTCGCACGGATGAACTGCTCGATCGCGCGGGCGCTGGATCTGGTCGGCGAATGGTGGACGATGCTGATCCTGCGTGAGGCCTTTCTGGGCACGCGGCGCTTTCACGACTTCCAGCAAAACCTCGGGATCGCGCGCAATATCCTGTCGGCGCGGCTCAAGAAACTGGTCGCCCGCGGTATCGTCGAGCGGGTCGCGGCACCCGACGGCGGCCGGCGCCTGGAATATCGGCTCACCGACAAGGGCCGCGACTTCTTCCCGGTGCTGATGGCGCTGATGCAATGGGGCGACCGCTGGGTGGCGGGCTGCGATCGCGTGCCGGTGCGAGTGGTCGATCGCGAGTCGGGCCGCGAGATCGCGGAGATCAGCGTGGTCAGCGGCGACGGGCGTCTGTTGGGGCCGTCGGACGTCATGATGGTGCCGGGACCGGGCGCCGGAGCGGCGACGCGGGCGCGGCTGAACGCGGGCGGGAATCAGGAGGAGGCGGAAAGCGCCGATGAAACCTTTGAAAGGTTTCCTGCAGCCCACCGGTCATCCGGGCCGTCATCCTGAATGAAGTGCAGGAAATGGAGGATTAAGAGGTCGAAAAAAGCGCATTTTTACAAACGGAAAGTATGAAACCTCGAGGAGTTTCACTGACCGAAAAACAGTCACGGGGGAATTAGCCAATGGAAATCGATGAAGCAAAGCTGAACGCGCTGGTTGGAAAGATGGTCGGGGACCTGGGCGCAGCGGCGGGCGCCGCACTGGTGGTTGTCGGCGACAAACTTGGACTGTATCGCGCGATCGCCGAGGCCGGCCAGGTCACGCCGGTGGAACTCGCCACCCGCACGGGAACCGCTGAACGCTATGTGCGCGAATGGCTGGCGCAGCAGGCGGCCGCCGGCTACGTCGAGTACGATGCGGCGGCGGGCCGCTATTCAATGACGCCCGAGCAGCAGATGGCGCTCGCGGTCGAGGGCAGTCCGGCGTGCGTATTGGGGGCGTTTGAAATCGTCGGCGCGATCCATCGCGATGAACACAAGATCAGCGAGGCCTTTCGCAGCGGCAAAGGCGTCGGCTGGCATGAGCATGACGTGGCGCTGTTTCGCGGCACCGAGCGGTTTTTCCGGCCGGGCTACGCGGCCCATCTGGTCAGCGAATGGCTGCCGGCACTCGAGGGCGTGCGCGAAAAACTCGAACGCGGAGCGCGGGTGGCGGACGTCGGCTGCGGCCACGGCGCGTCCACGATCCTGATGGCGAAGGCGTTTCCGAAGTCGCAGTTCGCCGGCTTCGATTATCATCAGCCGTCGCTCGATCACGCGATTGCAGCGGCGCGCGAAGCGGGCGTCAGCGGCAATACGCGATTCGAGCGCGCGGTCGCAAAAGACTATCCGGGCACCTACGACCTGGTGGCGTTTTTCGACTGCCTGCACGACATGGGTGATCCGGCGGGTGCGGCCGCGCACGTGCGCCAGAGCCTCGCGCCCGACGGGACCTGGATGATCGTGGAACCGCTGGCGGGCGACTCGGTCGCCGAGAATATGAATCCGATCGGGCGGTTCTGCTACGCGGCCTCGACGATGATCTGCACGCCGGCCTCATTGGCGCAGGAGGGGCAGGCGGCGCTCGGCACGCAGGCGGGCGAGAAGAAGTTGCGCGAGGTGATCGGGGCGGGCGGCTTTACACGGATTCGGCGAGCAGCCGAGACGCCGTTCAACATGGTGCTGGAAGCGCGCGCGTAGGGCGCGGGGGAAGAGTTGTTGGGAGGCTCAAAACCAGAGTTTCAGGAGACTTGGAACCTCTGAAAGGTTTCAAGCTTCCTACCATAAACAGGCGTAAGCCGGAATGCGGATCGCGTAGTTGAGAACTTTCGCGGGCGCGTATGAGGCATTCGTGAGAAGACCTCATACGCGCTTGCGGCTCTCGGGTAGATCCGAGTCATGCACGGAGCAAGGGCCGTCGTCATCCTCCTCATCAATCGAGGGGCGGATGATCGTTCGACCACGGGCGGGCTTCCTCGAAGCCAGCGGCGATCGCGATGATGCCGCTTTCGTCGGCGGGCCGGCCGACGATCTGAAGGCCAATCGGCAAGCCATCTTTGGTGAAGCCGTTGGGTAGCGAGATCGCGGGCTGCCCGGTCGCGTTGAAGGGGAAGGTGAACGCGACCCATCCGAACAGTTCGTCGGCGTACTTCGCCGGGTCGCCGAACATGGTGCCGAGGCGCATCGGGGGACGCGTCAGCGTCGGCGTGAGCAGCGCGTCGTAGGGCATCAGCGCACGCACGATACCGCGCGACGCATTATGCATGCGGGAGACGCTGCCGATGTACTCGGCGGCAGAAAGCGCGCGTCCACGCTCCCAGAACGAGCGCACCACCGGATCGACAATCGACATATCCTTGAGCGGAATCGAGCTGATGCCGGCGCAAATGAGATTGCGCGCGACGTCGAGCAGCGGCGCGGCCGGGTCGAGTGCGATCGGCTCGACCGTATGGCCCATCGCACGGAAGGTGGCGCATGCCGCTTCGAAGGCGTCGAGCACTTCCGCGTCAACCGAGGCGATCGAGTTCGCGGAAATTGCCGCCAGGCGGAGCTTGCGCGGACGCTGGTTGACGGCGGAGGCGAAAGGGACGGTGGGCGGCGCCGCCCAGTAGGGGTCACCGTCGGCAGGTCCCGCCATCACATCGAGCATCAGGGCGGCGTCGCGCACGGAGCGGGCGAGGGGTCCATTGGTGGCGAAACCGCCCCATCCTTCCCCCATCACCGGTGCGTTGGAGACGCGTCCGCGCGCGGGCTTGATACCGACCAGTCCGCAACATGCGGCGGGGATGCGAATCGAACCGCCACCGTCGCTGCCCTCGGCGATCGGGCCGAGCCCGGCAGCGACTGCACTCGCCGCCCCGCCGCTCGATCCGCCCGCGGTGAATTCGAGCTTCCATGGATTGTGCGCGGCTGGGCAGAGGCCGCCCTCGGTGGTCGGACGGCCGCCAAATTCGGGCGTGGTAGTCTTGCCCAGCAGGATGCCACCGGCTGCGGCAAGGCGCGCCGCGTACTCCTGATCGGCGCGTGGGACGTAATTTTCGTAGTTCTTCGAGCCGAGCGTGGTGCGGATGCCCTTGGTCCACGTCAGGTCCTTGAGCGAGTAGGCGACACCAAACAGCGGCATCGCTGTGCGATCGGAATCAGGTATGCGCTCCAGGCGCGCGGCATCTTCGAGCGCGCGGTCGGCGGTGATCGTCATGAATGCGCCGAGGCGAGGATTGAGCCGTTCGACGCGGGCGAGGAAGAACTCGGCGACTTCGCGCGGACGCACTTGCTTGCGTAGAACCATGTCGCGCAATTCGGACGCGCTTAGATAGGGGTCGAGCATGGCCGCCTCCTCCGCTTCAGATGCGTTTTGTGTTAGCCGAGTTCGGCCCGTCGTTGAACATGATATCGAGGTCGCCGAACTTCACGCTGTGCGCGCCAGGCGCTCGACGGATTTTCGCTCACGCACGGCGGTCGGGCGAAGACGCCGCCGATGGACTGCACGTCAACTATCGCGATCACCCTTCCACCTTGAGTTGCTCGGCCAGCGCGACTTCCTCTGCACTGCCGATATAGACGGGAACGCGTTCGTGGATATCGGCGGGCACGACTTCGAGCGCGCGCCCGTGTCCGATCGATCCGGCGCCGCCGGCCTGCTCGGCCAACATCGAGAGCGGCGCGACCTCGTACATCAGGCGGAGCTTGCCCGTACTCCGGCGTCCGGTGCTCGTCTCGCCCGGGTAAAGAAAAATTCCGCCGTTGAGGAGGCATCGATGGAAATCGCCGACGAAGGCACCGCAGTAGCGTAGTGAGTAACCGCCGCCCCGCTCTTTAGGGCCGGTCAAGCGATCGACCAGCGCGCGTGCACCGGGATGCCATTTTGCGGCGTTGGCCTGATTGACAGCGTAGGTCTTGCCGCGCGGTGGCATCGCGATTTTTTCGCGCCACAGCATGAACTTGCCCGTCCCGGGATCCAGCACAAATGCACTGACGCCGTCGCCGACCGTAAATGCCAGCATCGTGGCCGGACCATAGAGCGCGTAGCCCGCGGCGATTTGTTCGGTGCCGGCCGCGAGCACGTCCGCGATACTGTCGCCATGGCCAGGCTTGCGCCGGCGTATGGCGAAGACCGTGCCGAGCGCCCCGTTAACGTCGGTGTTCGACGAGCCGTCGAGCGGGTCGTACAGCAACGCGTAGGAATCGCGTGCGCATTGCGTCTTGAGATGGCGCGGATCGTCCATCTCTTCGGAAATCAGCGTGCAGACGTGGCCGCCCGCAGAAAACGCATCGATGAATACCTTGTCACTCCAGGCGTCGAGCTTTTCGACCTCTTCGCCATGAATATTCACGGCGCCGCTGTAACCTAGCTCGCCCTTGAGCGCGGCCCTGGCGAGTTCGCTGGAAATTCGCTTGACGGCGTGCGCTACGGACTCCAGCGTTGCGATTAATTCGGGGCCGAGCCGCTCGCGCGTGCGCAGATAGCGATCCAGGGTCATCATCGACGGCTTGTTCATGGTCTTGCCCTTTGCCTCCAGTGTGGGCTCGGTCGTCGGGTGAACTTATAGCGTGTCAGCATTATGACCTGTAAGGCTTTGGCCGGAAAAAATCCACTGGCCTCGTCGGCGTCATGATGCGCGCGATCGGCGCCGCGCTTACTTGCGCAGGCGTTGCGGCCGGCGACCCCGTGTATTACAGCCTGTCTGGTGCAATGTCAGTGGAGGAACCGATCGAATGGATGAGCGCAATCTACTGTCCGGTATCCGGGTAATCGACTGCGGAACCTACGTCGCGGGCCCCGCGGCGGCGACCGTCATGTCCGATTTCGGCGCCGACGTGATCAAGATCGAGCGGCCGGGCGGCGGCGATTTGTGGCGCCTGTATTCGAAGTTGCCCGGCGTCGCGAAATCCGAACTCGACTGGTGCTGGGTGCTCACCAACCGAAACAAGAAAAGCCTCGCGCTCAACCTCGGAGACCCCGCCGGACGTGAGGCGATGATGCGGCTCGTCGGCACGGCCGACGTCTTCCTGACAAATTATCAACGGCCGCTGCTCGAGAAATTTCGGCTCTCGTGGGAGGACCTGTCCGCAGTCAACGACCGGCTCATCTATGCGCATCTGACCGGTTATGGCGACGCCGGAGAAGACGCCGACGACCCGGCCTTCGACGCCCTCGCTTACTGGGCGCGATCGGGCCTGATGATGTCGGTGACCGGTACGGACGGTAGTCCCGGAGCGCCGCGACCCGGCATGGGAGACCACCCGACGTCGATGTCGATGTTCGGCGCAATCATGCTCGGTCTCTACCGGCGCGAGCGCACCGGCCGGGGCTCACGCGTGACGACCTCGTTGCTGGCGAGCGGTGCGTGGGCGAACGCCTGCGACATCCAGGCGAAGTTCTGCAATGCGTCGTTTCCGGTTCGCGGTGAGGGGAAGCATCCGCCAAATCCACTCACCGCCGCCTATCTGAGCCGCGACGCGAAATTATTTCTGCTGGTGCAAATCGATCCCGACAATGAATTTCCGCATCTCTGTCAGGCCTTCGGACAGCCCGAACTCGCGCAGAGCGAACTTTTCGCAACCAACGACGCGCGCGCCGAGAATGCGGCCGCGCTATACGCAATCCTGCAGGGCGAGTTCGAGACCCGCGACCTTTCCGAGTGGCGGATGATCTTCAAGCGCAACGACATCAAGTTTGCCCCGCTGCCCAAGCTCGACGACGTCGTACTGGATCCGCAGATGCGGGCAGCCGACGCGTTCATCGACATGGAATATCCCGGGGTGGGCAGACTCGCGACGGTAAACAGCCCGATCTTCGTTTCAGGAGTGCAGAAGCGCAAACCCACAGCCGCGCCGAACGTCGGGGAGCATACGCGCGAGATCCTCCGCGAATTGGGCTATGGCGCCGACGCAATCGAAGCGTTGATCCGCAGTTCGGACCCGGCTTAAGCCCGCGCAGATCACGCAAGAATCGCGGGCGGCCGATGCTCTCGGCCGCCCGCCTCGTCAGCCCGCATTGAGCTGCGCCATAGATGACCGCGCGCGGCGGCTCGAATGACTATTTGATCGCGATCGGATTCACCGCCGATCCGCATCCATAAACCAGCTTCAACGGCGCGCCCGCGAAAAGGAAACTATACTGTCCGTCCTTCGCGCAATCCGCCGCGAGATCCTTCAACCATACTATCTCGTTGAATATCACTCCGAGATTGCACAGCAGTGCCGAATGGAGAATACCCAGTCCACCGGTTTCCTTGTTGAGCCCTTGTTCGCAGCCGATCGTATCGGCGGTGATCGAGGGAATCTCCATTTCGTACCACCACTGCACCAGTTCCTTGCTGTACTGGAGGCCGGGCTCGTCGAACGGCTGCCCCTCGGGAAACAGCGCCTTCTGACCTTCCTGGTAAAAGCGATCGAGCCAGCCAGTATGTAACACAATGATATCGTGCTTCTCGATCGTGACGCCCTGCTTCTTCGCCGCGCCCAAAAGATCGTCGAGCGTAAATCCCTCGTCGCGGTCGAGATGCTTTTTGCCCTTGTAACGGGCCGCGTCGATTAGTACGCCGCGCCCGATCACGCCGTGCTCGGCGATCGGCTGAATCGAACATTTTTGCAAGCCGCCGATCGTCGTCTTCGGATCGAAGCCATTGTATAGTTTGTCGCCGTACCACGCGTGACCCAAGGCATCGTACTGAGTAGTGCCCTGCGGAAACATCGTGACGACGTCGTCGGAATACTTGAGGCCGCCGGGGAACGGCTTGATGCGACCGCTGATGAAGAAGCCCTCGTCGGCCGTCATCGTATGAATCGGTTGCGCGCGTATGGGATGCAGTGGATCGCCCTCGGGACGCGCGACCGGCACGCCCAGCATGAAGACCTTGCCTTGCTGAACCGCCTTTACGCCGCGCAGGACCTCGGCGCTGGTCAGAAAATTGAGGCTGCCGATCTCGTCGTTCGCACCCCACCGGCCCCAGTTCTTGGGCAACCCTTTGAGAACTTCGGTAAAATCCTTCACTTCGGCCATTTCTATACTAACTCCTCTCGCTCAAACTTGATTTGATCCCGCGCGAATTTTCTCCGTGGCAACTGGTCGTCAAATGGTTATAGTCCGTAAAGATCCGCGACGTTGTCGTGCAGCAGCCAGTCTTTCTCCTGATTAGTCAGTCCAACAGTATGTTTGGCGAGGAGTTCCTGTGATCGCGGCCACGTCGAGTCGCTATGCGGAAAATCGTTGGCCCACATCAGGCGCTGCGGATTGCACATATCCTTCATCTTGAAGGCAACCCAGTCGTCCTGAAACGTCATATATACATTTTCGCGAAAATAGTCACTCGGCATCTTCGAGAGCTTTCCAGCGGTCATCCAGTACCGATGGCGCTCAAAGGCATGGTCCATGCGGTACATGAAATGCGGCGCCCATCCCGCGTCCGCCTCGACGCACACGATTTTCAGCTTCGGATTACGCTCGAATACTCCGCTGAAGATGAACGTACCGATGATGTCCTGGTTGCCGCGGATGATCGACATGAACGAGTTGATGCGGGGTCCGCGAGCGGCACGCGCGATACCTTCGTTCGAGGTCAGGATATGGAAGCTTAGCGGCATTTGCTTTTCGATCGCGGCCTGCCAGAAATCGTCGTAGATAGGACTGTCGTAATCCTCCTTGACCGGAAAACCCGGCATCATCACGCCGCGCAGGCCCTGCGCCTTGATGCGATCGAGGTCCTTGATGCCCTCCTCCGGCGAGCGCATCGCGGTCTGCCCCAAGCCGATCAAGCGGTCGGGATGCGGCGCGCAATACTCGGCGATCCACAGGTTGTAGGCGTCGAAACAGGCCTTTTTGTAATCGGGATCCGGATGGTTACACAGAATCATCCCGACACTCGGATAGATGACTTCGGCCGCCACTCCATCGCGGTCCTGGTCAGCCATGCGCGCCTCGGGATCCCATCCGCCACGATGCAATTCGTCGAACTTTGCGCGCGCCGAGAGCCCCGCCAGTTCCTCGGCCTTTTTGCCCGCCGCCGCAACCAGACCCATCGGGATCGTGTCTTTCATCCCATCGATGACGTAGGTGTCGCCGCGATTCTCGTCCCACACCACCTTTGGCGCCGTATCCTTATATTTCTTGTCAATGTGCGCGAGGTAGGTGTTGGGTGGTTCCATGATGTGGGAATCCGCGGAGATGATCGGTTTGTTAGTAACCGTGCTTGCCATAAGCGTGCACTCCTTCGGTGATTGTGATGCGTGCCGCCTTGGCGGCGGTCACGTCAGATTCCCTTGTTAGTCCACTTCGCAGACGGCGTAAAGCCGAATGAGGTTTGCGCGTGCGACGCGTATTGCTATGGATGCGGCGTGAAGGACCGCGGTGAAATTGCTGGTGGACGGCACTCGCATTGAGCTATACGAAAATGTGCATCGCGATTGCGCGGGACCCTACCGCGCGCAGGGGTGGAAATGAAGGCATACGAAATCGGCGCAAGTGGCGGAATCGACGCGCTTAAATTGGTGGAACGGGCGACGCCCACGCCGGGTCACGGACAGGTCGTCGTGCGGATTCGCGCAACCTCGCTCAACTATCGCGACCTGATCATCGCCAAGGGCGGGTTGGGCAAACGTGAAAAGTCGCTGGTACCGCTTTCCGATGGCGCCGGCGAAGTTACCGCGGTCGGCCCGGGCGTTACGCGAGTGCGCATCGGCGATCGCGTCGCGCCGATTTTCACGCAAAGCTGGCTGGGCGGTGATGTCGGTCGCAATCATCCGACCGCGCTCGGCGGCGAAATCGATGGAGTACTCGCCGAATACGTCGTGCTCGATCAGGACGGGCTGGTGCATTTTCCCGGACACTTGTCGTTCGAGGAAGCCGCGGCGCTGCCCTGCGCCGCGGTCACCGCATGGAACGCGCTCGTTACGGTCGGCCAGCTCAGGGCCGGCGATACGGTGCTCGTGATGGGCACCGGCGGCGTGTCGATATTCGCACTCCAGTTCGCCCGCATGACGGGGGCGCGCGTGATTGCGACCTCGAGCAGCGACGCCAAGCTTGCCCGCTTGCGCGAGTTGGGCGCCGCCGAAGTGATTAACTACAAGACCACGCCTGAGTGGGGTAAGCGAGCGTTCGAGTTGACTGCGCACGGCGTCGATCACGTGGTTGAAGTCGGCGGCGCCGGCACTCTGGCTAATTCGTTCGAGGCGGTACGGGCGGGCGGCCGCATCAGCCTGATCGGTTTGTTGACGGGCTTCGGCGGCGAGTTCAATCCATTGGTGGTGTTGTTCAAGAGCGTCTGCTTCCAGGGAATCCGGGTCGGCTCGCGGGAGATGTTCGAAGCGATGAATCGTGCGATCGATAGCGCGCAGATGCGTCCGATGATCGACCGCACTTTCGATTTCGCGCAAGCACCCGACGCGTATCGCTACCTCGAGAGCGGCGCGCACTTCGGCAAGGTCTGCATTCGAGTATAGCGGCATCGCTCGCTCACTTCGCGCGGCCTTTGCGCACATACTCAGAACACAGTATGCAATCGCGCTGAACGGAGGATTCCCACAATGGCTATTGCGGAACTCGAAAAACGCATAACACTTCGCGAAGACGTCGAAGCGATCAAACAACTGAAAGCGCGCTATTGCGCCGTTTGCGACGACAATCACAACACCGACAACATCACCAAACTGTTCGTCCCGGATGGTATTTGGGAAGGCGCCGGGCTCGGTAGTCATCAGGGCCACGACGCGATTCGCACGCTCTTCAAATCGTTCCAGGAACGGATCGGCTTTTCGCAACACAACGTGATGAATCCGATTATCGAGGTTGACGGCAACCAGGCGCACGGCACCTGGTACCTGTTGGGACCTTTCACGTTTCGCAAGGGTAATCGCGCGATTTGGCTCGCCGCGCGCTACGAGGACGATTACGTGAAGGTCAACGGGGAGTGGAAGTTCAAGCATCTGCGTGCGATCGGCCGGATGGCCGCGCCTTACGAAAAAGGCTGGGCCGAATAAGTTTTCACTGTGGGATGCTCGCGCTGCTCGGGGCAGACGGTTTCATGGATTGGCGCGCGCGATTCTCGGGTCGGCGGGGCGGCCGGGCTCCGTTCTGTCGAAAGATCACACAATGTCGTCCTGAACGTTGAAGGACATCGCGCGGTCCTCGCGCGCGCGATGCACCGTCATCCTGCACGAAGCGACGGATGACGGTGCATGCGATCGTTGGACGTTTGAAAGCGAATTTATAACGCGAGCATCAGCGGATGGCCGCCACGAACTCTTTCAATGCCGCGTTGAATTCGAGCGGCTTTTCGAGCTGATGGAAATGCCCGACGTCCTTGACCACGCTGAGTTTCGCGCCCGGAATATTGTCGGCGAGGAACTTGTTGGCGGCCACCGGAGTCGCGTTATCCTCTTCGCCCGCGATTACCAGGGTGGGCGTGCGAATACTCGACAGCCGGGTCTTTATGTTCCAGCCGAAAACTCCGTTGGGATCCGCCACCGACGAATCGAAGACGTGTTTCGGAAAATTCGATTGCACGCGGAAATGCGCTTTCATGACCTCCAGAATTTCAGGACGCTCGCGTTTCGATTTCGCCGACACCGCCCCCTCGAGCAGCGCACCAAAGGTTCCCTCGAAGTTTTGCGTCAAGGCTTGAGCAGCCTCCTTCGGCATCCCCTCGCCCACCCCCGTCCCTGAACTGAGAATCAGGTTGCCCATCACGCGGCCGGGATTATCCAGCGCAAATTGCATCGCGATCATGCCGCCGATCGAATTGCCGACCAGCACCGCCCGATCGACTTTGGCGGCGTCCATCACGGCGGCGACGTCGCGGGCGTGTTCCGAAATCGAATAGCCACTTTGGGGTTTGTCCGATCGGCCGTGGCCGCGATGATCGATCACGATGACCTGATTAGTCAGTGCGAACGGGAACACCTGGTAGTACCAGATGTAACCGTTGGTCGTCCACGGATGAAGAAACACGATCGGCGTGCCCTGTCCGTAGGTATCGTAAAAAATTTTCGTCCCTTTGTTTTCAGCGTATGGCATTGGCGTACTCCTCGATCGTTTTGTGTTATCGCGATGATACCGGCATCGTCGGCGGCGCGAAATTCGCTGCCTCAACCTTGGCGTATATACCAGTCCGCCGCCGTTTGCACGGCACGCGAAATGTTTGACATTTGCCGACCCGTTGCCGGATAAGCGATTAGAGACCGCGGCGGGCTTTTCCTTTCCGCCGCGCCCGGAGGTGATTGCCATGGGACGCATCTTTTTCCGCCGCGCCAATCTGATCGACGGCCTTCATGCACCGAAGAAAAATGCGACCGTAGTGGTTCAGAACGATCGCATTACGGCGGTCGCGTTCAACGGCGACGCGCCGAAACCTTCCGCGCAGGACGTGGTCTATGATCTCGCCGGCCGCTCGCTGATGCCGGGGATGGTGCAATGCCATTACCATGTCGCGTACGACAACATCGACAGCCTCTTCGACCTCGACATGAAGCATCCGCCGACGATGCTCACTTTGATCGCAGCAAAGAACGCCGAGTTGCTATTGCGCTGCGGTTTCACCGGCGCGGTCGGCGCAGGCACTCTGCATAATATCGACGTGACACTGAAGCGCGCGATCAACCAGGGCTTGATCCCTGGGCCGCGCTTCATGGCGTGCGGACGCGACGTGGTTACGACCGGCGACTCCGTCGATTTCCACCCGAGTTGGTGGAAGCTGCAGATGGAGGGGCTCGGGCTGATCTGCGATGGGCCCGACGAATTTCGCAAGGCGGTGCGCGACGAAATCAAGCAGGGCGTGGACATTATCAAGCTCTATCCGACCGGTGGTCACGGCCTCGCATGGCCGGCCGACGTTATGACGATGACGCTTGACGAAATGAAAGCGGCCGCCGACACCGCGCACGAGCGCGGCAAGAAAATCCGCGGGCATATCATCTCCAAACGCGGCATTCTGGCCGCACTCGACGCGCAGCTCGACGTCATTGATCACTGCGACATGATGGACGATGAATGTATCGAGCGACTGGCCGCGCAAGGGACCTTCGTCACGCCGAGCCTCTATTTTCCGTACCTGATGGTCGAGGAGAAACGGCGCACGGGCAAGGCCGCATTCCCCGGTGTTGACGAGATGGAGCGCGGACTCGAGCACTCATACAAGATTCTGCCAAAGGCCCACGCAGCCGGCGTCAAACTACTGGTGGGCGACGATTTCGGCACCTCGGCGATGCCTCACGGCGACTATGCGAAGGAACTCGAAGCATACGTCAAGGGCGCGGGAATTCCGGCCCTCGACGTGATCGGCTGGGCGACGCGCAACGGCGCCGAATTGATCGGGATGAAGGACGACCTCGGCACCATCGAAACCGGCAAGCTGGCGGACCTGCTGATCATCAATGGCGACCCCGTTAAGGACATTACGATACTGCAGGATCGCGCCAATCTGGACGTTGTCATGAAGAGCGGAAAGTTCGTCGAGTGCCAGCTCACTCCCGGTAAAGCCGCGGCCCGCGCTGCATAACGCAATGCTCAGTGCAAGCCGGCCATACCGCTCCTGGAGAGATTGGCTGGCCGGCTTGATGATCGCAATACTCAGTCCGTGTAAGTAATCGAACTGGATTAGCCTTCACCCCTTCGCTGAAGCTGTCGTCCTATTGCAGCAACAGCGGAGTAGTGGCGCCTGAATTCGTCGCGCTGTTGCTGGTATCGGGTATGCCTTGGGGGATCGACTGTTGAATGAAATAGCAGGTGATGTTGCCTTGCTGATCCTCAGAGACCACCCACATCATCGCGAAGCCCTTCACCGGCACCTGTGAATTACCATTGATATTG
>Ga0105240_10002722_pt1 | contig 28035 bp, 34 predicted proteins | sample KBSC54metaG_FD_80426 | JGI IMG/M metagenome (GOLD analysis project Ga0105240, IMG submission 80426) | Corn rhizosphere microbial communities from Kellogg Biological Station, Michigan, USA - KBS C5-4 metaG | ecosystem: Host-associated > Plants > Roots > Rhizosphere > Soil | place: Michigan, USA... | reverse complement strand
CGGCTCTGCGGATCGTTACCTCTACCTTGTTATAATCAAAAGATTCGGTGGGAGTAGCTCAACTGGCAGAGCACCGGACTGTGGCTCCGACGGTTGCGGGTTCGATTCCCGTCTCCCACCCCAGAATCTAAAGCATTTGCAGCTTTCGCAAATCCACAGCAAATCCGTTACGTCACTGCAAGCGCCATCCGAGCCACCTTGTGACTTGCCGTTCGCACGTCATCCGTCACCGCATCGCCGTAGATGTTCATGGTGGTGCGAATGTCGGAGTGACGCATCAGCTTTTGCTGAACGCCCACTGGAGTGCCCACTGAATCGAGCCACGTCCGGTACGTGTGCCGGAATGTATGAGAACTCACGTGGCCAATGCACGCCTTTTTTGCGGCTGTGAGGTCCAAGGTCCTCCATACGTGGGTGTAGCTCAATGGCTGACGTCCCAACTTTACGGGGGATGCAAACATCCAGTCCTCCGGATCAGAGAACTGGGTGGTCTGTTTCCATTGCTTGATGCTTTCGAGCAGCACGTCAGCAATGAGCATGGTGCCGGCAGAATACGAAGATTTCACATCATCCACGATCTGCTTGACCACGCCGCGCTCGATGCGGATCGTCTTGGCCAGCCAATCGATATCCTTCCACTTCAGGCCGAGCACCTCTGAGATACGAAGACCGAAGCTGACGGCCAAAAGCAGCATGGTGCGCGAACGAACATCTTTGCCGAGGGCCTCCATGAGAGCGTGAAACTCTTCGGCGGTGAGGCTGCGTGGTTTTCTCCGCCTCTGGTTCCCTCCTTTTATGCGTACGAGCTCCATCGGATTGCGTTGCGTGGGCACGTCTCCTCTCCACATCGCGTAATCCCAGAGGATGCTCAGCATTCCCCGAATGTGCAGTTTGCTCTTCTGCGACACCGGGATTGATCGCAGCCATAGCTCGACCGGGCGGGCTTGCAGGAACGAGATCGGTGAAGCACCCCACTTCGGCAGGATATGGTTATCCAGCCAAGTGTTGTACCCGCGTCTCGTGCTCTGTCGTCTGGGCATTCTTTCGTCCCGGTATTGTGCGATCAGAATCCCTAAGCTTCCTGCAATTGGTTCAGGTGCCTGACTGCGCCTGTTTCTCGCCGCCTGCCAGGCGGCCTCTTTGGTTGGAAAATCTTCGACGGTGCCGATCGTTCTGGAACGCCGTTTGCCGTTGTCCCACCAAAGATGGACCCATGTCCCAAACCGTCTGTTGAACGTGACACTACCGACCAACGCTGCTCTTTTCATCGATGCTCCTTTCCTTTGAGCAGCGCACGGAAAGCGGGATCGAGTGTAGCACGGTGGATTCCCTCAGCGTGGAATCCAAATCACTTCTGCGGAATCTCCAGACGCGCCGCCGAGTGCCGGACAGCGCGAAGGCCTTCACCTTTCCTTGGCGGACCCAATGCAGCAATGTTCGCGGCTTGACCTTCAGATGTCGGGCGGCTTCCTGGGCCGTGAGCCATTCAAGATTCATGGTGTGCTAGATTGCTTCGCCGCCGTTGCAAGTCCTTCGCTCGAATAAGCATTGACCCACGCAGCCCCCGATCACATACAGTCGCCATGAGACTGCAAGAAGCGATGCGACCCTCCCCGGAGACGCCCTCGTACTGATCGATTTGTCACGGTCCGCTCGTGATTCTTGGCGCCTGGTGAAGTCCGGTTTTCCGCGCAGGCACGAGACGCACAATAATCGCAATAATAAGGATGAGGCCAGTTCATCGAGGCAAATGGCGAGGTTCCACACCTAATCAAATTGCGCGGTCCCTCCCCCGGAGAGGGTATAGGACGCGCCAACCACGTTATGAACCACGAGGTACCACCGCACCGTGCCCAGATCCAGATCCGCGTGTTCGTCCTTAGTGTGCCGAAGCACGCCTCGGGCGTAGACCTGACCTTTGCGTTCGCCTGCCTTGTACAAGACGGCTTCCTCCAGCTCATGATGACCATCTTTGCCAAGCACATGGCGCTGGCGGTAGCTCGCAATGCCGCGTTCCACGTCGCGCATCAGCTCCGACGTAAGGACTTGCGTTGGAATTGCGAACCATTCGCCTTGGCGTAGGACATTTTGTCCGCGGCCTTCGGCTTCCCGGACCATCTTGGGTTTGAGCATGTTATAGGCTTCTCTGACCGTGGACGGTGCGTCCTTGGTCGCAAGTTCGGCAAAGAAGTACATGCCGCGTCCCTTGCCGGTCTCATCGACACCGGAGAGATAGAAGCGGTCCTTTACGCGAAGGACGCTGTCTCCCAACGTGTGAATCGTCCGCATCGTGACTCGGCCATACTTGTCTTTCACCTCAACATCCTTCCATTCTTCACCGCCGCTCGGGACTACCACGCTCACTTCCTTCTGAAGGTCCGAAATACCGAAAGGCGCCCGCGACCAATCGTCGATTCTGCCATCGGTCCAAGCTGCAGTAATCGAGTGGAAAGGCACTACGCCAAATCGGCGATGTGACGCTTCGAGCGTATTGATGAGCTCCTGCTGATGCTGTTCGATTGGTGTATCAAACCGTGCACCATTAGTGAGAATGCTGCCATCTTTTAACCGGACTGCGAGTTCAGCAGTCTGACCCGCAGCCGTACGTTCCCATACACGGTGCCCGTACGGCCGATAGACATCAGGGATCTTGGATAAAAGGACGTCATCCGTCGCCCTCAAGTACGTTCCTTTGCCGCCTTTGCCTTCCCGAATAAAATTCTCGATCACTGACGAATGTGTTTGCATTGTTTGAAATCAGGGTGTCCCTGCCATTTGCCTCCGTACAAAGAGACGGCACGAAAGAGATTCTTTTGATATGAAATCTACGGCGATGTTCAACGCCTGAAAAAGACTCGATGGCCGCTCACCCGCCGGGGCGCTAGCCCCGGAGTCACTGCGCCTCATGCATGCCGGTAGAATCGGCATCCTCTTGTTCCTGACGGGACGCTCTCGACAGGTCCTCCGCCATGCCGGTCATGTAATCAGCAAAGGCCCGAGCGCGCTTTTGCGAGGCATCGGCAAGCTCCTTGGCCGTTCTCGGTCCCGGTTCGTCTCCCCAAAGGACCTCCACTTGGGCGGGATCGAGCTCCAAAACGACGCGGCCGTTGTCGGAATACCACTCGATGTAGGGATAGCTGACGTACGCGTGCTGGGCTTTGGCTTTCCGGACGTTCTCCGCGAAGAGCTCGTCGGCATTGCGCCTGGCCTCTTCCAGTTCCTCTCCTTTCAGACCGCGCTCTTGCCAAAGCGCCTCAAGTCGCTCCTTGAGGTTGCGCGCAAGATCCTCGGTCCAAAAGCCGAGCGGAAAGCCAGCGGTGATATCGCCGACGGAGCCGCGCTGCTCCGGACAAAACCCCTCCATGTACGTGCCATCCCTGTCGAGTGCTTCATTCCTATCAGCAGGCCGCGGGTTCTTTAGCCTGACCACCGACCCGCGGATGTCCTCGTGGAAGTCTCCCTCCAGATAGAAGTCGACCTTTAGTGGATCCATGCCACGCCTGAAGAAGCGCACCCATCCGGTGACCCGACCGGCAGTGCGGTTGTCGAGTTCCCCGTCAACGAGGTTCTCGTATGGTCGCCAAGCCATAGAGCATGAATTACGAATAATCCCGGATCCGTGACCCGGCGGGTAAGCGATAAATAAGGAGGGCAGGCCGCATCCCTCGCTGCGAGCATCTGCGTGAGATCCGTCAGCCAGCGAAGCGCCCTGCCTCCCTGCAATGCCCGGTGCTGCGAGAAGGACTGGCCCGCGCTCGACGTTGTGAGCTTGTGCGAACTCCTCCTCGCCCTCGACCGGACAAACTTGAATTGCGGAATAAGAAACATCGGCGGTACCGGTGCGGTTAGCTCGGCTGGCGCTGTCGCCCGCCCATCCCCGCTCTGCTCTTGCGATTTCCACCTCGTCCTCCTTCCTTTCGTCTTCCCGGTACCGCCCCTCATATGCATAGACGCCACGCACCGAAGATCTTTGACATGCCCGATAAGAATCCGAAGTAAGAACGTAATTGCACTTCGCCCGCTCCCGCGCTGCCGAAGCTCACCGCGCTGCGAGCCCCTTGGGACACGCCGGCTTTCTCCTGCGGCGCCGCGGACTCTTCCGCAGCCATCGGCTGAGCCTGCGTTCGTGCTTGACGAGCATTGCGAGTGCCGCAAGCGGAACGAAGGGCACAGCGAGGCCGGCAAGATTGCCGAGGTCCATAGGGTCGTCCGGCAGCTTCTTCTTAATGGCGAGAAGCGCCAGCAGACGGGAACGGGACGAACTTGAAGGGAGGAATCCGGTCGGTTCCGGGCAAGCCGCAAGTTTACGGTCGTCAGTAATCCTCGGGAAACATGAGCGTGAGCCCCTCCACTTCGTTCGGGACCAGCCACAGCTCCTTGCCTTCGTACGAACCACGCCGCCAGCCACCCTCGTCTGGCTTCAACGCGAGCACCGCACTGATGGCGCCACGTAGGGAACTGAGGTCGAACAACGGACCGCGACCTCTGAATTCCAACTGCGGAGCCAAGTGGTCGAAGACCGCGCGAGTGACCCGGTTGACAGGTGATGCATCGACGGAGACCAGCACACCATCCGCTAACGCCTCCGCGTCGGTGTAGCTGAAGATCACGTTCTCGGTTTTCTTTTCCATACATCAGGCAGCTGCCCGTCTCGCCGGATTCCTCCTTCACACGGGTAGACGCTCCGGACAGCAATGAATTGATATCCGCCCTTAATAGGTGGTGAAGCGGGATGTGTAATCAGCTGAAATGGAAGGAACAGACCTTGGAAACACCTCTTCTGGACGAGAGTCTTCGCAAGAGGACTCATTCCGCTGATTCGATCAAGCCGAGTCTTCCAGTACCGCTGCGAAGATCAGTGAAAATACGAGCATCTATGCTTGACGCTGCGAGCTCCGACAGGACGCAGCCGAGCACCGGCCGTTCGCCTGCAAGCTCCGGGATTTTCCGAGCCAGAGTTGCAAGCCGGCGGTCCGAATCCGCGACCATGACCAGAGCGGCCAGAGGAACTCCGGGAATTCCGTCCTCGTACAGGCGGAATTTCTTGGCCAGAATCGCGAGACCCTCCGTACTCCGGTCGTACTCGAAGAGGAAGGCCTTCCGCTCGGGGCATCGCATCCCGGCGACAAGGTCCGGAATTAGCGGATGCGCCCATCCGAGCGCCTGCAGCTCCCACGAGGCGAAGCAGTACAGCACCCCATGGCGACTGGCTTCCACCGCGATGCGGACATCGTTTATACCGACAAGGTGCTCCAACTGCCGCGGAGGCTCGCGCGAGGCTTCGGCTGCGAAGCCCTTCGCGCCGAGCGTCACCTTGCCCTTCGGTCCGAGCCCATGGATCGCCTCCGCCATGGAATGCTCGCGGTGCGTGACGAGATGCCCGCTCTGGGCGAGCCTCCGCAGCGACTTGCGCGCGGCATCCGCGCTGACCTCGCGAAAGCAGAGCCGCTGCAATTGGCCCGTCGTCAGCCAGCGGGCAACCGCGCATTTCACCATGACCCGCCGGTCGCGTTCCGAGATCCGGATCCTCATCACGGATCGGCCAGCCTCGCGGTGACTCCGCATCCGTAGCAGCGAACCACCTTCGGCACGGCGTCACACACAGGGCAGACAGTCACCAGGTGCCCACGGTAGGTGAAGCCGCACGGGCACTTCCACATGCCGACGAGCGACATCTCCTCTCCGCATTCGCAGAAGAGGGACGCGCGGGACGCGAGCGCAAAGAATCGCACCTTCCTCCCGCCGCGCCGGAGCGCCTGCAGCAGGAGAATGGGGCTCGCCATAAGAAACAGCAGGACGTCCAGCAGCAGGCGCTTCAGCTTCGGCATGCCGCCTCCTGAAGTCGGTATTGCTCCTCCCAGCGTCTCTCGATCGGGATGGCTTCTTCTGCGGTCCCGAACCACTCCCGGTCGCGCGCTGCAATCGCGGACATGTAGTCCGCGCGAGAAGTCCTGCAGCCGATCCCGGCATTGCGACGCAGCGATTCCACAGCCTCCCGGAACTTCTCGCCTTCGGGTAGCGGAGCTTTGGCCGTCTGGAGCCTGATCGCCTGCGGCGAGCGGGCCTTCAGCCAGAGATACCCGGTGCGATCGGGCAGGTGGGCAACGCCGTCGAGAAGAAGCGAGCGCTCCTCCTCCAGCGAATACAGGGACTTTTCCCGGAACGGCTGCGAGTCAGGCTTCTCCAGCCGGCCGGCGACAGGCAGAGCGGAACGCAAGAACTGCGCATCGCGCGGCGAGCCTCGGAGCGTCAGCGACCAGCGGATGTTCGTATGCAGCTGCTCGAGGATGCGGGCATCGGGAATCGCTGTCGACAGATTTTGACAAAGAAAGTAGAAGAAACTTCCGAACGATCGTGCCATAGTCAGGACGTCTGCCATGTCCTCCTGCTGTTGTTTCGTGAGAAAGAAATTTTGGGCTTCGTCCGCGCACCAGAGGTATGTCACCGGCGGGTTGTTTGGCCGCGCAAAGATGGACTGGCGAATATCTGACAGGACGAGTCCTTGCAAGAGAAGTCGCACCCCGCGAGCGATCGTTGGGCCGGCGCAATTAACCAGCACGATCTTGCCTTCGCTCTGCAGCTGCTTGAAATCCGGCGCGACGGAGCCGGAAAGCGCGAGGCGCACGCTCTCGGACCCAACGAGAGATTCCATGCGCGCCCGCAGTGCCGCGATCGTCTGCTTGCCTTCCATGACGTAGTGCTTCTGGAAATACAAACGCACGGCGGGATTCTTCGAACGCGACAGGAGTCTTAGACGGAAGGGATCGTCGCCGATCACCGAGTCGAGATACGTGACCGGCAGGCCGAACTCCGCGAGCAGCACCAGCACGTTCTTGAGGACCGCGCCGCCACGCAAGGAGAGTTTTTCGCCGGCAGGCAGGAGTTCCCGCAGCGTCTCCGAGCGGCTCGTCACGAAGAAGTCCGGATCCGTGTACGGCCAGCGCGCGAGGATGTTGTAGGAGCTCACCGCCTCTCGCGAGGAGAAGTCGATCACCACGATGCGCTCCCGCAGCTCCTCCTGCTCCCGGCCTTTCAGCTGCGAGAGGCGTTCGCCCAAGAGATACAACGCTCGTTCGAACAGTTCGCCTTTGGCATCGAGCACGCCGAAGCTCATGCTCCTGAGGCCCGGCAGCTGCCGGACGATCTCCGCGATCGGCAGCATGGCGAACATGGTCTTGCCCGAGCCCATGCCCCCGGTCGTCAGTCCGCAGGCCTTCACGAGTTCGAGGAGCGGGACGTTGACGCGCTCGCCTAACGGCGTCTCGCCCAACTGCACGTGAGGTCCGGCCTCGGCGGCGAGCTTCCGCAAGAGCGCCGTTGTCGCGCTCTGCGCCGCGATAAGCGGCTCTTGCCCGAGGCGCTCCAAATATTCATGCGTCTTGCGACTGAGCCGCTTGCCGTTGAGGCGATCGCGCGCCCAAAGAGTGATCATCCACGGCCTCCGTTCCTCGGCATCAGGGGAGTGCGTTCCGAACCGTGCCGCGCCAAGGTCCTTGCCGGACGGGGGTGCCGATACCTATGGAAGCAGTAGGCGATGACGCTCGCGATCGCGAACGCAAGCCACAGTTCGAACTTGTCTTCAATCGTGAGACGGATGCTGCAAATCCAAGACATGAGCATCTGGAGCAGCGCGCAAGAGACGAGCAGGGTCAGGTACACCTTGAGGTAGAGCCTCACGCCTCGCCCGATATGTTCAGCAACGTCCATGCAATCTCCTTTTTCGGGGATCTTTTTTTTCGGTCCCGCTAAAAGAGACGCCACGAGATGGGATTTATTGATATTCCGTTTGGGAAAAATTGAAGAGGAAGCGATGCGGGAAAAAAAGCCGCAGGAAACACGACGATTCCTGCGGCTATCCGAGTGCGATGTCTAGTAAAGCGTCGAAGTGCCCGGCTTGGGGCAGTACGGCTCGAACGTCACGCGCTCGGCATTCACGAAAAGGGATCGCCATACATTCTGCATCCGGTCTTCGTGCTCCGGGTTGCGCGCTCCGAATCTGCGTATTTCATTGCCCGAATCAAGGACCCGTCCGGCGGTCGAGGCGTACCCGCAGAACGTGACGCCAATGCCCTCGTTGTCGAGCGCGGCAGGCAGCGATCCGCGTCCGTCTGCGCGGCCGAGGCGGATCCTTATGCTCGGCTCCACGTTCTCTTCCAGGTCGGAGTTGACCCACAGTTTGCAACCCGAGCCTTTGGCGCAGCCCGCGGCTTTCAGATCGGCGAGAGCTTGTTTCACGCCGAGGAAGATGGGGGAAGTGGAGGTAGACCGGACTGACCGGCAGGCTCTGGAGATTTTTTCGAGGAGAGCGGCCTCATGCCGTTCTTTGGTCCTCCCGCCCTCGATGACTTTGCGGCTGATGGGCAGGTCGTACTTGCCGAGCTCTCGCGGTTCGTTGGCGGTCAGGCCATCGCCAAGGGCGAGGAATATCAGTTTCGAGCGCGGAGATGCGCCAGGGGAGCGGAGGACTTCCTCCGCGGAGCCGATCGCTGCCTCGCACTCGCCGGTGTACGAGGTCGACGGGTCTTCCAGGATAGCGAAGTGGTTGACGGTCGCACCACTCATCGCTTGAACGCGCCAGCCGACGAATGCGGCCGCGCTTACGCACGCCAGGAGGACGAGCACGCTTGCTTTGCTCATTGCGTTCTCCTGACCCCGAGAATGCGGCCCATGTTCTCCCCGATCCCGGCGTTGTAGCCGTCCAGCGCCGCCTTCACCGCGACGGACTCCAGTTCCGAGACCTGCAAGTTGCGCGTGGAGCGCTCCTCCACGTACGCCAGGTGATCCCGGACGGCCTTGTCGATTTCCTCCAGGCGCGACGTCCAGCGCCCCAGATCCGACCTGGCCGCTTCGTGGAGCTGGACCGCCTCGTCTTCGACCTTCTTCGTCTCGCCCCACTTGTTCTCGGCTTCGCTCAAGCTGCGGGCAACCCATTCGAGGAGGAGCACCGCGGCGATCTCGAAGACTGTGAGGCCCCCCGCAAACATCGCTTCGGAGAGATTCTCCGCGGTGGAGAGCCTGATGGCGGCCAGCGCGATCCCGACGCCGATGCCCGCGAACAGGCCGACCCTCCGAATGAGCCCATGGCGTCCGGCGAGGATCGCGAGCGTCAGCAATGCCGCGACGAAGCCCGCGCCGATTGTCGACAAGAACCAGACGAGCAAGTCGTCGCTGAGTGTGGAGAAGAAGCGGTCGTGCAGCGTGGGTGAGACGCTGAGGTCGATCGCGACGATCGCCGCGGCGACGAGCCAGGGATTCGGTACGGGCCCTGCCCCGGCCTTCGGGGTCTTGGCGAGAGCCGTCTCGGCCTCGCGCAGGTTGGCGCGTGCATGGGCGGCGCCTTGCTGGAGCTCATTGCGTCCGGCGACTCGGCTGTGGTACTCGTCGTCCCGCACCTTGTCGTGAGCGTGCTTGCTCGGGTCAAAGCCATCCCGGTAGGTTCGCCGCGCCATCGCGCGAGCATGATCCTCCAGGTTCTTCTGGTCTTCGGCTATCGGCTTGGTCGCGCCGCCGAGAAGGGCGCGCTTCCGGCCGAGCTCGAAGAGGCCGGTTTGCATCTGCAGCACCGCGCCGCCTTCCGCCGATTCGGAGACGACTCCGTCGAGCGGATGCAGTAGCCCGGTGCCTTCGAAGTTTGGCGAGGGGCTGATGGTTTCGGTCGTCTTGTTCACTGATGTTCTCCTCACGGGAAGTGTCCCGCTCGCATGGGTAGACGCCAGAAGCCAGTTCCTTCTGACATACCCCGCTATTGCCCCGTGTTCGAGGCGGGGTTATAAAAGATGGCAATCTGGGGCGCACCATGCTAGCTAGCATAATTTATGCATACTGGCATATAGAATTGCAATAAAAATATTCCATGACGGCCAAAATTGATTGGAAGGCGGTCGGCAGACGTCTGCGAGAGCTCCGCGGTTTCGATACGAACCAAGAGAAGTTCGCCCGCGAGCTTGGGATCAGCCAAGGCCAGCTCTCCCGCTATGAGAAGGGGAGGAGCGATATCAGCGCGGAAATTCTCCTCCGAATCTCGCAGCGGTGTGGGAAGAGTATTGAATGGCTGCTGACGGGAAGAGGGTGAAAATTCTAGGTGGTTCTTAGGCCGTTGCGGCTCGCGGCAAGCACCAGCGAGAGCGAAACCTGAATCGGGCGATTGGTCGGGCGATTCACCCGTAGAACACCTGGGAAACAAGCTGACCATCTCACGCGGCTGCTTCTGCCTTTGAGTCGGACCCTTCCTGGGCACTCTTTCCAAGCTCTGCAAAGCGAGCCGTGAGGTTTGCGCTGAGCATTGCCTGTAAGACCTGACTGGTCATTTCTCGGCTTATCAACTGGGAGCATTCGACGTCATGGAAGAGTGACAGCGTGTATTCGCCTGGCACCCACGCGCTGTTTTCCAAAGACTCGCGGGCTCGCGATTCCCGTTTTTGGCAATGCAAGCCAAGTTCGGCCACGATATGTTCTGCCTTTTCAAGGTCGGCGTCCGGAACGACCAGCTCATGCTGGCTGTACTCCACAATCTCTGCGGCTGATTCCGCGCTCTGCTGAGACTCGAAACCTGAAATACCGTGGTTTTCTGCCATTGATTCGATTGAGTGACGCATAAGTCGAAATTGAATGGTTATAGCTGAATCCTACGCGGCGTGTGTGCGGTGTCAATGCAGAAAGGGCATTGCTTAAGGGTTTGGAAAGGAGTAGTGTGCTCTCGTTAAAAGGGAGGTGTTGTATGGCGTTCTGTTCGGGCTGTGGGGCCACAGTGGAAACTGGAGCTGGTTTCTGCTCGAGTTGTGGAAAGTCCACCAGCGTAAATGTAACAAGCGGAGTGCAAGCGGCTGCCGCTCGACCAGCACCGATACCGGAACAGGTCTTTTACGAGGCTGGAGGGATAAAGGTTACCAACACCCGGTTCATGGTTTCAAACCAAACTTACGCAATGAGCGGTATCACATCCGTGACCACGATTGAGGAATCGCCGTCCAGGAAGGGCCCGATTGTCTTGATCCTTATCGGATTGTTAGGCGTTATCGGCACTTTCACTTCAAAACAGCAACCGCCGCCCGGTACATTTGTTTTTGTAGTGGCCCTAATTGCGATTGGAGTGTGGTGGTGGACCAGAAAAAAATCCACGTATCACGTAGTGCTGAAAAGCGCCTCGGGAGAGCAAAGGCGGCCTATTTCCGACAAGAATCATCAGATCATCGAAGATGTTGTGCAAGCGCTAAATGAAGCTATTGTTCACAGGGGCTGATATCGAAATTTGGTGGTTGATTCGACTGTGCTGGTCACACACAGATGAGGTTTGATCAATTGGCGAGATTATAACAAGCATGCGGATTTTGCCCTGGGTAGACACTTCGTTGTCCGTGGATCGATGAGTTTGGTGGACCCAGGAGGCTTCGCGATAGCGGATGTGTCCGCGCCTCCGAGCCCGGGTTCCATGGATTTGCGGCGTGATACTGTCGGTCAGTTTGCAACTGAAGATGATCCCAGCGCAGCAATCTGATCAGGTGCTGCGGGTCGCGCTAGTCTCCCCAATACCCCAGGTAACCCAGCGCTTTTGCACGCTCTTCACTGTAAACCAGTCCATGCTCCTGAATGTATCTCGAAAGCGCTGAATGCGAGGATCGCAACAGTTTCTGGGCAATTCCATCGATGAACTTGATCGCGTCGCTCACGTCTGTACGAGCGATGGTTCGGGAATTGAAAAACGCGTGATTCACCAGATCCGGATATTGAGGTCGATTCTGCTCGAGGTATGCCAAAGTAAACGTGCCTCCGTGATGGACGAGCAGATGCCGATCCCGCAGCAGCCCTCCGAACTGGAGTGCTTCATCCTTGCTAAACGGAGTGGTTAGGAGAAGCGCTCCGTAAAGACCGTTCACAGCGCTCGCGGTGCCGAAATCGAACTTGTTGGCCAGAATGAAGCCAAGTCTGTGCGCACACTTGTCGGAATAGAGCGCCACGTGGGCGGCGTCAATGAGAACATCCTTGCCGGCGGCTTTGAGATTGGTTACAAGAGTCGGTTCGATGTTGACCAGCGCGGCAAAATGATCCTTACAGAATGCTTCGAAATACGAAATAAGGCCAATGAAGCACAACTCTTGGAGCCGATTCACTCCTCGCTGGTCGTTATCGTCTGAGTCCGAAATCGATTTCAAATCCTCCAGTGTCATCCGGAAGTACTCACCGGATGGTACGCCACCAGAGAAGTATTCAAGAGCGTCGGGTTCAGTCAATCTGATAGCCTCCGATTGCCGCAATCCACGTTTCCGTTTGGACCGCATGTAGATGCATTGGGAGTCTGGCCAGAAAGCGTTATCTTTCCACATTAGCACTGCGGAGTTCTACTGGTAGCGCAAGGCGACACCCGGCGGATGGTTACAGCGCCGCTTCAGCCGGCCATCGTCCTGTCCGACTACTCGGAATCGGCTGGCGAACCGAGATGTGTCCCTGGATCGTGGAGCTTGGTGGACGCGGATAAATAGGTCAAGCGCAAACGTACGCTCCTCTCGCGACAGTCCGCGTGCTATCGATCTCGCGCCATTCACTACCTACGAGAGGGACTAATGGCAAATTTCCGCCGCGCTCAATCCTGAGGGTTAACATCCACATACAGCAAGTAGCCATGTGCGCCGTGATCGGAGAGCCGCAAGGTAACCGAAGCGCTCGAAGACGCACTGGTGAATTCAGCCCTATTGGGCGTCTTCCTGCTTGTTCGAGCGCTCTCTGATTTCGACCACCCCTGGAGTGACTGACTCACAATCTGCAGAGCTTGATTGTAACGGCTTTGTGCTTCGTCCAGACTAAAGGTCCTTCCAAAATCGCAGGAGTATCTCCTGCCGAGCGAACGATCTCTGTAGACCCAGACCAGGCACTGTCGGGCAGTGGGCAGTTGCAGCGTGGAAAACCACGCTTCGCCGTTTGAAGCAGGATCCTGCGGTCCTTTTATGGTGCGAAATCCGTCTCCACTCGCTTCAACTACCTTCGATAGCGTCTGCGAAAACACGGCCACAAACGATTCTCTGTTATCGACTGATCGCCCAGCCTGCGATGAAGCCAACCTGCCGAAAAACAACAAGCAGAACAGCCCAGCGGTGATGTTTCTCACTTAGCCTCCTTAGCAATCCTTATCCCATACGGCCGCAAACATCTATCGTGGCGGGCCTGCAGCCCCCCCGCCGAGATAGTAGTAATTCATCTTCCACTCTCCCGATTCCTTTGTCAGAATGACGTACTCTATCGTCCGCACGTTTCCCGGGAAGTACACCACGTTCATCACGATCGCATTCTGTCCTGGACTTTTGCTCGAGGGGTTGTAGTTGGCATACATCGTACTCATCGGGCTTCGTGAGAGTAGCTGGCCTGTCCGGGTTCGCAGTTCTTTGGCATTTGCTCTGAACTGATCCGGCGAGAGACTCTGGCGGAAGATGGAGCCCATATAGCGGTAAAGGCCGTCAAAGTCTCCTTTGTCATTGAGGTCTAGCATTGGCTTCAAGGCCCGCATGACCTCATCTGCACGCTGGGGTTCTGACGCGCTTGAAATGAAATGGTGCCACTCTTCGCGACTCAGCGCTGGGTCGGCGTCAACCAAGTCGTCTGCCACAATGCCAAGCTCGGTGTTGAAGTCTTTGGTGGCAGCCTGCATCTGCGGGCAAACGTTACCATTGCAGTCGTTGTAGGCACCGCTCAAACGCAGTCTGTCACTTTTTGGATCGTAGGCGCCCGTCAAGGTCCATCCGAGAACGGCAATATGAGAATCGACGAAAGTCGTCTCCCCCTGGAAGCGGCACGTGTCTCCGTGAACTCCCATCCAGAGGCTTTGATACTTACGCACCCACTCACCACGAAACCTGTTCGGATTCCCTGGAATCTGCTCCAGCTTTATTTTGCGGTCAGTCCAAGTCACTGCCGCACAGCCCGGATCATTGGTGACAAGGCCTGCTCCTTCGATCGACCTGGAGATCCATTCACCGGAAAATGAACCCGGATCAGTGGCGCTCGCAGGCGAGCCATCAACGTATAACAGGGCCATGGCCGCAAGCAGGCCGATGCGAGCGAACGTGAAATGCTTTTGGCGTTTCCGCTTCATGTGCACCTCCGAATAGATTGAGCATTGTGTTCAACCTCGAATCGACACAATTGGGACGATTAGAGCGCATTGCGGACTAGTATTGCGGCGATCTTCCAATCGGCCTTTTCCTTCACCATGTAAACTTCCTCCTGGAAGCTGCCCGCGGGATATCTCGCAAGGAACACAAAGCTGTAGAAGTCGGCTTTCATGTCTTGAAAGAGGAGGGGGAGCTTTTCTGTACGTTGCGCAAAGAGCAATTTCCTCTCTTGGGGCGCGCCCGGGGTTCTTTGTGCGGTAGGACCGTATGCAGCGATTGCTCTTGCCTCGCTTGTGAGTCCCGTGCTCTTCTGAAGATCGGAGATTTTTTCGCGGTAAAGCTTGGGGATTTGATTCTCATGCAGCAGCTTCAGTGCCGCAAGCGCCTCCTGCTTGGCCAGGTCCTCGTCGGTATTGGTCTTCGTCGTTCGATCCTTTGCCTGTGGCGTTCCGATGGCAGGCTGCAATACGGAAGCGACAGCGAGCAGGATGACGACCCATCGACCGCGAATGGAAGCGAAAATCTCAGCATCATTCATAGACACCAACTATCTCTCCGACGTGCCGCTTGGCTGGGGGTTCCACACAAAATCCATAACCCGCCAGTTACGATTCTCTTTTATGACGGTCACAGTCTCGTAGACCCGGATTGTCGTGTCGGGCTGATATGTCGATTCGAAAATGATTATGAATGTCGGAGCGACGATCTGCGGGGCGCTCGGAGGGTAGGAGAAAGCTTGTGAATCGCCAAGCCTTCTGTCAATCAGCCCGCCCTTGGCGCGCATTGCGAAGGACTGGTACGTGCTCATGAAAGAATCCTCAGACACCGACGATTTCGTCGCATCGGATACCAGGCCATACGCCTTTCTGATCTCATCGTGAACTAGCAGGTCCAAGAAAGATGTCGCACAGGCCTTTGCATCCCTGTCCAGTGGTGGGCGCGGCGCAGCGGTTTGTTTTGCGTGCCACCAAAATGGATGGGGATCTGGATCGGGCAACAGTTCTTTCAGGAACTCCTGAATTGTGGCGATCTGGATCGCTCTGGGAGACTCGGGGTTGCTACTAGGCACAGGAGCGGATTCGACCACTCCAAATACCTGATCACCCATGATCAATGGTGCCCCTGAATCCCCGTCCCTGATAAAGGCGGAGAATCTGATGGCGTGTACGGCTTCCGATCCTTCTGGTCCCACCACCTCGGGTCGAAGCGCTTCGATGGTTCCCTTCAGGACGGACCACTCACCGTCTTCTGAGGAATATGTAAGAAGTTCAACAGAATCGCCCGGCATGAGAGCGGACGCATGCCCGAATGCAAGGACCATCACATCGGGGGGAAGGTTGCCCCCGCCTGACACTTTCACTATCGCAAGGTCCTTCGCTTTGTCCTGACGGATTACCGTCCCTATGACGGACTTGCTGGGGGCGGAATTGTCGGCGGAGAAGAATTGTACGTTGACCTTCTCTCTCCCCCGGACCACATGCTCATTTGTGAGCAGGTAAGCAACGTTTTCCTTTTCATCGTGTCTAAAAATAAAACCGCTGCCACCACCTTGGTTGTTCAAATCTCTGATTCTCGCCATCGCAGGCTTGAGGTCGTTGGCTTGCGCCAAACCCGCAGGCGCCAATGCGAAAGCCCACAAAACGATCGTTGCAGAGGTGGGCCTGATCACTTTCATGCTTCGGCTTCCCCCCGGAATTCTTTGAACAGCCTGTACCCAGCCAAGGTCGTGGTTGCGAACCAGACGCCTATCGCGAAGAAAAGTCGAGTTGGCTTGCTCTCCATCAGATAGTCGAGCCAAGTCATCTGATAGGACACCCGGTCTGAGCCGGACAAGTCTGAGGTGCTGTAGATGAAGAAGGGATGACCTTGCAGCTCGACCTGAATGGCGCCGGTCGACAAAACGGAAAGGGTCGTCAATCGCCAGGTCGCTTCATCATTGAAATGGAGAAATGCGCGTGGCGGAATCTTCGCTGTCTTCTCGGGAAATTCGCGGTTCGTAAGTTGACCTTCGCGTAAGATGGACGACTCGTAGGGGAGAGATCCCGCATTCTGCTGCGGAACAGGGTGTGGTGTGGCGTTTGGTATTGAAGAAAGAAATTGGGGGTGGGACAGCTGGAGGGCGCCACCCGGCAACATGTTCTGCTCCAGGTTCGAGAGCAGTGGCGTGAATACGAGATCTAAGGGACCGGACTTGGGAGTAATCGTGACTTTCGTGTTCTTTTGGTCGAACTCTACGACTAACGTCGCGGGCCGATTCGACGCCAGTCGGGAGTCCCCCGGAATGGACAGGTCGTGTAACTGAATCTGGATTGGTCCCATCCGCGTCGCCACGTTGAAGACCCCTTCCCTTGGCTGAATGGTCAATTTGAGCTCGACAGGTTCGTGATTGACCATACCCCGCTGAGTACCGCCGACCACTTCTGGACCTTTGTTGCTCTGGTCCGTGACCTCGAGAACAACCTGAGAGGGGATTTTGACGCTGACCGGGTCAGTCTGCAGCATTCGTTCCGGGCGTTTCGGCTCGATCCGGATGAGCGGCAACGCGGGAGCCGACCCTCCCCTAAGGACCACACGGGAGTCCTTAGTCATGATTTCCTTCCATGCGTCCTCGGGGTAACTGTCTGTTTGGAGATCGTATTTCTTCGAGTCAGCTAGAAGCACGCGTCGTGCTCCGAACTCGATTTTGTCAACGTTGCTCATCGCAATCGATCCTACGTTCAAACTTCTAACCAGCTCGTCTCCAAGGGAGGTCTTGTCCAAATCAAACGCGAATCGACTGACCGTGAGCCTCAGTGTGATGTCGCTAGCATACGGTCTGTCCTTCAAAATCCATGCGGCACCGACCGCGATGACGGAAGGCAATGCAAGTACCAGCAATAAAATCCCTCGCCGAGAGGGGGACGCCGGTTCCTTCTGAACTCGATGCGATGTCTTCACTTCGTGGGGACCTGCGCATGGTAAAAACGTATCGTCTTGGAGACCTCCTCCTTGTCGTAACGTGTTAGGCCGTTCAATTTCAGCTGATACCATCCCTGAAGCACGGGCGCATCGAATTGCACGTTGAAGGGAACTCCCGCTGGTACGTCTGAAAATACGCGGCTGAGTATCGGAGCTCCCTTCGAATCGCCATTCAGATCCTCGTACAAGTTGAACGTCAGACTCTCACGCTCGATCGGCTTGAACGTGAATCTATAGCCGTTGATCGACCTCGGAAAGTCGGAGTGATAAAAGACAGCCGGAGCAACTCTCATGATGAGGTTGTCCGTCGTGTCACAGCTGGGATCCAAGCACACGACAACGCCTAGATCGTACATACTCTCTATCTTTGCCGGCAGTTTCTGGATGACCTCGGACGTCCGCCAGCGGAACTCGTTCCCGAACCCCGGTGCCCAGCTTTGCTTCGGGCGCACCTCGTTCATCCAATAATCTTCAGCAACACGGACTCCTCGCACAGAGACTGAAACCGGACTCTTTTCCCGGAGATAAAAACGAATCGCGAGTGAAGCCGGCATTTCAGGGCTTTCTTCTCGGTAATCTACGATCGCGGACATCAGCTCGATCTTGTTACCGGATTTTTTAGGTTGAATCGTTCCTTCCCAGCGGTCGCCCCTGGCCCTGTAAGCAGTGTCGCTTTCGACAGACTGGGACCGCAGCCCGTAGGCGAGGACAAGAATCGTTACCAACAGCAAGGGGCCCTTGCTGAAGGCGATTGCTCTTTCCAACATTTGGCAACTCACTCAGGTGTACGAGTCGCTCTTCCCGAGCGACAAGCCAATCTCGACCTCGGTCTCGGCATTCGTTGGATAAAGAAGTTGGAAGAAGCCCTGGCCGTTGGGAAGCGGCAACATCCTGCCACACAGTTACGTGGACGGCAAGGAGTTTCTTCGTTGCTCCGGTTTACCGACGAGAAATATAAATGTGCTGTCGGCCCGCTCTCGTGATATAAGGCGCCGCGAGAGCAGCGCTCATGCCGAAACCCGCACCGAAGAATGCCAAGTCCCGCGCGACCGCACCTGCTGCAAGCGCAACCGAAGCGACAATGGTCGTCACCCTCTACGACGGCACGCGCCAAACCATCGGAGGAAAAAAAATCCTCATCCGCATCTTCGACGGATTCCAAAACAAACTCTTCGACGATTACAGGCCCGCGCCGACCACGGTGTTCCACCTGCCGTACAGGGACAACCTTCAGGACAGGTGCGTCGTCCTCGCCTCCGGCGACGGCTGTGTGGACGCAGGCTTCGATCCCGTGAAGCTGTCGCTAAAGGCGATAGCGCCAGTTGACCTCATGCTCCTCGGAGACAAGGCGGACTTCAAATTTCCCACTTGGGCAGGCGTGAAGGAGGCCGACCCGGTCGTTGCCAGCTTCATCGCCGTCGGCAGCACGGACTCGGAGGCACACGATCAGTACGACGCATTGCGCGAGAAGAAGCCGTCCGCGCTCGCCTCGCTTCTAAACCTCGCCTCCGCGATGAAGTCGATCCAGCTCCCGTCAAAGACGCCGCTCGATTATTTCAAGGAGATCTTGTGGGACGACTCGCTAGCCCAGGATCGCTTCTTTGCTTACGCGGACAAGGCCATCGTCGACCAAGTCAGGCGAGCGGCGATGGAGGGAGAATTCGCGCCCGAGCCCGGTCCCGGCCTCTTCCATCCCGACGCGACGTCCAGCTTCAAGCAGATCCAGTTCGGCGAGGCGAACGTCCAGCTCACGTTTCACGAGAAGGACACAAAGAAGATCGACGGAGTTGACTGCATCAAGGTCGAACCGGATATCGACTACTTCAAGGACCTGGCTTCGCACACGATATTGGAGGTCATTCCAAACTCTGTTACGCATGGCTTGACCGACCCGAAGAAGGTGTACGTACTCCGGTGGATCGCAGGGCGCCACGCCGGCGTCCCCGAGTTCGCTCCGCCGTACACAATCTCGTAGCTTCGCGGAAGCATCAACTCGGATTGCTAACCGCCCGAGCGCTCGCCTTACCCTTCCCCGGCAGGCCAATACCCGGCATCGCATAACCGCGGCCGGAGCGCAGCTCCGCGCACATCGTCTGAATCTTCGCGGCACTGCTCTGGAGGAACCCCTCTGCCTCACGCTTCAGGTTGTTCAAATTCTCCGGCGTCGTGTCGTCCATCTCGTTCGCAGCGATCGTAAGGCGAGGCTGGAGTCGGAAGTGCCGCCGCGTCGCCGCCGCACCAAGGACCGAATCCAGCTCGTAGTCGACCGCCTCCGAGACGCTGTCCATCATGACCGGGAGGATCTGACGTGCCCACCCGATGAGGCCCCAGCCTTTCGCCTCGGCATAGGTGATCCGGTCTTCACGGTCGCCGGTCCCGACCGAGACTACGAAGAACTCCGAAGCGTCGGGATACAGGTTCAATGCCTCCGCGTATGCGGCCATGCCGGGATTATTCGCGAAGATGCCGCCGTCCACGAGAGCATGCTCCTTGCCGTCGCCCGTCAGGCGGAGAGGTGGGAAGAATGTGGGCGCAGCTGAGGTCGCCCTCGCTATCTGTCGCACCTTCCAGTTGTAAGTAGGGTCAGACGCAATCCGGTGGCTCTTGAAGAAGTACGGCAACTGCGCGGCGAGGTCGTAGCTCGAAACGAGCAGCGGCGTGAGGGCGGAGGCGAGGTCCGTGTCTCCGAAGAATTTCTCCAGAGCGCGCTCCAAGGAGACTGGCGAATACTTGGGGCCGATGAAGGACCTGGCTGGCGTGAGCAAGTCCTTCTTGAAGATTGAAGGCCCGTTCTCAACGTAAAGTCTAACGAGATCGGCCGGCCGGTATGGCTTGCCAGCCTTTGCCCTCGTGCCGATTCCCAACGCGATGATTCCGCCCGTCGAGGTTCCCGCGACAAGATCGAAGACCTCGTGCAGCTGCCGGCCAACCCCTTCCTCGATTGCCGCGAGGATCGTGGCAGGAATGATTCCCCGGATTCCTCCTCCATCGATCGAGAGCACATTGATTCGACTCATCCGAGGTCTCCTTCCGCGTCTCGCACAGGCCCGCAAGAGGATACCTTAAAAATCGCCAGCTTTGATAAAGATCGCCAGGCTGGGTGTGTGGTCGGTCTACCGACGGTTGAAATAACCAACTAACGGATCAATTCCATCCTGTGGGCCAAGATCTTGAGAAGTTCAACATGGTTAACCTGTCTTAGTTTCTGACCACCGGGCGCGGGCTTGTTATGTTCACGGAGCGACGAGTCTGGTGGACTGTCAAGGATGCCGTTGCGGGCGCGTGTAATATGGGATGAAATCGACAGAGCGCCGTTCCGAGAGGTCATCATGGCGAAGAGTGATTCCTTTCTTGAGACATATTTTTCTGACTGCCAAGCGGAAATGCGGTGGCGCCGAGAGGTAGAGTACAAACTCGAAACCGAGACAGCGAACGTTGGCATCATTGCAGGCCTCATTGGTCAGAGGACAGTTAACGCTCGTGCGATTGGCATCATGATTCATGTCCTGCAGGAGCGCGAATCGGCTGCCCATTTCCTCTACCCGCATGAGGTTTTCGGCTCCTACCCCATAAGTATCCGCACGGGTCCAGTGCTTGACGAAGATATTCTTGAGTCTACGGGGCGGATACCACGAATACCGGCCGCGTGTAATGCGAAGATAGGCAAATACTTCCGGATAGCGTTCGAGAAGGCTTTTGTTCGCATTACTCTCAGCCAGAGGACGAACATGAAGATTTATTTCAAGCTGAAAGGACTGAAGCCTGTGAAGGACCCATCAGGAGCATGGATCTTATATTTCGAGATTGACCTCAAAACCGCTGGTGTTTGTAGACGATGAATTCGCAAAACTTTTTGATGTCAACTGGCCTAGCGAAAACTGACCGAACCTAGGTCACGGATTTTGCCGAGCTTGGACTCGGGTTTTTCAGGAGGTTTGGGTCACGGATTTTGCGGGTGGAGGGTTAGGACAAATCGCACGTCAGCGCGGTTTTTTTTTGCGTTTTGACCGGCGGCAGGTTGGTCAGGACAGGCATTCGTGAACTGCTTCTAGCAGTAAGTTGTATTTTCTCCCATCGAATGGAGATGTCTCATCCGCGAGCACGGGGATTAGAAAGTATCGAGCGATACAGCCGAGCGGCAGCCTCTTCTCACGTATCCCCGCCTCACAGTTCGCGTATTGCCGCAGTTTTGCGGTCGTAGGCCGAAGAGATCGTGTGTTGACCACTTGAATAAACGTCGCATCGCGGCAGATTCGCAGCGCATCGTGACCCAAATCTTCAGAGTGCGCGTTGTCGCACAATGAGGCAGCCAATAATTTTCCACCGATTCTGCCAGGGCTCACGATACCTGTTTGTTCGAGTTCCAGTATCACATGTACCTCGTCGCCATGCGCGATGACGATGTCCGGCCAGCAGTAAATCGTGCGCCGGTTCTTCGCCGGAGAGGCAGAAAGCTGAATCCGGTGATTACCACCGCATTCCGGAGCTACAACTACTCGGCTGGTTGATGGGTTATGGAATAGAGAAACGAGGAGCGCGGACGCCGTTTTGTGGATGTTTTCTCTCATACCGTTTGTACAGATTTGCAGGCCAGATTGACAAAGGAATTTGAAAAAGAGTTGGCAGGTGGATTGCTTAATACTTGTCGCTTTGGTTTAAAAAATAGACCGCGCGTGGCCGGTCTTGGGAGCACTTCGTTAGTTAGATGTACGGGAGCTCGGGACTTTCCAGTTTTTCGATTCCTATCAGGCGAAAAGTATCGCCTGCTTGCTCGCCACGGACTTCGGCTCGCAAATTGACGTATGAGATTAGGTGCTCGGGCGGGAACTGGCTGCCGTCTTGGGCTACGACTTTGAGCGCAGGCTTGCCGGGAACAAAAAGAACAAAACTGGCAGATTCACCTTCTGGTCGGGCGTTGCCTAGCCAACCATAGCGCAGTTGACCTTGGAGTGTTATGACGGGAGATCTCCTTTGGTGGACTGGAGTGATCCGCAAAACGTTCTACGGACCCCAGTAAGGCCGCCAGGGAGGAGATCGGCTGAGGTACTTATCTTTCAGCAAAGCATATGGGTGGAATTTGTCAAGTGGGAGTTATGCGTTGTTTGGAATCACTAGGGATTCATACTGAACCCATAGCCTTAATAAGTTTTGTATGAAACTCAATTTTCGGAGGCGAATTTTATTTTGGATCTTTGTTATTGCCAGCGTGACTCTCGCTGGAGTTCTCTACCTCGCAGCAAGAACCAGGGTCGTGCCGCAAATTAGTGTTTTAACAATTCCACCATCTCTCTTCGTGCCCCAGAATGCCGTGAGTAGCTCAGCTGTGACGGTTGTTCCGGGAATCACAAATCATGAAGGCTGGAAAAACATTGACGAGGGCATTCTCCCCATACGCATAGCTGGGCCCGACGGCTGGCAAACTGACGCGACAGGTACCGATATCGAGATATTTAGAGAGCGCGAACCCGAGACGCAAACGTCAGCCGTGTCAATCTACCAAAACACTGCTGCAGGCGATCATAACGTCGATGACCTTCTACGAAGCACTGACTTGGTACAGGTGACCAGAACCACCGTAGATGGTCTGCCGGCGATACAAGGATATTCCTATTATCCTTATGGCCATCCAAATTATTCAGACAAAGACTTCGAACTGTTTTCACCAGGAGGGCTGCATTATCTGATTAGCTATCATTGCCCGGTTGACCGCACTATCTGTGAAGAAATTGTCTCGCGGGTGCATTTTAAATAGCAATGTGAACACAATTCAGTTCTTCCATAATGATTGGCTCACGACTGCCGTCAGGCATTGATAAGGATCACCAGATGTGGCAATCCCTGTCTGTGGATCACAGACAGTTGCTGCACCCGTCCAGCCATAAGGGTCAACGGGCACACAGTCATAGATGGCGTCGACAACTCCATCAACTACTTTGGAATCATGGTGCCGGGAGGGGGAGTTGAACCCCAAGGTGCTAAGCACCGGCGGATTTTGAGTCGGAGGATTCTCAACTGTAAGTTGCGCGTTTCCAATACTTTCTACGACTTATCAGTCTATCCATCACGAGTTCTGTGCAGTTTGACCTGTCAGTCATAGTTTGAGCACAGTATTTTGCCGATTCGCCCCAGGTGTCCGCCCTCCTGGTTACGGACAAGGGGCTCGTCTTTTTGGTTGGACTCTGATGTTTTGACAGTCACAAAACATCTACAGCGTTTTTCGCAGGCAGCCGAAAACTCGGCACCATGTCTTTGAAAAAACTGGTGAGCACGGAAGAGATCGAATCCGCATGAATGTAACTTCAGCAACACACAGTGCAGCAGATGGCAGGTTTTACAGTCTTTCGTCAGATGAAGCAGCAATTTGAACGGCACGGGCGATCCCTCTTGGTACTATTCCGTCCGTCCTTTGGTTGTCGAAGTAAATTTTCGCGGCTTCACGTTATCGCTCTCGTCTAATGCCCACTTTCAGGGGCGGAACGGTTTTCTCAAATTACGGCTTCAGAACCTCGTCCGGGCTGTAATGGTGCAGCCCTCGAACCACGCCGGAAAGGGGTTTTTTGCGCAAAACGTATACGAACTGTCTCCGTGAGGTTCCTTTCTTCGTGTCATGCAAGTCATACAGCACGTCGTTGTATGAGATTGTGGTCAGGCGATTCCACGGTTTCGGCCGGCAGCTTGAGATTTGTAACACTTCCGGATCCAACTGCTGAAGGCTGTCGGAAATTCGCTTTCCCATTTGTGATTCGGCGCGCCACGATCCCAGCCGGGTATGCAAGAGCGAAACAATGTAGAACGGAAAGCTCGGAGCTAGCTCGCTAGTCGCAACGGCCGCAATGGCGCGGAACGCACCTTCCAAAGTCAGGAATGACAAGGCAAGGGTAAGAGGCTGCAAAAGATACGCCAGCATGAAGATGCTTCCGATTCCCATAACGGCAGACTCGCCCCCTTTTTCCGCAGCCCGAGTAAGCGTCGACACGGGAAGCAAAGCGAGTTGCGCCTTTACATCCCATATCCGGAGATCAGCAAAACTACACCTGTGAACATTTCCAGTATTCCGCTCAACGCCGCTCCCGACGCCGGTATCTCATATGGTGTAAAGAAAGTCCGATATTTTCTAGGGAGCAACGAAAGTAACGCGGCAATAACGATGTTCATGTGATTGGGGCGAAGGAGCGGAATCGAGCCCGGATAAATAATGATACGAACAGCTGTACTGACTCCAAGATTACGTGTGTACCATAACTTTCGGAGTCTCCTGTCACGCCACACCCAAACTCCGTTGTTCACCGATGGCCAGCACGTACGTAATTAGCACACCTCCGTTGCAAGTTATACGATCTTGGCTCGCCCGGAGGTTTCAATGTTTCGTTCGGTTGTCCGTCCTTTTCTAAGTGCTTTCGTCGTCTTCTCTCTTTTCGCCTCAGCTAATTCTCAAACATCTCAGAAAGCAATTACTGCGAGCCAGCTCATGGCCTTGCAGGCCGGCAATGTTTTGCCAGCAAATCTGGTTCATGAGATCGGTTTGCGGGGAATAAGTTTTAATCCGAACGACACCTATCGAGAGGCGCTGAAAAAAGCGGGCGCTGATGAGAAGGTGTTACAAGCCCTGAACCAGGCAACGATCGCCGGTCCCGTTGAGGACATCAACGCGGAACGAGATTTGATCCGACAACTCAGCGCCGCGGGAGCACACCTCAGGAATAAGGAATATGACCAGGCTGTCAATGAATTGAGCGAAGCTCTTCAGGGCAGCTTCGCGAGTCCTGAAGCGGGCTTCGTAATGGGAGAGGTGCTGCGACAGAAAGAAGATTGGCAGCAGTCCGCCATGGTTTACGAGTATGTTTTGCAGCACCAGCCTGATTTTCCTGAAATCCATACCAAATTCAGTTTCGTCTTGTATAGATCGGGCGACTACGACGAAGCACTTCACCAGGCAAAGATCGCATTAACCGCCAATCCGCAAAACGCTGAAGCTCACAAGTGTGCTGGACTGGCTCTCGACTCCCTCGGGAAGGTCGACGCGGCGATCGCAGAATACAAAACAGCGCTTGCTCTTAAGCCCGATTATGCCGTGGTTCACTACGACTTGGGCAACCTGTATCTGAACCGCCAGGAATACGACAACGCCATCCCCGAGTACAAAAAAGCCATTGCGCTCGATCCAACCAGCACCAATACGCACACAAACCTTGCCAGCGCTTACTTTGCCAAAGGAGAAGTTGGCCTCGCAATCAGCGAGCGACGAGAGGCTAAGCGGCTGAGTCCAAACGATCCCGTGGTGTGGGAGAACCTCGCGTCCGTGCTGATGTCACAGAACCCGAATGAGGCTATCGCCGAATTGCAGGAAATGGAAAAACTGTTTCCGGAATCCGAAGTATGTCACTTGTGTCTTGCCAGAGGCCTGCTGTGGCGCGGGGACACCAAGGCCGCCGAAGCCGAATTTCAGAAAGCCATGCAGCTCGATCCTGGGGATTCCCAACCGCATATGAGTTTGGGCGAGATGCATGAAGGAAATAAAGAGTTCGACGCTGCTCTCGGCGAATTCAGGCTCGCCGAAAAATTGGACCCCAACAACGCTGAGACACATCTGGCCGTAGGAAGAGTTCTGCTGGCCAAGAGCGATGCTTCCGGCGCTATCGCGGAACTTCAGCAAGCGGAGGCTCTATCCGCAAGCGATCCTAAGATTCATGACATGTACGGCCAGGCACTCCTCGCGACGAAACAAAACGATCTAGCCATTTCAGAGTTTAAGGAAGCCGTGGCGCTCGATCCCAAACAGTCACACTCGATGTTTGAACTTGCCTCAGCTCTCGAAAAGACCGGGGACTGGATCGGCGCACTTGAGCAATACAAGAAAGCTGCGTTAACCGAAGCGGGAACGAACCGAGATTTTCGTCCGGGAGATACGGTTTATTACACTTCAGAAGCCGAAGATGGATACAAGGCTGCCCAGGCGCGTTTTGCTGAACATGTGAAAGCGTTGAATCTTGCCGGCAAATCCGCGGAAGCCAAGAACCTTCAAGAGCGGCGTCAGGTCGTGGACAATTCGGGAGATCTAGCCAGCAAAGTGCAAATGGCGATCCAGGCTGGCGATCAGGCCGCCACCATGCACAAGTACGATGACTGTGAAAAATCCTACAAAGAGGCTATCGAATTGGCCGAGCATTTGCCTCCAGGCGACGCCAACATGATCGAAGCCCTGAAGAAGCTGGGAACCCTGTATACGTTCAAACACAACTATCAGGATGCCGCCGCTGCTTTTCATCGCGAACTGGCGATCATTGAAAAAACGTATGGAGCAAATTCCGAACGGGTTACCGATCCGCTGTACTCTTTAGCCGGTCTGGCCTACGCTCAGAAAAACTATGTTGAAGAGGAGAGCTATTTTGCCCGCTCGCTGGATGTCAACTTGAAACTCTTCGGCGAGAGCAGCGAGAGAACTGAAGACAACCTCAGAACCATGTCATTCGCACTCACGTCCCAAAATCAATGGGCCAAAGCCGAGCCTTATCTGCTCAGGGCTGTGAAAGCTGCGGAAGCGAGGAAAGGGCAGGATAGCTACGATGTCATGATGTCGTTGCCACTGCTTTGCCACTTGTACGACAGTTGGAATCGTCCGGATAAGTCGCAGTCCTGTTGGCACCGGACAGTCACCCTGATGGAGGCGCAATGGGGACAAAATGATCCTGATGTGGCTTCGTACATAGACAGCGAAGCCAACGCACTCCGCCAACTCGGTCGCACCCGTGAAGCTGGTCAGCTGGAGCAGCGGTCAGCGAAGCTTAAACAAGCAAAAATGGAAACCAAGTAGCTCCAGGCAACGTCACTGCGTCAGGAATTGTCCCCCGTAGCTTTGCGGTTGCGGATACGACACCGTGATGCTTTCGGCGCCGCCGGCTCGCGACGAGGTCAGACCCCGTCCCGTGCTGTCGTAGGTGTGCGATTCCAGGACCTTGCCGTTGTTGTCGATGACGGAAGAGACATAGCCGTTACTGTCATATTGAAAAGAAACCGTCGTCGAATCCGGCTTGGTCACTTTTGTTAAGCGGCCCATTTGATCATAGGAGTACGAGAGCGAAACTCCGAAATCGGAGGAGACGCCGGTGACCAGGAAGCTTCCAGGGCTGGCATAAGTGAAATAAAGATGCCGCGAAGCGGGATCGGTAATCTTGGCCACCCGGTAGGAAGCGTCGTAGCTCAAAGTCGTGGTGTTGCCATTTCGGTCGGTGATTGAAAGCAATTTCCCGGTGGTCAAGTCAAACGTTCGCTGTTCGCCATTTTCGAAGGCCAGTGTCCAATTGACCGGCCCCTGAGTCAGAGTTGCCGTCTTATTTGCAGGGCCCACTACGGTAAATACTCTGCCGCTGGTAAATCCAAACGACCAGAGCCCGCCATCAGCTCGGAAATATTTCATAAAGCCATCACTGCCCGGAAATACGCTCTCCTCAAAGTTGGATGTCCACCTCAACCCGAACATGCCTAGAGGCGCCGTGCCGTCAACCACAACTGAGGGTGCCCCACCTTTGCGCCTTTCAAAGGGTGGGAGCCTCGAACGCTTGCGCCATGAGATGTTGTTAGTTTCAGCGTCTTCAACTTCATGCTTCTTGAATCTCGACACTTACACCGACATGAACCAGATGGCTTATATGGCCTCGCAGAACTACAACGACCCGATCGTAGCTAACGAAATTATCCCGCGCATCGGTAATCAGTGGAACAAAGACAAATGGAAAAATCAGAAGATGTTTCAGGATACTCGGGATTGGGCAGCCAAAGCTGCTCCTATGGCCGCAAAGGCCAAAGCGCTAGCCGAGGAAGCCGATGCCAATGAAAAAACGCCTGACGGCGCCGCCTAAAACTATCTTTCGAGAAAAAATATAAAGAGCTGGTACAGGAATGCGTGCGCAGTGAGGGAGCTGCTGCCGGGAAATTTGAAACCTATACCAATGTGAGCGAAGCCGGTTCGGTCGACGACATG
>Ga0105240_10002717_pt1 | contig 28073 bp, 24 predicted proteins | sample KBSC54metaG_FD_80426 | JGI IMG/M metagenome (GOLD analysis project Ga0105240, IMG submission 80426) | Corn rhizosphere microbial communities from Kellogg Biological Station, Michigan, USA - KBS C5-4 metaG | ecosystem: Host-associated > Plants > Roots > Rhizosphere > Soil | place: Michigan, USA... | reverse complement strand
GGTCGGGCTCATTCTGCGCACCGATGCGCAGCCGTCGCCGGTCGCACGGACGCTGATCGATGCCGTGCGCGACATCGCGCGGTCGCGGTTCGGCGACAAGCGCCCGCACCGGACGCCGCGCGCCGCACGCAAGCCGGTTCGCGGCGATCGCTGATCCTTCGGGCCGCGCGACAAGCCCGGCTCAATCCCTTTCCCCGCTTCCGGATCGGCCATCCGGCCAGTAGCCGCCCTCGTGGTGCTTGGCATATCGTATCGTTTTTGGTACGATCGGTGACAAGACGATGGCGAGACAGCAAATCCAGGTCACGCTCGGCGTGCGGTTCTTTCGCACGGCCCGGGGCAACGAGCCGGTGCGCGAATGGCTCAAGGCGCTCGGGCAAGTGGAGCGAAGGGTGATCGGCGAAGAGATCAAAACCGTTCAATTCGGCTGGCCGCTCGGCATGCCGCTGGTTCGGAAGATGGCAAAGGATCTCTGGGAGATCAGGATCGTGCTGCCCACGCGCAGCGCTCGCATCCTGTTCACGGTCGTCGGCGACACGATGGTCCTGCTGCACGGGTTCATCAAGAAGTCGCCGGCTACGCCGCCCGACGATCTCGACGTTACCGTCGCGCGCCTGAAAGCGCTGACGCACGCCATCTGAATTTCCCGGTTGCGCCGGAACGCACCGTCGTCGACGGTCGGGCAGCCGGCAACGCCATGCACTGGAGTACGACATGACGACCACGAACAACCCGCATATCGGCAGCGACTTCGATACCTTCCTCGAAGAGGACGGCCATCTCGAAGCGGCCACCGCCACCGCGATCAAGCGCGTGATCGCGTGGCAGATCGGGCAGGAAATGAAGGCGCAGCACATCACGAAAACCGCGATGGCCGCGCGGATGAAAACCAGCCGTGCCGCGCTCAACCGGCTGCTCGACGAAACCGACACCAGCCTCACGCTGGCGACGCTCGCGAGCGCGGCCGCCGCACTCGGCAAACGGCTCAGTTTCGAGCTGGTGCCGGCCTGACCGGCGTGACGAAACGGCGCGCGGTCGGTTTGCGGCGGCTGTTCGCGTGATGTGCGCATCGAATTGGCCGGTGATCCGGCCTGCGATTCACCGGCGCGTCGCTGTGAGCTGGCAGGCGCATACGGCGGGTCATTTGCGCGGCCCGGTCACCTGCAGATAAAGCAGCGCGCCGCCCGCGAGCAGCAGCGGGCACAGCAAATACCAGCCCGTCGTCAGGAACAGCCCGGCGACCGCAACCAGCGAAATCCACGCACAGCGGTAAGCGATGCCGCCGCGCGGCAGCAACTTCAGCGCGGCGGCCGCGCCGAGCCCATACACCATCACGAAACACCCGGACGTCACGAGCACGAGCGGTTTCGGTCCGACGTCCGAGATCGTCGTCGCGGCCAGCGCGACGGCCGCGAGCACGGCGATCACGCCGAGGCTGCGGCGCGGCACGCCGCCGACCTGGCTGCCTTGCGCGAGCCACGCGGGCAATGCGCCGTCGCGCCCGAGCGCCGCGCCGAGCTTGGCCGCGCCCGCGAAATACGCGTTCATCGTGCCGAGCGTGAGCAGCAGCGCGGCCGCGGCCGCGAGCACCTGTGCGTGACCGCCGATGCCGCCCGCGATCAGTTCGGCGAGCGGTGCACCCGATGCGCCTGCAGACGGCCCGAGCACCGTCACGCTCGCGGCGGCGACCGACAGATACAGGAACCCGACGACCACGACCGCGATGCCGGCCGAGCGCGGCATGTCGTGCGCGGGCCGGCGGAATTCGGCCGCGAGATGCGTGATCGCTTCCCAGCCGGCGAAGCTCCACACGAGCAGCGCGGCAGCCTGGCCGACCGCGAGCCAGCCGTGCGGCGCGAACGGCTGCAGGTTCGCGGTACGCGCATGCGGCGCGGACGCCAGCACCGCGGCGAGCAGCAGCGCGACGAGCAGCGCCGACAGCACGAGCTGCATGCGGCCCGATACGGTGACGCCGAATGCATTCGCGGCCGACACGGCTGCGATCAGCGCGGCAGCCGTGACGATGACCGTCGTGTGCCCGCCGCCCGTGACGGCCGCGACGTACGCGCCGCCGAACATCGCGGCGGCCGGTGCGCCGGCCGGCACCGCAAAGTAGAAGCACCAGCCGACGATCGCCGCCGCCTTCGGCCCGAATGCGCGCCGTGCGTAGGTCGACACGCCGCCTGCGTCGGGATAGCGTGCGCCGAGTGCGGCGAAGGTGGCCGCGAGCGGCCCGGACAGCACGACGAGCGCAGCCCACGCAAGCAGCGACGCCGGGCCGGCGACCTCGGCGGCCAGCGCAGGCAACGCGATCACGCCGGTGCCGAGCACCGCGCCGATATACAGTGCGGCACCCTGGAAAATGGTCAGCGAGCCCGCGTGATGAGCGGCGGGCGAGTCGGCATGCGCAGGCATGAGCGGCAGTCTCCTGAAGTCTTGTTGTGTGGGCGCGGGAGCCCGCGCGGTCAATCGCACGATGCTACTCGAACGATGGCGGTAGCGCGGCCCGGCGATCAGTAGTCGGTGCTGCGCCGTCTGTCAGCCGATGTCAGCAGTGGCGCGCGAGCCGCAGGCGCGCATCCTCGCGCGCAGCGGGCGACAGTTCGGGCACGTAGTGGAATGAACCCGACACGAGCGATGCGACGGGCACGCCGTCGCGGAACAGCACGCGATTGCCGGCCAGCGCCGGCACCTTGTCGCCGGGCAGCAGCGTGCCTGCGAGATTCAACGGGTCGGCGCCCGTCACGCATATGTACTGCCCGTCACCGGGTTGCCGCCGCAGTTCGCGCAGAATCGGAATCGCCTCGGGCAGCGCGAACTGCTCGCCCGCGAGCCCGGCGACGAAACGTCCGCCGCGAACCTCGCCGCGTGCTTCGAGGCGCTGCAGCACGCGCACGAGTTCGCGCCAGCTCGGCAGCCAATCGGCCTCGCGTTCGAGCAGCCGCCAGAACACGACGCCGTAGCGGCGCAGCAGCGTCCACGCGATGTGTTCGAGCGCGTCGGGATCGGTCGCGGTCGGGCCGCGTTTCGGCGCCGGTGTATCGTCCGGCGGCGCGTGACGCTGCACGAGCGCCCAGCGGCCCGCATCGTCCATCCCGCCTATCAGCGCACCGCCGCGCCGCGTGCGCGGCGCATAGGTCGCGCTGCGCTTGACGGCCGGCTTCAGCAGCGCGCGCAGGCCCGCGTAGCTGTCCGCATTCACGAGGCCGGCCGACACGAGCTCGCCGAGTGCCTGTTCGAGTTCGACGGGCAGCATGTGCAGGTCGTCGAGCAGCGCGTCGAAGAACATCGCGCCGTGTGCGGCGAGCGCGTCGCGTACGTGCGTGGCCCGCGCGGACAGCGCCGGTTGCGCGTCGGGGTCGCGCAGTGCCTGCCATGCGGCGAGGTGGCGGCGCGGCAGCAGCACGATCGGCGTCGTCTTCACGGGCGTGCCGGCCGTGCGCGCCGGTGCGCTGATGCGGGTCCACACGAGCTTGCCCGAGCGGCACAGCTCGTCGAGGCCGCCCGCCATGTAGTCGGTGAGCCGCGCGGGCAGCAGTGCGTCTTCCCACGCGCTTGCCGCGGCTTCGTAGCCTTCGAGTTGTTCGACCACGGCCGCGAGTGCGTCGCGGCCAGTGCCGCGCGTGTCCGGCGTCAGGTGTTGCCAATGGAACAGGAAGCGCATGAAGTCTGCGCGCTCGACCGGTTCGATCTCGTGGCGCAGCCGCTTCACCGTATAGCGATGAATGCGCGCGAGCAGGTGGCGTTCGCACCATTCGTCCGTCGTTGCGCCCGGCGTGAACCGGCCGCGCATCACATAGCCTTCGCGCTCCAGCGCCGCGAGCGCCGTCGCGATCGACGCCGGCGGCAGGCCGAGCGGTGTCGCGATCGCGTCGAGCGCAAGCGGCCCGAAGCCGGTGAGCCGTGCACGGATCACGTCGACGAGTGCGGCATCGGCTTCCCACGGTTGCGCGCAGGCGGCCGGCACCTTGAGCGCCGGTGTCACGCGTGCATCGGGATGCAGTGCGCGCAGGCATACGAGCCGTTCGACCGGCACCCACAGCGCGGCGCCGCCCGGCGCGACGAGTTTTGTCGCGCGGCGGCGTTCCGCGAGTTCCGCGAGCCGGTCGGCCCAGCCTTCGTGTGCCTGTGCTTCGCTGTCGGCGACGCATGCGAGCGTGAGCAGCGCATCGTGCATTTCGTCGGCGTCGCGCACGAGCGGCCATGCTTCGTCGCGTACCGCATCGATCGCGTCGGCGTCGAGCGCGCCGAGATCGTCGGCCGATTCGGGATCGCTCCAGCGGCGCGATTGCACGGCCTGCGTGCGGCGCTCCTCGAGCGGCGCATCGTCGAGGAATGCGTAGGGTTTCGCGTTCAGGATCTCGGCCGCGAGCGGCGACGGCGCGGGCAGGTCGCGCGCGACGAGCTCGATCGCGCCGCTTTCGATCCGGCGCAGCAGCGCGAGCCAGCCGTCGGTGTCCATCGCGTCGTGCAGGCAATCGTCGAGCGTCTGGTCGACGAGTGGGTGATGCGGTATCTCGCGTTCGCCGACGATGTTCTCGAGGCACGCGACCTGATCCGGGAACACGGTCGCTAGCAGATCCTCGCTCTTCATCCGCTGCAATTGCGGAGCGGTGCGCCGGCCGCCCGTGAAGCGCGGCAGCGCGAGCGCGGTCGTCGCGTTCCAGCGCCAGCGCACGCCGAACATCGGCGCGTCGAGCAGCGCCTGGACCAGCACGTGCTCGGCGCTGGCCGAACGCAGGTAGCGCCACACCTCGTCGAGCGCGAAGCTGTGCGCGAGCGACAGCGACAGGATGATCGCGTCGTCGGTCGCGGCAGCCTGCAGCTCGAAGTTGAAACTGCGGCAGAAGCGCTTGCGCAGCGCGAGCCCCCACGCGCGGTTGATGCGGCTGCCGAACGGCGAATGGATCACGAGCTGCGTGCCGCCCGATTCGTCGAAGAAACGCTCCATCACGAGCGTGTCCTGCGTCGGCAGCGCGCCGAGCGCGGCGCGCGTGCGGGCGAGGTAGTCGGCGATCTGGTGCGCGGCGTCGGGCGACAGGTGGAGATCGTCGACGAGCCAGCGCAACGCCGGCGCGAGGCGGCTTTCGGCGGGGGCGATCACGGTGCCTGTTTCGGTTTCCGAGTTGGCTTTCGCGTCGCTCGCGGCTTTACCACCCGCGCGTTTGCGCTCGCCGGCGTCCGCTTGCCGGTCGCCGTCGGCGAACAGCCCGTCGAGCCGTGCACGCAGCCGGCCGACCGCCGCCGACAGCTCGTCGCTGCGCCCCGGCGCCTCGCCGAGCCAGAACGGAATGTTCGGCGACTGGCCCTGCGCGTCCTCGACGCGCACGCGGCCCGTTTCCACGCGAATGATCCGGTACGACTGGTTGCCCAGCTGGAACACGTCGCCGGCCAGGCTCTCGATCGCGAAATCCTCGTTGACGGTGCCGACCTGGATGCCCTGCGGTTCGAGCAGCACCGCGTAGTCGGCCATGTCGGGGATCGTGCCGCCCGACGTGGTCGCGGTCATCATCGCGTTGCGGCGCCCGCGCACCGTGCCGCCGACCACGTCTCGATGCAGGTATGCGCCGCGCACGCCGCGGCGGCTCGTGAAGCCTTCGGCGAGCATCTTCATCACTTCGTCGAAGCGTTCGCGCGTCAGCCGCGCATACGGCGCCGCGCGCGTGAAGCTCGCATACAGCGCGTCCTCCTGCCATTCCGCGCACGCGACTTCGGCGACGATCTGCTGTGCGAGCACGTCGAGCGGCGCTTCGGGAATTCGCAATGCGTCGAGTTCGCCGCGCTGCACGCAATCGAGCAGCGCCGCGCATTCGACGAGTTCGTCGCGCGACAGCGGGAACAGCCGGCCCTTCGGCACGCCGCCGACGTGGTGCCCCGAGCGGCCGACGCGCTGCAGGAACGGTGCGATGCCGCGCGGCGAGCCGACCTGGCAGACGAGATCGACATCGCCGATGTCGATGCCGAGTTCGAGCGATGCGGTGGCGACGAGCAGTTTCAGTTCGCCGCGCTTCAGGCGCTGCTCGGCATCGAAGCGGTGCTCCTTCGCGAGACTGCCGTGATGCGCGGCGATCGCTTCCTTGCCGAGCCGGTCGGCGAGATGGCGCGCCATGCGCTCGGCGGTGCGCCGCGTGTTGACGAACACCAGCGTCGTGCGATGCGCGGCCGCGAGCCCCGCGATCCGGTCGTATACCTGTTCCCACACGTCGGTCGCCATCACGGGTTCGAGCGGCACGTTCGGCAGTTCGAGCGCGAGGTCGCGCTCGCGCGTGTGGCCCGTGTCGACGATCGTGCAGTCGCGCGGCGCATCGGCCGGGCCGCCGACCAGGAAGCGCGCGACCGCGTCGATCGGCTTTTGCGTCGCCGACAGCCCGATGCGCGGCAGCGCATGGCCGGCCAGCGCATCGAGACGTTCGAGCGACAGCGCGAGATGGCTGCCGCGCTTGGACGATGCGAGCGCGTGGATTTCGTCGACGATGACCGAGCGCACGTTCGACAGCATCTGCCGCCCCGACGTGGACGACAACAGTACGTACAGCGACTCGGGCGTCGTGACGAGGATGTGCGGCGCGCGCTTGCGCAGCGCGGCGCGTTCGGCCTGCGTCGTGTCGCCGGTGCGCACGGCGGTGCGGATCGCCGGCACCGGCAGGCCGAGTTGCGCGAGCGATTCCGCGATGCCGGCGAGCGGCGCGTCGAGGTTCACGTGGATGTCGTTCGACAGCGCCTTCAGCGGCGACACGTAGACGACGAGTGTCGCATCGGGAAGCGTGCCGTCGTGCGACAACGCATCGCGCACCAGATCGTCGAGCGCGCACAGGAACGCGGTGAGCGTCTTGCCGGAGCCGGTCGGCGCGGCGACGAGCGTCGAGCGGCCGGCCTTGATGTGCGGCCATGCGAGCGCCTGCGCGCCGGTCGGCGCGGCGAACGTGCGCCGGAACCACGCGGCGACGGCCGGGTGGAACACGTCGAGCGCACTGGCGGCAGGGCGGGTAGCGGTGACGTCCATCGGAGCGTTGAAATGGGGTGCGAGCGCGCGGACGGATCGTGCGCGAATCGAATCGTCAGTGTGCCAGACGTCGCGCGTGCGTGCCGGGCCTCGCGTGCCGCTCGGGCTAGCGTGCCGACGATTCAGATCGAGATGGGGGCCTGCGTCGCACTTTCAATGGACGTAAAGTTACGTGTGCGCCGGCACGCCGATATCGCGCCGAAGCGACACTTCAAGCGACTACACGCGATGCAGCCAGCCGAGCCAGTGTTCGAGCAGCGGTGCGCGCGTCCACAGCGATTGCGCGAGCCACAGCGTGCCGCCCCATGCGGCGGCCACCACGATCAGGTCGCAATGCCCGCTGTTCCACAGGTTGAGCGAATGGCGCCGCCAGATCCACGGCACGCCGAGCGGGTTCGGCCAGTCGGCGAGCAGGTGCATCACGCCGCCGCACGCGAAGCCGAACAGCGGCGCGGCCCACAGCGGATGCGGATGATGGGTGAGCCCGTGCCACCCGAGCGCGAGCAGCGCGATCCAGCCGATGCCCCAGTGCGTGACGGTGCGGTGCGTGATCCACAGCCGCCGCTTGCGGGTCCACCATGCAACTTCGAGCCAGTCAGGCGCGGTGCCGCCCGCGACGCCCATGGCGAACGCGGCGAGCATGCCCGCGTGCCACGGGCCCGTTGTGCCGGTCTGCGCGACGAGGACGGCGGCGGCGACGCCGGCCGCGAAGCCGGATGCATGATGCGCATTGTGTGATGCCATAGGGAATGAGACGAAGAAACGTGAAGCGGCGCGTGAACGAAAGAAAATGATGCGACGAAAGCGGGGCGCTATCTTCTCAGATCGGGCTGGGCAACGGGCGGCTCGTCCGCGGATTTTTTTGTATGCATGTGTTGCATGCAGCGCAGTTCGCAACTTTCCGTTTTGTGCGTTGCGTGATGACGCGTACCGCATGCAATTCCGACCGGTTCGTATGCATGCTGCTGCTCTGCCGCGTGACCGGACGCATCCGATCGATGGGCTTTCGCGCCGCGTCGCGTGTTCGACCCTTTTTGTCCCCCTATACTACGAAACCGGCATATGGCCGTCGGCGCGCCAGCGGCTATAAGCGGACAGGTGCTTTTCCTGCCTGAAGGAGATCCACATGGGGGACATGCAATGACTACGCTGAATCGCTTCAAATCATCCGCGGTCGTGCTCGCGACGGTGGCCGGCATCGGTTTCCTGCCGAACGCGCCCGTCTATGCGAAAGGTCCGCAACCGGCGGTGCTGACGAGCTCGGCGGTCGCGGTGGCCGACAAGTACAGCGCGGATGCCGCGGAGCGGATCTTCAAGGAAGGCGGCAACGCGATCGACGCGGCCGTCGCGATCGCATTCACGCTCGCCGTCACGTACCCCGAAGCCGGCAACATCGGCGGCGGCGGCTTCATGACGATCTACAAGGACGGCAAGCCGTACTTCATCGACTACCGCGAGCGCGCGCCGCTCGCCGCGACGAAGGACATGTACCTCGACAAGGACGGCAACGTCGTCAAGGGCATGAGCCTGTACGGCCCGCGCGCGGTCGGCGTGCCGGGCACGGTCGCGGGCATGTGGGAAGCGCAGAAGCGCTTCGGCAAGCTGAAGTGGAAGCAGGTGCTCGCGCCGGCGATCCACTATGCGCGCGACGGCTTCGTCGTCGACGAGCAGCTCGCGCAGCGCGGCGTCGACGCGTCGAAGGAGTTCGGCGGCAAGACCAACTTCGACAAGTACTTCTCCGGGTTGAAGGCCGGCGTGAACTTCAAGCAGCCCGACCTCGCCGACGTGCTTACGCGAATCTCGAACGACGGCGCGGAAGGTTTCTACAAGGGCAAGACGGCCGAGCTGATCGCGGCTTCGATGAAGACCGGCGACGGCAACGGGCTGATCACCACCGAGGATCTCGCGCAATACCGCGCGGTGTGGCGCCAGCCGGTGCAGGCGAAGTGGAACGGCTATGACGTGATCACCGCGCCGCCCCCGAGTTCGGGCGGCATCGGCCTCGTGCAGCTGCTGAAGATGAAGGCCGACCGCAAGCAGGATTTCGAGGGCGTGAAGCTCAACTCGCCGCAGTACATCCACCTCGTCGCGGAAATCGAGAAGCGCGTGTTCGCCGATCGCGCGCAGTATCTCGGCGATCCCGACTTCTACAAGGTACCGATCGCGCAACTGACCGACGACGCGTACATCGCGAAGCGCGCGGGCGAGGTCAACCCGAAGGAGCCGTCGGACACGAAGAGCGTGCAGCCGGGCCTCGGCACGACGATGCCGGAGAAGGCCGAAACGACGCACTTCTCGGTCGTCGACAAGTGGGGCAACGCGGTGTCGAACACGTACACGATCAACGGCTATTTCGGCTCGGGCGTGATCGCCGACGGCACGGGCATCGTGCTGAACGACGAGATGGACGACTTCTCCGCGAAGCCGGGCGTCGCGAACATGTTCGGCGTGGTCGGCAGCGACGCGAACGCGATCGAACCGAAGAAGCGCCCGCTGTCGTCGATGTCGCCGACGATCATGACCAGGAACGGCAAGGTGTCGCTCGTGATCGGCACGCCGGGTGGCTCGCGTATCTTCACGTCGATCTTCCAGGTGATCAACAACATCTACGACTTCAAGATGCCGTTGAAGGAAGCCGTCGGCGCGATGCGCTTCCATCACCAATTGCTGCCGCCGAACACGATCTTCTGGGAGCCGTACCACCCGATCGAAGGCGAACTCGCGAAGCAGATCGAGGCGCGTGGCTACACGCTGAAGGGGCAGGACTTCAGCGGCGACATCCAGGTGATCAAGATCGACGGCAAGACGCCGGAGGCGATGGCCGACCCGCGCGGGCGCGGGGTGACGCGGGTGATTCACTGACGTGATGCGATGCGTGCGCGTTCGCGACAGCGGGTGCGCATGCCGTTGCGCGGCCGGGTGCCGGGCCCGGTCGCGCAACGCACTCAGCCGGTGGTCCGGATGAATCCGGAGATTCGCGCCGCGATGGCTGCGGGCGCATCCTCGAAACAGGATCCGATCGGGGGATACGGTCGTGCCGCCGTCGCCCGGCTGACGCGCGGTGATCGCGCCTGCGTTACCGCATCGCGCCAGATCCGACGGGCACGGCAGGCGTTTTTCATCAAATTGACGCGCGACACTGAGATAATGGCCGAGTTAGGCTGCGTCAATGATGGAAGGAGGCCCCATGGGCGATAACGATACCCGCACCGAGACCGACAACCTCACCGATATGGAATCGATCGAGACGCGTCGGCGCCGCTTCGAGGAAGACCTCGTCGATGCTTACGACGAAGAGCTCGAGATGGAGCTCGACGACCGCCGCTTCGACAACGGCGAGGACCTGCTGTTCTCGCTGGAGCGTCGCGAGGCGCGCAAGGAGTATTTCCGCGAGCTGTTCCGGCTGCAGGGCGAACTCGTGAAGCTGCAGGACTGGGTCATGACCACCGGGCACCGGCTCATCGTCATTTTCGAAGGGCGCGACGCGGCGGGCAAGGGCGGCGTGATCAAGCGCATCACGCAGCGTCTGAACCCGCGCGTCTGCCGGGTCGCCGCGTTGCCCGCGCCGAACAACCGCGAGCGCACGCAATGGTACTTCCAGCGCTACGTCGCGCATCTGCCGGCCGGCGGCGAGATCGTGCTGTTCGACCGCAGCTGGTACAACCGTGCGGGCGTCGAGCGCGTGATGAATTTCTGTACCGACGACGAGTACGAGGAGTTTTTCCGGTCGGTGCCCGAGTTCGAGAAGATGCTCGTGCGCAGCGGGATCCAGATCGTCAAGTACTGGTTCTCGATCACGGATCACGAGCAGGAGGTGCGCTTCCAGGCCCGGATCCAGGATCCGCTGAAGCAGTGGAAGCTGAGCCCGATGGACCTCGAAAGCCGCCGCCGCTGGGAGGCCTATACGGCTGCGAAGGAAGAGATGCTGCAGCGCACGCATATTCCCGAGGCGCCGTGGTGGGTCGTGCAGGCGGTCGACAAGAAGCGCGCGCGGCTGAACTGCATCCACCACCTGCTGGGCCAGGTGCCGTATCACGACGTGCCGCGCCCGACGATCGACCTGCCGCAGCGCGAGCATCACGAGGACTACATCCGCCGGCCGGTGCCGGACAACATGATCGTGCCGGATATTTACTGAGCGGCTGGGCGGGTTTGGGCGGCGGCGAGGGGCGAGCCGCGCAAGGCGGCGCGCGTTACTCCCGGATCAGGAAGGCGGCCCGGTCGCGCCCGGCAATCCATGCGGGTGCGCGGCCGCGCCCGCTCCACGTTGCGCCCGTCACCGGGTCGCGATACTTCATGCCGACGGTGAACAGCTTCGCACGGTCGCTGTAACCGTGACCGAAGATTTCACGTGCGGTCAGCGCGTAGCTCGTGACGAGTTCGCGCACCTGCTCCAGCACCGCATTGCGTTCGCGGCACCGTGCCGCCTTGATGCGCTGATCGAGTTCCGCAAGCTGGGCTTGCAGTTTTTGGATTTGCTGCATGCGTCCGTTATCCCGTGGCTGATTTGATTATTGGCGACGCGTGACGAACTGCATGGCAGCACGCCCGGCCACGGCGTGCTGCCTTGGCCGGAGGCGCATCTCACGCAGCGTGCTCCGGCCTGCCGGCAGCGCATTTGCGGAGCGTGTCGCCGGGAACCCGGTGAGATTAGGACTCGGCGCGCCGTTTTTCTATCGGACGTATCTGAATTTTCGGCTGAATTTGCATGAGGCCGTGATGGCGAGGCGGGAGGAGGCGCGTCAGTTCGTTACAGATCCGGAAACCCCGACCGCCCCTGCGTCAGGTCGAACAACTCGGTTCTCGCATCGGCCTCGGCGGTCTCCGGCAGCTTGATCACGAGCTTCACCGTCATCCCGTACGCGCTGTCCACCAGTTCATACCCGGCCTGTTCCATCCAGCGGCGCACACGCGCTTCCTCGGGATAGCCGATTTCGATCGCGAGTCGCGTCTGGCGGATGCGTTCGACGCGCTCGGCATCGAGCAGCGCCGATGCGATCGCATCCGTGTACGCGCGCACCAGACCGCCCGCGCCGAGCTTCACGCCGCCGTAGTAGCGCACGACCGCGCCGAGCACGCCGTCGAGATCGTGATGGCGAAGCACTTCGAGGATCGGCCGGCCCGCGGTGCCCGACGGCTCGCCGTCATCCGACATGCCCGACTGGCCACCCGCCAGCAACGCCCAGCAAACGTGGGTGGCGGTCGGATGCTCGTTGCGCAGGCGCTGCAGCACCTGCATCGCGGCGTCGCGGTCGTCGACGGGAATCGCGTGCGCGATGAAGCGGCTCTTGCGGATCTCGAGTTCCCGGGTAGTGGCAGTGGCGAGCGTATAACTCATCGAAGGGAGGGCGTGCGATTCTGCATCGGGTTCACAGCAGTCAATTTTGAGGTGCGGCTGAAATGGCGGGCGTCGGCGGACCGTCGAACGGCCGGCGGATATTCGGTGTGCCCCGCATTTTATCTCACCGTGCAATTTGCTTTCCGGCCTGTGCCCGGCCCAACCGGCGCGTGGTGCGCGTTGCTTATCACGAACAATATTGGGTGAGGCGAAATTTTGGCCGATTGACCAATCATATTAAATGCCCCGGATTCGCTGCCGTCCGATGTTGATTTTTTGTAACACGTCTGTTACAGTTCGCCCCCACCGGAATGCCGGTGATTAAGTAATGCTGATTGATAATCCGGCTGCTGCGTTGTCCGGCGATTTTCCTTTGTTTTCCCGATGGGCATGCCGCGCTGTTTGCGCGTTTCGGCGAAAATAGCAATCGGCCGTCGGACACCCGATGACGCGGAATACGAAAAAACCCCAAAGAAAACAAGTCTAATCGAGAATAATAATGGCTGATTTGCATTGGACCATGCCGATCGCCAGATGGACGTCGATTTCGACCGCGGGGGTGCCGGGCGTCGAAGCCCTCGATCCGATGGTGCGTCGTCGATTGAGCCGATTGTCGCGGCTCGCGCTGCAGGCCGCTTGCGACTGTGCGGACGTGACGGGTGCATTGCGCGTGGTATTTGCGTCACGCCACGGCGAACTGGCGCGCACGACAACCATTCTCGATGCTATTCAGGCCGGCGAGCCCGTTTCCCCGACGGCCTTCAGCCTGTCGGTACTCAACGCGGTCACGGGCATCTTCGGTATCGCCCGTCGCGACCGATCGCCTGCGACGGCAGTCGCCGCCGGGCACGAAACCCTCGGCTATGCGCTGCTCGAGGCATTTTGCCAATACGAAACCTCTTCCGTGTCGCCGGTGCTGCTCGTTCATGCGCATGAGCCGGCCGACACTGTCTACGGCGATGTCGGGGACGATCCGCAAAGCGGGGGAATCGCGATCCTGGTCGACGCGACTGCGCCGGCCGGCTACTTGACCTGCGACGTCGCGATCGACAGCGCAAACGATTCGCCGGCGGCTGGCAGTGTGGAGGCCGATACGCAGAGCGCGGCGGTCCGGCATTGCCTGGCCGAACGTGTCGCCACGGCATGGCGCGGCGGCGACGCGTACTGGCGCTGGAGCTGGCATGATCGCGCGGCTTGATTTCGGCTGGCGGCTCTTCGCGACCGGCGCCAGCCTGGCCTTCTTCGTGCTGTGCGGATCGGTTTTCTCGCTGCTCGCCGCCGCTGCCGGGGCGCTGTGGCCGCATCGACGCTCGCGCCAGCGAGTCGTAACGCTTGTCATCCACTACTTCTTTCGTCTGCTGGTCGCATTGCTGCAACGCATCGGCGTGATGCGGCTGGAGGTGTCCGGCGTATCGCACCTTGGCGAAGGCGGTCCGGCAATCGTCGTCGCCAATCATCCGACCTGGCTCGACGTGATGGTGCTGTTGTCGTTGACGCCGAAAGCATGCTGCGTGGTCAAGCGCGGGCACTGGGGCAATCCATGCTTCTGGGGTATCGTCCGGGCGGCCGAATACGTGAGCAACGCCGATGCCGTCGAATTGGTCGAGTCCGGCGCGCGGCAACTGGCGGCCGGCTACACGATGATCATCTTTCCCGAGGGCACGCGCAGCCCCGGCGGCGACCGTCTGCACGCGTTTTCGCGTGGCTTCGCGCACATGGCGCTGCAGTCGCGCGCCCGGATCCTGCCGGTCCTGATCGATTGCGATCCACCGGTATTCACCAAGACGCTGCGCTGGTATCACGTGCCGTCGCGCGCGTTCCGCATGCGGATCGACGTGCTCGATCCGATGGATACGGATGGGTTGACTGGTGGCGCAGTGTCGCCGTCGATCGCAGCCCGCACTATCGCGCACGAAGTGGAAACGCACATTACCCAACACCTGTTTCGGCATGGATACTTTAAAACTGCAAATTAAGCAGCTTCTGATCGAGATGCTCGATCTCAACGACATGACCATCGACGATATCGGCGACGACGTGCCGCTTTTCTCGACCGACGGAATCGGACTGGATTCGGTCGACGCGCTGGAAGTCGGGATCATGCTGCGCAAAAAATTTCAACTGTCGATCGCGGCGAACGATGAGCACGCGAAGGCGCATTTTCGTTCGATCAATACGCTGGCCGCGTTCATCGTGAGTCAGCAGGCGCATCACGCGCCGCAGGAAGCCGTGCCGGCAAAAGGGGTGTGACACGTGACCGACGCAGAAATCCTTGAGCGCATCCGCGCCATCTTTCACGAGAACTTCGCGATCGAACCGGAGCGCGTGACTGCCGATACGCATCTGTTCGACGAACTCGATCTCGACAGCATCGATGCAGTCGATCTCGCCATCAAGCTTCAGGAAATGACGGGCCAGCGCATCAAGCCGGAAGAGTTCAAGTCGGTGCGAACCGTCGGCGACGTGATTGCCGCGGTTCACGCGTTGCTTGCACGCGCCGGATGACATCGGTTGCGCATATGCGAGTGACCGGCACTGTCCGGCCGCGTTGGGTCGGTGTTGCAGCGCGAGTGGCACTGGCGCTCGCGTATCCGCTCGTCATCCTGTTCGCGTGGCAGATGCTGACGCCGCGCTATGTCGGCTGCCTGCTGTTCGTGCTGTTGTGGGTGCAGCGCACGATCGGGAAAGGGGCGTTCGCGATGGCGCTCAAACGGCTCACTGCGCACGACTGGTGCGTGGCAGGTGCATTGACCGTCCTGTCGCTCGCGATCGCCGTGACGGACAGCGAGCGCCTTCTCCGTTTCTATCCGGCGTGCGTGAGCGCCGGCCTGCTGGTTGCATTCGGCGCGACGCTGCAGCGCGGCCCGACGATGATCGAGAAATTCGCGCGGCTGAGGTATCCCGAGCCGAGCCAGACGATCGTTTGCTATACGCGGCGTGTCACGCAGATCTGGTGTGCGTTCTTCATCGTGAATGGCGGGTTTTCCATCTATACGGCGCTGTACTGGAGTCGGTCTGCGTGGGCGCTCTATAACGGCGCGATCGTCTACGTGCTGATCGGTGCGTTGCTCGCCGGCGAATGGCTCTGGCGCCGCTTGTTCATAACGGCGCGCTCCGGCGGGGGGGACGTCGCATGATGGCGTTGCCCGACCTTCTGCGCGCCGACGCGGACGCGGCCACGATCGTCTGCCGCGACGGTGACGCATATTTCACGCTGGCCGACTTGCGCGCCCGTACGGAAGCGATCGCGCGAACGATCGAAGCCGCCGGTGCGCGTCGCGTCGCGGTCTGTGTCGACGATCCATACGATTTCGCGTGCGCGTTCTTCGCCACGATGGCGGCGGCGAACGAAACGGTGATTCCGGCCAGTGCGGCTCCCGGTTACTTGCACGAACTCGCGCACGCGTACGATCTGCTGCTCGACGCGGCAGCGCTGGCGGAATGCGCGCGCGAGTGCGTGGGGGGCATCGAGGCCGCTGGGCGCGCGATCGCACCGGATGCGGCGATCACGCTCTACACATCGGGCAGCAGCGGCGCCGCGAAACCGGTGCGCAAGTCGCTGGCCCAGTTCGATGCCGAGGTGCGGACGCTGCAACGCGAATGGGGCGGGCAGGTCGGCGCGGCGGTCGCGCTGTCGAGCGTTCCGCATCACCATATCTACGGACTGCTTTTCAGAATCCTGTGGCCGTTGGCGGTCGGACGCGCGTTCGACCGCGCGTCGGTGCTCGAACCGCAGCAACTGCAGCAGCGGCTTGCGGCATACGGCGACGCCATCGTCATATCGACCCCGTCGCAATTGATGCGCTGGCCGGCATTGCCGGGTTTTCCGATGCAGGATCCCGCGCCGCGCCTGTTCTTCTCGTCGGGCGGCCCGTTGCCTGAGGAAACGGCGTTGGTGTATTCGGCGGCCTTCGGCGCCGCGCCGTTCGAGATATTCGGCAGCACCGAGACGGGCGGCATCGCGTGGCGCCGTCAGGATCTGACGAGCGCGTGGCAGCCGATGGCGGGAATCGATGTGCGTCGCGACGACGACGGCGCGCTGATCGTGCGCTCCGCGCATCTCGGTCACGACGACTGGCATCGCACCGACGATACCGCACGCTTCGATCGGCAGGGACGTTTCGAATTGACGGGGCGTCGCGATCGCGTGGTGAAGCTCGATGGCAAGCGCGTGTCGCTGCCCGAACTCGAAACGCGGATTCTCCAGCATCCGTATATCGGACAGGCCGCGGCGACGGTTGTCGAAGGCACATCGCGCGCGCACATCGGCGTGGTCGCGGTATTGACCGACGCCGGCCGCCAGATATTGAAGACCGACGGCCGCGTGGCACTCGCCGCGGCGTTGCGGCACGACCTCGGCGAGTATTTCGACGCAGCCGCGCTGCCGCGCTACTGGCGGTTTCGCCGCACGATGCCGTTCGATGCGCGCGGCAAGCTGCCGGCGTCGACTCTCGCGGCCGCGTTCGCACCGACGGCGGAGGGTTTTGAACTGCTGGCCGAGTGGCTCGACGCCGACAGCCTGCATTACGAACTGCGTGTGCCGGCGGCGCTCGCGCATTTCGACGGTCATTTCCCCGGCATGCCGATTCTCCCCGGCGTCGTGCAGATCGATTGGGCCGCCCGGCTTGCCGGCCGCGCGTTCGATACAGCGCTCGCGGTCCGCTCGATCGATCATCTGAAGTTCAAGGCGCCGGTTCCGCCGGGCGCCGTGCTCGCACTGCGCCTCGCGCACGATCCGGCACGCGGATGCGTGCGCTTTGCGTTCCGGCGCGGCGCGCGCGAATGCACGTCGGGTACGCTCGTTTATGGCGAGGCGATGCAATGACCGGCGTCTGTATCGTCATCCCGATCTACAACCATCGCGACGCGATCGGCGATACGCTCGCGCGGCTTGCCGTGCACGGGCTGCCGATCATCGTGATCGACGATGGCAGCGACGGGCCGACGCAGCAGACACTGGCCGGGCTGGCCGTGCGGTATGCGGACTGCATGACCTTGCTGCGGCTGTCGGTGAATGGCGGCAAGGGGGCGGCGGTGATGGCCGGATTGCGCGCGGCGCGCGAGCGCGGTTACCGGCATGCGATCCAGATCGACGCCGACGGGCAGCATGACGCAGCCGATGTGCCGAAGTTCGTCGCGGCCGCGCAAGCGGAACCGGACGCGGTCGTGCTCGGCCGTCCATGTTTCGATGCAAGCGTGCCGAAAGCGCGCCTGTACGGCCGCTATCTGACGCACGTGTGGGTCTGGATCGAGACGCTGTCGCTGGATATTCCCGACGCGATGTGCGGATTCCGCCTCTATCCGGTCGATGCGGTCTGCACATTGATCGACGCGGTGCCGATGCCGAAGCGGATGGCGTTCGACAGCGAGGTGCTGGTACGGCTTCACTGGCGCGGCATGACGTTCCGGACGATTCCGACGCGTGTCGTTTATCCGGAAGACGGCGTGTCGCATTTCGATGTATTGCGCGACAACGTGCGCATCAGCGCGAGCCATACGCGACTGGCGCTGGGCATGCTGGCACGCGCACCGTGGTTGATCGCGCGTCGGCTGTGCCGGCGACGCGGCGCGCCGGGCGCGGGCCAGGCGCAGTCGTGGTGGCGCATGCCGGAACGCGGCAGCCGCGTCGGGATGGCGCTGCTGGCATTGAGCTGCCGCTGGTTCGGCACGCGCATCACGTCGATGTGGCTGTATCCGATCGTGGGCTACTTCGTGCTGACCAACCGCGCCGCGCGGGTCGCTTCGAATGCCTATTTCACGCGCCTGCGCGAGGCGGTCGGCGTGGACACGGCACCGCGTCCGGGTTGGCGCACCGCGTACCGGCACATGCTCGCGTTCGCGCAATCGGGCTTCGACAAGTTCGTCGCGTGGTCCGGCCGGCTCGACGAATTCGACGTTCGCTTCGACGACGCGTCGGCGTTCGATGCACTGGCCGCCAGCGGGCGCGGCGCGCTCGTGATCGGTGCGCACCTCGGCAATCTGGAGATGACGCGGGCACTTGCATTGCGCGACGCGCATACGAAAGTGACAGCGGTGGTCTACACGGAGCACGCGCAGCGTTTCAACGAGATATTGGCGAAGACGAGCCGGGATTTCGGCAAGCAACTCGTCCAGGTGACGGATTTCGGGCCGGACACGGCGCTGATGATGCAGTCGCGTATCGACGCGGGCGAACTGCTCGTGATCGTCGGCGATCGCGTGCCGCCGCACGATGCGGGCAAGACGGTCGATGCGTGCTTTCTCGATGCCGCCGCGCCGTTTGCACAGGGGCCGTACATCCTGGCGCACGCGCTCGAATGCCCGGTTTACCTGTTCTTCTGTCTGAAAGAGGGGCGAGGTTACCGGCTCTACTTCGAACCGTTCGCCGAACGCATCGAGCTGCCGCGCCGCGACCGCTTGGGACATGTGGCCGCATGGGCGCAGCGCTATGCCGAACGGCTCGAGCATTACTGCCGCAAGGCTCCCTACCAATGGTTCAATTTCTTCGATTTCTGGGCGCGGCCCGATGGAGGTCCGCGTGGCCGAACATAACGTGACCGACGAATTGCACGCACCCGCCGCGGCGCGGTCCGAAACGGCCCATGCGCCGGTCGTGATCGGCGCACGGCATCTGACCATCGAGGATGTCGTCGCGATCGCCCGCGGCGGCGCACCGGTGAAGCTGAACGCGGATATCGGCTGGCGCGAGCGCATCGAGCGCGGCGCGGCGCGGCTGCGCGATTACCTCGCCGGCGGCGGGATCCTGTATGGCGTGACCACCGGATACGGCGACGCGTGTGTTGTCGACGTGCCGCCGGCACTCGTCGAGGCGCTGCCGCTGCAGTTGACGCGTTATCACGGATGCGGGATGGGCGACTGGTTCGATGCGCAGCAGACGCTGGCGATCGTCGCCGCGCGGCTCAATTCGCTCGCGTTCGGCTATTCGGGAGTGCGATTCATGCTGCTCGAACGGCTGGCCGACCTCGTGAATCATCGGATCCTGCCGCGGATTCCGTCCGAAGGTTCCGTCGGCGCGAGCGGCGACCTGACGCCGCTGTCCTATGTCGCGGCCGCGCTGGCCGGCGAGCGCACCGTCCTGTTCGACGGCGCCGAATGCGAGGCGCGCGATGTCTGGAGCACGATCGGCCACGCGCCGCTGCAACTGGCGCCGAAGGAGGGCCTCGCGCTGATGAACGGCACGGCGGTGATGACGGGGCTCGCTTGCCTCGCGTTCGCGCGCGCCGACAACCTGACGCGCATCGCCGCACGTCTGACCGCGCTGACGACCATCGCGCTAGACGGCCGCGCCGCGCACTTCGACGCTCGGCTGTTCGACGCGAAGCCGCATGCCGGGCAGGCCGACGCGGCGGCCTGGATACGCGCGGACCTGGCCGGTCGCGACGACACGCCGGGGCACCGTCTGCAGGATCGCTATTCGGTGCGCTGCGCGCCGCATGTGATTGGCGTGACGCGCGACGCGCTGACGTGGGTGCGTCGCGATGTCGAGAACGAGTTGAACAGCGCCAACGACAATCCGTTGATCGATCCTGACGACGGCAGCGTGCTGCACGGGGGAAATTTCTACGGCGGTCACATCGCGTTCGCGATGGACGCGCTGAAAACGGCGGTGGCCAATCTCGCGGACCTGATGGACCGCCAGCTCGCGCTGCTCGTCGACGACAAGTTCAGCAACGGCTTGCCGCGCAACCTGACGGGCGCGACGGGCGATCGCGCGGCCATCAATCACGGCTTCAAGGCGGTGCAGATCTCCGCATCGGCATGGACGGCGGAAGCGCTGAAGCACACGATGCCGGCGAGCGTGTTCTCGCGCTCCACGGAGTCGCACAACCAGGACAAGGTGAGCATGGGCACGATCGCGGCGCGCGATTGCCTGCGCGTGCTCGCGCTGACGGAGCAGGTTGCAGCGGCGCATGTGCTCGCGACCGTGCAGGCCGTGCGGCTGCGCCAGCGGGATGCCGCCGGCACGCACCTGTCGCCCGCGCTGCGCGCGTTCGTCGACGACGTGGGCAGCCGTTCGCCGCTGGTGGTGGAGGACCGGCCGCTGGAAGCCGAGCTGCGCGCGTTGACTGCCCGGCTCGCCGCCTGCGACCCGATCGGTGCATCGTCTTGCAGGGAGGCTGCATGAATGCGCCGGGAGCGCCGCTGACGGCGACGGCCCGTGTCGAAGTCCCGTTTCACGACGTCGACGCGATGAACGTCTGCTGGCACGGCCACTATCTGAAGTATTTCGAAAGCGGGCGCGCGGCGTTGCTGCGGATGATCGACTACGACTATCCGGCGATGCTGGCGTCGGGTTACATGTGGCCGGTTGTCGAAGCGCACCTGAAGTACGTGCGGCCGGCGACCTACGGCCAGCAGCTCGATGTGCGCACAACGCTGCTCGAATTCGAGAACCGGCTGAGGATCGGCTACGAAATCGTCGATGCCGGGTCGGGCGAGCGCCTGACGAAAGGGTACACGGTCCAGCTGGCCATCGACGCCGCGACGCGGGAGTTGCAGTTCGTTTCGCCGGCAGCGTTGATCGAACGGGTGCAAGCACGATGACGACGAACCGTGGCTACCGGGGATTTCTCGCGGCGCTCGGCGCATGCGCGACGTTCGTTGCGGGTATTGCGCACGCGGCTCCGGCCGCGTCGACCGCGCCGGCTGCGGCGCGGCCCGAGAACACCGCGCTCGTGTCCGACATCGCGGCGAGGCTGGCGCGAGTCGGCGCAATCCGCGCCGATTTTCGGCAGACCCAGACGCTCGCGGCGATGAAGCAGCCGCTCGTCAGCACGGGCTCGATGCTGTTCGATCGAGCGTCGGGTGTCGTGTGGCGGATCCAGACGCCGTACCAGGCGACCTACGTGATTACCGATGGCGGCGTGCGCGAAGTCGGGGCCGATGGCAGGCTTGTCGCTCCGAGCGGCAACGGCCGCGGCGTCGCGCAGGTGTCGCGGATGATGCGAGACATGCTCGGCGGCGATCTGTCGGCGCTGTACGCGCAATTCGACGTCGAAGCGAGCGGCACGCGCGAACGCTGGCGGATGCTCCTTCGACCTAACCAGCCGCAGCTCGCGCAGGCAGTCCGCACGATCGAGATGGGCGGCGGCACGTATCTCGGCCGGCTCGACATGACGTTCGCGAACGGTAACGTAACCACGCTCGAATTCACGCGGGCGACGCCGGTGGACGGTCCCGCGCCGGCCGAGCGCGCGTGGTTGGGGACGCGCTGATGAGCGAGACGCGCGACGCGATCGACGTCCCGGCCAGGCTTGCCCGGCGCCGGCTGCGCTGCGCCGCGTGGGCCCTGGTCGCACTCGTCGTCGTGCTTTACTGCATCTGGCGTTTCATGGGGCCGTCGCCGTTGCAGACGAACCTGCTGGCGCTGCTGCCCGCGACCGAAGCGAATCCGGTGGCCGAGAAGGCGGTCGAGACGATCGGCAACATGCTCGGCGGCCGCACCGTCTATCTGGTGACCGACCGCGACGCTGCGCGCGCGAAAGCCGCCGCAAAGCAGTTCGGTGCCCGGCTCGCGCACAGCGGCGCGTTTCGCTCGGTGACGGTCGAGGTGCCCCCGTTCGACGTGTCGCAGATCGCGGCGACCTATCTGCCGGCCCGCTTCGGATTGCTGACCGAGGCCGATCGCGCGTCGCTCGAACGAGGCGACGCAGCGCTTGGCGACCGGCTGGCCCGGCGACTTTACGGGCCGCCGGCCGACGGCCTGCCGACCGCCGTCGCGGACGATCCGTTCGGCTGGCTCCAGCACTGGCTCGCGGGCCTGCCGCTGGCAACGTCGAATCTCGCGCTCGAGGACGGGATGCTCGTGTCGCACCGCGGCGGTGTCACGGGCGTGCTCGTGATGACGTCGCTTGCCGGTTCGGCATACGAATCGAAAGTCCAGCGGGCGGTGCGTGACGCGACCGCCGATGCGGAGCGCTCGGTCGGCACGGATTATCCGGGCGCGCGAATCGATCGTGCCGGCGCGGTGTTTTACGCGGAAGCCGCGCGCGCGAGCGCGGAGCGCGACGTGCACGTGATCGGCGCAGTGTCGCTCATCGGAATCGCATTGCTGCTGACGAGCGTGTTCCGCACGCCGCGCCTGCTGGTGCTGGCGTTTGCATCCACGGCGTTCGGCATCGCCTGCGCACTCGCGGCGACGCTGCTCGTGTTCGGCAAGCTGCATCTCCTGACACTCGTGTTCGGCGTGAGCCTGATCGGCGAAGCGGTCGATTATTCGATCCAGTATTTCGTCGTTCATCTATCCGCCGGAAAGCAGTGGGACGCGCGACGGGGCGCGGCTGCCGTGCGACCTGCGCTCGCGGTTGCGCTCGCGACGAGCCTGCTCGGCTACGCGATCCTGATGTGGGTGCCGTTTCCGGCACTGAAGCAGATCGCCTGCTTCGCGATGGTCGGCATTGCGGCCGCGTTCGCGGCCGTAACGGGGTTTCTGCCGCTGATGCTCACGCAGGCGCCGAAGCGAACGCCTGCACGCGTGTTTGCGTGTGCCGCGCGCGTGCTGGCAGGTTGGCGATCCGTGCTGGGCGGGCGGCGTGCGATGGCGGCCGCGGTGCTGCTCGCTCTCGTCGCGGTGCCGGGCTGGATCGCGCTGCGTAGCGACGACGACATCCAGTTGCTGATCCAGCGCGATCCGGACCTGGTGCGCCAGGAGGGCGAAATTCGCGCGGCGGTCGGCCTCGAGAACACGGCCAGATTCTTCGTGGTCCAGGGCGCGACACCGGAAGACGTGCTCGAACGATCGGCCTCGCTCGTCGCGTCGCTGGCGCCGCTGCATGTCGGCCGGGTCCAGTCGATCGCGGCATTCGTGCCGTCGGCGCGGCAGCAGGCGCGCAATCGCGCGGTGTTGGCCGAACGCGTGTTCGCGGATCCGGCGGCGTTGCGCGCGACGCTCGAACAAGCAGGATTCCGCGACGATGTCGCGCATGCGTGGATTGACGCGTTCGCTCGCGACGCGCGGGCATCGCTGTCCGTCGATACGTGGCTGGCCGCGCAATGGTCGGCGCCGTTCCGCCATCTGTGGCTCGGCAAGGTTGGCGAGCGCGATCCCGTGTACGCGGCGATTGCGATTCCCGAACGGGCCGACGCGACGGACGTCGCGTCGTTCGAAGCGATCGCGCGCGGCCTGCCGGGCGTGACGTGGGTCGACAAGGCCGCGAGCGTGTCGAGGCTGTTCGGTGCGTACCGCGTCGACAGCGGCTTGTGGCTCGCCTGCGCGCTCGTCGTGGTCGCCGGTCTGCTGGCGTGGCGTTATGGCGTGCGCGGCGGTCTTGCGACGACGCTGCCGGTCGTGCTGGCGATCGGCCTGACGCTGGCTGTGTTCGGCTATGCGAACGTGCCGCTTACGCTGTTCAACTGGCTTGCGCTGATGCTGGTGCTCGGCGTGGGCGCGAATTATGCAGTATTCCTGCGTGAAGGGTGTATGCGGGACGCGGCCGATCTCGGCGCCGTCTGGACCGGCGTGCTGCTGTCCGCCGCGACGACGCTGCTGTCGTTCGGCATGCTGGGCGTGAGTGCGATGCCGGCATTGCGCAGCTTCGGTACGACGCTCGCGTTGGGCATCGTGTTTTCGGTACTGTTCGCGCCGCTCGCGACACCGTCCCATACGGAGAATCGCGCATGAACCCGACACAGGCGCCCGTCTATCTGTCGGCACTCGGCATGGTCAATGCGCTCGGCGGGTCCGTCGACGAGATCGCCGATGCACTTCGCACCGGCATGTCGCCAGGCATGGGCCCGCACGCGGCAGAACCCTCCCGTGGCTGGGTCGGGCAGGTGTGCTCGCCGCTCGATATCGCGCCGCCCGCGCAGCTGGCGCATTTCGACTGCCGCAACAATCGCCTGCTGCTGGCAGCGCTCGCGCAGATCGCTCCTGCCGTCGATGCGGTGGTGGCGCGTCACGGGCCGCGCCGGATCGGCGTCGTGATCGGCACCAGCACGTCCGGCATTCGCGCGGCCGAGGACGCGTTCGCGCAGCGAGCGGCGACCGGCGCGATGCCGCCCGGATTCGATTACCGGCAGATGGAAATCGGGACCGCCGCACCGTTCGTACGGGCGGCGCTGGGCCTGGCGGGGCCGGCCTATACGGTGTCGACTGCCTGCACGTCGAGCGCGAAGGCGTTCGCGGCGGCGCGTCGCCTGCTGCGCCTGAACCTGTGCGATGCGGTGATCGTCGGCGGCGCGGATACGCTGTGCGAGATGACGTTGCAGGGCTTTGCGTCGCTGGAATCGGTCAGCCCGACGCGGACCAATCCGATGAGCCGTAACCGATGCGGGATCAATATCGGCGAAGGCGCGGTCGTGTTCGTGATGAGCCGCGACGAAGCCGCGGTGCGGCTTGCCGGTGTCGGTGAATCGAGCGACGCGCATCACATCTCGGCACCGGACCCGGCCGGACTCGGCGCCGAGGACGCGCTGCGCGCGGCGCTCGCCGACGCGGGCGTGACACCGTCCGCGATCGGCTACGTGAACCTGCATGCGACGGCAACGCGCCTGAACGACGAGATGGAAGCGCGCGTGACCGCGCGGGTGTTTCCCGCCGGCGTACCCGCGAGCGGAACGAAGCCGCTCACGGGGCACCTGCTCGGCGCGGCGGGCGCGACCGAACTCGCATTCGGCTGGTTGACGCTCGCCCGCGGGTTGTCGCTGCCGGCGCACGTTTGGGATGGCGAGGCCGATCCGGCGTTGCCGGCGCTGGATTTCGTACAAACGGAACGCCGGCTGGCCGGCGATGCATCGGGACAGTATGTGATGAGCAATTCGTTCGCTTTCGGCGGCAGCAATGCCAGCCTGATCCTGGGGAACTGACATGCAGACCGGTTCGCTGACCGAAACGTTGCACGACGGTGCGGAGATCGCCGTTTGCGACGTGCTCGACGTGCTGCCGCATCGCGGCACGATGTTGCTGCTCGACGCGATCGAACGCTGTTCGGAAACGGCGATCGAGGTGGCCGCGAGCGTGCGCGACGATGCCTGGTATGCCGGCGACGACGGTGCGATGCCGGCGTGGATCGGTATCGAGCTGATGGCGCAGGCGATTGCCGCGCACGTCGGGTTGCTCGCACGGCATGCGGGCGGGCAAGCGAAACCGGGCGTGCTGCTCGGCGCGAACCGGTATACCGCTCACCGGGCCGCGTTCGACGCCGGCACGGCATTGCGGATCACCGCGCGCGAATTGCTGCGTGGCGACGAAGGGCACGGTGCCTACGAATGCGAGATCCATGCAGGCGATCGGTGCTGCGCGGAGGCGATCGTCAAGGTGTACCAGCCGGACGATTTTCAGTCTTTTATCGAAGGGAGTTTCAATTCATGACTCGGCGAGTACTCGTGACCGGCGCGAGCCGCGGTATCGGCCGGGCCGTTGCCATGCGCCTCGCGTCGGACGGCTTCTCCGTGACGGTTCACTGCCGCAGCGGTCGCGACCAGGCGGAAGCCGTCGCGGCCGCGATCCGCGAGCAGGGCGGCACGGCGGGCGTGCTTCAGTTCGACGTGCGCGACCGCACGGCCTGTCGGCAGCAGCTCGAGGCTGACGTGGAAGCGAACGGCGCGTACTACGGCATCGTGTGCAGCGCCGGCGTCACGCGCGATGGCGCGTTTCCCGCGCTGACGGACGAGGACTGGGACGTCGTGATCGAGACCGGGCTGGACGGGTTCTACAACGTCGTCCATCCACTGACGATGCCGATGGTGCGGTTGCGCGCCGGGGGCCGCATCGTGACGATCGCGTCGGTATCCGGCGTCATGGGCAATCGCGGGCAAGTCAACTACAGCGCGGCGAAGGCCGGGTTGATCGGCGCGACCAAGGCGCTCGCGGTCGAACTGGCGTCGCGACGCATCACGGTCAATTGCGTTGCCCCCGGCCTTGTCGACACCGGCATGCTCGATGACGTACCGCTCGAGCACGCGCTGCAGACCGTGCCGATGGGACGTGTCGGCCAGCCCGACGAAGTGGCGGCGGTGGTCGGATTCCTGATGTCCGATGCGGCGACCTATGTGACGCGGCAAGTGATCGGCGTCAACGGCGGGATGGTGTGATGAAGCGAGTCGTCGTGACGGGAATGGGCGGCGTGACCGCTTTCGGCGAAACGTGGCCGGAAATCGAGGCGCGCCTGCGCGGCGCGCGCAACGCGGTGCGGCGCATGCAGGAGTGGGACTGCTACGAGTCGCTGCATACGCGGCTCGCGTGTCCGCTGCCGGGCTTCGCGGCGCCGGCATGGTACCCGCGCAAGAAGACCCGGTCGATGGGGCCGGTGTCGCTGTACGCGGTGCGGGCGAGCGAACTCGCGCTTGCCGATGCCGGCCTCGCTGACGATCCGTCGATCAAGGACGGCCGGATGGGCGTCGCTTACGGCTCGTCGTCGGGTTCGGTCGAACCGATCCGCGCGTTTGGCACGATGCTCGAGACCGGCTCGATGCGCGACGTGACGTCGAACAGCTACGTGCAGATGATGCCGCATACGACGGCTGTCAACGTCAGCCTGTTCTGGGATCTGAAGGGGCGCATCGTGCCGGCGTCGTCGGCGTGCGCGTCCGGCAGCCAGGCGATCGGTTATGCCTACGAGGCGATCGCGGCCGGCAAGCAGGCACTGATGCTCGCCGGCGGCGCCGAGGAGTTGTCGGGGCCGGCCGTCGCGGTGTTCGACACGCTGTATGCCACCAGTACGCGCAACGATGCCGCCGCACTGACGCCGCGGCCGTTCGACGTCGGCCGCGACGGTCTGGTCGTCGGGGAAGGGGCCGCGACGCTGGTGCTCGAGGAATACGAACATGCGCTCGCGCGTGGCGCGACGATCCATGCCGAGATCGTCGGCTTCGGCTGCAATTCGGACGGCGGACACATTACGCAACCGACCGCCGAAACGATGGCGATTGCGATGCGGCTGGCGCTGCGCGACGCGTCGCTCGATCCGGCGGCGATCGCGTACGTGAATGCGCACGGCACGTCGACCGATCGCGGCGATGTCGCCGAGAGCCATGCGACGGCATCGGTGTTCGGCGAAAACATGCCGATCAGTTCGCTGAAGAGCTATGTCGGTCATACGCTCGGCGCGTGCGGCGCGCTCGAGGCGTGGTGGACGATCGAGATGATGAAGCGCAACTGGTACGTGCCGACGCTCAACCTCGATAGCGTCGATCCGGCTTGCGCTTCGCTCGACTACATCGTCGGCGGCGCGCGCGCGATCGACGCGGAGTTCGCGATGAGCAACAACTTCGCTTTCGGCGGGATCAACACGTCGTTGATCTTCCGCAGGGGCGTCGCGTGAGCGCAGCCGGTTACGCACCGGCGCGCGTCGTCGTCACGGGGCTCGGCATCGTGTCGTGTCTGGGCAATTCGCTCGACGACGTATCGGCCGCGCTGCGTGCCGGCCGCTCCGCTATTCGTCGCGTCGACGGCTGGCGCACACGTGGTTTCCGCAGCCAGGTCGCGGGCGTCGCCAGTGTCGATGCGGCAGCGCCGTTCGCGCGCAAGCACGAGCGCTTCATGGGCGATACCGCCCGCTTCGGCGCGCATGCCGCGGCCGCGGCACTCCGCGACGCCGGGCTCGATCCCGCTGCGCTGCGCTCGCCGCGCGCCGGCGCGATCATCGGCTCGGGCATCGGCTCGATGGCCGACTACGACGATGCGATGGCGATCGCGGGGCAGCGCGGGATCGACAAGACGCCGCCCTATATCGTCCCGCGTGCGATGAGTAGCACGGCGTCGGCGTGCGTCGCGCAGTTGTTCGGCATCGAGGG
>Ga0105240_10002712_pt1 | contig 28121 bp, 19 predicted proteins | sample KBSC54metaG_FD_80426 | JGI IMG/M metagenome (GOLD analysis project Ga0105240, IMG submission 80426) | Corn rhizosphere microbial communities from Kellogg Biological Station, Michigan, USA - KBS C5-4 metaG | ecosystem: Host-associated > Plants > Roots > Rhizosphere > Soil | place: Michigan, USA... | reverse complement strand
CCTTAATCGGCTCAGAAGCCACTTCAAATCCACTATCGGCCAGTTTTCCAACCAGTTGATCAATCTTGGGTAATTCCCATAAATCTTTCACATCAGAACCCATTTCTTCATCCACATCATGCAGAACGGCTTCTTCGCCATCTGTCGCCGCGTCTTTCTTGGCACGTGCACGACGCGTTTCTAAATAATCGTCTTTAAAGGCTTTCCATTCTTTTTCCGTGAAGATATAACGTGCGGAACCGTCTTCATTCTGTACGCGATAAAGCGGCAGTTGATCTTTTTTCTTAAAGGCATAGTAATCGGTGATTGAAAGCCCTTTGCGCGAGAGTTTACGCAATAGCGAATCCAACTCGGTAAACCATTTCAACGCTTGTTTGAGTTGCGCCGTCTCAATTTTTTTACCGAGCTTGCCTTTGTTTAACGCAAAAAGCTCGATGTCTTCCAAGCCTTCCGTCAATAACCATTGATCCAAAATGTCATCCGAATCCAAATACATTTCTTTCTTTTCTTTTTTAACTTTGAAAAGCGGCGGTTGAGCAATGTAAATGTAGCCCTCTTTAACTAAGGGGGTCATCTGGCGGAAGAAAAACGTGAGCAACAGGGTGCGAATGTGCGCGCCATCCACATCGGCATCGGTCATGATGATGATGCGCTTATAGCGTGCCTTCTCGAGTTTAAAATCTTCTTCGCCGATGCCGGTGCCGATCGCGGTAATCATCGTGCGAATTTCCTCGTTCGACAGCACTTTGGTTAAGCGTGATTTTTCTACGTTAATAATTTTTCCCCGCAAAGGAAGAATCGCTTGGAAGCTACGGTCGCGGCCTTGTTTCGCACTGCCGCCGGCGGAATCGCCTTCGACAATATACAGCTCGGTCCGATCAGGATCGCGGTCGGAACAGTCCGCTAATTTTCCCGGCAGGGAGGCCGAATCTAGAGCGCCTTTGCGACGGGTCAATTCACGCGCTTTACGCGCGGCTTCGCGGGCCTCGGCGGCGACCATCATCTTCTCGCAAATTTTTCCGGCGACTCCCGGATGCTCTTCTAAAAAGGCGCTTAACGCTTCGCCGGCCACCGTTTTGACCATACCCTCCACTTCGCTATTGCCCAGCTTGCCTTTGGTTTGTCCTTCAAAAACAGGATTGGCTAATTTCACCGAAATAACCGAGCATAAACCTTCACGCGCGTCTTCGCCCGTCACATTAAGATTTTTGCCTTTTAAGAAATCTCTTTTGCGGATGTAGTCGTTTAAGACGCGGGTGAGGGCGCTTCGGAATCCGGTTAAATGCGTGCCACCGTCTACGGTATTAATATTGTTGACGAAAGAAAAAATGTTTTCGTTATAGCTGTCGTTATATTGGACGGCGGCTTCCACCACCATGCCTTCGCGTTCTTTTTTGAAATACACCGGTTCAGGATAAAGCACGGATTTATTCGCGTTCAAATATTTAACAAACGAGATAATACCGCCGTCGTATTTGAAATGGTGTTCTTTATCATCGCGTTCATCGACGATAGTGATATTGGTTCCCGGATTTAAAAAGGCCAATTCACGCAGGCGCGTGGATAGCACATCAAAAGAAAGAGTGATATCGGAAAAAATTTGCTGATCCGGTTTAAACGTGATTTTTGTTCCATGCTCATCGGTTGTGCCTTTGGCTTTTACATTGGCTTGTGGTTTACCGCGTTCATAACGTTGGGACCAGACCTTGCCTTGCCGCGAGACTTCGACTTCTAGCCATTCTGATAACGCATTGGTAACGGAAATGCCGACGCCATGGAGCCCACCGGAAAACTGATAATTTTCTTTATCAAACTTGCCGCCGGCATGCAGTACCGTCAACACAATTTCTAAAGCGGATTTACCTTTTAACTTTGGATTATCAATATCATGTTTGGGATCAACAGGAATACCACGGCCATCATCTTTAACCGTAATTGAACCATCGGTATGAATGGTGACATCCACGGTTGTGGCATGGCCGCCCAATACTTCATCGATCGAATTATCGACAGCTTCCCACACCAAATGATGGAGACCGGCAGAGCCCGTGCCGCCCACATACATTCCGGGGCGTTGACGAACGGGTTCTAAGCCTTCTAAGACCGTAATTTTTGAAGCGTCGTATGTTTTTTCTGTGGCTTTAGTGGCCATCCGTTATCCTCACGGTCATCTGTTCAATCCAAGGTTTTAAAAAATGTTTATTTAAACGGCGCATTAATTCTCTTTTTCTTAAGGCAATTTCCTGCATCGCTACCGACGATACAGCCTCTACAATTAAATTCGCTCCATCAATCGCCGCCAAGCGCACCATACCACCCAACGACCCAATCTCCGAATCCCAGGCGCGCTCCAACACCGATAATTCGGTCGAGAGTTTAAGCTGACGTGTTAAGCTTTCGATATCCGAACGTGCAGGCGCTAACGCCATCGGGTTTAGGCGCGCATCGGCATGATCACCGCAATACTCTGATCATCGCCAATCGGTTTAATAACACCAGGATTTAAAGCGGTTGAAAACTCCATCACAACTTGTCCGGATTCAATATTTTTCAACACATCCTGAACAAAAAAAGGATTAAACGCAATTTCCAATGAGACGCCATCATACTCTACAGGCAATTCATCTTCGACTTCCACACGCCCTTGAGCAGTTCCAATCGCGCGCAAACGCCCTTTATCCAATATAAATTTAACGGCGCCGCCGCGATCGCCAGAGCCTAAAGCCGCACGCTGCGTCATCGTTAATAAATCTTTCGTCGCCATCTGAATATGGATCGTGGATGTTTTAGGAATCACTTGTTCGTAATTTGGAAAATGGCCTTCAATTAAGCGCGAGATAATAACCGTATCTCCCACTTTGAAAGCCACTTGATTTTCTGTCACGCTAATAGAAACCTGCTCCACGCCGACGCCCTCAGCGCCCAACAATCGCTCCACTTCCCGCACCGCTTTGGAAGGAATAATCACCTGCGCACTATTTTTCTTATCGGCAATTTCACGCGCAATATAAGCCAATCGGCGCCCGTCAGTAGCCACCATTTTTACGCTGCCTTTATCCAAAATAAAATAAAGCCCATTCAAAATATAACGCGTTTCATCCGTGGACATTGAATAGGAACTTTTCCGAATCATCTCGCGCAAGACTTTCGATTCCAATACGATCGCATTCTGTTCCGGAAACTCCGGCAACACCGGGAAATCCTCTTTCGGAAGTCCCAACAACACGCAACGCGCTTTACCGCAACGAATTTCAATCTTCGTGGACTCTTCGGCCTTAATTGAAATTTCTTTATCGGGAAGTGTACGCACAAAATCACTAAAGGTTTTTGCCGGCACCGTTAAAGCACCTTCTTTAACAATTTCCGCCTTAATCAAGCAGCGCACACCAACTTCTAAATCTGTGGAAGCCAGTTTTAATTGATTGGTTTTTGTTTCCAATAAAATATTGGATAAAACAGGGAGTGTGTTTTTTGTAGAGACTGCCGATTGAACAGTCTGAATACCTTTAATTAATTCACTTTTGGAACAAACGATTTGCATGATATCCCTGTTTTCCCAAGCCCTTATATCTTCTCTATATTATTAAAAACTAGTCGTAGACGTCGTAGAGCCTTGTATAAAGCGCATAACTCATCAGCCCGCAACAAAACCTTTGAATCTTAAGCTTTTAAACCTATTCCTACATTCAGAACAACCTCGGGATAACTGCGCTTACTTATCCCCAACATCCACATTCAAGAGGCTTATCCCCATTTAAAAAAAGTTATCCCTGCTTTGTCCCGGAGCGAACGTCTTGCATAATTTTATTCACCAGCGCCGTAAAAAAGGGATCTGTTTCTAAACGCTGCTTAATTTTTTGGCAGGCATGCATGACTGTTGTATGGTCCTTGCCGCCAAAGGCATCTCCGATTTGCGTGGTCGATTGATCGGTCAAGGTCCGCGTTAAATACATAGCAATTTGACGCGGGAAAGCAATGGCATCGGTGCGGCGTTTGGATTTCATGTCATGCACATCCATGTGGTAATGACGTGCCACGGTTTCTTGGATTTTCTCCACCGAAACAGGCGCTGCGGCCTCTTCTTTGGCCATCACGTCGCGTAACACTTGAGTCGCTGAATCCATGGTTAAGGGCACGCCCGTGAGCGACGCATGCGCCACGACGCGAATGAGCGAGCCTTCGAGTTCGCGAATGTTGGAACGCACATGCGTAGCGATAAAGAGAATAACATCGTCAGGAACAAAAAGATTTTCCGCTTCGGCTTTTTTACGCAAAATGGCAATGCGCGTTTCTAGCTCGGGCGCTTGTACGTCGGCAATCACGCCCCATTCAAAACGCGTAATCAGACGTTCTTGGAGAGTAGGAATTTCTTTGGGTGGACGATCGCTGCAAATAATGATTTGTTTACGCGAATCATAAAGCGAATTAAACGTATAAAAGAATTCTTCCTGGGAGCTTTCTTTGTTGACGAAGAATTGAATGTCGTCGATCAGTAAACAATCCAAGTTTCGATAGCGCTGACGAAATTGCGGCATCTTTTCATAACGCAACGAATCAATGAACTCATTAATAAATTTTTCCGACGTTGTATATACCACTCGCGCTTGTGGGTTCACCTTCAACATATGATTGCCGATGGCATGCATCAAATGGGTTTTACCTAATCCCACGCCGCCATAAAGAAAAAGCGGATTGTAGGCCTTGCCTGGATCCTTAGAGACGGCTTGAGACGCCGCTTGGGCAAAGCGGTTGGAATGACCTATGACAAAGGAATCAAAGGTGTAGCGAGGATTTAAAAACGTTTCTTGAATCGGTGGTAAAGCGGGTGCCGCTGACGGAGGCGGGACATAGGCCGGACGCGCGGGAAAAGAAGTGGTCGTGACCTTAATCAATTCTTCAACAGGTTTAAGGATATTGTAAGTTAAGGAAAGTGGCTGCCCCGAATGTTGCAGCAGCAGTGCTTCTAAACGATTTTGATAATGTTCGCGCATCCAATCCGCGAAGAAGGCGTTGGGAATCTGGACCACGAAGCGGCTGCCCTCCAGCGCCAAGGCACGCATGGGGCGAAACCAGAGGTCATAGGACTCGGCGTCAATTTCCGGCTTTAAAACAGCAAGCACATCTTCCCACAAATCTTCAATCGTACGGTTCATCATGTTTCAATCACTCCAACAGGAAAAAGGGGGTTCTAAAATTTAAAAAGGCTTGGTGATTGTAGACGTTGGCGTGTCGCCTGTCAACTCCATTTCTCGACGGAAAATGCCCCAAGGGCGCGCAATTCGCACATAATCTTCCAAACCAATTGCCTCCGCGCGTAAATCAAAATTTAGCTGTTGACTTACGAGCCATTCTTGCAGTTGTTTTTTTGGAAATTGAGTAGCCAAAGCCAGGCTATTACCGACTGTTTTTCGGCGGTGCCCAAAGGCCGCGCGCGCGAAATCAAAAAAGGCCGGTATGTCTTCCGGGGGTAAAAGGGCGGTTTGCTTGCGGCGCATGCGAATGACGGTGGAATGCACTTCAGGTGCTGGGGCAAAAGCGGAAGGCGGAACCTGTCGTATCGCTTCGACTTCCGCAAAAAGTTGCACGGCTAAGGACAAAAGGCCAAAAGCGCGCGAGCCTTCAACAGCCCGTAACCGATCGACCACTTCGCGATGGACTAAAAAAACGCCGGTATCCCATCCGGGCCAGGTCAACAATTTTTCAAAAATAGGCGCGGTAATCGCATATGGCAAATTTCCTAAAACTTTAATCGGTGCTTGGGCGGCCTCGGGGAACAAGGGGGGCAAATCAAGCTTAAGAAAGTCGCGGGACACAATTTGAATGTAGGGCATGGTCGCAAAGCGCGCGACTAACTTTTGCGCCAACGTTCGGTCGAGCTCTACCGCGACAAGTTTAGCCACGCGCGCGGCTAAAGGTTCCGTCAAAATAGCTTTTCCCGGGCCAATTTCCAGCGCCACGTCCGTCTTCTTTAATTCTGCGGCTTCTAGAATCGCTTGAACGACTTGAGGGTCACGGAGAAAGTGCTGGCCTAAGGGTTGTCTCATGAAGAAGCAGAGAAATCCCAGAGCGAGAAGCAGAATAACGAGAAGCCATCCCAGAAAGCGAAAGACAGCATCTAGCTGTCTCTCGTTTTTCGATTTGGCTTCTCGGTATTCGCTTTTCGCGTTGGGGTCTGACTCTGCGCTCTCCCGCCATATTTCGCCGCGAGCAGGATCGCTTCAATCATCGGTCCGGTTTTCGCTTTCTTTTTTCCGGCAATGTCGTAAGCCGTGCCATGCGCCGGAGATGTCCTTATATAGGGAAGGCCTAAGGTGATATTCACCATGCGCTCCGAAGCAAAGACTTTTAATGGAATCATGCCTTGATCGTGATAACAAGCGAGCGCCATATCATAAGCCCCTCGCGCCATATCACGAAAGGCCGCATCCGCAGCGATAGGACCGGTTATAGCAAGGCCTTGGCGTTTGAGCGTCTTGAGCACTGGACGTAGGAGTCGGTCTTCTTCGGTGCCTAGAAGTCCGTGATCACCGGCATGCGGATTAAGGCCACAAAGAACAAGCCGCGGATTTTTCTTTTTCAAAAGATCCCGCACAAAGTTAAAGCCCAAACGCGCGGCCACGGCGATACTGTCGCGATTTAATTTTTCTGGAACTTGGGAAAGGGGAATATGGCGCGTCACTAAAAGGGCGCGTAAGTGATCGGCGACCATCAACATGCCGTATTCTTTAATTCCGCTTTGTTGGGCCAGCCATTCGGTATGACCTGGGAATCCGTAATCGGCTAAGGCAAACGATTCTTTGGAGACCGGCGCGGTCACCAAGGCTTGAGCCTGCCCGGCCTGGATCAGGGCCACGCCTTCTTGTAGCGCCGCAATAGCGGCAAGACCGGCGGCTTTAGAGGGACGACCTAGAGGAATTCGCGGGAGGCGATGGCCCACAAGAAGCGGTTCACAGACGGATAACACACGACGCGCGCGCGCCGCCGCCACCGCAATTTCCGGACCAATCCCGGCAGGGTCACCAAGCGTAATGGCGACGCGGGGTTTCACTTAAAACTATTCCAGATTGTTGATTTTGACGTCCGCTTTAGCGCGCAAGTCTTTGACGTAGGTGTCAAAACGTTTAGCGCCCCGTTGCTGATAGAGATATTCGCGCAAGTCGTCTTTAATTTCATCCAAGGCCATCGGGCTCGCGGCCTTTTTTTCTTGGACTTGGATCAAGTGATAACCGAATTCGGTCGTCACGATATCGGAGGTTTGCCCGACATTTAAAGAAGCTACAGCCTTGTCAAATTGCGGCACCATATCACCGCGTCCAAAGTAACCCAAATCGCCACCGCGGTCTTTGCTGCCGGGATCGTCGGAATATTTTTTGGCGACCGCGGCAAAGTCTTCGCCTTTTTTAAGTTTGGCCTGTGCTTCTTTAATCCGCGCTAAAGCGGCATCGCGGTCGGCTTTGGGAGCATCCGGAGCCACGCGCACCAAAATATGGCGGGCGCGCACGCGTTCACCGAAACGATGGTCTACGGCTTTGGCTAATGATTTCATTTCATCAATCTCGCTTGGTGTATGGCCTGCAGGGATGGGTTTGTCGTGCAGGATAGCATCCAGCGTGTCATACAAATCTTTGATTTCACTGTCCGACGGAGGGGGCACTTTGGATTTCACCTCTTGATCAATCAATTTGATCGTCATCAATTGATCTTGAATATGTTTGCGAAATTCTTCGTACGTCATGCCCTCTTTTTGCATTTCCTTGTTAAATTGGTCTTCATCCAAAGAACCATCTGGCTTCGTGAAACGCGAACGTACCTTTTTGACGCCGTCATCGACTTCCAGTTGGCTGACTTTAATGTTCTTGCGTTTGGCTTCGCCGACTAACAAGCGGTCATCGATCATTTGATCAAGGATCCGTTTTTTGATGTCGGCCACATGTTCGGGAGTCTGTTCCGCCGCCGGCGCAGCTTTTTTAAATTGATCAAGAATGGGAGAGGCGTTCTTTTCAAATTCCGAGAGCATGATCGGATCACCATTAACAGAGGCTAAGGTGCGATCAAGAACTTTAGCATGGACGGGACCGCACAACAGGCCCAGCGTCATCAATGTGAAGGCGGCGGGACGAAAAGAGAAAGTCATGGTTTTGGCGTCTCCTGTGCGGGTTCATTTGGCGAAACATCGGCGGAAGGCGCCACGGGTAGGCTTAATAAGGCGGCCGCGGACTCGTCAATCTTCACGCCCAGTTCCGATTCTTGTTTGGTGACCCACTGATCAAATTTTGCCCGTTCCAATTGCCGGCGAATGTCTTCTTTCACTTCGGCATAGGGCCGCGGCGGCAAATCCCGTTGACCCATCTTTTTGATGATATGAAATCCGAATTGCGTCTGAACAATGCCCGAGGTCTCACCTTTTTGCAATTTGAACGCGGCGTCTTCAAATTCTGGCACTAACGTACCATGGCGAAACGGTCCCAGACGTCCGCCTTGCGCGGCGCTCGACGGATCGCGCGAGACCTCGCGCGCCACTTTATCGAAAGACTCACCTGCTTGCAGCCGTTTCAAGCCTTGTTCGGCTTCCGGGCGGGTGTTCACTAAAATGTGGCTGGCCAAGACCTCTTGCGGATGGTCATACATGGCACGATGCGCATCATAATAGCCTTGGACTTCAGCGTCAGTAGCCGCCAGATCTTTCGAGCGCAGCTTGCGGAGATAGCTTTCGACCAGAAGCGAATCTTTATATTCGGCTAATTGGCTGGCTTGATGGTCTTTAAATTTCTCAATGGCCTTTTCATAGCTCGCGTCGCGATTGATCCCTTCTTTTTGGGCTTTCGCGAGAACTGTTTTTTCACGAATGATGAGCTGCAAATACTGTTTACGCCCTTCTTCGGTCCCCACGTAATGCTGATAAGCGGGCGGCGTGTCGCGCAAACGGTTTTGAACCTCGGTCAAGGTAATGGGAATCGATCCAACGCGCGCCACCACGGGGCCGGTTTTTTCTCGGCAACCGCCGCTCAGTAATAACGTGATGGCCGCTAAAATGGAAGAAGAAAATAGTCGTTTCATGACGGCGACTATACCAAATCCGGAATACGAAGGAATCATGTATTGCGAAGATAACACAAAACCAGTAAGTTCTATTATGGCGCTTGACCTTAGCAGTTTTAAGAAAGCAATTAGTTCTTTGGAAAATGCCCTCACTGTTTATACGGCTTCCGCCTCTTTATCACGTTCAGATCAAGAACGCGACGTGTTGCGTGCCGGGGTTATTCAAAATTTTGAATTTACTTATGAGCTCAGCTGGAAATTCATGAAGCGCTGGTTGGAAATTAATGTCTCACCCACTATAGATGGAAGCACGCGTAAAGAACTTTTTCGCATAGCAGCCGAGAATCGTTTAATCGATAAAGTGGAAGCCTGGATGCAATATCATCAGAGCCGAAACGAAACATCCCATACGTATGACACGGCCACAGCGGAAGAGATTTATACTAGCGCGGTACCCTTCTTAAAAGATGCTAAAGCGTTATTGGGTGCGCTTGAAACCGAAATGATTAATATGGGTCCCCATCAACGGCTTATGATTGAAACGATCTTGAATCATCACATTCCGAACGTTGAAGTTCGAGCTTTTGGATCGAGGGTATCCGGGAATGCCAAGCCCTATTCTGATTTAGATCTCGTGGTTCGGGGCTCAGAAAAACTTCCGTTAGCCGTTCTCTATCGTCTGCGTAATGAGTTTGAAGAATCGGATATCCCGTTTCGCATTGATATTTTAGATTGGAATCGATTATCGCCAGAATTTAAGCATGCCATCCTGTCGCATAGCGAAGTGCTTAGATAAAGATATCGCCTTATCGGCCTTCAGCTACTTCTAGGCAAAATGCAGGTGATCTATGACGGCACGGTAAAGGTCGTGGCTGATGCTTTATTTATTCACATTTACATTAACGCTTTAAATAGATTGCGTAGATAAGGCAGGGGGCCTGCGCTTTCGAAGGCGATGCGATCGACTTGGAGCGTGAAGGGCGGCCCGGGTTTGAAGCGGAGGCCGGCACGTTCGTGGGCAATCGTGATTAATGTCGTCGGCTGGATCGGCGTGTTTTGTAAAAATTGAATTTCCAGGGAAGAAGGTTTTTGGATGACGCCGGAAATCCCTAAGTCGCGCGCGGTAATACGTAAGCGCGAGACTTCCATAAGCGTTTGTCCTTCCGGCGGTAAAGGTCCAAAACGATCTTCGAGTTCGGCGCCGACGATATCTAGAGCCGCGGATGTTTCGGCAGAAACCAACTTCTTGTAAAACAAAATGCGTAGTTCCTCGCTGGGAATGTAATCGGCAGGTAAAAAAGCGTGAATCGACAAGTCGAGGCTGGGAAATTTGGGCGTTTCAGCGACGGGTTCGCCTTTTTGCCGTGAGATTTCTTCTTGCAGCAGTTGCGTGTACAGATCGAGTCCTACCGCCACCACATGGCCGCTTTGTTGCTGCCCCAATAAATTCCCCGCGCCACGGATTTCCATGTCACGCACAGCCAAGCGATAGCCGCTACCCAAATCCGTAAATTCCCGCAACGCTTCTAAACGCGCGCGTGCATCCTGTGACAAGGGCATCGACGGCGAATAAAAAAGATAACAAAACGCCTTGGTGCGATCCCGGCCCACACGTCCGCGTAACTGATAAAGCTGCGCCAGCCCAAACTCTTCCGCTTCTTCCACGATCAATGTATTTACCGTCGGAATATCAATCCCAGATTCAATGATCGTCGTGGCCAATAAAATTTGATGTTTGCGATGTGTAAATTCCCACATGACTTTCTCAATCGCCGGGCCGGACATTTGGCCATGCACCACGGCGATCGAGACCTCCGGTAAAAGATCCTGCAGAAATTTCAACCGCGCGTTCATCGACATCACGCGGTTATGCACATAAAACACTTGTCCGTTGCGTTCCAGTTCTTGAAGCACCGCTTCTTTAACTTTTTCATCTGACATGGGACCGACAAAGGTCGTAATCGGCAACCGCCCTGTGGGCGGTGTTTCAATGATGGATAAATCGCGCAGGCCGGAAAGCGCAAAAGACAGGGTGCGCGGAATGGGTGTGGCGGTCAACGTAAGTACATCTAAATGCGCGCGCATTTTTTTCAATTGCTCTTTGTGTTTGACGCCGAAGCGATGTTCTTCGTCGATAATTAATAATCCGATATCTTTGAAATGCACATCTTTTTGAAAAAGACGGTGTGTGCCGATGACGATATCGTAAGAGCCATTCCCCAAGCCGATAATAATCTCCTCTTCTTCTTTTTTATTTTGGAAGCGTGAGAGTAAACCGATCTTGGCCGGATAATCGGCAAAGCGTTCGGTAAACGTGCGGAAATGTTGTTCAGCCAAAATGGTAGTCGGAACCAAAACCCCCACTTGTTTTCCGTCAGCCACGGCTTTCATGGCGGCCCGCATCGCGACTTCGGTTTTGCCGTAGCCCACATCGCCCAAAATCACACGATCCATGGGCCGGGAAGATTCCATGTCGCGCTTGACGTCGGCAATGGCACGCAATTGATCGGGAGTTTCTTCGTACAAGAAGGAGGCCTCAAACTCTTGTTCTAAATGCGTATCCGATGAAAAAGAGTAGCCAGGCAAAGCGGCGCGCGTGGCATGCATTTTGACCAACTCGCCCGCTAATTCCTGCACACTTTCTTTGACGCGCGCTTTGACGCGTTCCCAAGTGCCCGTATCGAGCGACGATAAGCGCGGTGAGCTGCCTTCCGAGCCTGAATATTTTTGCACCTGTTTAAAATCGTAGAGCGGCACATACAATTTATCGCCCTTGGCATATTCCAGTTTTAGAAATTCTGCTTCTTGCCCGCCGGTGCGCAAAAGTTCCAGGCCTTTATAGCGTCCGATCCCATACTGTTCATGCGCCACATAATGGCCGGGCCGAATATCATGAATTTCGCGAATCGCTTCGCCACCTTTAAATTTGGGCAGACGCAACCGGCGACGCGACCGCCCGAAGATCTCGGCGTTAGAAAGGACTAGTACACCGGTGTAGAGGGTGGAGACCACCCTCCATTCTCCATCCTGTACAAAGCCGTTGCGCAGGGGTCCCACAAGAAACTCCATGCCATCGGTGCCATGCGAGCCTAGGTGCTCTTCCAATAGTTCTTGTAAGCGGTCGCTTTCGCCGCTGTTGTGGCTAAAGAAAAAAACTTTTTTTCCATTTTTTTTCGCTTGCTTAGCCTCAAAAGCCGCGCGCGGAATTCCGCTGGCTAGGCCCGTGGTGGATTTGAAGCCTAGGTCGAGAGCGTCGGGACCGGGCAGGCCGGAGTAGTAGAGAGTGAAGCGGGGAGGGTGGAGGGTTTGTTTTGTAGCAGCGTTACCCTCTACGCTCCACGCTTCACCCTCTACCGCCGCAACGTCGTCCCAAAACCAAATCGTCCCTTGCGGCGCGTGATCACGTAACGTTCCGGCATTCTTCGTCTCGGTTTCACCCGGGCGTTTTTCTTTGACGGGTAAAAGTTTTTGTGGGGTTAAGTAGGCTTCCGAGCGTTGCGTACCGGGATGAAATTCGCGGATCGATTCTAGCGTATCGCCATCGAATAAAAAGCGCCAGGGGCGTTCGACATCGGGCGGCCAAATATCCATGACTTCTCCGCGCACAGCCATTTCGCCTTCCATTTGCACCATATCGGTCCGGGTGTAACCACTTTGTGCCAGATGATCGAGCAAATGGAGGCGGGGGTAACTGGAGCCGGGACGCATTTCGAGCGTCAATGTTTGGAGGTCTTTCGGCGATAGCGTCGGGCTATTTAACGCGCCCAGCGAGCAGATTAATACAGCGCGAGGATTTTGTTTCCATTGACCTAGCGCAGCCAGGCGACCGGCGGCATCAAATTCGGGATAAAGAAACGCGGGCAATCGATCTTTTTCTAAAAGCTGTCCGGTCCAGGCTTCAAAATCGGCTAACAATCCTTCGGCCTCCATATCGTCGCGTGTTACCACAAGGACGGCCGTGGGATAAGTCTGCGCTAACTGAACCAGAAACCAGCCTTTGCTTCCGCCGGGGAGTCCGGTCAGGGAAAGGATTTTTTCTTTTTCAAAACGCGTGCGAAACGCTTCCAAAAATTTGGGGTAAGATAAGGCGACTGACATGCATTCTAAATCTAGCAAATCACCCCTGCCTTTTTGGCGTCGTCATTCGCTCAGTTTGACAGTCTTTGGCATTCTATTGATATGGATTTTCCTTTATAGAGAAAGTGATCCCACGACGCATAGGGGTGCTTTTTATGGAAATGCCATAGCCGACTGGATGGGGGCACTGCTCATTATTTTAGTGACTAAGTTTCTGCATGAGCGTGGATCTTTAGAAAGCCGACCTTTTGAAGACTATGCCAAAACCCCGTGGACGCGTTTTTTAGTCGAGCATTCTTTAAGCTTATTTTTGACCGCGGTGTGTGTGGGGGTTGGAATATGGTTCTACCGGTCTGATCCCAATGCCAAATGGGGAACCGTCGCCGGCAATTTACTATCGCAATTCATTCAACTGCTGGGATTGGTCTTGCTGACTAAAAAGCTTTTCGAAACAAAAAGTAAATCGTAATGCCGTCACCGTTCATGCGCGCGGCCCAACTCAAAAATGCGCAGGTCGCCGCTTCGCACATGTTCCGGTGAATCGGTTCCTGCGGCGGCATAGAGATAACGTTCGGGTCGATCTTTGGGCATGGTGCAAGTAAATGTAGCCAGACCCGTAGAATCCGTCGTCGCCGTTCCTTGATCTTCCAAGCCACTCACCGGATAAAAGCAGCCAAATAAAACGTTTCGTTTGGCTACCGGTTGTCCATCACCGTTGCGAACCACGGCATGAAAAGAAAGGCGCGCGGTAGTTTCCCCTGTTGGATTCAGCGCCACGCGCATACTTTCGGGTTCGAGTGCGGCGACGAAGGAAACCTCTTTTTCCCCGACAACGGAGTCTTCCTTATCCAAAGCTTGAAAGGCCAATCGCTGACGTCGTCGCGCTAATTTCGGCAATTTAAACGAACCAATAAACCAGCCTTCATGGGAACCCTGTAAACGAATCCAGTCGCCGCCATTAAGACTGTAGCGCACGCCGATGGTTTCCGGGGATCCGTAAACGGCGATCGGCTCCGTCTGAAGCGGAGGGTAAAAATGATCGGTTTTCGGTTCTAGGACCGTGATTTGGTTGTACTCTTTCAGGTCTTGCAGGGCGCGGCGCGGAATGCCGTCCATATCTTTTTTACTATCGGTGGCAATCCCGACGATGCCGGTCCATTCCCAGGGTTCATTGTCATGCGTTTCCGCGTCCCGCGAAAAACACCAATTGTCGATCCAAGAGACGAGCGCCGCGCCTTGCGCATGACCTTGAACGACAGCGCGTAAATTGCCGATATCTTTCATGCTTTGGGCATATTCATCGAGCCCGCCCGCGCCGCCTGCCGCCGTGACGCTGGCTTGGGAGACGGAAAAACCACCGGTTTCCGTGATTAGGAGCGGCTTATTTTTACCTTGATGGTCCACCACCCATTGCACAATCCCTGCATATCCTAAAGCGTAGTTCAAGGATTTGGGCCAAAATGAAAAGGCGCTGAATGCGCCAAAATCGCTGTCGGGATCGTCTAAGAAAGCCGTCGGCCACCAGCGTTCCATGGCCACCGGCCGCGGATCCACCGTTTGGATCGTGCGTTTTAAGCGGCGAAAAAATTGCTGAGTATTATCGACGCCAGAACGCAAGATGGCGCTGGGATCGGTACGGCTTAACACCATATAGCCCAAGATATTGTCGGCCATTTTGCCCGCTTCGGCCGTCAGACGAACTTGTTCGGCAGCCGTTTCTTGGTTATGCGGATCGGCAAAATTTTGATGCGTATCCATGCGGATGCCCTGCAGAACCATGAGGCCATATTGGCGCGCTAAGGCCAGATCTTCAGGCTCCAACGGTTCCCACGTCCGGATCGTGTTAAAGTGGGCGGCTTTAATACGCGCGAAATCTTTTTCCGTCCAGTGACGATTGGTGTCGGTATAGGAAGTGCCGGGCATTTGATGGGGCCGCCATGGTCCATAGGCGATAGCGCGGACATAGAATGGTTTGTCATCGACATAAAATCGGCCTTCGCGAATATCGACGCGCGCGGCGCAGACAGGAACGGTGATCAATAAAAACAAACCCCAAAACCGGGTCATTTTTTCTCCATTAACATGGAAAAACTGGGACGCTGTCCAGGCCCGGCAAATTGGCCTTCCCAGGTGTCCAACAGGCGAAACTGTTTTTCGAACAAGGTTTGTAGCGTTTTGTTTTCCAAAAAAACACGCAACAGAAAAAGCCCGCGAGGCTTCAGGACACGCGCAATTTCTTCGACGGCTTTGGGCTGATCCATGGCTTCTAACAGATGAAAACATCCGCGGTCATTGACAAAATCCACCCAGTGATCTTCGACAGGAATGTCGCGGATGTCGCCCCATTGAAAAAAAGCAAACAGGCCATGATGCGATGCATTCTCGCGCGCCAAACGCACGGCGGTCGGACTGATATCGATGCCGATCACGTCAAACCCTTGTTGAATTAAATAGACCGCGTCATGGCCTGTTCCCGTCCCTAGATCCAACGCCTGCCATCCCGAAGGAAAAGCGCTATGCGCGCCTGGATGTTTCGGACTGGGAATGCTTCCGCTTTCTACCAATCGCACCAAATCTGGATCTGGTCCGCCGGCGTTCCAAGGCAATGTTTCCGGCACCGACCGCATATACATATCTTCCCAATCCATGCAGGCATTTTATCAGGCAGTGCGTCTTGTTACATTGTTTTTACACAAACGACACATTCACGTAACGCCGGGACGATATACCTATACTATGGCCCACGCACCGACCGACAGCACCGAAACGCTTTCAGAAGTCAACGTTATCCCGCTAGCGGATTTATCGCTAGTTCTCCTGATCATTTTGATGGTCATTAGCCCGATGGTGTCCCTAGCACTGATTAAAGTGCAGGCCGCCCAGGCCACGGCCGCGCAAACCCAACAAGAATTCACACAACCCGAGACACCACTCATTGTCAGTTATGCGCCAGGACTTTTGAAATTTAATGGGAAATCAATGACCTCGCCGTTAGATTTTGTTGAGGAATTAGATCGCGTATTGCCCTTACGCAAAGACAAATCCATTATTTTAACGGCCGCGCCGGAATTGACCCATGGCGACGTGGTATCGCTCATGGATATTATCCGCCGTCATGGCGCGGAGAGTTTAACAATGGTGAAATGGGATTCCGCGTCCCAACCCGCCGCCGCGCCGGTCCCTGGAGCCTAACCCTGATGATGCGTCAGATGTCCATCGAAGAAGCATGTTCGCCAAATCCCACGTTACCGCTGATGGCCGCGATTGGTTTTCATGCGCTTCTTTTTGTTTTAAATCCGACGATTCTGCAGCGCGGAACCGCTTTCCCCGAATTACCGCCGATGGTGATTAAAATGGCCGATGCGTTGCCCGTTATGGTTCCAGCGCCGCCGATTCCCAAACCGGAAGTCGTCAAACCGCCCAAACCAAAACCGGTGCCAAAAAAGAAAAAAGGCTTAGCACCTAAAATGCAGCCGCCCAAACCAAAACCGGTGATGGCAAAACCCAAAGTGATGCCCGTGGCGCGCCACACCTTTATTTCTAAAGTTGATTTACCTAAATTTAGACCGCGGGATACGGATGAAGTGCTCGCGGCCTCTTCCGTTCCTGGTATGGCTCCGGCAGCCAAGCAGCGCATGACGCAGGCGCCGACGCCGGCCCCGATGCTCCATGTCAAAACGCATGGCATTGCCGTGGATGAAATTCATTTTAAGTTGTCCGACCGAAGCGGACTTTCTACGCCCAGTATGCGCGCGGTTGCTATTCCCGTGGCCGAACAGCATGGCGATATTCCCGTCTTGCCGGCCTCGGTTCTGCATAATGCGCCAAAAGGAATTTCGCAAGCAGGCTATCGCTATAAACCGCAAGACGGCGTGGGCGAATTGGCCGGCATAAATAAGACCGGCTATCACGGCGTTACAAAAGCGGATCGTTATACGGAAGGCGATCTTTCCGCAACCGCGGCCTCGACCGCTAAAACGATCAAAGGAAATGGATTTGAAATCACGGGTGCCATCGGCGATCGGAAAATTTTAAGCCGCGCTATTCCGCAATATCCGGCCTGGGCCGAAGAGCAAGGCATCACGGCCTCGGTGCAAGTCTATTTCACCGTGCGCCCTGACGGTAGCATCCGTTCCAATTTACGCATCCAACGCAGTTCCGGTTATTCCGAACTCGATCAACTTGCCAAAGAAGCCCTGCTCAAATGGAAATTCTCTCCGGCCGCCGGCAACGACGAGAGCGTCTCCTGGGGCGTCATCACCTTCCGCTTTACCCTTAATTAATTTTTCATTTTAGAAATGAGCATGACGAGGTGAAGATCAGAGTGCAGTGTGGTGAGTGCGAAGGCACATTGCCGAGTTAACTCCACACTCTGAATTCGACCTCGACACGCTGCACTCTGATCTTCACCTCATCCCTCCAAAATTTTCTCTCAACCGCGGACAAGACGAATCGTCAGGGAACTTTTCTTGACCCTTGTCGTCTAGTGGGATACGATGCGATTTGTGCGATGGAGTGGATTTTTCCTGCCGGTTGTTTGTAGCGCCCTTTGGGCGACCGATCTTCAAGTCATTGCTAAAACACCCTATGGCCGGACGGAATCGGCTACCGCGGTCAGCGCCATCACAGCGACTTTTAATCAACCGATGGTTCCGCTGGATACGCCGGAAGCGATGGGACATTTTTGTCCGATTGAATTTACGCCGCCGCTCAAAGGGCGCTGCCGCTGGCAAGGCACGCAAGTCTTAAGTTTTGAACCGGAGTCGCGCCTGCCCATCGCGACGACATTCAAAGTTACGATTCCGGCCGGTACCACGTCTAAAGTGAGCGGCGCTGTTTTATCGGAAACCCAAGCCTGGGATTTTGAAACGATGCGGCCGCAAATCGCTTCCAGTAAACCGACAGACAATGACAAGTGGGTGGATTTAAAGGCGCCGATGTTTGTGTTGTTTACCTTGGACATGGATTGGAAACGCGCGGCGCCTTTCATTACCCTCGAAGGCGTTCCTTTAAATGGCGGCCCCGCGAAAAAAATCGACATCGCCTTGCGTCAAGCCAAAGCCGATGATATTAAACAGGCCTGGCCGTACGGGTTTTATGGATGGAATTATCAAATTCAACCCTCAACCGCCAATGTGCTCGTCATTAAACCGTCGCGCGCGTTAGAGCCCGATCATGTCTATCATTTAAAGTTTGCCGAAGGTTTATTGGCCGCGCAGGGACCCTTAGGATTAATTTCTCCCCGGACCGTTAATTTTGAAACCTGGTATACGTTCCGTTTTATGCAAGCTCCCATCAAAGAATGTTTACCGGCTTATTTCCAGGTGGCTTTTAGCAATCCGATTCGCGTCCAAGATTTAATGGAGCATTGGCACATCGCGTCTTCGACGTCTACGCCCTTTAATCCCGAGCATCGACAAGCGATGGGCCAGCTCGACCCTCCGCAGCGCCGGGTTTTATTTAGTGTGCCCATGATGGAATACAAACCGGCAGAGTCCTACGCCATGACGGTCGATGCCGACGTAAAAGATATTTTTGGCAACCGCCTGGGAACACCGGCCACCTTTACTTTAGAGACGGGTGACTACTGCCCGTCGTTAACTATGCCGGAAGGGTGGAGCGTGATCGAAAGTTATTTGCCGCCGCGCCATGCCGTCGATGTCTTGAATACCGCGCAAGTTCCGCTAGAAATGGCGCGAATTCCTGATGAGGAGCTGATCCCTTTCTATGAGAACTTTTTTCGAGCACGCGATAAACTAAATTTAAATTCCCCGTTAATTAAAACCTGGACGCCAAAAGTAGGCCGCAATCATCGCTGGCGAACATACTTGGATCTTAATCAAGTGTTGCAGTCGCACGGCGGATTCGTGGCATCGCAACTTTTTGGTCCTTCCTATCATCATGAACAAGATCGTTGGTTTAAGTCTTTGGATAATGTCACACGGATCGGATTGACATTAAAAAGTTCGCCGGATTCCACCCTGGTCTGGACTAGTTTTTTACGTTCGGGATCGCCTGCGCCGCATCTGCCGGTCGAGATTCGTTCCGAGGATAACCGCGTGTTGTGGGCCGGCGTCAGCGACGCGCAAGGCTTCGTCGATGCGCCGGGCTGGAAGAAATTAGGCCTGACCTGGGCAGGGTATCAACGTCCCAAGCTCTGGGTTTTTGCTAAAGACGCCAAAGGCACCGCCGCACTTTCAACGGATCAGCGTCAAGGCATCGAACCCTGGCGCTTCAATGTTCCTTATGATTGGGCGCCTAAAGTCGAGACCTATCGTGGCTCTTTATTTACCGAGCGCGGGGTTTATCGTCCCGGAGAAACCGTTTATCTTAAAGGCATGGTGCGCAAACTCGTAGACGGCGATTGGACGGCCTCCGACATCAACGTCGTTCGTCTCACTATTCACGACGCGCGCAATGTCGAAGTGGTGAAAACGACCATCACGCTGTCGGGGCAATCGTCTTTTGATTTTGCTTATGCCGTGCGCGATTCGGCGCCCACCGGCTTTTGGCGGGCCACCGTCACGGAAGTGACAAAAGAAGATTCCGCACTTGTCCGTGATGTGACGCCGCAAGAGGAGGAAGAGGAAATTTCTTATGAGGGACGCGGGACAAAACTAAATTTGAAGGAAAGTTTTCGTGTGGAAGCCTTTAAGCCTGCGAGTTTCGAAGTGCATGTGACGCCCGCGCAGCCTTCCTTTATGAGCGGCCAAGACTTTAAAGCGGTGGTCGATGGCTGGTATCTCTTTGGCGCGCCGATGGCGGAAGCGCCGGTCGAATGGAAATTACGCTTAGAACCCGGTCACTTTGTACCCGAAGGGTTTGAAGAATTTGATTTTTCCTCCGGTTGGTGGAATACGTCGGGTGAGGGCGGTCGCTTAGTCGCTTCCGAAAATGTGAAGTTGGATGCTAAAGGGAAATATTCGGTGACGGCGAAACTCGATGCCGCCACAGCGCACAGTCCCCGCACGGCTGTGCTTGAAGCCAGCATCACAAGCCCCGACCGCCAGCGACTTTTTGGCCGGACTACCGTGACGGTGCATTCGGCGAATCTTTATCTGGGCATTCGACCGGGAAAATATTTTGTCAACGTCGGCGATCAATTCCAACCGCAAGTAATCGCCGTCCATCCGGATGGAACGCGCGTCTTGGGTACGTCCGTTCAAGCCGAATTAATTCGTCATGAGTGGTTGAGCGTTCAGCGTTCGGGAATAAGCGGCCGATTGGAATGGGTGAACGAAGAACGCAACACCACCGTCTCTAGTTTTACCTATACGACGGGACGCGATACCTTTACATGGACGACAAAAATCGAACACCCCGGCCAGTATTACTTTAAAGTCACAGGCCAAGACGAAAATAATCGGTCGGCGGAATCGGCAATTTCTTTTTATGCTTTTGGCCCGGGAGCGTCTTGGTGGTCGCAAAACGATACAGATTTAATTGAACTTTTACCGGAGAAGAAAAATTATAAACCCGGCGACACCGCGCGAATTTTAGTGAAGTCCCCGTATCCGCATTCGCGCGCGCTGGTGACCTTGGAACGCGAAGGCGTCCTCGCGCGCTGGCTGACCACGGTGGATGGCGCCGGTTTTATTAACGTTCCTCTCACAGAAAAACATTTGCCGAATGTGTTTGTCGGCGTCATGTTGGTCCAGGGCCGAATCGGCCAGGATAAATATTCAGAGACAGGCGAAGATATTGCCAAGCCCGAAGCCAAGTTCGGCTATACCACCTTATCCGTCAGTCCTGCCGGACGCCATTTAAAAGTCAATGTCACCACAGATAAAACCAATTACCGTCCACGCGCCAGGGTGTCTGTTACGGTGCGTACGCTGAATGAATCAGGTGAACCCGCGCCGGCCGAAGTCACGGTGTACACCGTAGATGAAGGCGTGTTGTCCTTAACGGGTTATGGAACACCAGATCCTTATCATGATTTCTATGGGCCGCGTGCGTTGCAAGTGGATACCGCCGATTCGCGATCGCATATTTTGGGTCAACGCAGTTACGGTGAAAAAGGGGAAAATCGCGGAGGTGGTGGAGGCGGCAAGCCGGGACTAGAAGGAATTGATTTGCGTTCCCGTTTTGTTCCCACAGCGTATTGGAACCCGACGGTAAAAACAAATGCTCAAGGGTTAGCCCAGGTGTCTTTCGAATTGCCCGATAACCTCTCACGCTTTCGCGTGATGGCGGTGGCCTCAGCGGGTAAACGCTTTGGCGCGGGTGAAAGCCAATTAACGGTTGCAAAACCGTTACTCTTACGCCCTAGCTTGCCGCGTTTTGCGCGTGTGGGGGATACGTTCCAAGGTGGAGTGGTCATCCACAACTATTCCACCCAGGTGGCTACGGGAACGCTGGTGCTCACCTTAGCGGGTCACGCTTTTGAAGTTCAAGGAGCGTTGCAAAAATCGTTTATTGTTGATGCCGGAAAAGCGCTAGAGATTTTATGGACGTGTAAGGCAGTGGCCTTAGGCAAGACCGCTTTTCAGTTTCGTGCCGCGACGGGTAAAGAGACAGATGGTTTGGAATGGAACGTGCCCGTCAAAACCGTCGAACGTCTAGAAACAGTGGCCACCAGTGGCGTTACGGAACAAGAAGCGTTGGAAGCGTTGAATCTTCCCAAAGACGTTCTCCGTCATGTGGGCCAATTGCAAATCACATTGTCGGCCACCGCTTTAGCCGGTCTCGAAGAAGGGGCACGTTATTTACTCGATTATCCTTACGGCTGTCTGGAACAACGAATGTCGCGCAGCTTGCCGGTGATTGTCGGCGCGGAATTGGTCGATGTGTTTAAGCTGGGCACTTTAGGCACGCTCAAAAATGACGTCCAAAAACAATTCTATGACTTGGCCACTTATCAACATCCCAGCGGTGGGTTTGGCTATTGGCCGAATCCTTGGTCGCCCGATCCTTACTTAACGAGTTATACGTTGGAAGTGGCCTGGCTAGGAAAAAAAGAAGGCTATTCTTTACCCGAAGAGGTGATTCGTAAAGCCACGGCCTGGCTGCAGATTTATTTGTCCAGCCGTCAGCAGTGGGCCTATCCCTATAGTCAAAATGAAGATTACGCCGCGCGGGCCTATGCGCTGTACGTGTTAGGTCTTTATCATGAAGCGCCGGGAAATTATTTTATGCCGCTCTATGAACGGCGTGATCAATTGCCTTATTTGGCGAAAGCCTATCTTGCGAAAGCGGCACCCTTAGTGATGAACGATCCTAAAATTCGCAAAACGTTAGCCAGTGAATTATTAAATCAATCGCGTTTGTCCCCGACCACCATGCATTTTGAAGAGCCGGCGGAAACGCGGATGCCTTGGATTCATGAATCGACCGTCAAAACCACAGCTGTGGTCTTGCAGGCCTTGCTCGAAGCCGAACGCGGATTTTCCGGCGATGAGAAAGTGGTACGTTGGCTTATGCAAGAGCGTAAAGATAAAGGCCGCTGGCGGACCACGCAAGAAAATGCCGACAGCCTGCGCGTGCTGCAAGATTATTATCGGCGTTACGAATCAGAAGATCCCAGTTTTACAGCGACTGTATCCCATGAAGGAGAAAAAGAAGCGCTGTGGTCTCAACGTTTCCAAGGCCGGTCATTGGCCGCCCCCTTAAAAGAAATTTCTTTAGAAAGCGTCTTTGGCTCGGCGGATAAAATTAAATTGCGGCTGGCCAAAGAGGGAACAGGACGCCTTTATTACACGCTGCGCATGGCCTATGCGCCGACGCACTTTGACCAAGCCGCTTCGGAAGGATTTACCATCGAAAAAACAATTCATCCGCTCAACTTTTCGACTCCAACCTCGGGGATGACGGCTGGCAGACGTATGGTCGTCACGCTCAAAGTCAAAACTACCCAAGACCGTCCTTTTGTGGCCTTAGAAGATCCGCTGCCCGGTGGCTTCGAAATCGTTGATCCTTCCTTTGCGGTGGAAGGCCAAGAAGATGCGCGCATGCTGGAGGGACAATCCAAAGGCAATCCTTATTGGGGAGGTTTTCAACGCAGTGAGAAATACGATGACCGCATCGTTATCTTCGCCGATTTTTTAGCCACCGGTGAACATACGTATTCTTACTTGGTGCAGGCCACGACGCCCGGCGAATTTCATTCGCCCGCGACCTTCATTGAGCAGATGTACGAGCCCGAAGTGTTCGGACGAACAGCCTCCGGCCACGTCAGCATCCAATGAAAGTCTTGGCCGTTCTCCTCAGTTGTTCGATGGGGATCTCGGCCCCGTTGCCCTCGGTGCAGTGGTTGGATCGGTATGGGCACCCCTTGCGTGAAACAGGGGGCGTGGAAGGGCAACGCTGGCAGCCGGTTTCACTCGAAACGATTTCACCCTGGATGATTTTGGCGACGTTGGCGGCCGAAGACAAACGTTTTTTTTCACATAACGGGGTGGATTGGCAAGCCACGGCGCGCGCGCTTTGGCAGAACAGTTCTTCTGGGCACATCGTCTCGGGCGGTTCAACGGTGACGCAGCAACTGGTGCGATTGCTGGAGCCGCATCGCAAAACATGGTTAGGCAAAGCGCGCGAAGCGGTAGAGGCGTTGTGGTTGGAACATCGGCAGTCGAAACGCGACATTTTAGAAACGTATTTGAATCACGTCTCTTATGGTCATCGGGCCTTGGGTGTTGAAGCAGCGGCGCAGGTGTATTTTGGAATTTCCGCATGCGATTTATCCTTGGCGCAAAGCGCGCTGCTGGCCGGCATTCCGAAATCCCCAGCGCGCTACAATCCGGTTCGTTTTCCGGCCGATGCGCAAAAGCGGCAACACACTGTTTTACATCGACTGGAAGAATGGGGCTGGATCACGCCGGGTCTCTATGACGCGGCGCGTGCGGAAACGCCGCATTTAAATTCCGCGTCTTCGACTTTTCTTGCGCCCCATTTCACGCAGTATGTCATGGAACGCGAAGCGCCGCAAAATTCGATTATTCCAACGACATTGGATGCGGATCTCCAAAAAGAAGTCGAGGGTTTAGAAGCGGCCCATCTAGAGCGGCTGCGCAGTCACCGCGTGACGAATGCGGCGGTGGTGGTATTGGATAATGCCTCGGGAGACGTGTTAGCCTGGGCCGGTTCCGTCGATTTTTTTGATCCAACCATTCAAGGGCAAGTCAATGGCGTCACCGCTTTGCGTCAACCGGGGTCCGCGTTAAAACCGTTTATTTATGGATTGGCCTTTGCCCAAGGGATGACGCCGGCCACGATCGTAGACGATAAACCTTTTTTTGCCGACGGATTCATGCCGCGCAATTATGATGAAACATATCATGGTCGCGTGCGCTTGCGCGAAGCGCTGGCCTGCTCCTTCAACATTCCGGCGGTTATTTTGACGCAACGCCTAGGCGTCGAAGCGGTTTTAGCGCAGTTGCATCGCTTTGGTTTTGCTTCACTCGATCAACCGGCGGCGCATTATGGTTTAGGGCTGGCGTTGGGCAATGGGGAAGTCACGTTGTTGGAGCTGACCAATGCCTATGCCGCTTTAGCGCGCGGTGGTATTTGGAAGCCCACGCATGTCCTTACCAAGGCACCCGCAACTCAAGAAACGCAACGCGTGCTCGATGCGCAATCGGCTTATCAAGTCACCCATATTCTCTCGGATAATGCGGCGCGCGCACGCGCGTTTGGTTTAAATTCGCCCTTTAATCTTCCCTTTCCCATAGCGGCAAAAACAGGCACGACGAAAGATTATCGCGATAACTGGGCCATCGGTTATACGCCGGACTGGACGATCGGTGTCTGGGTGGGAAATTTTGACGGCCAACCGATGCGCAATGTATCAGGAATTACGGGGGCAGCTCCGCTGTTTCATGATGTGGCGCTGCTGATGGAAAAAAGAGCGGGCAGCCGTCCGTTTCCCGTGCCGCGACAACTCCGTGAATTAGACATTTGCCCGGACTCTGGCGAGCTGGCCGGCCCAGCATGTCCCACGACAATCAGCGAAGTTTTTTCCGCCAAGCACGTACCTAAAAAGAGCTGCCGCCAGCACCAAGAAAAAGAAACTCTCACGAATGCCCCTCCGTCTTCCGACGGGACGCTCCATATCGAATTCCCAGTGTCGGGTGACGTGTTCCGCATCAACCCCCGCATGCCGCGCGCGGAACAAGCGCTGCATTTCAAAGCCACCGGAGCATCCCCGGAAACGGAGATCCATTGGTTTGTAGACGGCCAAGAAATTCCCTCCGAAGGACGCACCGCCTGGTGGACCTTGCGGCCAGGAACCCATCAGCTTCGGATAAACACAATTTCTCTGATGTCACAGCAGCAACAGTCCGACAAGAAAACGTTTACTGTTTTAGCGCTGTGAAGGGGATAGAAGTTACGCCAGGCGACTATGTTCTTTAAAAAGACATTTGTTCATGACGACTTTGAGGCCAGCGGCGCGGGCCTTTTCGGCCGATGCATTATGAACAATGCCTTCTTGCATCCAAATGATTTTGGCGCCGATGGCGATGGCTTGATCCACAATCTCTGGAACCGCGGCCGGTTCGCGAAAAATAGTCACCATATCGACCGGACCCGGAATTTCTTTTAAACTGGCGTAGGCTTTTTCACCCAAAATTTCTTTTTGGCCTGGATTGACGGGAATGATGGTATAGCCCTGGTCTTTCATGTAAGACGACACGCTAAAACTGGGACGTTCCGGTTTAGGCGATAACCCGACGATTGCAATAATTTTTGTGGACCGCAACATCGCCGCTATCTCATCTGACGTCGCATTCTCTTTAGGAAATTCACATTCCGGCATAGGAAACCTCCACGTTTTCTAGATGCTTAATTTTACCGCGGTTTCGATGTGCGGGGTGTGGGGGAAAAGATCGACGGGTTGAATGTCTTCGAGGTGATACCCTTGCTGGGTGAGGAATTTGAGATCACGCGCTAAGGTTGCGGGATCACAGGAAACGTAAACCATTCGGCCGGGGCGAAGCTGTGTAATGGCGTCTAAAACTTGAGGCTCGCAACCGGCACGCGGAGGGTCCACTACGATCGTTAGTTCTTTTCCGCCGGCATGAGGATCTAATTCGCGTAGAAAATTTTCCGTGGGCTCGGCTAAAAAGCGCGCGTTTTCAATGCCGTTTAATTCGGCATTGGCCTCCGCATCTTCAATGGCCGTCGGGTTTTCTTCGATCCCCGCGACTTCGGAAAAGCGTTCCGCAAGCCACAGCGCGATCGTGCCTACACCGGTGTATAAATCCAATAGCCGTCGGCCGGAACCCGCCATCGTTTTGACGGTATCGTAAAGCACTTGGGCTTGCGCCGTGTTCACTTGAAAGAAAGAGCCGGCGGAAAGACGAAAGCGTAAAGCGCCTAACTGTTCTTCCATAAAATTGGCGCCGGCGATAGAACGCCAGCTGCGGCCCAGAATCACATTCGATCGCGCCGGCTGAACGTTTTGATGCACGCCAATCAAAGCGGGGAATTCATTCAATAACGTCGTCACAATTTCCCGTTCTTTGAAAAATTCCGGAGTGCGCGTGACAAAGACCAATAGCGCTTGTCCCGCGCTATTGGTTCGGACTAAGAGATGTCGAATCCAGCCAGAATGCCGCGCCTCGTCGTAGGCAGGAATTTTGTATTGCCCTAGAAGCGCTTTGGCGCGATTCACAAGCTTGACCGACAAATCGGACTGAATTAAGCAATCATCAATCGGCAAAATAGCATGCGAACCGGCTTGATAAAACCCAGAGATCAGCTGTTTTCTCGAAGGCGACCAGCCCACAGGTTGCTGTACTTTATTGCGATAGCGCCAAGGATCTTTCATGCCGAGAACAGGTCGCACGTCGATTCCCTTCAACCCGCCAAGACGTTCGAGCGTCTCTTGGACAAGCGCGCGTTTATTTTTTAATTGCTGATCGTAGGTGAGATGCTGTAGCGAGCAGCCACCGCAGAACGGCGGTGGAGTGTGGAGCGCGAAGCGTGGAGCGTGAAGGGTTTGTTCTGGCGTACCCTCTACGGCCGTCCTAAAATGATAAGGACAGGGGGGGATTATGCGCCCGGGCCCGGGTTCAAGAATGCGGATTAATTTTGCGCGGGCGAAACGGTCGCGTTTTTCTACCAGGACGGCTTCGATACGGTCGCCAGGCGCTGTAAACGGAATAAATACCGCCATGCCATCCAGGCGTGCGACGCCTTCGCCTCCGAGAGAAAGCCGATCAATGGTTAAGGTTACTGGAGTCGTTTGAGCGTCTCATCCACATCGGGGGCCAGCGCGCTATGCGGATAGGTACTTTGGAAAGATTGCAGCGAGGCGGCGGCCTCTTTTTTTTGTCCGGCTTGAGCCTGCACAAGCGCGGAGCGGAAAACTTTAAGTTCATCGGCGCTAACTTTCATCGGCTTCTCTTTCCCCTTCCAATAAAGAGGTGCCGCGGCTGAAGTTTGTGGCGCTCCACGTAAACCGACGACGCTGGCACCGCCGGACGCCGGTTGATTGGAACGCTGTGCTGCATGATCGACTTTAATTTGCAGTTGATCTAAATAGGCTTTTAAATCCGTCGGCGTTTGATCCATCGCGAAACCGTTGAACGGCAGCATCATCAAAAGCAACGCATCAATGAGTTTCATCAGCATCCCCCTTTAGTATTACCCATACATGTTGCGAAAAGGATTGATTAAGTCTGGCACCGTATTGTGCACTTTTGTGGCGATTAAAATAAAAGAAAGCGTTTCCCCGGCGACGCGCGCGTAACATGCTCCTTCAAGTCCCATCATCGGAATCCAAAACCAATCGAGAGCCGCTTCTAAAAGACCGCCGCATAAACGCGGGATAAAGGCCGATTTGTCTTTCGCCGCCAATACGCGGGCCGCCATTAAATTTAAAAAAGAGAGAGCGAAAGCCCAAACTAATAGGCGAATCAGCGGTACGCTTTGCGCATAAGCGCCGCCCAGCACGCCATTCACTAAAGGGCCAGCGAGAAAAAAAACCGCTAAAACCATCGGTGGCATGATCAATAAACTATAAACCGTGATCGAACGGACCGTTTCTAAAAAACTTTCCCGGG
>Ga0105240_10002709_pt1 | contig 28152 bp, 29 predicted proteins | sample KBSC54metaG_FD_80426 | JGI IMG/M metagenome (GOLD analysis project Ga0105240, IMG submission 80426) | Corn rhizosphere microbial communities from Kellogg Biological Station, Michigan, USA - KBS C5-4 metaG | ecosystem: Host-associated > Plants > Roots > Rhizosphere > Soil | place: Michigan, USA... | reverse complement strand
GTGAAAGCCGGAACGGCTCTCTTTTCCGACAGCAGCAATCCTCAGGGACTCATCGACGCAGTGCACCAGCACCTGCTGGAGGAATCGGACCTCACTCCGGCCGTGACGCTTCTGCTGAAGGAGATGTTCCAGTTGGGGCTGTTCGAAAACCCCTACACCGATCCCGAAACGGCTCAGAAGATCGCCAGTTCGCCGGCTTCCGCGGCGCGGGCCGACGAAGCCCACCGCAAGTCCATCGTCCTGCTGCGGAACGATCGGAAACTGCTGCCGGTAACAGGCGCCAGGAAGATATTCGTCGAGGTCATGGCCGGCCAGCCCTCAGGCTTCGGCGGCCGTGGTGGACCGGGCGGCCGCGGCCCGGCCGATGGCGTCCAGGGAGCCGGACGGAGGGGCGGACGCGGTGACGCCGCGGGCCGGGGAGGCGCCGCCGCGGTCAACGGCACCGCCGCGCTGAAGGCACTGCTCGCAAAGGATCCTTCGGTACAGGTCGTGGACTCGCTCGATCAGGCCGACCTGGCTCTCGTATGGTTGCGCCCCGCTGTGTACCAGCGGCCCGAACACGATTATGCCGACATCGCCCTCAGTCCGCTCACGGGTGTCGACGTCGCAAGAGTGAAACAGATCGAGGCGGCGAAGCCGACCGTGCTGGTGATCAATTTCATCAATCCCTGGATCGTCAACGAAGTGGAACCAGGCGCTACCGCGGTGTTGGCGACCTTCGATGTGAAAGCCGAGGCGCTGCTCGACGTAGTGAGGGGCAGGTTCAAGCCGGCCGGAAAACTCCCTCTCACCATACCGGCGGATCAGGCTGCCGTGGACAAGAACGCCCCCGACGTTCCGGGTTATGCGGAGACGTTCGACTACGCCTACAAGAACGCCGTGAGCGACAAATATGTTTTCGGTTTTGGCCTGAGCTACGGCAAATAGCCCGCCGCCCGCGGATGTAAAATTGACACTGCGATCCGGAACTGGATACGCCTGAAAGGAGCAATCATCCATGACCAGCGTGTCTCAACTCGGCTATATCGGAATCGGCGCCAGCGACGTGAAGGCCTGGCAGGATCTCGCCACCCACGTCCTCGGGATGCAGGTGATCCCAGGTGACGATCGGTCCACATCCTACCTGCGAATGGACGAGTATCACCATCGGATCGAACTGCGCCCGAGCGGCAGCGACGATCTCGAATTCGCCGGATGGGAAGTGCCTGACCAGGCCACGTTGCACCGTGTTGCGCAGCAACTCGAGGATGGCGGCGTGAAGGTTACCGCGGGCACGAGAGACGAGGCCGACGGCCGCCGCGTCATCGATCTGGTCCGCTGCGTGGACCCGAGCGGCGTGCGCACCGAGATCTTCTGCGGACGCCCGATCGACCCCAAGCCGTTTCATGCGGGCCGTCCCATTTCCGGGTTCAAGACCGGCGAGATGGGCCTTGGCCACATGGTCCTGTCTACCCCGAGCCTGGATGAATCGCTTCGCTTCTACCGCGACCTGCTCGGCTTCCGCGTGTCGGATTTCACCGAGGTTCGCTTTCCCGGCGGCGAACTGCGCCTCGCCTTTCTGCACTGCAATCCGCGCCATCACTCCGTGGCCTTCATGGAGTCGAAGGGAGCGCCGAAGCGGATCAATCATTTCATGCTCGAATGCAATTCTCTCCTCGACGTCGGGATCGGGCGCGACCTTTGCACCGAGCGCGGTGTTCCCATCGGCATCGATCTCGGCTGCCACATGAACGACCGCATGGTTTCGTTCTATCTCGCCAATCCTTCCGGTTTCGCCGTGGAATACGGATGGGGCGGTCGCATGATCGACGATACCGTTTGGCAGATCGAGCATTACGATTCAGTGGAGAGCATCTGGGGCCACCCCCAACTCAAAGCAATGGTCGCAAACATGGCCGCGGCAGCAGCCTCAGGCACCGGAAAATAATTGTTGCCGTTTCGGAAATCTTGCCATTTCGGCAATTTTATGCCACGATACCCTCGTGGGCACAAACACAGCCATTGAAGCCGGATTGAGGGAGCGCAAGCGTCGCGAGACGCGAGCCGCACTCAGCCTTGCGGCGGCACGACTGTGCTTCCAGCGCGGCTGGGACAGCGTGAACGTGGATGACATCGCGGCGTCCGCGAATGTCTCCCCGCGGACTTTCCGCAACTATTTTTCAACGAAAGCCGAAGCCGTCGCCGCTGGACATCTGGAGCGCATGCTCCGCATCGCCGACGGCCTACTCGCTCGCCCCGCCGCCGAGCCGTTATGGACAGCCATCACCAATTCCGTAGCCGCGCAGTTCGAGCCGCCCGCGCGCAAAAGCGAAGCGCTTCAGGACGCCGACCGCTGGGTCGAGCGGATCCGCTTCGTCCTCACGGAACCCGCCATTCACGGCGAGGTCCTGAAGGCATCCGCTGCCGCGCAAGTCCAGCTTGCCGAAGCCATTGCCAAACGCGTCGGCGCCCGCCGCGCCAATGATCTGTATCCGCAGGTGACGGCTGCCGTGGTGATCGCGGTCGTCGGCACCGTGATGGACCGCTGGCTGCGCGACGGACCGTCCGGGTCCATGGTTCCATGCTTGCGGAAGGCATTCGAACTGGTTGCAGCCGGTCTCCCGGAGTAGTCATCGCGACGAACAAATTATGCGCATCAGAGGAATCAACTTCGACACCGGATTCATCAGCCAGGGGACGACGACCCGCGAACCGTTTGACCCGCTTGTCATCAGGCGGGAGATGCAGATCATCCACGATGACCTGCATTGCAACGGCGTGCGCGTGACCGGAGGCCATCCGGACCGGCTGGAGATTGCCGCAACGTACGCCGCCGAGGCAGGCCTCGAAGTCTGGTTCTGCCCGTTCACCAACAATCTCTCCAGCAGCGAAGTGCTCGACCTGCTCGCCGATTGTGCGGAACATGCCGAACGGCTGCGCCAACGCGGCGCGGAAGTCGTGCTCCTCACCGGCTCCGAGCTGAGTTTGGTTACCACCGGCTTCTTCCCTGGCGACAACCTCCAGGAGCGCGTGGCGGTGATCACGGATCCGCAACGCGTCCGCACCATCATCCCCAAGCTCCGCGCGGGAATGAAGGAGTTGTTGAGCCAGGCGGTCGATGTTGTCCGCTCCCGCTTCGGCGGAAAGTTGAGCTATGCCTCGCTTCCTTTCGAGGGCGTCGATTGGAGCCTGTTCGACATCATCTCGACGGACGCCGGCTACCGCACCGCCACGATGGCCGCGCGATTCCGCGATGACATCCGCGCATTCGTCGCCCAGGGCAAGGCGCTGGGGAAACCGGTGGCCATCACCGAATTCGGTTGCGGCACCCATATCGGCGCGGCCGACGTGACCGACCGCGACGATTCCATGATCGAGTGGGCAAGCGGCGCCCGTCCGGTCCGCCTCAAGGGCGAATTCACGCGTAATGAAAACGAGCAGGCGCAGTATCTCCGGGAATTACTCGACGTTTTTGAGGCGGAGGGTGTCGACGCCGCGTTCGTGTACACCTTCGCCCGATACGATCTGCCGCACCGCAGCGCTTTACACGAAGATTTCGATCTGGCGAGCAGGGGCGTGGTGAAGGTACTGGAAGGGCGCTACGGCGCGCGCTACCCCGAGATGCCGTGGGAGCCGAAAGCCGCATTCACCGCCCTCGCCGCCTACTACGGGTCGCTCCACCGTTAATCAGATATCCTCTTTTCATGACGTCCGATCTCCCCTACCAGTCTCGTGCTGTCCGCGCTCTGGTGATCCTGCACGAAGAGCATCTTCGCCGCTTCCTCGAGACTTGGCGGCGGGCGCTCGCGGCCTCGGTGCGCCTCCCGCCCACCGGCGATCCCTCCTATGAATCGCTGGAGACACTAGGGCAGCATGTACTGAGCGCGGCCGGCAGCTACCTGGTTTGGATCTGCGAGGTCTTGACCCTGCCCGACCCTGGCCTCAGATCTGCCCCGAACGCGGCCGCCATCGCCGGCGATGCGGACGACTATATTGAGCATGTTCTCGACCGCTGGCGTTCCGGCCCGCTGCGGCAAATCGCGAACGAGCAACTCGAAACTCCCGAGTACCAATCGCAATGGCTGTCGCGTTACTGCATCGACTCGATGCTCGAACACGCCGTGATGCATCCGATCCGCCATACGTTCCAATTGGAGGAGTTGATCAAGGCCACGGAGCCGGCGCCGTCCTCGACGCGGTAGACCGGCGAATCCGCCCGTGGACACCACTGCCGCGGGCTGGCAATGCGACGGCCATGCACTCCAGCAACTCGGCCCCGCCACTTACCTGCTCACTTACATGCTCCGCCAGAGAGACCGTGTATCCCGCCGCGCCACCGTTTGGCAGACCACCCCGGGGGTTGGCGCATCGTCTATCACCAGGGCACAATCGCCTAGCGGCCGGTGGGCTCGAAGAGTTCGATCGGATTGCCATCCGGGTCTTCCAACTGAACCTGTTTACCGCCCGGACCGGCTTCCATTTCGTTGCGGAAACTCACGCCTGCCCCTTTGAGCGCCTCGATGCGCGCCGGGAGATCCGCCACTGCCAGCATAATGCGATTCCATCCGCCCGGCTCCTGACTGCGCCCGTCAGGCATCGGACGCGAGCCGGACGCGCCGGGTCCGCTCAGCACCATTTTCAGGTTGCCGACCGACAGTTGCGCGAACGCCGGCAAATGCTGCTGATCCAATTTGAAGCCGAGATGATCCGTATAGAACGCCACTGCCCGTGCGATGTCCTTGACCTGATACCGAACTCCCCAGAACGCGGCGTCCATATCGCCTCCCGATGCGAGTATTAGAACACGACCCTTCGACCGCCGGTCATCCGGCGCGGCGCAGAGCCAGTCCACCGAGTGACATGCCGATCAGCCCGAGCACCAGCGCCGCGGCTCCACCGACGACTCCGTTGCCGGTGCCCGGTCCACCCGTGGCGACGGCCAAATTCAGTCCGCCGTTGACCAGGGCGATCAGCCCCGCCGAAACTGCCGAGATCGCCGCCACTCTCCGATTCCCCATGGCGATCCGACCGGCGGATCGCCGCAGAGCCAGCGCGCCGATCACCACGGCCGCCAGCGCCAGCCCTGCGGCCATCGTGGCCCAGAGTCGCCGGAGCGTCAGGCCGTAGACCGTGGTGGCGGCAGGCTGCGTAAGATGCGCCGCCACGAGCACTGCGTGCACAAGCCCGGCGAACAGGGCCGCTGCAACTACCGTGACCATCGCTCGCAAGAACCATCGTGTGATCATGCCCCTCCCCTTGCCTCCGATGGTACGACGGGATAGTCCTGCGGAATGTGACATCGCCGGCCTGCGGTAGACTCGACAGGTGAACACCTTTGAACTGCAGCCCCGCTTGACCGGGGAACTGCTGGACCTGCGTCCGCTACGGCCGGAAGACTGGGACGCGCTCTTTCTGGCGGCCTCCGACCCGCTGATCTGGGAGCAGCATCCCGCATCCGACCGCTATAAAGAAGATGTGTTCCGGCAGTACTTCCAAGGCGCGCTGGACTGCGGCGGAGCGCTGGTCGCGATCGACCGAGCGACCGGCAGCGTCATCGGCTCGTCGCGATATTACGGCCACGACGCGGAGAAGCGTGAGATCGAAATCGGCTGGACGTTTCTCGTGCGCTCGCATTGGGGCGGCCAGTACAACGCGGAGATGAAGCGGCTGATGGTCGGCCACGCCCTGCGCTTCGTCGACCGGGTGATCTTTACCGTCGGCGCGACGAACATGCGCTCGCGGCGGGCCATGGAAAAGATCGGCGGAGTGCTGGCCGGACGCCGGGACTCTCCCACGGGCGAGCACGTCATCTACGAGATCAGAAAAAATGCCGCGTAGTCTACTGTTGTTCGTACGTTTGGCCGATATGTAACCAAGAGATGGAGATGCCGCGAACGCAGACAGTCCTGGTGGTGGATGACGAAGACTCCATTCGCTGGCTGTTCGATGAAATCCTCACGGCGGAAGGGTACAGCGTCCTGGCGGCGTCGGACGGTCGGGAGGCATGCGACGTGCTCCGGCGGGACGTGAAACTGGATCTCGTGCTGACGGATCTGGTGATGCCGAATCAGGAAGGGATTGAGACGATCCGGGTAATACGGCAGCAGTTTCCCAAACTGAAAATCATCGCCATGTCGGGAGCATTCGGCGGACTGTTCCTCTCCACGGCAAAGGTCCTGGGGGCGGATGCGACTTTGCAAAAACCCGTAAAACCGGAGGAATTACGCTCGACGGTTGCGCGAGTGCTTGAAGGCAATCAGTAGGGCCACATTCATGGCGCCCCTCACGGCGGCTTCCGGAGCGCCGGCCAGCCGGACATTCGTCGCCCCTTGGAGTCCCCACTTGCCTTTGACGGGCACGAAGATGCCCGGGTATGCCTCGACGTACTTCGCCTGTTCGTCAGGCGGGAGTTTGATCATGCCCCACTGATTGTCGGGATAGCCGAGGGTGGCGAAAATCTTGCCCTGCAACCGGAAATCGGCATGGCCCATGTGCGCGCCTTCGGTCGCGTCCGTCAGCCCAAGCGCCAGTTCGCGAAACTCGTCGGGAGTCATGCCGAATCTCACTATACTAGTGTTCCGCCGGTCGCCGAGGATCTCCCTTACGCCCGCAGCGCGATCGACGGATCGATCCGGGATGCACGGCGCGCCGGTACGTACCCGGCGATCGCCGACACGCCAAGCAAGACGCCGAGCATGCCGATAAATGTGATCGGGTCGCCGGTCGTGACCCCGTAGAGCAGTCCACCGAGAGATCGTGCGACCAGCCACGACGCGATCGAGCCGACCACGATGCCGGCCGCGGCCAGCGAGAGAGTCTGCGAAAGGATGCGCGCCTGGAGACTGCCGGCCGATGCACCGAGCGCCATCCGGATCCCGATCTCCTGCGTCCGCTGCCCCACCGAGTAGGAAATGACGCCATAAATACCGAGCGACGCCAGCACCAGCGCGAACAGGGCGAAGCCGGCCAGCAGCAGCACGACAAACCGGCGCGGCGAGACGGCCTTGTCCACGAGTTGCTGAATACCCCTGAACTCGCTCCCTGTGATGTTCGGAGCGATCGGCTGCAGGGCGCCCCGCAACGCCGAGGCGAGATGATCGGGCGGAAGGCTCGTGCGGACTACCAGTTCGACGGACGAATAGTCTTGGCCCTGGCGCATCGGCAGATACATTTCCATGCCGGCGCCTTCTTCGAGAGCCAGGTGGCGGACGTCGCCCACTACGCCGACAATCCGCCGGTCGCCGTTCACTCGCATGAGTTGGCCGACCGCGTTCTGTCCCGGGAACAGCGTGCGCGCCATCGTCTCGTTGACCAGCATGACGGGTTCGGTCGCCTTGGTGTCGCGTTCGGTAAGATCGCGGCCGGAGCGCAGCGGGATGCCCATCGCCGTGATGTAGCCATCGCTGATGATCCGGACGTACGCCACGGGGAATTTGCCGCGTGGGTAGGTTTGGCCCTTCGCCCCGGCGCCCCAGGAACGATTGCGGCCGAGCGGCAGTGCGTCCGTAAGTCCGGCGGTGATCACGCCGGGTACGCCACGAGCACGCCGCAACACGTCGTCGAAATAGGCATTCTGCGCTTCCTGGGAATCGAAGTTGTGGTCGGGATCGACGCGCACATGGGCGGCGCGCTCCGGTTGAAATCCGAGATTGACGTCGAGCACGTGCAGAAAGCTGCGGATGAGCAGGCCCGCGCCCACCAGCAACACGCAGGCGAACGCGACCTCCGACACCACCAGGCCGCCGCGGATCCATTGCCGGTGCTTGCCTTCCGTGGTGCCGCGTCCCGTATCCTTAAGCGCGTCGTGTAGCGCCGCCGCTTTCACCGAGATGGCCGGCGCGAGTCCGAAGATAATCCCTGTCGCGAGCGCCGTGACCAGGCTGAAGACCAGCGCGGTGGAATCCATATGAACCCTGTGGAGCAGGGGCAGGCTGACCGCGTCCAGGTGCGCGACCGCGCGCGTGCCGGCGATGGCCAGCAGCAGACCGAGAACCGCGCCGCAACACGAGAGCGTCACTCCTTCCGTCAGCATCTGGCGGATCAGCCGGCCTTGCGCCGCGCCGAGTGCCGTGCGGATCGCGATTTCCTTTTGCCGCGACGCAGTCCGCGCGAGCAGCAGATTCGACAGGTTGGCGCAGACGATCAGCATCACCACGCCGACCGCCCCGGCGAGCACCAGCAGCGCCAGCCGGATGCGTCCGCTCACATGCTCCGAAAGCGGCACGACTTTGCCCTCGAAGCTATTCCGCTCGGGATGAGCCACGGTGATCTGCTGCCCGAGGATGCGTATTTCAGCCTGCGCGGCGGCGGCGGAAACACCGGGCTTCAGGCGTCCGACGATCGCCAAAGTGTTGCCCCAGCGGTTCGTTTCCGGCGCGAGCGGAAACACATTGAACAGATCGATATGGCTGCCCGGCGCGAAGATGGAACTGAAATCGAAACTCGGCGGCAGGACCCCAATCACGCTGACGGGCTTGGCATCGAGCCTGAGTTTGCGCCCGATGACGTCCGCGTTCCCGGCGAACCGCCGCTGCCAAAACCCATAGCTCAGAAGCACGGCCGACGGTCCGTTGAATTTGCACTCGTCGGCATTGAAATTGCGCCCCAGCAGCGGCTGCACGCCGAGCACGGGGAAGAAATTCCCAGTCACGGGAGCCACGCTGAGACGTTCGGGGACGCCCTCTCCGCTGAGTACCGTGTCGCCGACGCCATAGAATGCGAAATAGCCGCCCAGTTCGGAGAACGACTGGCTCTTTTCCTGCAGATCCTGCAGGTGCCCGACCTGGCTCGTCTGGCCGGAAAGTCCGGCGACGTCGTGATTAGTCACCCACGCGAGCCGTTCCGGCTGCCGAAAGGGCAGCGGCTGGAGCAGCAGCGCGTTCACCACGCTAAAGAGGGTCGCGCTGGCGCCAATGCCCAGCCCGACGATCAGGATGGCAAACGTGGCGAATCCGGCGTCGCGGCGCAACGTGCGCAGCGTGTAGCGAAGGTCGTTCAGCAGACCGTTCATTCTGCTTGGACGTCACGGCGCGGAAATGGGTAGCGCTTCGTCCGGCGGGACAACCTGTTGGAACGTGAACGCGAACGCCGTAGGCCCGTGCTTTTCCAGGTGGGCTACGCGCTCCTTGGCCTCTTCGATGCTCGGGATGTGGCCGGCCGGCACCCACCACAGCGCGAGGAAAACGCCCCAGAACTTTTCGAACCACAGATGGCGATCGCGGATCAGCTCCTTGTGCGGCATCCGGTAGACGTACTCCTTCAGGCTGTCGACTGTCTCCCAAACCGACATGTTGACCAGGATGCGGTCGTCATCCGGGTAGGGGCGGAAGTAAGTGGCATTGCCCGCTTCGGTTTGCAGGCGCCAGACGAAGCCCGGGCTACCATCCGCCAGCGCGTTGAGCTCGTCGAGGCGGTTCATAAAGCCGGCCATCTGAGGATCGTCGACCGGCATGAGAATGCGGCCGAGATTTACCTGCGCGACATGGTAGCGGTTCCGGACCATCTTTCTACTTTACTCGCCGAGCGCCGGGAATTCCGCCGCCAGGCCTCGTAGACATTGCCTGCCAGCACCCCGGCCAGCAGATAGTAGACCACTCCCAGGATTTCGAAACAGGCGTAGCTGACCACCGCGACCAGCACGCCGCACACGATCTGGTCCGGATATTTCGCCGGCGACGTCGGCGGATCGGTGAGGATGATGAACGCGAAGTAGAGCGCCGCTTCCACATCGGGCGTGCGGAAGATCTCCGCCACCCCCAGCGGATTGCTCCCGAACGACGTCAACGTGAACAGCAGAAAGTACGCCCCCAGGAACGCCAGCACCAGCGGCATTTTGTTCACCCGATTGGTCACATACGCGCCAGCCGCGATCAAAATAATCATGGTGCCGCGCGTATCCGTCATCGCGCCCCACCAACTCTGGCCGGTGTGAAACAGGTAGAAGCTCGCGACGATAGCCAGCGCGGCCGGATTAAAGATGTTAGCCGTCCGCGAGCGGAACACGTACTTGCTCACGATCGCGATCACGCTGGTGATCGCCGCCACGTACCACGGCTCCTGCGCGCGCAACACCATGACCACGATCAGCGCGGTGAGCACCGCGCCGCTCGGGTACTCCCACACTTTCTTCCGGACCCGGAGAATCAGCAGGTCCACGACACCGGCGGCGCACACGGCGGCTGCCAGCCCGACTCCCACCGCGCGGATTCCCTGCCCCGGCGCGGCGGCGAACAGGAAGATCGCCAGCACGATTGTGACGATTCCCTTGGGCGTCCCAAAGAAGCGCATACTACGCGGCAAGTGTGAGCCCCTCGGTACCGTGGAGTTCGAGGTCGGCCGTGACGACGAGTCCTTCGACGCCGAGCCGCGCGAGGAACGCGACGCCCTCGACCGGACCCAGCACGAATGCCGCCGTCGCCAGTGCGTCTGCCAGCATCGCCCCCGGACCGATCACCGTAGCGCTAACCACCGTGCGCGGCGAGCATCCCGTCCGCGGATCGACAATGTGATGCTCCGACCCGTCGCCCGGCATCGTGCGCTCGTAATCGCCGGACGTGCACACCGCCTGATCGGAGGCGCGGACCGTCGCCACCAGCCCGTGCTCATCGCGCGGGTGCCGGATGCCCACCGACCAAGGCTCGCCGCGATCATTCCTCCCTCCCAGGTACAAGTCGCCGCCCGCGTCAATGGCGAAATCGCGGAACGGAGCCAGTTCCCGCGCGGCAGTATCGATTGCCAGGCCTTTCGCGACCGCGCCCAAATCGAGTGTCAGCGGACGCAGCAGCGTGATCGTCTGCCGCTCACTATCGAGCACGACGTCCCGGTATGTCGCCGCACCCGAGTCGCGGCGGACCGTCTTCCCGGTAACGTGATGCCGGTCGAATCCCCGAGCCTGCATGACCCCGCCGACCGTCGGGTCGAATGCGCCGCCGCTTTCCTCGGCGATGACGAGGGCGAATCGCACCGCCTCGAACAGCACCGGACTCGCAGCCACCTCCACACCCGTCTGCGCCGTCAGTTGCATCAACTCGCTCGATTCGCTGAACCGCGTGCAGCGCGTTTCGATCTCGTGGAACCAGCCGAACGCGCGCTCGATCGCCGCGTCCACCGCGGCTCCCGACTGCAGCACGCGGATCCCGACGATTGTGCCCATGGCGGGCTCGGTCCGGACGGCCACCCTACTTGGCCTTGGCCAGTGCTTCGACCACGGCCCCGTAAAACGCGTCGGCGCTCTGCGTCGCGCCCGTGACGTAATCGACGTTCGGACTCTGACGTTGCGCGACCTGCGGAGGCAGCCGTTCGATCACCGAGCAGGAGTAGCGCGTGCGGCACTGCGAGATCACGGCCGAGGCGATGCGCCCCGCTTCGACCACCACTTGCGCCTCGATGTTACCGTGGCGCGAATAACCCCATCCGGTGTACGTGCCGTCCTTCCACGCCGGCGCGGGTGGCGCGGACGCGGCCGGCGCAGGAGGCGGCGGCGGCGCCGAAGCTTCGAGCTTCACTTCCACAGCGGCGGGCGGCGGAGGTGGCGCCTCCACCGGCGCGGGTTCTACTTCCACAGGCGATGCGACGGGCTCGGCCTTCGGTGGCGTCGGCAGTTTCGCGGCCGGCTTCGGAGCCTCGGCCACGTGCTCGACGGCTTTCTCGGCCACATCCTCAACGGGGACGATCGGAGCGGCCGCAGGTTCGGCAGTTGCCGCTACCCGAGCAGGCAGGCGCCGTTCGGCCAATTGTTTCGCCATCCGGTTGGCGGCGGCCTGCGTGCGCACATAGCCGGTCGAATAGACGGCCAGCACCGCCGCGCAGCTCGCGGACACCACGCCATTCGCAACCCTCTTCGTTCCGCCTCGCTGAGCCATTTTGATCAATTATAAACAATCCGCACTTCGGCAAATCACGTGCTCGTGAAACTTCGCAGGACCGCCGGCAACCGGCCATTAAGATAGACTAGGAATAGCATTGGAATGAAAACAGACGTCAACACCACGCAGTTGTTCGTGCCCAACGAACACCTGGATGACACGGTTAATCGTCATATCGTCCAATCCGAAATCGAAGGCGGCGTCCACCTCCACGATGTGCGGCCCGGCACAGTTTTGGAAGTGATGACGCAAAATCGCGCCTATACCATCGAGTACAAAGGTAGTGGAGAGGCTATGATTTCCGGCCATCCGGTGTTCTGCCCCGAACCAGTACTGGTGAACATCCACGGCTCGACGTGGGGCGGCGCCATGCTCAAGGAACGGTACATCGGGCGCGGCATGCATCTCGAATTCGGCCATCCCGAGCGCGAGGCGATCACGACATCTGTAATCGTCGACGTCCGCGAGAAAAAAGCCGCCTAGCCCTTACAGCCCCTGGCCCTGCAGCCATGTGCGGATGGTGCGCGTAACGAGATCGGATGCGTCCTGCTGCACGAAGTGTCCGGCGCCCGGCACGGTGACCAGCGTAAAGTCCTTTTCCAGCCATTCCCAGGTTCCATTCAGCGCGCCCGGCAGTAGCGCCTTGTCGTTCAGTCCGTGAATTTCGAGCACGGGCGCTTTCACCTTCGGAGTCCATCCCTCAGGCAGATCGTAGGGCGGCCGCGGATAATTGCGCTTGTAGTAATTCAGCATCGCCTCGAAATCGGACCTGCGGAACGCCGCGACGTACTTGGCTTTCGCGGCCGCGTCCGTGACCCACCCGGCGAGCCCTTCCGCCGTGAGCTTCGACGCTGCGTCGGCCTGCTGGAAATTGCGGGCATACTGGCTGTTCTGCTGCTGCTGAGGATTGTTGGCCAGTTCCCGCACCAACCCGCGAGGATGCGGCAGGTTCAGAATGATCAACCGGTCCACGGCCTCGGGCGCATTCATAGCGACGGTCCAGGCGATCGCGCCACCCCAATCGTGTCCCACCACAATCGCCTTCTGTTGGCCTAAGTGGTGGATCACGGCGAGAACGTCGCCAACCAGCAGTTTCATATCGTAGTTCTCGACCCCGCGCGGCTTGTCGGACATGTTGTAGCCGCGCAGATCCATGGCGGCGACCCGGTAGTTCTTCGACAGGTCCTCCATCTGGTTGCGCCACGTGTACCAGTAGTCGGGGAAGCCGTGGATCATGACGATCAGCGGACCGCTCCCCAGCACCGCATAATGAATCTTGACCCCGTTGGAATCGGCGTACGCATGTTGCACGCGCGACTCGAGGTCGGCGGCGGCGTTCGGAAGTACGCACACAAGCGCAAGCAGCAAGGTCCTGGCGAGATTCGACATTCGGCTATTATCTCCCAACGCGGCTGGGCTATAATTTCAAAACATGAAACAGAGGGCGGGGCTGCTAGTCATATTGTCGGCGCTGGCGATGGCGCAAAACCCGACATCGTCATTCGACAAACGTTTGTCCGTGCACACACTGCTGCGCGAGGACCTCTTCGCGGGGCTGATGGCGAACGATGTGGAGCGATTCGATCGCGGCGCGAAAAATGTTGAACTGCTGATGCAGGAGCGGCCGGATGCGCGCGGCAATCTCCTGGCCTGGCGGGGCCTGGTGTTCATGACGCGAGCGGTGTGGGCCCGCGAACGGCATCAGGACGCCGAATATGCGGCGCTTTATCGCGACGCACGGGCTGCCTTCGACGAGGCGGTGCGAGTGGATCCGGCGGGGCTCGGCGTACACGCCATCCGCGGCGGCGTAGTCGTGGTGATCGGCGACCGTCTGGCGCCGGAGCATCGAGCCGAAAACTGGGCGCTGGCGTATGAGTCCTACCAGGCAATCTGGAAGCAGCAATCGGCGACGGTGGAGAAGCTGCCGGTGCATATCCGGGGCGAACTGCTGGCCGGTCTCACGATGACCGCCCAGCGCACAGATCGAGCCGAGGAGAGCCGGCACTTCCAGGACGAGATCTCGCGCCTGCTCCCCGGCACTCCTTACGCGGCTCGCGCCAAGAGGTGGACCGGAACGGGCTCCGTCGCCTGCATGACGTGTCACGAAGAGGGCCGCCTCGCCACCCGCACCGCAGCGCTAACGAAGTAGCGCCTTCACCCCGTCGCCGCACAACACCGCTGCGTGCTTGGACGCGGCCGGCAGTCCCCCCACCGCGTCGTCGACGATCGCAGGCTGAAACGCCGCCAGTTCAGCGCGGGACTTGCCTAGCATCCATTCCGTCAGTGCCGATCCGGCCGCGATCGACGCCGTGCATCCGCGCACCTTGTACCGCGCCTCCGCCACCACGCCATTCTCGAACCGTGCCGACAGCCGCAAAATGTCACCGCATGCCGGATTCGACACCTCGACCGTGATCGCGGGCGCCGCCAATTCCCCCACGTTGCGCGGACTCTGAAAATGTTCAAGCAATTGCGCCGGATACATCTATGCTCCAATGTTGACATGGTTCAGGTCGTCGCGGCCATCATCGAACGCGAAGGGCGCACGCTCATCTGCCGCCGCCAGAAGGAACAATCGCACGCCCTCAAATGGGAGTTCCCCGGTGGCAAGCTGGAACCCGGCGAATCGCCCGAGCAGGCGCTGGCGCGCGAATTGGAAGAGGAACTCGGCATCCGCAACGCCGCCGGGGTGGAAATCGCACGCTACGATTTCTCCTATCCGAGCAAAAACCCGATCGTGTTGATCTTCTACCGCGTGACTTCGTTCGACGGCGAACCTGCCAATCTGATCTTTTCCGAAATGCGTTGGGAACCGCCCGTCCGCCTGCGCGAATTCGACTTCGTCGAGGGCGATCTCCCGTTCCTGCAAAGCTATACTGGTTCCTATGCCCCCAGCGATCAAATTGGTAGAACCCGAACAGAATGAGTTCCTGACCAGCCTCGAGGCGCGCGGCAAATCCGCGAATCCCTTCTTTCGGGCGATGGCCAACCGTCCGGAAGTGCTGAAAAGTTTCGTTCCTCTTTACTCGGCGGTAGTCGGTCCGGGTTCCGTCGAGCGCCGCATCAAAAGCCTCGTCTACCTCGCCTGCTCGTACGCCAATGAGTGTGCCTTCTGCATTCAATCCAATCTCCCGGGCGCCCGCAAAGCCGGCGTGACCGAGGAAGAGATTCAGGCCGTGCAAACCGAGCAGGAGCAGATGTTCTCCGAGCCCGAACGCGCCGCCATCCGTTATGCGCGCGAGCTCACCCAGACTGCCGACGCCGAAGAGTCGCGCGCCGCACTGCTGGAGCACTTCACCAGCGAACAGGTCGTGGAGATCACGCTGGTCGTCTGCATTTCCAATTTCACGAACCGCTTCAATAACGGCCTGCAGATTCTTCCGGAAGCCTAGATGCCCGTACTTAGCGGTATTCATCCGGTGGTCGAGGCGCTGCGGGCCGGCCATCCGCTGGAGCGCGTCCTGGTGGCGCAAGGCGCCGGGGGAACACGCATTCAAGAGATCGTGGATCTCGCCCGCAAGGCGTCGATCCCCGTGCGCTTCGAGCAGCGGTCGGCGTTGGACCGACTGGCCGGGAGCGCGGCCCATCAGGGCGTGGTCGCGCTCGGCGCCTCCACGAAGTATGCCGACCTCGAGACCGCCTGCGCCTCCAACCTGGTCGTCGTGCTCGACGGCGTCGAGGATCCGCACAATCTCGGCGCGATCATCCGCACCGCGCACGCGGCCGGCGCGGGCTCAGTGATCATCCCGGAACGGCGCGCGGCCGGGATCACGGATGTCGTCGCCAAGGCGGCCGCGGGCGCGCTCGAACACCTGCCCGTCGTTCGCGTCACCAACGTCAATCGCACGCTCGAAGAGTTGAAGGAACGCGGCTTCTGGATCTACGGACTCGACGAGCGCGGCACGGACGTTTACACCAACGTCGATTACGCATCGCCCACGGCGTTCGTTCTCGGCGGCGAAGGCAAAGGCCTGCACGAGCAGGTGCGGAAGCATTGCGACCTCCTGCTCCGCATCCCCATGGCCGGCGCGATTTCGTCCCTGAACGTCTCCGTCGCCGCCGGCGTGGTCCTCTTCGAGTGGCTGCGGCGAAGATAGGCACTCAGTGCGTCGACGGACGGGACATCAGCCAAATATTACCCGTATCCTGCTTGAGCGAGATTGCGATCCGCCCAGCGGCCGCCGACCAGCCATCGGTGCAGCAATATCCGTAAGACTCCCGCCCGTGAAAATGCCAGGCTGCGAACGGCTCGCCTACGGGTCGATGTGTGACGCCGTCGATCCGCTGGCCCCACAAGCATCGGTGTCCATCCCGCTCGGAGGGGAAGTACAGCGTCCGGCCGTCCGGCGACCAGTTCGCCCAATCCTCCGGCCACACATCCGCAATCTGGATCCAGGCGCTCTCGGGGACCGGCAGCGGCCCGTCAAGCGCTGCGATCGCCACGCGCGCACGAGTCGGCGACCTCCGAATCGTAAAGCTGATCCAGCGATTGTCGGGCGAAAAACGGCCGTACAACAGATGGTCCGTGGGATGCTTCAGCAAGACCGTCCGTTGATGTGTGGCCGCATCTAAAAGGTCGACGTGATACGGAGCGCCGGCGAAGACCACGAGGCTCTTCTCATCGCTCGACCAATCCGTGGGCCGGATGCACCCGTCACACACTTTCTCCGGCTCGCTGCCGGTGGCAGCCACATACACGGTCCGAGCGCCGTCTTCTTCATTCACTCCATATGCGATCGTGCCGCCGGAAGGGCTGATTACCGGAAACCGCTGCAAGGCCGCTGATCGAGCGACCATGGACTCACTCCCGGTGATTAGATCGCGTCTCCAGACGTTGCTTCGGCCCGACTGGTTGGAAAAAAACGCTATCGAATGTGCATCCTTGTCCAGCGATGGAAATCCTCGATCCGAGGGCCCGTCGGTGACGCGCTGGGAAGGTCCCGTGGCCGCACCGCGATTCAAATCATAAGGCAGCAACCAGATGTGGCTTTCGGTCTGCGTGCTGGTGAAAGCCAGAGCGCCGTCAGACGCGCAGGATACCTCCTCCTCAATCCCTGAACCCACCGTCAATCGCCTGGGGACACCGGCCACGTTGCCGGTTTGCGGGGAAAGCCCGATTTCCCAAAGGTTGTTGGCATCGCCGCTGGCGGCCGAAAAAAGGACCGCGTTTCTGTCCTTGGACCAGCAAAACGGGGTGGGGACATAACCTTGCGCCACAGGCAGTCCGCTGCGGAGCAACACATCGCGCAGACCAGTCTTCACCCCGTCCCTTCCATCCACCGGCGCTACCCACCAATCGAGGTTTGCCTCGTCGGACAACTTTGCCGAGGCGTATCCGACGAACAGGACGCGCTTTCCATCCGGAGACCAGATGGGCGTGCGAGCCGCCGTGAGATGCGGCGCCACCTGTTGCGGCGGCCCTCCCGCCGCCGGAACCACCCATACGGACGCCGTGCCGGGGACGGTCGCGTAGACGGTTACCGCACCCGCCCAATAGGCCACCTGACTGCCGTCGGGAGAAAACCTAGGTCGAGATCCCCCGCGCGCCAGCAGCCGGCTCGGGCCGCCAAACGCAGGGATCTCGTAGATCCCGCCGCCGCCACGATTCGAGCTGAAGACGATCTTGCTGCCGTCCGGCGAAAAATCCGGCCAGGTGTTCCCGGCGCCGTCGAAAGTCAGGCGAATCGGCTGCCCCCCGGCAACCTGCTTGACATAAAGGTCCATTCCGCCGTCCGGACCGGCATCGGAAGCGTATGCCAGTAGCTTGCCGTCACGCGAGAGGGCTGGATGACGCGACAGTCCCGCAGTCCACGTCAGTTGATGGAACTGAAAGCCCTTGAGTCCGCCATCGGCCGGGATCGGCGCGCCCGTATGCCATTGCAACCCGACTCCCAGACAGACCAACGCTCCGGCAGCCCAGATTAGCCTCTCCCATTGACCTAAACTCCGCGACGGCGGTGGAGGCTCCGGCCGGGCCTCCGGGGTGGCGACTGCGGAAATTGGCACGACGTGTCCGGGCTCCGGCATTCCGATGAAACGGTAACCGCGGCCGGGTATGGTTTCGATATAGCGTGGGTTCTCGGCCGTATCGCTGAGCGCCCTCCGCAGCTTATTTATTGCGGCGTTCAGGCCGTGCTCGAAATCGACGAACGTCCCTTCCGCCCAGATCTGTTCCCGCAACTGTTCGCGCGTCACCAAATCGCCGGGCGTCTTCAGCAGAAGCAGCAGAATCGCCACAGGCTGAGCGGATAGGCGAACCCGGGTGCCGCCTTTCAGGAGTTCACCGGTGGAGGTGTTCACTTCGAACGGCCCGAATGTGACGCGTACCGGCAAACGATTCGGAGAGGTCATGATCCTTAACGGCGGAAGTAGTCTATCATAAGCAGCCGTTGATGAGGTCGGTAATATCCCCTTCGTAATCAATTCGTTGGCCAGTGATCCGAAGTTATCTCCAAATGAGCCGTAGGCCATTGATGAGGCGCGCCGCCTGACTGTACTGTTTGCCAGGAGGAAACACCATGAAACGGAAATCAATCTCAACAAGCATCCTTATTCTGCTCAGTCTCGCTGCCGCAGCGGCCTACGCCCAGCCGGGTCAAGTGAATATGACAGTATCGGGCAGCACCGTGAACAGCACGGTCAGCCTACAGCCCGGCTCACCCGCCGGCGAATATCAACTGGGAGGGAATGGTAATCTAGGTCCGCTCACCTTGCGGGTGATCAGCGCCAGCGGAGCCCCGCAGCAGTCCAGCAGTTGCTCGGGTGCAACGAAGCTCTACATCCCTGTTGTGGCTGGCGCCGCCGTGGCTCGCTTCGAGAACGGCGACCTTTTAAAGCTCCATCTGACCTCTGGAAACGATTGCATCGACTTCGTGGCCGGCCAGGCGCTCTGCACCAGGGTTTTCCAGATCATCGGCGGAACCGGCCGCTTCAACAATTCGTCCGGCGGCAACATTACTTTGGTCATGACAGTGGTGCCGATCCTGGCCGACTCGTCCAATAATCCCGTCTTTTTTGCCGTTACCGGGACCGTTAGCGGATCGATGTAGAAACCTGTACGGGAGAGCAGGCCCATTCCGGCCTGCTCTTCCGGGCTCCGGCCGTGCGCAGATTCGATGGTCAGCATACAAGGAGCGATTGTGTATACTTCCACAACCATTTGACTCAACGTAAAGCCTCGTACACCTCGCAGACACCTCACCAAGTATTTCTCCCCGGGATGCCAGTTTTCCTATCCGAACTGCGCAATAGTGACGAAGGCAGGCGCGGCTATCGCGCCAATCTCGGACCTTGGAGGACAGGAATGTACAAGCAGTGCTTCGTCGCGACGCCAATTCTGGCGTTGTTTACGGCCGTTGCAATTGGCCAGACCACAACCGTTGCGACCGGCTTAAACAACCCGCGAGGACTGGCAATCGGCCCCGGCGGAATCCTTTACGTGGGAGAAGCGGGCCTGGGCGCCGGCAATGGCGCGGGAGGTGTCGGTGCGGGCGTTGGGTTCACCGGTTCCGTCGGCGAGATCCGCAATCTGTCATCCGCAAGTCCTACTTATCAGCGCATCATCACCGGCCTGGCTTCGAATTCCGATTCGGGCGGCGTCACCGGACCGGATGGAGTGTCGCTGCTGGGCAACGGCGATATCAACGTCATCATGTCGGAATCCACGGTGAAGATCCTCGCTGACGATCCAAACGCGAATGCCGTCGCTGCTAACGAGTTCGGAAGGCTGCTGAAGTCATCCCAGAGTGGGCAATGGAAAGTGGTCGCGAACGTGGGCGACTTCAACTATCAGTGGTCGGCGCAGAACCAGGGCGCACCCTGGGCGCCAGCCGGGCAGTTCCCGGATGCCAATCCGTACGCGGTGCTTTCCGTGCCGGGCCACCAATACGTCGCGGATGCCGGGGCCAACACCATTGACGAGGTGAATCAGAACGGTTCGATTCGAGTCGTCGCGTTCGTTCCGAATCCAGTGCTCAGCCTGGGTGGACACTTAACGCCAGTCGCGGATTCCGTACCGACGTGCGTAGCCCAAGGGCCAGACGGATTTCTATACGTTGGGACGCTGGCGTTCGGCGCCTATTTTGCCAGCGGGCACACTGCTCAATCCAAGGTCTACCGGTTGAATCCGGCCCTCTCGAATGCGATCCTCACCGACGCCGATATCTGGGCTTCCGGCTTCTACCCGATCACTGGTTGCGGGTTCGGACCGGGAGGCTTCTATGTCACTGAATACTTCACAAGCTCGCCCGCCGCACCGGGCGCGTTGGTCAAGGTCGCGCTCAACACCGACGGATCCGCCGGCGCGCGCACCACGATGGGCGGGGGACAGTTGAAATTCCCGAACGGCTTCGCCGCCGCACCGGACGGGTCGGTCTATGTGTCTAACCACAGCACCTCTCCCGGAGTGGCCCCGTCACCGGGCGCACCGGTCGGGCAAGTTGTCCGCGTAGATCAGTAGATAGCATGGGGCGGGCGCTTTCGCCTGCTCCACTCGCTTCGTTGCGAGTGATTACGAAATAAAGCCCAGCGCGCCGTTGGCGCGTTCGCAGGCCGGAGGCCAGGCGAAGCGCCACGCTACTCGCTCCGCAAGGTGCGGGCGGGGTCCATGCGGAGGATGCGAAGGGCGGCGGCGAGGCCGGCAGCGGTGGTTACCACCAGTAGGAGCAGGGCGGTGACCGCGAACGTCAGGGGATCGCCGGGGCTAACGCCGAATAGCAAGTGCTCCAGGGATCGTGCCGCGAAGCGGGCGAGCACCATGCCGGCCACGATTCCGATTGCGGCGAGACGCAGGCCGGGCGCGACCGCATCCGATAGGGTCTGCTCGGCCGGCGCTCCGAGGGCTATGCGGACGCCGAGTTCGTGCTGGCGCTGGGTGATGGTCTGCGAGATCATGCCGTAGACGCCGATCGAGGCGAGAAGCACCGCGAGTCCCGCCAGTACGCTGAACAGCCCGGCCAGGTAGCGCTGGCCGCCAATGTACCGGCCTTCGAACTCCGCGATCGTCTTGAAGTGCGAGATCGGCAGTTCGGGATCGACGGAGGCGACCGCGGCTTGGACATCCGATTCGAGCCGGCCGGCCGGTCCGCGCAGACGGATCGCCCACTTCGGCGAGAACCACCGATGCACTCCGGTGAAAAACGTGTCGGGCATCTGGGCGACCGGCAGGTACACTGTCGGGTCGAGCGAGATCGGCCGGTCGGCTCCGTTCAACGCACTGTGCTGTTCGACGTCGCCAACGACGCCGATAATCTCCCGCGCGGCCCCCTCGATCTCCAGGTGATGACCGAGCGCCGCGTTCACGCCGTGGAAATGGCGTTTCGCGAATGACTCGCTTACGACGACCACAGCCGGCTCCTGCTCGCCATCGCGCGTCTCGAACGACCTTCCGTGCAGCACGGGAATCCGCATGGTCTCGAAGTAACCGGGCGTCAGGTAGACCATTTCCGCCATGGAGTGGCGATTGGTTTCGCCGTCGAGTGCGCGGAAGCCGTCGTTCAAGGGACGCTCGTACGGCAGGGTCAGCGCGACAGCCGCCGATTCGACTCCACGGAGTCCGCGGATCCGGTGCAGGCTGGCGGTGAATAGGTGCTCGATGGCGGCGCGCGTTTCGTAGCGGCGGTCCTGCAGCGATGCCTCGGCCGCGATCACGTTGCGCGTATCGAAGCCCGGGGCCAGATTGTTTGTGTAGCTTAGCGTGCGCACGAGCAGTCCGGCACTGACGAGCAACACCAGGCTGAGGGCCACTTCACCGGTGACCAGAGCGCTCGCCGGCCAGCGACGCAGATTGCCAGCAATCCCGCGGCCCGATTCCATCAGCACCGCGCGGATATTCAGGCGGCTGATCTCGATGGCCGGAAACAGCCCGAAGACCACGCTCGTGATCGCGGCAATAGCGAGCATGGCCAGCATAACGCGCCCGTCGAGTTCGATGGTGTGCCAGCGTTCGAAATCCTGCGCGCCGAGGCCGCGCAGCCAATCGATCGAGAATGCGCCGACCCCGATCCCGACCACGCAGCCGCCCAGCGCCAGGACGAGGCTTTCGGCCAGCAATTGGCGCACGATGCGCCAGCGGCTGCCGCCGAGCGCGAGGCGCGTCGCTACCTCGCGGCGACGTAGACCGCTGCGCGCCAGCAGCAGCCCGGCAATATTGACGCAGCCGATCAGCAGCACCGCCAGCACTGCGGCCCAGGTCAACATCAGTTCATTGCGCATGCCGCCGGTGATAGCGCCCTGATAAGGCACGATGCGCTCTTCGAAGGTCGGGAAGCTCTTGGGGAAGCCGGGCATCTGCACCAGGAAATGGCTCAGAGCTTCCAGTTGTCCGCCTACTTCGACCCATGAAACTCCGGGCCGCAGGCGCGCGATCACGGCGTAGTTTTCGCCCGCGCCTTCGCCTTGGCGGGAAGGATGCAGCGGAGTCCACACGTCCACCGGAACGACGGCACGAAAGCCGCGAGGCATGATGCCGATGACGCGATGAGGCTCGCCGCGCAGCATGATTGTGCGGCCGACCGCCCCCGCGCTGCCGGCGAGCTGGTCGCGCCAGAATTCGTGACTGACCACCGCGAGGGCCGGTCCGTTGGGAACGTCTTCCATGCGAGTGAATTCGCTGCCGCGCCACGGCTTCACACCGAGCACGCGAAAGTATCCCGCCGAGACTCGCTGCTGCCGCACGATTGCCAGGCGTCCGCCGGCTGCGAAGTTAGCGCCCGTGGTGTTGGTGGAATAGGCGGCCACATCGAGTCCGGGGGCGCCATCGCGTACCATTTCGAAGAGTGCGCCGGTCTGCGCTTCCACGGTGCCCTGCCCTGCTTGCGTCACTACCAGCGCCAGACGGTCGGGGTCGGGGTACGGCAGCGGACGCAGCAGTACTGCATCGAGCACGCTATAGACAGCGGTGTTGGCTCCGATGCAGAGGCCCAGAGTAGCTAGAACGAGCGCTGTGAACGCCGCGTTCTTCCGCAACTGGCGTAGAGCGAACCGGATGTCGTTCCAGAGGGCCATCGTGACAAAAGCAGCATCCAACATACCAGATGGAAAACGTTGGATTTGCGGGGTTTTGGAGCGAATGACACGGGCGGGCTGTCCGCTCGCGGGACGCGGTGTACACAGGCGGTCGGTATGTGCTGCTCCTCACTAAGATTCGGAGACAAAGTGTCCGATCGAACCCAAAGTACTTCGCCTCAGTGTATTGTCCATTGCGGAATTTCCCTTACGCCGATAAGCTGAATTTCAGGAGCGATTGGCGACGTCGCTCCTACATTCCAAGTCTGAATATTCTCCGAAGCAAGAACATCGTAAGGAGAGGTGTGCCCATGAAGTTCAATTCTGGTGAGATGCCGGTTTCCGCCCTGCTAGTGGGCGAGTTTGCGGATGAGCGCCTGCTTCTTCGCGAGATCTTCCGGAACTGCGGGTGGCGCCTTTTCGAGGCCTCCGATCGTCGATGGGCACTGCAGGCGCTGGAGCGTAATCCGGTTCGTGTCGTGATCACCGAAACTTCGTTGCCTTCGGGCGATTGGCGCAAAGTGCTGCAGGACTTGCGAAAGCTGCCGGTGCCGCCTCAACTGGTAGTCACATCCCGCTTGGCTGACGACCACCTCTGGGCGGAGGTGCTGAATATTGGCGGCTTCGACGTGCTGGCCCGTCCGCTGGATCGCGATGAAGTGGAGCGCGTGGTCGCCTCCGCCTCACGCCATTTCGAGACGCGGCACTTGCGGGAGGCCAGACCGGCCGTCCAGACCGCGAGCGTGGCGTAAATCCAAACCACCGGTGACAAAGATCGCCGGCGTTATTATATTTTTTGTCACTCCACTTGACACGATTCGGACACCCTTGCCCGAATGAGTGTGCACTGCATCACACAGCCTCTGTAACCACTACACGCAGCATATAGATAAACTTCTTGACGCGATACCATATATTGGGGCAACATTACGGAGGCGTTTCCATCCAGCAGGAAATCCGGAGGAGAGAACATGGGCCAACTTTCTGTCAACCTGAGTGCGAAAATAGAAGCATTGAACACCAAACCCACCACCAAAACCAAGACGGGAATTGAATTCCCGCGGTATTTCACGTCCCGGCTGGAGCCGGGCAAAACTCCTTACGATGAGATCCACTGGGAGACTCGTACCGCGTCCATCGGGAATGATAAGGGCTCGGTGATTTTCGAGCAGCGTGATGTCGAAGTTCCGATGGAGTGGTCGCAGACCGCCACCAACATCGTCGCCAGCAAATATTTTTACGGCAAACTCGGATCGCCGGAGCGCGAAACCAGCGTCGCCCAACTCGTCCAGCGGGTCGTCGATACGATCGCGGATTGGGGCAAGAAGGACGGCTACTTCAAATCCGACGCCGACGGCGAGAATTTCCGCAATGAACTGGCGCACCTGATGCTGACGCAGAAGGCCTGCTTCAATTCGCCCGTCTGGTTCAATGTGGGTGTCAAAGAGACCCGCGGCTACGGCTGGATTTACGATCAGCAAGCCGACCGCATCGCGAAGCTCGAATCCGGCGTCATGCGGCCGCAGTGCTCGGCCTGCTTCATCGTCTCGGTGAAGGATTCGCTGGAATCCATCCTCGACTTGGCCAAGACCGAAGGCATGCTGTTCAAATGGGGCTCGGGCACGGGATCGAATCTGTCCGCGCTGCGTGAAGAAGACGCGGTGCTCTCGGGCGGCGGCCGGGCTTCCGGTCCGCTGTCCTTTATGAAGGGCTTCGACGCGTTCGCGGGCGTGATCAAGAGCGGCGGCAAGACGCGGCGCGCCGCCAAGATGGTCATCCTCAATGTGGACCATCCCGACGTCGAAAAGTTCATCTGGTGCAAGGCGAAGGAAGAAAAGAAAGCATACACGCTGGTGGAAGCCGGCTACGATTCCTCGCTCGATGGCGAAGCGTACAGCTCGATCTTCTTTCAGAACGCCAACAATTCCGTCCGCGCCACCGACGATTTCATGGAAGCCGTGGTGCGCGATGGCGAGTGGTGGACCAAGGCCGTCTTCACCGGCCAGCCCGCCAAGCGGTACAAGGCTCGCGACCTGATGCGCTACATCGCCGAAGCGACCCATCAGTGCGGCGACCCGGGCATGCAGTTCGATACCACCGTGAATCGCTGGCATCCCTGCAAGAACACGGCGCGCATCAACGCCTCGAATCCCTGCTCCGAATACATGTTCCTCGACGATTCGGCGTGCAACCTTTCGTCGCTGAACCTCATGAAGTATGTGGGACCCGACGGCCAGTTCGACGTCGAAGCGTTCCGCCACGCTGTCGATACCATGATCCTGGCACAAGAAATCATCGTCGACAACGCGAGCTACCCCACGCAGAGGATCGGCGAGAACTCGCACAGCTTCCGGCCGCTGGGACTCGGTTTCGCCAATCTGGGCGCGCTGCTCATGTCGATGGGCGTGCCGTACGATAGCGATCAGGGCCGCGATTTCGCAGGCGCCATTACCGCAGTGATGTGCGGCCAGTCTTATCTGACCAGTTCGCGCGTGGCTGAAGCGGTCGGCACGTTCGCCGGCTATCCGGTCAACGAGCAGCCGTTCCTCGAAGTGATCCGCATGCACCGCGATTCAGTGGCGCGCATCAATAAGCAGCACGTGCCCACGGCATTGCATCAGCACGCGCAGCAGTGCTGGGACGACGCTTACGAATCGGGACGGCGCAACGGCTATCGCAACGCGCAGGTCACGGTTATCGCGCCCACGGGCACGATCGGTTTCATGATGGACTGCGACACCACGGGCATCGAGCCCGATCTGGCGCTGGTGAAGTACAAGAAACTGGTGGGTGGCGGAGTCATCAAGATTGTCAACAACACCGTGCCCGCCGCGCTAATCAAGCTGGGCTACTCTTCGGAGCAGGCCGAGCGCATCGTCAGCCACATCGACGCGACCGGCACGATCGAAGGCGCGCCCGAGCTTAAGCCGGAGCATCTGGCCGTATTCGATTGCAGCTTCCGCCCGCAGAACGGGGTCCGGTCGATCCATTATATGGGTCACGTGCGCATGATGGCGGCGGTGCAGCCGTTCATCTCGGGCGCGATTTCGAAGACCATCAACATGCCGGAAGAATGCACGGTGGAACAGATCATGGACGCCTACACCGAGAGCTGGAAGCTCGGGATCAAGGCAGTGGCCATCTACCGCGACAACTCGAAGAAGGTGCAGCCGCTTAGTTCGTCGTCGGGGAAGAGCGATAAGCATGCCTCGACGGCGGTGGCTCCCACGGGAGCGACGGCGGAGAAGGTGGTGTTCCGCCCGATCCGTCGCAAGCTGCCGGACGAGCGCCGCTCCATCACGCATAAGTTCTCGATCGGTGGACACGAAGGCTACATCACGGTCGGCATGTACGACGATGGCGCGCCGGGCGAAGTCTTCATCACGATGGCCAAGGAAGGCTCGACCATTTCCGGCCTGATGGATTCGATCGCCACCGCGGTCAGCTTCAACCTGCAGTACGGCGTGCCGTTGAAGTTCCTGGTGGACAAGTTCGCGCACGTGCGGTTCGAGCCCAGCGGCTGGACCGGCAATCCGCAGATTCCGTACGCCAAGTCGATCATGGATTACATGTTCCGCTGGATGGGCGCAAAGTTCCTGGGTCCTGAGTATGCGGTGACGGAAGCCGGTGAGACCACGGTGCTGCGTCCGACCGAAGTCGACGCTCAGGAGAAGTTACCGTTCGCGGCGGTTACCGCCGACGCGCCCCTATGCGCCGAATGCGGGTCCATCATGACTCGCAATGGAAGCTGCTATAAGTGCGGCAACTGCGGCGGGACGTCCGGCTGCAGCTAAGTTTCGCTCGCTAACACGTTGGGAGAGCCTGCCCGCTCTCCGGCTGAGTACCGCCGGAGAGCGGTTTTTCTTGGGCCAGATGTCCCGGCGAGTGGCCGAAGAACTGCGAGAGTGACCGGTGGGAATGAGGAACAAAAGGAACTCCGGATACTTCAGCATTCTATTCGTGTTGCTTCTTCCGATCGGTGTGTTGGCTCAGCAAACACCTGAAGCAGGTTCGGCGCCTCGCTTTTCATTTGGGGTGATCGGCGGCGCGGCGCTCACTGATGCGTTCGGACATGATCGCACCGGCTTCATCTATGGGCCGGATGGCAGTATCCATCCCGTTCTGTCCCGATCGTATTCGACACTGAAGGATTACGTGATCGGCTCGGCGGTCGAAGCGGGCTTGCCTTGGCGTGGCGTTTCGGTCGAGTTTAACGCGCTATACCGTCCCATGAACCTGACCATTGCCGGGGTTCGGCCGGACGGGACGCTGCACAGCATATCTCCGGCGACCGTGGTGACGTGGCAGTTTCCGGAGTTGGCAAGTACCGGTTTCGCTTCCGTTCGATCGCGCCGCTCCTTGAGGCGGGCCCGTCGTTTCGGGCTGCGGAGAATCTGAAGAATGCGCTGCCGTCGGCGTACGGGGGCACCGCGGGAATCGGAATCGAAGCGAGAATCTGGAGACTACGGATTGGCCCGGTCGCACGATACACCCACTGGGCAGCCGATTCGGACCGTGCGGGTTCCAGGACGAAACGGAATCAGGTCGAGTTGATGCGGGGGGTGACGTTCTGATTGGTGGCGGAATGTCAGGTAACGCGAAAAGGATTGATGATCTTCAGGCCGGCGAAATCTTTTTCGTTCTGAGTCACAACCACGCAATGATTCGCTTCGGCGACGGCGGCAACGATCATATCGAGCGGATTTCGCGGTCGTCCTTTCGCCCTGCCGTCGGACATCAGCCGTGCCCAGACCAGGCCGGCCTTCTCGTCGAATGGGAGCACTCGGCCAGCGAACAGCGCTTGCGGACCCTCGGGACCCGAAAACCAACGTTCCAATTCCGTGCGCTTCTTGCCGGCCGGCTTCTCCAGTATTCCGCGGCGGATCTCGGCGACCGTCAAAGACGAGATGAACAGGTCCGCGTCGGATTGAGCAGCCATCCACGTAACCAACGCTTCCGATGGCACAGGTTTGGTGACGTTGCTGATGATATTGGTGTCCAGGAGGCTCCGGCTCACAGATCTACCTTACGGCCCGGAATCGGCGGCCGGTTTAGTTCCAGATCGGCGCCAACCAGAGGGGATCGCCGTAGAGCGTTCAGTATGCCGCCCGTTTTCGACGGCTCTCCTGAAATGGTTCGGCAGACGATAGCGCGAATACGCGCGGAATCAGCATCATCGGCCGCGAGTCGTTTGGCAAGAGACCTGATCAGTTCGCGATCAGTATCGAGCCCAAGAACCTCGAACCGGGCCATCCCCCGCTGATTGAGGCGCTTTCGGTAGCGTTTTAGTGCTCGTTTCTGGGGT
>Ga0105240_10002708_pt1 | contig 28157 bp, 21 predicted proteins | sample KBSC54metaG_FD_80426 | JGI IMG/M metagenome (GOLD analysis project Ga0105240, IMG submission 80426) | Corn rhizosphere microbial communities from Kellogg Biological Station, Michigan, USA - KBS C5-4 metaG | ecosystem: Host-associated > Plants > Roots > Rhizosphere > Soil | place: Michigan, USA... | reverse complement strand
CACGGCCTCCAGTTTCAGGCCGCTTACACGTTCAGCAAATCCATAGACGACGCCTCCAGCTTTGAGAGTGAACTGAACCCGCTGAACTTCCGCGCCAGCCGCGCGCTGTCGTTATTCGACGCCCGCCAGCGGTTCGTGTTCAGCTACTTCTATCAGTTCCCGCATTATGGCCTGCACGGCTTCGCCGATAAAGTGCTGAACGGTTGGCAGGCGTCCGGGATTCTCACCTTCCAGTCGGGTTTCCCCATCTTCATCACGTCCTCGGACGACCTCGAATTGATGAACAGCGTCTTCTTCACGTCGGCCGGAGAGCCGGACCAGGTGGCGCCCCTACACCGCCTGAACCCGCGCAATCCCCTGCACGAAGCCTTTAATATCGCCGCTTTCCAGCCTGGGCCCGTAGGGGCGATCGGAAACTCCTCGCGTTCGGTCTGCTGCGGACCGGGAATTAACAATCTCGATTTCAGCCTGCTCAAGGACACCGGCCTCACGGAGCGGTTCAAGCTCCAGTTCCGCGCCGAGTTCTTCAACATCGCCAACCACGCTCAGTTCACCAAGGTGGACGGCAACATCTCGGATGGCGATCCGTCCACGGGCGGAACTTTCGGCCAGGTGCTGCAGGCACGCGACCCGCGGCTGGTCCAGTTCGCTCTGAAGCTCATTTTCTGAACCACGTCTGCTCAGAACGTCGGAGGCGTGTTGATCCAGAGAACCACCGTTTCCTTCCGGCCCGGATTGAACCACCGGTGCGGCGTCTTGCTTTCGAAATAAAAGCTGTCGCCGGGACCCAGGCGGAACTCCTCATCGTTCAGAAAAACGGCGAGCGCCCCGGCCACCAGGTAGAGAAATTCTTCGCCGTCGTGGGAGTAGGATTCATGGCTGCCTGCGCCCGGAGCGACGCGAAACAGATGCGGCTCCATCACAATTCGCCCCCAGGCCAGCAGTTCCATCTGGACACCCTCGCCGCCGGGCAGAATTTTACGGTCCTGCGCGCGCACCAGCGGGCCCGTTGGCGCGTCCTGGTTAAAGAAGTCGAGGATATTCCGGCCGTAGTAGCGGGCCAGTTTGTGCATGATGCCGACGGAGACGCCGGTTTGAGATCGCTCGAGGTTACTCAGAAAACCCACGGAAACGCCGGCCGCCCGGGCCACCTTCGCCAGCGAATCCCCCCGCTGCAGGCGCAGGGAGCGCAGCGCGGACCCGAACGCCGGCGGACCCGCAGCGTCCGCTCTGCCGCCGCCGGTCAGCAAGCCTTCTGCGCGCAACTGCATCAGAATCGCCGTCACATTCAGTCCCTGCACGCGGCGCAGATAAACCGCGCGCCGCAGAACGCGTACGTCCTCCGGAGTGTAGACCCGATGCCCGGCCGCGCGAGCCCGTTCCGGACGAGCCAGGCCAAGCCGCTCCCATCCGCGGATCATGGATGCGGAGATACCCAGTTGCTGCGCCACTGCCCCGATTCGCAAAGATTTACCCGGCGCGGAGGCCGTCTGCTGTTTCGCTTGCATTGCTCGATGTTAGCCAGTATACTCGGGAAAACTTGCGCATTTATCGCAAGTTGTACGGCTCCTGCCTCGGCGCAGAGGCGGGTGGCCCCACACTTAACGATTTCCAAAGGAAGTTTCCAGCGATGTACCCAGCCCTGCAGCACGAGATCGAGACCTACGAAAAACGCACTCCAAAAAGCCGGGATGCCCACGGACGCGCCGTAAAACGCGTGCCGCTCGGGGTCGGGAGCAACTACCGCTTCTATTCTCCCTATCCCATCTTCATCGAACGGGGCCAGGCCGGAAGCGTCCGCGACCTGGACGGGAATGAGTATCTCGACTTCAATCTCTGCTACGGCTCGCTCATGGCCGGCCATTGTCATCCGGCCGTCATGAAAGCGGTGGAAGAGCGCCTGCATACCGGCACGCTCTTCGGTATGCCCCATGGACTGGAATTGGAGCTTGCCGAGGAAATCTGCGCCCGCTTCCCGGTGGAAATGGTCCGTTTCACCAACAGCGGCGGCGAAGCCACCATGTATGCGTTGCGCGTGGCCCGCGCATTCACGGGACGCGAGAAGCTGGTGAAAATCGAAGGCTGCTATCACGGCGGCCACGACGCGGTTTCGGTGAGCGTAAAAGCGCCGCTGGAGCTCGCCGGCGATCCCGAAAACCCAACCCCCGTCACCTCCAGCCTGGGCGTCCTGAAAGGCACCACCGCCAGCACACTGGTGGCGCCGTTCAACAACCTGGACGCCATGGAGCGTCTCTTCCAGAAACACCCGGGCGAGATCGCGGCGGTGATGCTGGAACCCATCATGATGAACGTCGCTTTCGTGATGCCGGACGACGGCTATCTGGCGGGACTCCGCGCCATCACGAAAAAGCATGGCGCGCCGCTGATCTTCGACGAGATCAAGACCGGCGGCAAACTCTGCTGGAGCGGCGCATCGGAGTATTTTGGCGTCCAGCCGGACATGATTACCCTGGGCAAGTCCATTGGCGGAGGCTTCCCCATCGCTGCTTTCGGCGCCAGCCGCGAGGTTATGGACGGTATTGTCCAGCAGAAGATCTACCACGCCGGAACTTACAATACGAATCCCGCCGTGATGGCTGCCGCGATCGCCACATTCCGGCACGTGCTCACCCGCGACGCCTATCGGCACATCGAGAAGCTGAGCCGGAAGATTGTGGATGGCTACGAAGCCGTCATCCGGAAGAATGGAATCGTCGCGTACGCGCAAGGGGCGGGCGCCAACGGCGCGCTGCTCCTGTATCCCCAGCGGATCCGCAATTATCGCGACTGGTACGCGGTGGATCACGATCTCTGGCATCACTACTGGTTCGCCATGCTGAACCGCGGCGTCCTGGCGCAGCCCTTCGGCTGGGATGAGCAATGGACCCTCTCGGTTCAGCACACCGAGGCCGATATCGACCGGCACCTCGCCGTCTTCGCCGAGGTCGCGCCCGCGCTCGCGAAAGCCCAGCAGGAAAGGCTCGCCGCCGGAGCCCATTCTCACTGACTCCGGCGCTCACCGTAGCGAAGCCCTTCGATGGCCACGCACCCCTCCAGCACCGCTGACGCATCCGCTCCGCAGCTTAAGCGGGCGCTCGGCGCCTCGGACCTCATGTGGCTGTGTGTGGTCGCCATCGCCAATCTGAATATCGTTCCCGTCATCGCCGCAAACGGCCCCACCACAACCTGGCTGTGGGTTGTCGCGCTGGTTCTGTTCTTCCTGCCGCAGGGGATCGCGGTCATCGAACTCTCTCAGCAGATGCCCGGCGAAGGCGGCATTTACCTCTGGGCCAAGGACAAGTTCGGCGACTTCCACGGCTTCCTGTGCGGCTGGTGCTACTGGACCACCAACATGTTCTACATCCCGACGCTGCTTTTCTACCTCGCCGGGACGGTCACCTACGCCGGAGGTCCGGCCTCCGCCAGGCTCGCCGAAAACCCGCTGTTCTTTTTTGTGCTCACTACCGGGCTGCTGTGGCTGGCGTGTATCGCCAATATTTTCGGCATCGGCGTCGGCAAATGGGTCTGCAACATAGGCGGCTACGGAACCCTGGTCGCCTCCATCGTTCTCATCGTCCTGGGCGTGATCACCGTGTCCCGCCACGGAATGAGCATTCCTGCGGGCGGCTTTGCGATTCAGCGCATCGACTGGCCGATTTTCTCTTCCTTCGGCGTCATTTGCTTCGGCCTGGTGGGACTGGAGCTCGGCCCCGTGATGGGCGATGAGATCAAGGACCCGAAGCGCACTGTCCCCCTCGGGATTTTTTGGGGAGGCGTGCTCTCGGGCTTGCTGTACATGGCGGCGACCATGTCTCTGCTCATCTCCGTGCCGCCCCAGGATGTCAAAGTGGTCCAGGGCGTTCTTCAAGCTGTCGACAAAATGGCCGGGGGCATTGGAGCCGGTTGGGTGCTGGCTCCGCTGGCCATCCTGTTGGGAATCGCCATCACGGGTTCGACATCGGCATGGGTCAGCGGTTCGGCGAGAATCATTTTCGTCTCGGGAATCGACCGCTATTTGCCGCGGGTCTTCGGGAAGGTGCATCCCAAATACCATTCCCCGCACATCGCTCTCATTGCCATGGCGGCCCTATCGTCCTGCCTGGTGGTCCTCAGCTTTGTGGGCGGCGCGGGGGTAAAGGAGGCCTACCAGACGCTGCTCGATCTCTCGGTAGTCCTGCAGATGATCTCCTATCTCTACCTGTTTGGCGCGCTTGCCGTCGTGGCCTTCGGAACAGGCCCGACGTTCTACCGCCGCGCGCGCCTGCGGTTCGCTGCTGTTTTTGGCCTGCTCACCACGCTCGCCGGAGGGATCGTGGCTTTTGTCCCCTCTCGTCAGGTGGAGTCTATCTTCCGGTTTGAAGTCAAAATGGTAGGTACGTGCGTCGTATTTCTGGCGCTGGCGGCCGGTCTGTTCCGGTACTATTCGAGCCGCCGTCCGGCCACTGGTATTTAATTTATGGCAATTGCTTCCGTTAACCCCGCGACAGGCGAAACGCTCCGCGTCTTCGAGCCGATGCCCGATCATCTGGTGGAAGAGAAGTTGGAGCTTGCCTGGAGCACTTTTCACACCTACCGGCGCACCTCCTTTGAGGAACGGGCAGCGATGCTCCGGCGCGCCGCCGGCATCCTGGAAGACGAGAAGGAAAAATGGGGCGCCCTGATGACGGCCGAGATGGGCAAGACTCTCGGCTCCGCCATTGCCGAAGCGGAAAAATGCGCGCTCGGATGCCGTTACTATGCGGAGAATGCCGCCCGGCACCTGGCCGATGAAGCAGTGGCGACGGCGGCGTCCCGCAGCTTTATTCGCTATCAGCCGCTTGGCCCCGTGCTTGCCGTCATGCCCTGGAACTTCCCGTTCTGGCAGGTGTTCCGTTTTGCCGCTCCGGCGCTCATGGCCGGCAACGTCGGCCTGCTCAAACACGCCTCCAATGTCCCGCGCTGCGCTCTCGCGATCGAGGAGATCCTCCACCGGGCCGGCTTCCCCAAAGGCGCGTTTCAGACGCTTCTCATCGAGTCCGGGCAGGTGGAATCGCTCCTGAATGACGAACGCGTGGTGGCGGCCACGCTCACGGGCAGCGAACCGGCGGGACGGGCGGTGGCCGGCCGTTGCGGCCACGAGATCAAGAAGACGGTTCTGGAGCTGGGCGGCAGCGATCCTTTCATCGTGATGCCCAGCGCGAACCTCCGCGAAGCGATCGCCGTCGCGGTGAAAGCCCGCGTCATCAACAACGGCCAATCCTGCATCGCCGCCAAGCGCTTCATCGTCGCCGAGAGTATTTATCCGGAGTTTGAGCGCGGCTTTGTGGAGGCGATGCGCGCCCTGCGCGTGGGAGACCCGATGGACGAGGAAACCGATGTCGGTCCCCTTGCGACTCCGGCCATCCTCCGCGACCTCCAGGGCCAGGTGGAACGCGCTGTAGCCTCCGGAGCCAGACTTCTGGCGGGCGGGAAAACGCTGGATCGCCCGGGGAACTTTTTTGAGCCGGCCGTACTAACCGGAGTCTCGCGCACCGCACCGATTTTTTACGAAGAATTCTTCGGCCCCGTGGCGATGCTCTTCCCGGTTCGCGACGCCCATGCCGCCATTGAGCTCGCCAACGATTCGCCTTTCGGTCTTGGCTCGAGCGTCTGGACAAATGACGCTGCTGAGCAGCAGCTCTTCATCGATGGGATCGAAGCCGGCCAGGTATTCATCAACAGCATGGTCGCCTCCGACCCGCGTCTGCCCTTCGGCGGGGTGAAACGCTCCGGCTACGGCCGCGAACTGGCGGCTCAGGGAATCCGGGAGTTCGTGAACGTCAAAACCGTTTGGGTGAAATAAGAGAAGTTATGAGCCGCTTTAGGGGGAGAGAATGATTACCCGTCATCCGATGTACATCAACGGACAGCGCGTCGAGAGCCACCGCGGCGCGTGGTTCCCCGTCTACGACCCTTCCACGGAAGAGGTGATCGCCGAAGTTCCGGATGCCGACGCGCAGGACGTGGACCGGGCCGTTGCCGCCGCGCGCGCCGCCTTCGATTCCGGCCCCTGGCCCCAGACGACGGCGCAGGACCGCGGAAGGCTGCTCTTCAGGCTGGCCGAGCGGATTCGCAAGGAAGCTGCCGCGCTGGCGGAGCTGGAAACACGAAACTGCGGCAAACCGATTGTCGAAGCGGAGTACGACATCAGCGACACCGCGACCTGTTTTGAATACTACGGCGGCCTCGCAACCAAGGTGCTGGGGCACGTCAATCCCGTGCCGGACAACGCCCTGAGCCTTACCTTGCGCGAGCCCGTTGGCGTTGCCGGGCAGATCATTCCCTGGAACTATCCGTTGACGATGGCCGCCTGGAAGCTGGCGCCCGCTCTGGCCGCGGGTTGCACATGCGTCTTGAAGCCGGCCGAACAGACTCCCCTCACCATCCTCGAAGTGGCCGGCTGGCTGGAAGAGATCGGGTTCCCGCCGGGCGTGGTCAACATTGTCACCGGCTTCGGAGAAACAGCCGGCGCGCCGCTGGTTGCCCATCCCGGCACGGACAAAATTGCCTTCACCGGAAGCGCGTCCGTGGGCCGTGTCATTCTGCGCAGCGCCGCCGACCAGATCAAGCGCGTCACGCTGGAGCTGGGCGGCAAATCCCCCAATATCTTCTTCGCCGACGCGGATTTCGAGGCCGCGATCGACGGCGCGCTCTTTGGCGTCTTCATCAATCAGGGAGAGGTCTGTTCCGCCGGAAGCCGGATTCTGGTGGAAAAGTCCATCTATCCGAAGTTTGTCGAAGCCATGGTGGAAAAATCGAAAAGGATCCTGCTCGGGGCGCCGCTGGACCGTGCCACCAAGATGGGGCCGCTGGTGAGCAAGGAGCAGTATGATCGCGTCCGCGCCTACCAGGAACTGGGTAAGCAGGAAGCGAAACTGGTTGCCGGCGGCGGCCGCGCGGCCTCGTTCGCCAAAGGCTATTTCGTGGAGCCCACCATCTTCGCGGATGTCGACAACGGCGCCCGCATCGCCCGCGAGGAGATCTTTGGACCGGTGGCCTCCGTGATTCCCTTTGACAACGAACAGGACGCCATCCGCATCGCCAACGACACGCCTTACGGCCTGGCGGCCGCGGTCTGGTCGCGCGATATTTTCCGTGCCTTCCGCGTGGTAAAGGCGGTGCGCGCCGGAATCGTGTGGGTGAACCACATGCAGCCCACTTACGTCGAGGCCCCGTGGGGCGGATACAAACAATCCGGCTTCGGCCGCGAGCTCGGCCCCTGGGGAATCGAAGAGTACCTGGAAACCAAGCAGGTTCACATCAACCTGAACGAACAACCCATCGGGTGGTACTAATGCCTTCCATTGAACTGAAAACGCCCATTCCCGGTCCCCGGTCGCAAGCGCTGGCAGCCCGCCGGCTGAACGCTGTTCCCCGCGGTGTCTCGCAGTTGACGCCCATCTTCGTCGGCAGCACCTGCGGCGCCATCATCGAAGACGTCGATGGGAACCGCTTCCTCGATTTCGCCGGCGGTATCGGCTGCACGAACTGGGGTCACCGCGCCCCGCGTGTGGTGGAGGCTCTCCACAAGCAGGTGGATCTCTTTCTGCACACCTGCTTCATGGTCACGCCCTACGAAAGCTACATCCGGCTGGCGGAAAAGCTGAACGCCCTCGCGCCCGGCCAGCGGGCCAAGCGGACTATCCTGCTCAACAGCGGCGCCGAGGCCGTGGAAAACGCCATCAAGATCGCTCGCGCCTATACCCGGCGTCCGGCGGTGATCTGCTTCGAAGACGGATTTCACGGACGTACGCTGCTCACGCTGGGGCTCACCAGCAAGACGCACCCCTACAAGTCGGGATTCGAACCATTCCCCGGCGATATCTATCGCGTTCCCTTCGCGTACTGCTACCGCTGCTCTTATTCCTTGAATTACCCGTCCTGCCAGTTGCACTGCGCGCATCACCTGGAGGACACGTTCAAACGCGTGGTCGCGGCGGAGTCGGTGGCGGCCGTCATCGTCGAGCCGGTACTCGGCGAAGGCGGCTTCGTGGCGCCGCCGCCGGACTACCTGAAAACCCTCCAAGAGATCTGCCGCAGGCACGGCATCCTGCTGATCGCCGATGAAGTGCAAACCGGCTTTGCGCGCACCGGGAAAATGTTCGCGGTGGAGCATTCGGGAATTGAGCCGGATCTGATGGTCACCGCGAAGAGTCTCAGCGGCGGGCTGCCTTTAGCCGCCGTCACAGGTCTGGCCGAGATCATGGACCACACGGAACCGGGCGCGCTCGGAGGCACTTTCGGAGGCAATCCCCTCGCCTGTGAAGCCGCGCTGGCTGCCATTGAAACCATCGAGCAGGACGGCCTTTGTGACCGCGCCGTGGCTCTCGGCGAGCGCTTTGAACAGAGAGCCCGGCGCTGGCGGGAGCGATTCGGAATCATCGGGGATATTCGCGGGCTGGGCGCCATGCGAGCGATAGAACTAACCCGGCCGGGCGCCAGGGAGCCCGCGCCTTCGGAGACAAAGAAGCTGGCGCAGTACTGCTACGAGCATGGGCTGATTACCGTGACCGCCGGCTCCTACGGCAATGTAATCCGTCTGCTCATGCCGCTGGTGATGACCGATGAACAGATGGAGGAAGGCCTGGACGTGATGGAAGCGGGTTTCTCCGAAATCCTGGCGCTGCCTTAGCGCCTTCTATTGCGCCGGCTCGATCGTCCGAATGGCGATAGAGGCCAGGCCGCCCTTGTCAAACTCCGACCCGGTGATCTTCACGCGTTTCGCCACGAAGGGCATCAGCCGCGTGTTGGGATTCTTGTGGTCCAGCCCCAGCGGGAGATACAGCTTGCCCGCGTCGTCCAGAATCGCCAGCGGAATGCCGTTCTTCGCGCACGTCTCCGCGCATGCCGCGTGGCCTGCGCCTTTGCCGTCATGCGAGACATAACAGCCTGTATCCACCACCTCGCCGGTGACGGTAACCGGCTTCCCATGCTCATGCCCCTCGTGGGCAAACGCCATTACCAGGACCGTCAAAGCGGAAAAAAGAAGCTTCTTCATTTGGGCTTATTATACCGGGGGTGTGCTGCACAGAAGTACAAGTTAGGCCGCCGCCGGCCCCCAATATTCCTGGAAGCGGCCATCTCTTCCCCACCAGACACGTTACGGCGCGGACTGCAATGGGGTTCGAATCGCGTATCGATTTGTATTCCCTCACGTGAAAGGAGATCAGCTTCATCAAGTGCTCCCTATACCGGTTTACGTCGTCTATTTCTTACGCCATTCCAAGTCCCTGTAGTACAGATCATCCTGCGACGAATTACTCCCAATCCGCGCTCTTCAGCCCAAGACTTCGCGCATTCTCCGATACGGCCCGCTTCACGGTGTCCTTGGCCCCATCCGGAAACTCGGCTGAAATCTCCACCACAACCTTTACCGAAGCGTTAGGGTCCGAAATGAGCACGGATACAATTTCCTCCGCGATCTGAACCATGCGCATCTTAGCAGTGGCGGGAGCCACTTCGACCGAACCGTAGAACGACTTCGCTTTCGGTGCGCCGGGTGACGGTCCGGGTCCCGGCGGAATAGGCGGCGTTGGCCCTGGCGTTGGTGCCGCTGGTTGACCCGGTTCCGGCGTAGGCGCGGGCGCAGGCCTCATCTTTTCCTCATACGCACGGGCGGCCTCTGGTTCGATCAGCAACAGTGTGTCGTCAAACTGGACGTTTTCGCTTCCGAGCTGGAAGCCCTCAAAACTGCCGTCATGCTGACCATAGGCCGTGCCGAAGAAGTCCCGGCTGGCCGCACCGTTGCGTATCGCCTGCCCAAGTACGTCGCGGTCCTTGAGTCGCGGCAAATAAAGGTACCGCAGCGTATCATCCCAGAAGGCCATTGCCCCGGCTGCGGGTTGCCCTTCCTTCCAGTACAACTCTTTGAGCTTTGTCCGCAGATGGATCGGGGACCACGTCGTTATCACGAGCTCGTTTTCTACGCACACTCGCTCGATCTCGCGTCCGATCGAACTGCCGGTCGTGTTCACCGTGAAAGCCTCGATTGTCGGCTTGGGGTCAGTCGGAATTTCCTGAACCGGACATACGAGCCACCGATAACACTCGCGGGCAGACCGAGGGAGCACTTCCTCTGCAGTCTGTAGTTCTTTTTCGGCCTGCTTTTTCTGAAGCTGGTCGATATTGAGTCGTCCTTCTTTCACATCGTCCACAATCGAACCCCAAGCGAGAGCGATGCGAGCGGCATCATTAAGGCGGGATAGCGTACCGTGGTCCGCGGCAAGGAAGAGCACCCGATTCCAGCGATGCCGCGGCTTCGGGCCGTTGTTCCGCATACACTCTGATGCGGCATCAAAGGCTAGCCGCGATTCCTCACGCGAATACCAGCTCTCCGGTGGAAGGACGACGAGCCGTAACGCGCTATCATCCGGTACGTCCCCGTTGGGGGTGAAAATATGTACGCCGTCGAAGAATGTCGCGTTACCCGCGCCGTGCTTCAGCGCGTCGGCAATTTTTCCTCGCACCTCGGTCTTGTCATCGAAGCGCCGCTTCCGGTCTTCCATTTCGCGGCGCAGGTTGGCGCGCGTATCGAACCAGAAGCGTGTTGCGTCCTGTGTCTTGTCACCGGAGCTGTTGAGGTAATGTAAAAGATCCGCCAGCCGATTCAGCGCATCGGAGAAGACCGAGGATATTTGCCCCGGCTGGAGGCATCCGAGCAGCACACGAGCCCGGTCAATGCCGCGGATGCTCACATTGGTGACTACCGACGAGGGTGCGCTCCCAAGGAAAAGCGTTCGCGCTACACGGCGGGCGGCATTCACTTGTCCGAAGCGCGGCTCTTTATTCTCCAGTTCCGTCGTTTCCGCCCTGTCGCCGTCGATGTCGCGTTCAATCACGGCATCCCATCCCGCCGGCAAATAATAGGTCAGCTCGTTGCGGCAACTGCCGTCGTGAAGCGGCAAGCTCCCAGGCATTATCATCAGATCTCTGTTATCGTCCTTCCAGAGACGGTAAATAACCTTGGCCATCAGCTTCAGGACGCCGCGCGTGCGCTGAAATCCATCGATGGTCGTCCAGTCTTCATAGAGGCGGTCGAAAACCTCAGGATGAATCGGGTATGCCTGCACCAGTCGGTCATAATAACGGCCTTCCTGCGTCTCGGCGGGGAGCTTAGCCCCTTCGGCAACGTAGGTGTCGGCGAACGCGCGGCACACCGCGTCGCGGGTTTTTGAGTCGCGAACAGGCTCAAAGAGCCGCCGCCTCACAATTTCAAATGCCTCCTCCGTAGCAACCGGCTTCCACAGCGCCTGAACACGGCCAAAGGTTTTCTCTAGGGCCCGGAGTGCCGCCGCGCCTCGCTGGCTACCTGCCTCGACGTCAGATTCGGGCAGAGAGGCCAACACAATCGCGTTTGGCACCAGCTTTGTCGCTTCGGTCAGGGCCTGCACAAACGAAAGGTTGGTATCGTAGCTGCCGCCACTTAGTGTTTGACCTTCAGAAAACTGTCGGACAAACGCCACCAGCTCATCTATCAGCACCACGCAAGGAGCATAAGCTGCCAGCAGTTCCCGAAGCACATCCTTGCCCGGTGAGGTTCCCGTAGCATCGGCATCCCTGACGAGTGCAAAGCCTTCGCTCCCGCCGAGCTGCCAGGCCAACTCTCCCCAGAGCGTCTTGATAGCCTGCTTGCCATGCTTCCATGGTTGTCCCGGCGCGTGGGCAGTGCCATCGAGCACGGCCACGCGGGCCTGTGCCACATCCATCAGCCCCGCTCGTTCAATGAGTTCAGGAATACCTGCCAGTTCGGATAGAGGGCATTTGCGGGTTGCCAGATGATAGACGGCGAGCATTGTGTGCGTCTTGCCGCCGCCGAAAGCTGTCTGAAGCTGGATAACCGGTTCTCCGCCCTTTCCAGCCAGCCGCTGTGCAACCTGAGTGAGCAGGAGCCGCATGCCTTCGGTAATGAAGGTGCGGTCAAAGAAAGCAACCGCATCCTGATACTCGCGGGTGGCTTTGCCCGTCTGTACCGCAGTGATATCGGCAGCGAATTCCGACTGCTGGAAGGTTCCTTCCAGAACATCGCGGTGCGGAATAGTAATTTCTCTCCAGGGCTTCATGGCATCTTTTCCTTAAACTTCAAACAGCGCCGCCTGCTTCGGCCCCGGGACTCTCATAGCCGCGGCTTCTATGGCGCTCCAACTTGTAATGATTTCGTTATAGGCACGTGCGTCTTCTGCCCACCCCGCGCGCTCGCACAACGTGTAAAGACGGTAAGCGAGCTGGCGGGTCGCTTCGGCTTTCGCTTGCACGGCCGCCAGTACGGCACCGGCGCCGCTTTCCCCCTCGGTCTTGAACACACGGATAAGGTGATGCAAAGCTTCCCATATCGGGAGGCGCTCATGGCTCTCCGGATCCCAATTTGCCGGGTAGTCGGCCCACTTCAGCAAGCGCACTACGCCCCCGGCGGCAGTCAGCACACCCGCATGTTTCACACGTTCCACGCTGGTTCCCTTAGCGCGAGCCAAGGTGTCTGCATCGCCGAATTTGCCTTCCTTCCAGCCATACTGCTCGAACCAGTGAAGGCAGAATTGCGTATCATGATCGAAGTCGTCCTCTGCTAGGAAGCGGTTAATCAGCGAGAGAGCCGTCTTGACGTTCATTGGTGAGCCGTCAGCTTCGAGAACGGCCGCATATTTGGAAAAAACGGCCATCCCAGGGCCGATAATCGCCTGAGACAGGTCCACTGGAGCAACCGGGGAGCGATCATCGCCCGAACCGCGGGTCATCTCGTCAAGGGCTTCGGGTAGCACTCGGTTCAGCTCGCGCTGAAATGCTCGGCGAGTAATGGTTAGAGCATCAGCAGAACGCGGTCGGCACACCAGCACAATGCTGGAAGCAAGGACGTTTGCTCCGATACCAATTGACCGAGCCCCTCGTTCAGTTCGCATGGGCCATGTGCCTGTCAGCGAGAGTCCGGATCGATTTACTGCTTCCAGGAATGTTTCCCACCCAGTAGAAGTAGTCCCCGTCGTCATCTCTGTGTCAGATTGCTTGAACGCGTAATATATCGTGAGAGGAACTCCGGGATGAGCTTGCGCGGCTAAGCCGCGCATAGCCTGCGACATGCCATCCAAGAAAAACGATTCAGCCTGCTCTCGGCTACCGTGACGATAGGGGCTGGCGACGAGTTCCTCCGCCTTTGGCACTGCTATGGTCGCGAGGAGTTCCGGGAAAACAGGACGAAGCGAACGGCGCAACCAAACATAAAAGAAATCTGAGAGATCAGCGTAGCCGATATTGTCGTAGTAGGGTGGATCGGTGGAGATCACTTTGTTTAGAGACGTCAATTGTCGCTGTGCATCTGCGTGGAGAGCGATTCCTTTACTGCCGACACCGAGCTGAGCCACGACTCGCGATATGCCTTCGAGTGAAACGCTTACATCTCCGGCGGCTCCAGCAAAGATATTTACCTCGCAGTAATCCCACACCATGGGTAGGGCTTGCTTCGTGAAAACGTGCGCGGCCTGGTCTCTGCTCTGACTCCACGACACTAAGGTCGCGTTATAGTCAACCGCTTTATCAATACCAAGCGCCAAATAGACCGCAACCCCATCTGCATAAGCCCTAGCACCCATGCCCCCAGCCTCAAGGCCCTCTTCCCCAGCCGCCATTCCGGCGGCTAAGGCATCTTGATAAGCTTTTTCGCGTGCATCAACCACCAAGTCACTAAATGTAGTGAGCGCCACAAGTTGACGAGGGGTGAAAAGGTCGCCGAATGTGGTCAGACCATAGTTGGGTGTTTTGAAGTCACGAGGGTTCTCGGGCAACGACATCTCCGGTCTCCACGAAGGTACTGCACTCCTCGCGATATTTTCCATTTCCTCGGTGGGGGGCAAATAGACTCGGCCACGTCGCCCGTCTGCGACGATAGCCATGAGTTTCTGCCCCATGTGGCCGGCCTTGCCTTCAGAACGGATGTAGTTGTAGTCGATCGGCACATCAGACATCAAGCAACGAAACGCGGCTCGTTTGCCTGATGTCGTCCCGCCCTTAGATTCAGCTGGCGCTATACCCGTCCTAACGCTGAATGAATATTTGTCGCCATCAACGATCGGCTGCAGGTAAATTTCTTTATCTTCCTTGCTCGACAGGATAAATGTTGAGACAAGCGGCACGTCTACGTGACGGAATGCCGGGTTAGGGCTTCTTACCGTTCGCGCCCAAAGCCAGGCGATGACCATGGCTTTCTGGCCGACCATCAGCTGAAGGTCGGGGCGTCCTATTGCCATCTCGGCTGTTATTTCGATCTTCGGATAGAGGTGGCCTATGCGCTTTTCTGCTTCCTCACGCATCCACCGACCGTAGTAGCGCACGTCCTCAGCGAGACCTTGTGCTCCATGCCATTCCCGCTCTACGAGCGTGTGTTCTTGGCACGTCTCCGTGTTTACCGGAGGCTGTCCGGCAAACTTCGGGGGAATTTCGATCGTCGCTTTGTTGATAAGAACTGCTACTGGATTCAGGTCGGAAGCGTACGCCTCTAGCCCAAGCCGCTGCGCTTCCAATGGGATTGTGCCACCGCCTGCAAAAGGGTCGTGTAAGCCAGGAAGTCTGTCGGGATTGAACAACACAGCTGATTGAGGGTGGTCTTTGTTCAACTCGCAAGTCTCACGCCAGGACTTACGAATCTCAATTTGCGCCTTTTCCAACACAGCATCATTCGTGATGTTGTCCCACTTCACCAACTCTTCAACGATTGAAAAAAGACGTTTACGACTTGCCGCCCAACTTGCTTTAAGACTGCTCGGTGGGATCTCTCCCGCATGTTCCATTTCCCATTTCCACGAAGGGTCATTGACCATCTGCCCAAAGATAACGGCACACGCAGCCGCAAGCGGCCGCCGCGCCCACCACAAATGCAGGGTACTCGGATGACCGTGCCGGATTGACTTCTCACGCACTGATGCTGCATTTATCGCATCTAGCGGTAATGCGACCTCAATAAGCTTTTTCGGCGTTTTCACGTGATATGTCATGCTCAATTGGCCTCTCCTCGGGCGAGCAGATCACCCAGGTTATAGTTGATTGAGGCCACGCCCCAACCTGGTTCACGGTCGAAAGGGTTACGGATATAGTGCGGTCCTTCCACTTCGTCGGCCTCGCCGACGAGGACCACCGCGAGGATGAATTTGTCGCCCTGGTTGAAGGCATAGAGCATCTCGTTACGGGTGACGCAGACTGTTCCCGCACCCTTCACGCGACCTTTTACCTCGATGTGGCGGGGCTCTGGCTGCTTGCCATCGACGGCAGGCGGATAGGAAGTCAGGTCCCAGCCGCATTTATCGGCGGAGACATCCACGACTTTGCATCCCCGCGCTTCTTCAACCCGGCGTACTGCATCCATTGCAGCCCGCTCAATCCGCGCGCGTGCTGCGGCATCCGCGGCGAAGGTTGCAGCGACCGGGTCGACTGGCTCGTCCCCGCGACGTTTGAGCATGAGGCCTGCGGGGACAACAAGTGCGCCACCCAGCGCGACAGGCGTGCCGTTGACCACGTGCCGCATGGACTGCAACTCCTTCTTGCGGCTTTCAAGGCGGCTTTCGAGGTCAGCGATTGTTCGGCGAATATTCTCAAGATTGAGCCGCACGTCCTTGCCCGCTTCCTGATCCTCCTTGAGTTTCATCCAGCGGTCCTGCCAGAAATTAATCTCCTTCGTCAGGCGTTCGTGGACAGCGCCCAGCGTTTTCTCGACATGGGCAATACGCCGGGTTGCGACTTCGTTATAGTGCTCCGGTACAAGCGTCGCCGCAGCAAGCGCGACAGCACGGCCTTCCTGGTTGGTGGCGACCCACGGCGCGGCGAGCACGTCCTGAAGGAGCGACCGCTCCGTTGCTGGCAACGGTTGCAGATCGAGATGCGGCGCCCAGCCCGCGAAGACCGGGTCACCGGAAGCTCCTACACGCACAAACTGGATACGCTTCGAGAGGACGGTTCCGTCGCCTGATTTCACTTCGTGAGTCAGCAGGAAAAGAAGCCACGGCTCGGTGCCTTCGTCAGCCGGGTCCACCAGAATCGTGCCTTCGCGAAGCAAGTTCGCATGCTGCTCAATGAGCATGTCGGACATCGCGAGCATCAGCGGATGGCCAGGGTGCATCAGCACAGCACGGCTGAGGCCAGGTTTGTCGATGGGCTGTATCGCTTCCCGCTCGAAGCAGATGCGATCGTACCGCTTCAATACCGGCTCGAACTCCCGGCGATTGCGGCCACTGATACGGTTATCGCGCTCGCGGATTGCGGCCGGGACGTGGGTAATCTCAAAACGACCAGCCTCCCGTGCATGGGCGGTTCCGCCCAGTGCTTCCAAGGCGCGCAGAAAAAATGCCCGCACGAAATAAGGCTGAAGGCGGCGCGCCTCGGCCTTTTCCATCTCTTCCTTCACCGCGAACAGCCGCTCCGCACTCATGGTTTCCTGAGCGAGAGCGTTGCGGTTCAGCAAAGACTTCAGATGGTCTATGTCGAGTGCCTGGTCAATCTTGGTGGTCAGCCGCGCGCGAACTTCCGGCTTGTCGCCATACCGGATGGCCTGCATGAGCAGGTCCTTGAGGCTCGTTTCCTCGAAAACCTCTCCCAGAATGTCGAAAACGCGGCCCTTCAGTGCATCGCTTTCGACCTCCAGCTTTTTCAGCAGGCGATGATACACATCGCCTTCGCGCGTCTCCTTGGCAACCAGATTCCACAGGTGACAAATCTCTCTTTGGCCGATGCGGTGAATGCGGCCAAAGCGCTGTTCCAGCCGGTTCGGGTTCCACGGAAGATCGTAATTCACCATCAAGTTTGCGTTTTGGAGGTTGACGCCTTCACCAGCGGCATCCGTAGCAACGAGTACGCGGACATCGGGATCGGAGCGGAAGAGGGCCTGAAGGCGGCGGCGCTCGTCGCGGTGCGTTCCGCCGTGGATCGTAACAATGGCGTCGCTGTTCCCAAGCACGCCGGCAATCTTCCTGTGCAGGTAGTTCAGCGTGTCGCGGTGTTCGGAAAAGATGATGATCTTGCGTTGGCGGCCAGATGCATCCCGCATCTGGGGATCGTTCTGAAGGATTTTTGAGAGCTCGTCCCACTTGCGGTCTTGCCCCGACGCCACGACGGCCTTGGCCTGATTTTCGAGGTCCACCAGAATGCGGATTTCAGCTTCCAGCTCGGAGAGCGACAGGGAGGCCGTCGCTTCATCGACGAGCGCTTCTTCGAGCTTCTCTTGCTCCTCTGCATTGAGATCGTCGTCATCGTCGGGCAGCGGCGCAAGCGTATCTTCCTGTGCCTGACGGCCTCTTAAGCCGAGTTTCTCGTCGCGAAGGCGGTTCTCAAGCCGTTCTCTGCGGCGCCGGAGCGATTGGTAGATGGCTTCCGGACTGGAAGCCAGGCGGCGTTGGAGCGCTGTCAGCGCGAAACCGACCGACCCCTTGCGCGCGCCCTGAAGTGCGTCAGCCTTGCCCATCTCGGTTTGCACGTAGTGCGTGACCGATTCGTAAAGCGCGGCTTCGAGGGGCGAGAGCGTGTAGTTGACGGTATAGGCTTTGCGCTCTGGAAACAGAGGCGTCCCGTCAAACTTCACCAGTTCCTCTTTCACCATGCGTCGCATGAGGTCCGAGGCGTCCACCTTATGCACGCCGTCGCGGAACTTGCCGTAGAAACGGTCGGAATCGAGAAGGGACAGGAAGAGCTGGTAATCCTCTTCCTTGCCGCTATGCGGCGTTGCTGTCATCAGCAGAAGATGGCGGGCGTTAGCACCGAGCTTTTCCGCGAACCGAAACCGCGCCGTCTTTTCCAGTTTTGAGCCGAAGTAATGAGCGGCCAGCTTATGGGCTTCGTCGAACACTGCCAGGTCCCACCCTGCAGCACAGACCTTTTCCTGCAAATCCTCGTTGCGGGAAATCTGGTCAAGGCGGACGATCAGTTGGTGCTGGTCATCGAAGGGGTTGCCACTGGGCGTGGCCTGCTCCAGGACCGTCGAGTAGATGCGGAACTCCAGACCGAACTTCTCGAAGAGCTCGTCGCGCCACTGCTCAACAAGGCTGCCCGGAGCCACGATGAGAATGCGGCGCGCGTCCGCGCGCATGATGAGCTCGCGGATGTAAAGCCCGGCCATGATGGTTTTACCTGCGCCAGGGTCATCCGCCAGAACGAACCGCAGCGGCTGGCGCGGGAGCATCGACTCGTAAACGGCCGTTATCTGGTGCGGGAGGGCATCCACGTTGGAGGTGTGTACCGCCATCATGGGATCGAACAGAAAGGCAAGGTCGATACGCTTGGCCTCGCAGGTGAGCTGAAATGCCGCACCGTCGCCATCGAAGGAGAACGGGCGCTCGACCGTCGCGACGCTGATATTCGGTTCATCGGCGCTGAGCAGCAGCTGTTCTTTCATCCCGCCATCCGGCGTGCGGTAGATAAGCTGCACCGCACCATCGCCCTGCGGCACGATTGCGACGACGCTGACGATCTGTGTCGGCTCGACGCCAGCCAGACTGAGACCCGATGTGATTTCTTTTAATTTCATCCGGCGTAACCCAAGAGACTTCCTTACCCCACCTTTTCACACGCGTGCGGTCGCTCATTCCTTCCACACCACACCCTACCCGATACCCCAGCGACTGAAAACGAGCCCACGCGGCTAAGAGAATACTCCCTTTAACGCACCGTCAGAGCACGATTACGAGGCCATGAGGAGCTAAGTGCTTTTCTTCTTGCGGGCGGCGTCGCACTCGCCGTGCCCCTTCCATTCTTTTTGGCAGAAAAGACATCAGGCGCAGGCGTTTTCCAAACCTATCCCGTCAGAACAAAGCAGAAACATTTTAACTCTCCGCGCTAGAAATGGTTCGTGACCGTCCGAGCCCAGCCCATAACGGAGGAGTATCTCATACCCAAAACCGCCATTGCAGTGCGGCCTAGCCTCAAGTCCTTGCTCCCCGGCGATGCCCGACATGCGCCATTGCCGTTTTTCCCGCAAGGCATCCCCGCGAGCCTCCCGTCGCCCGCCGACGATCATCTTCAAAAGACGTCATCGATGGAACGGAAGGCATGGATTTTGAAATCTGAGGCGTTGTCGTCACATCATCCACAAGGCGCGCTAGAGGCTACGCAAGCCTCTTCATTCGGGCCTATTATCCCGGCTCCAACTCTAGCTATCTTCGATATGTTGATACACTAATAGGTCGTTGAGTTCTTGCTATGAGGAGGCAGGTTGGAGATCACGATCGGTTTTTTCATCGCGGTGGCGATCGCGATGACAGGGGTGGGAGCCGGAACCATTACCGCTCCAATGCTGATTCTGTTTCTCCACATGCCCATCAATCAGGCCGTGGGCACCGCGCTGATTTTCGGAGCGGGCGTCAAGATCTTCGCGGCGCCCGTCTACTGGTTCCGAAAACAGGTGAACGGCCGGATTTTGTTGCTCCTACTGGCCGGTGGTCTCCCCGGCGTCGTGCTCAGTTCCGTGTGGCTCACCCATCTGGATACGCGCCGCTACCAGGGCATCCTGTTTGCGCTGCTGGGGGCAATGGTGGCCCTCATCGCGCTCAAGACGCTGTTTGAATTCCGGTCGTCACCGGTTACCGGCCGCGATCACAGCCGCTTTCTGCCCCTGATCGCGCTCCCCATTGGGCTGGAAGTAGGCTTCTCCTCAGCCGGCGCCGGAGCTCTCGGAACGTCTGCTCTCCTGCTGATGACCCCGCTCACCCCGGCGCAGGTGGTGGGCACCGATCTCTTCTTCGGCCTCGCCTTGTCGCTGGTTGGCGGGGGCGTGCATTTCGCGTTTGGCGATTACCACATGGCCACCATCGTCAAGCTGCTGATCGGGGGAGTTGTCGGAGCCATTGCCGGAGCGAACACGGCCGCGTTAATGCCGTCGAAATGGATGAAGTTTGGCTTGGCCGCCTGGCTCGTTTACCTGGGCAGCCAGTTAATCTATCAGGGAGTAACCCGCTAATCGGGCTCGGCGAGCGCCACCGCGGCGCTCCGCCCGCCGCCCGGATTCTTTTTCAGCGGAACGCGCACACGGGCATAGGGATCGTTCGGATCGGCTTTTCGCCGGAACCACTTCTGAATGGCTCGCAGCGTCTTTCGGAACGAGTCACCGGCCATTTCGAAACTCCTTTTTTGAAACTACGCTAATCCGTTGGCGCGAGCGTATTTCAGCGCCTCGATGGCCGCCCCCCTCGCTCCCGCCGTATCTCCGTTCGGCATGATCTCGATCGGAATGTCGGCCTGCTCTTCCAACTGCGCCGGCATGCCCGCGCGGATCTCGCCGATGAACCACTGTTGAAATTCCTTGCTTGTCTCAATCGCGCCGCCGCCCACAATCAACGCGTCGGGATCGAACGTGTTGATCATCGCGTCAAAAAACAACCCGAGCGCGTGAGCCTGCGCGCGGAAGATCTCCCGCGCCATCGGGTCCCCGCGCTCGGCAAGACCGCGCACCAGCTTGGCCGCTTTATGAAGATCGCCCGTTTTTCCGAGTTCGTGGCCCGGAAAAAGCGTGAGAAAGTGCGGCAACAGCGAGTTCTCAATGGCTGTCAGCGAGCAGATGGATTCCAGATCGCCCGTCCGGCCGCAGTTGCAACGGGGGCGAAGACCGGCAAGAGCGGGGATGCTTTGGTAGGGCAGAAGGACGTGGCCCAACTCGCCGCCGAATCCCTTCCGTCCCTTCACGACGCTGCCGCCCACGATGACGCCGCCGCCGAGGCCGGTGCCGATGATCGCGGACAAGGACGTGGTGCGGCTTTCCGCCCCGAAAAGAACGAAGTGACCCCACAGGGCTCCCGCGTTCCCGTCGTTGAGATAGGTGACGGGCTTACCGAGCTTCTTTTCCAGGCCGCCGCGAATGTCGAATCCCGACCATGTCGAGTGAACAAAATTCGTGGAGCCGCTCCGGCTTAGAACGCCTTCCGCGCTCGCGGGGCCGGGCGTGTCCAGACCAACCACCTTCACTTCGGCCAGCGGGACTCCGGCCTTCTCCGCCGCGATGCGCAGGCCGTCGGCAATCTGCTGCAGACAGATCTCCGGACCTTCCTTGGACCGGGCCGGATGTTCGCACAACCCTTCGATGAGAAACTGCTCCTGTCCGTTCAGGAACGTGTAATTGATGGCGTTTCCGCCCAGGTCCACTCCGGCTACCATATTCAGGGCTCTTACCTCGGCTTGATTTTTATTTCCGAAAGTCCCAGGGTAGCGCAACAGCCGCTCAGCGCGGTTTTGCCGGTTATGTTAATTTCCTATACTGCATGCGAACCGTTCTGTTGCTCGCCTCCGCCGCCACCCTCTACGCCGGACAGTCTGCCGCTCCACCGTCCAACGGAGGGCTGACTAAGACGCTGAATGAACTGGCGAAGGAGTGCCGCAACCCGGCCAGATACTCCTGGAGCGGAACCGTGCTGGTGGACCGGCGCGAAGGCGAAGGACCGTTTACGCGCGTTGCCGACGCGCGGGTTCAGATTGCCACCGCGGAAAACGGCAAATCGATGTTCAAGCTGCGGGACGAGGAAGGGACCGAATACTGGCTGATCTCCGACGGTAAGAAATCCTGGTCCTACCTGCCTTCGAAGAAGCAGTACATGGAGGAGGAAGCCGCCAATTCCTCGGAGAACGAAGAGGGAGAAGGCGGCGACAGCGAGCAAGGGACCATCGCCGAACGCTCTTCCCGCCAGGCTATCGCCGAGTTGGACCGTTTCATCCAACATGCGCAATCGGTGGTTCATGCGAAGGATGTGCCCGCGAAGTTCGGCGGTGAGAAGGTCCACTGGGCCACTATCGACATGGTGGAGAAGCCCGATGAGAAGGGCAATAAGGGCATGGCCGAGGTAGTTATGGCTCCGGACCGCCCGGTGCTGGCCCGTTTGATAGAAGTCCAGGTGCGCGGCGCCGGGAGCGAGGCCCGCACTTCCCGCGTCACCATCGACTTCGACTCTTTCTCCGTGGGGCAGCCGGAGCCCGACGGCCAATTCACTTTCGATCCGCCCAAGAAAGCCAAACTGGTGGACGACCTTATGATTCCCGGCCAGCCCGGCTCGGTTCTGCTGAACCATCCTTCTCCGGATTTCGAGGCGCGCACCTTGACTGGCGAGAAAGTGAAGTTGAGCGACCTGCGCGGAAAAGTGGTGCTGCTCGATTTCTGGGCAAGCTGGTGCCCGCCCTGCCGCGCCGAGCTGCCCACCATCGCCAAACTCAGCGCCGAATTCAAAACCAAAGGCCTCGCTGTGTACGGCGTGGACGATGAAGAACGCGGAACAGCCCGGAAGTACCTGGAAAAGGCCGGGCTCGAATTACCGACGCTGGAGGACTCGGCCAGAAAAGCACACCATCTCTACCGCGTGGACGCCATTCCCACCGTGTTCGTAATCAGCCAGGACGGCACGGTTGTGAAATGGTTTCGCGGAGGGCGCACCGAAGCATCGCTCCGCCAGGCCTTGAAGAGCGCCGGAATATCGGAATAGCCCGAAAAAGCCCTTTACAAGATACCCCCGTGGGTATACGCTGGGATGCAGGGGAGTTCATCCCCAATTCCAGAATCAAGGAGGTCCACATATGCCAGACGAAGGTAATAGTAAGCTGCGCGAACAGCCGTGCGTTACCGGATATGCGGACACTCCTTCCTCAAATCCGCCCCGTTAACGGCGGCTATCCGCGCTTTCACGAATAGCCGGTTCGGCTCACCTGTGCGGGCGCGTTTGCGTTCCCCGCGCCATGTGAGCGGCTCAAAGCAAGAAAGGAGCTGAGCGGAAATGCGCATCAACACCATGAACATCTATCGCGCCGCGGTCCGTTGGGCCGGGCGCCTGCTGGAAGTGCGTCTGCGTATGGATCCCACCGCCGGCGCGCCGGCATTACGTCGCCGCCGGCGCTAGGCGGCGGATTGGCGATTGTCACCTGGCGGCGAGCCTGGCTCTAACTTCGGGCTCGCCGCTATGCAATACACTCGTTAGCAGACATGAAACGCCTATTTTTCTCCGCAATCCTGGTAAGCGTGCTTTGTTTTGGCGCGGATCTCGCGCCCACTCCGCCGATGGGCTGGAACAGTTGGAACAAATTCGGGGACAAGATCGACGACAAAACCGTGCGGGAGATCGCCGACGCGATCGTCTCCAGTGGAATGAAGGACGCCGGCTATGTTTACGTGAACATCGACGATACCTGGGAAGGCACGCGCGACGCCCAGGGCAATATTCAAGCCAACAGCAAATTCCCCGACATGAAGGCCCTCGCCGACTACGTCCACTCCAAAGGGCTGAAGATCGGCATCTATTCTTCCCCCGGCCCCAAAACCTGCGCGGACTATGAAGGGAGCTATCAACATGAGGCGCAGGATGCGAAAACCTGGGCCGCCTGGGGAATCGATTATCTGAAGTACGACTGGTGCAGCGCCGATAAGGTCTACCAGGCCTCGGAAATGCAGGCCGTCTACAAGAAAATGGGCGACGCTCTCCAGGCCACCGGCCGCCCCATCGTCTTCAGCCTCTGCCAGTATGGCCTTCAAAACGTCTGGCAATGGGGAGCCTCCGCCGGCGGCAACCTATGGCGCACCACCGGCGACATCCAGGACAGTTGGAAGAGCATGTCCACCATCGGCTTCGACAAGCAGTCCGGCCACGAACAATACGCGGGGCCGAACCACTGGAATGACCCCGACATGCTCGAGATCGGCAACGGCGGCATGACCGCTCCCGAGTATCGCACGCACCTGAGCCTGTGGGCGATGCTGGCCGCGCCCCTGCTCGCCGGAAACGACGTTCGCAGCATGACCGACGAGACCAAGCAGATTCTCACCAACAAAGATGTGATCGCCATCGACCAGGACCCGCTGGGCCGCCAGGGTTTCCGTGTGTCGAAAGACGCCGGCGCAGAGATCTGGGTGAAACCGCTTGAGAACGGAGATCTGGCGGTTGCTCTTTTCAATCGCACCGACCGGATGACGAACGTGACGGCCTATTGGGAGATTGTCGGCATCAAGGGAAAGCACAAGGTCCGCGACCTGTGGCTCCATGCGGACATGGGTTCCTTCCGCGACGCATACTCGGCGGAAGTACCGGCTCACGGTGTGACCCTGCTCCGGGTGGCCCGGTAGCTTTCAGTTCTTGTCGGAGTTGGCGAAAAACTTCGCGTCGACGACGGTCACCTGATTCTGTTGTTCGACGCCTTGCACATACTGGCTGAACCGCTCCTGCTGCAAGTCCCGGAAGATTCGCGACTCTACATCGTTGAAGGACTGGCTGGTCAATTCGTTCAGCTTGAGAAGGTAATAGGAGTTGAACTGTTTCACCGGCTGGCTCACGTCGCCGGCTTTCATGCCGAACAGGAGCTTCTTGAGCTCTTCGGGATACGCACTGCCGCGCTCGATCACGACATGCTCGCCATTCTTCGGCCCCGACACCTTATCGTCCGAGTGTTCCTTGGCCAGGGCTCCGAAATCCGCGCCGCCCTCAATCTGCTTGCGAAGGTCGTCGGCGAGCGCTTTCGCATCCGCCTCCGTTCGCTTGATGGGGGAGTGCACGTTGGGCGCGAAGCGAATGACGATCTCCTGGAATTTGGCCTGCTGCCATTTTTCCGGATGCTTTTCGTAGTAGGCGCGCTCGTCCGCGGCGGGCGGGCGGTAGCTGTCGTGGTAGTAGCTGAGCTGCGCCTGGGAGAGGGCTTGCAGCCGCGCCCACGCGTCGTTCTGCTTGAAGCCATCGGCTTCGTCCAGGTGGTGCAGCCGCGCCTGGTCCGCGAGGTAGCGAATGAGGAAGACGCTGGTTAAGGTTTCCTTCGGCTTCTTTGCAAAGGACATGCGGATGGGCGGCGGGAACTCGTCCAGCAGCTTTTGGATCTCCGCCGCCGTGTAAGGCTTTCCCTCCACCTTTGCGACGACTTTGTCCGGCGGGGTTTGCGCGGCGGGCGGCGCGGGCTGCTGCGCCCACACAGCGGCGGAAACGAGAAGAGCAAGGCAGAGCTTTCGCATGGTTCTAATCCTCCAGTTTCGCGCACAATGCGCCGCCCCGTAGTGGCTGGCCCGGATTGCCCCGAGTGCCGAAAGACTATCGGCGCGGCGGAGGTCTATGAGGTGGATCGGAGCGGCAGGCGGGAACAACGAGCGCGTTCCGGCCGGCTTGTTCCGTCGCAGTTTCAAATCTACAAGGAGAAACACAGTCATGAATTGGGACCAGGCGGAAGGAAACTGGAAGCAGGTACGGGGCAAGGTAAAGGAAAAATGGGGCAAGCTCACCGACAATGATCTCGACGTGATCGCCGGCAAGCGGGATCAGCTTGTCGGTCACATTCAGAAGGCCTACGGCATCGCAAAAGAGGAAGCCGAAAAGCAGGTCCACGATTACGAAACCACGGCGCGAGCCGCACATTAGCCCACTCCCCCAGGAGGGCAGCGCTCAAGCTGCCCTCCGCCCTGAACAGCCGCTTACTGCTGGATTGGCATCGGCCCGAACACGGGCGCGGCCATATCTTCGGCATCCCGAAGATTGCAGTAAGGATCCTTCCCATACCCGTAATAAAGCGTCGCGTGCTCCGGAAGCTTTCCGGTAATGGACAGCCGAACCGTGCTCGCCTCCGCCGGATCAATGGTGGCGCGGTAGATGAGCGGCACCGGCAGACCGCTGGCGTCGTGAATGGTGAAGCCCGATATCCTCCCGTCGGCATGCAGTGTGCCATTCACTCCCGAAAAAATAACTTTTACAACGCTGTGATCGAGCGTCGCCGAGACGGGATGCGGTCCCGGCTTGAGGCGTCCGCAGTCCGCGATACTGCTAAACAGGTCGTGGCATGCGCGGTTCGCCAGCCTCCGGCCCAGCAGCTTCAGATCCTGCGTGCCGATGTGAATTGAATCATCCAGGGACAGGTCGACCGAAGCCACCATCCCTCCGTTGGGGATGCGCGGTTCGTCCGAAAGCTGCGCCTCCTGAACGGCGTTCCATTCCGTGGCGTTCCGGCTGCTGATGTTTCTGCCGATCTGCACGTAGTAGAACGGAAGATCGGGCTCGCCGAAATCGGCTCGGACCGCCTTCACAAATGCGAGAAATTTGTCCCCGAACACCGGCGCGGCCTTTCCATTTGCATCCGACTCGCCCTGATACCAGAGCATGCCCTTCACGTTGCCCCCGGCGGCTCGAAAGCGGCGCAGCATGGAGCCATAGAGCGATTCCCCGCCCGCTTCCCTCAGCGATGGGCTCCATTGCTCCATCGAAGTGCCTCCGTGGGAACAGGGGATCAAGCCGATCGGGACGCCGGTTCGCCGCACCAGATCCTGGGCAAACGGCAAACCAAGACCGGCGCCCTTCTTTCGCTCGGCAAGATAGCGCTCCAGTTTTTCCCCGGTGAAGCGCTCCGGCTGGCCGTCGGCGTTCGGCGGCCAATGGACCGGGTCCGCCGCGCTGACCAGCGTGTGGAGCGGTTCGCGCGCGATCACCCAGTTGTCCGCCAGATCAAAACTGTGGACGGTGTCGGACGGAGGCTGCACGTCGATGAGATTTCCGACTCCTTCCATGTTGGATTGGCCGGCCAGAATCCAGAGATCTCCCACCAGAATGTGGTTCACGGTGAAAACAAAACTCGCCCCCTCCATCCGTACATCCAGGCGGTAGGGGCCGCCCACCGGCACTCGCTGCAGTTCGCCGGACCACGCCAACTTCTGGATTTTGGCGAGCGGCGTCCAGTCGAAGCCGGCCAGCGGGCCGGTTTTCGTGCTCACCCGGACCTGCACCATCTTGCCGTTGACCTTGCGCCCGGAGGCTGAGCCCGCCAGCAGGATATTGGCGAAGCCCTCGGCGTTCCGTTGAAAAACCTGCTGATCCACGGCGCCGCGGGTGACGCGAACCTCCTGCGCGACCAGGGGAAGAAGAGGAAAAAATACGACTGCGGCTGTGATTCGCCGGACGATCGACATTGCGGACAGTATTCTAACATCCGGCGTACTGCCCCGGCCCTACCGGTACCCCTCGAACCACTGCGCTATTCCGTTTTCACCTCAACTTTCCGGGCCGGGTGGCCCACCCCTGCCCCGCCGTCCACATGGATATTGTTGACGACGCGCGCGGCTCCCGAGGCGTGGGCCATCCGCGTAGCGGCGCCTTTGTGCTGCGGAATTGCGGTGCGGCCTTCCCAGGTGACCACGCCACCTTTCACATGGACCTGGAAGCCATCCTTGCCGATCTTCGACCGGGCGAGTTTGGTCCGGAGCGATTGTTCAATTTCCGCGTCGCTCGGATGGCCGCCGGTGTGGGCAGCGGTATTTCGCGACGAAAATGGGGCGCTCCAGACAACCGCCGGACAGAGCAGCAGCGCGAAGAGGACAAAGTACCTGGATCTCATGCCGATGTAGTGGGCGATTCCGCCGGGAATTCGCCTCTGATTCTTCTCCACTCCGCCATAGACTGCGCCAGCGCCCGGGTGGCGACACCGAAAAGCTCTTCGAAGAACGGCGAGGCGTCCACGCCGGGATAGATGCGGGCCAGGGAACGCCGCCAGGACCTGGCAAACCGCCGACGGACCCGGGCTGACGATTGCGCGCGAGGCAAGGCCACCGCGAATTGGATCAGCGCATTCACCAGTTTCGTTTCCGTAGCGAGAATCCGGTAAAGGAGGCGGCGATGCGTGCGGACGTATTCGAAGAGGGACGCATGGCGGCGCGCCGCGTAGATTCTGGCCAGGGCCGGGTCGCCGGTGAAAATCCCTTCGGCCTCCATCCGCATGAGTTCCTTCGGCAGGCGCAGGCGCACGGACCAGAAGAAATTCTCAACGGGCACGCCGTTCAGGATGTCGTAGGTGTACTCCCTGTCCTGCCGCAGGGCTATGGGGCGGCTGCAACGGTAGGCCACCATCGGAAAGGCGTGTGACTTTTCGCGGTAGCGCTCCGGAGCGGCAAAGTAATGGCGCGGGAGGTATTCGCGCAATGCGAGTTGGATGGCCCGGGAGACGGCGCGGAAGCCGGCCTGGAAGGCGGCGGAAGTCTCCTCCGGGGCGCTTCGCCAGGGGCCGAGAATGTCAAAATCGGGCTGGATGGCAGTCGAATCGCTCATGGGCTGCCTGATTGTAGCCGCCCACCCCCGAAAAAACGAACCCACCGGGTGACGGGCTCCCGGGCAAAGAAATTGATTTCAAAGCGCTTATGTGGAGCTACCCGCGCTAAAATTTGGTGTGACCGGCTGTTGAGGCGCTCGCAATCGTTG
>Ga0105240_10002706_pt1 | contig 28164 bp, 23 predicted proteins | sample KBSC54metaG_FD_80426 | JGI IMG/M metagenome (GOLD analysis project Ga0105240, IMG submission 80426) | Corn rhizosphere microbial communities from Kellogg Biological Station, Michigan, USA - KBS C5-4 metaG | ecosystem: Host-associated > Plants > Roots > Rhizosphere > Soil | place: Michigan, USA... | reverse complement strand
GCGCGATTAAATTTATTGGAAGAGACCCGGTATGAGAAGTTGCCGGTGAGCGTATTTGCAAACCAGAAAGAAGCCTCGGTATCGGTGGCAAGGCGGATAGCCGACCTTATCCGTTCGAAGCAGGACAGGAATGAGCAGGTAGTGCTTGGCCTGGCAACAGGTGTAACCCCGCTGGGCGTTTATGCCGAGCTGGTTCGTTTACACCGTGAAGAAGGTCTGAGCTTCAAAAATGTGACCACTTTCAACCTGGACGAATATTATCCAATGAAGCCCAATGCCGTGCAAAGCTATGTTACTTTTATGTATGAGAACCTTTTCTCTCATATTGACATCGACAAGGCAAACGTCCATATTCCAGATGGAACTCTTCCACAGGATGATATCCCTGCCTTTTGTTTGGAATATGAAAGAAAGATCAACGCCTTAGGAGGAATAGATCTTCAAATATTAGGTATCGGTCGTACCGGCCACATCGGTTTTAACGAGCCGGGCTCTGCACCCAACTCAGGAACGCGACTGGTGACATTGGATGACCTGACCCGAAATGATGCTTCCCGAGATTTTGGTGGTAAGGCCAATGTACCTACCAAAGCCATTACCATGGGTATTGGAACGATCTTTAAAGCAAGAGAAATTATCCTGATGGCCTGGAGCGGAAAGAAAGCGCCAATTATTAAAAAAGCCGTTGAAGGAGAAATATCAGGAGATGTACCTGCTACTTATCTTCAATTATCAGAACATGTAGAATTTGTACTGGATGTAGATGCAGCATCAGACCTGACCCGCTTTAATACCCCATGGCTGGTAAAAGATTGTGTATGGGATAATATCTTAAAAAAGAAAGCGGTGATCTGGTTGTCAGACATGCTGAACAAGCCAATACTAAAACTGACCGAAGAAGATTACAACAATCACGGTATGGCGCAATTGGCCGTAGAGCAGGGCCCGGTATACAATATCAATATAGACATCTTTAACCAGATACAGCATACCATCACCGGCTGGCCGGGAGGTAAACCTGATGCAGACGATAGCCAACGTCCTGAAAGGGCTTTACCAGCTAAAAAACGCTCGATCATCTTCTCTCCGCACCCGGATGATGATGTGATTTCTATGGGTGGTACATTCATAAGATTAGTAGACCAGGGCCATGATGTGCATGTAGCTTATCAAACCTCGGGTAATACCGCAGTATGGGATGATGATGTATTAAGATACATGGAGTTCGCTATCGACTTTAACCAAAGCATAGGCGATGATAACAACCACCTGAAAAACCTGTATGAAGATATGCGGGCGTTCTTTACACAAAAGCAGCCTAACCAGATCGATACCCAGGAGATCCGGAATGTAAAAGGGTTTATCCGGAAGACCGAAGCCATCTCAGGAGCCCGTTATGCCGGACTGGATGACAACCATATCCATTTCCAGGCATTACCATTTTACGAAACCGGCAAAACACAAAAGAATTCGGTAAGCGATAAGGACGTCGAATTGACCATGGAACTACTGAACAAAGTAAAACCTCAACAAGTATTTGTAGCAGGCGACTTTGCCGATCCGCATGGTACGCATTTAGTTTGCTTTAACATTGTGATAGCAGCCTTAAGAAAACTGAGAGCAACCGAAGATTGGGTAAAAGACTGCTGGGTATGGATGTACCGCGGCGCATGGAAAGAGTTTGAAACCTATGAAATCGAAATGGCCGTGCCGCTATCACCACAGGAGGTACTGAGAAAGAGAAACGCCATCTTCAAACACCAGTCACAGAAAGACAGGGCGGTGTTCCCGGGGGATGATGCCAGGGAGTTCTGGGTTAGGGCCGAAGACCGCAACCGGGAAACAGCGCAGGCTTATGATCGGTTGGGATTAGCTGAGTACCAGGCGATGGAGGCCTTTGTACGTTATAAGTATTAGAATTATCCAATATGTCATTGCGAGGAACGAAGCAATCGCATGCTATACAGGGCGAATAGATAGGTGTAGAACTTGCACAGCCTCTCTGTATAGCATGCGATTGCTTCTCCGCTTATCAGCGGATCGCAATGACAATCTGTTAGAAACTAAAAACCTACAACCAACAAAATGACAGGCATATCCACTAACGAATCCGTACTAAAAAAGCGCCTATTATCCCTCGATGTCTTCCGCGGGCTGACTATCGCGGCGATGATACTGGTGAATGACCCCGGTAACGAACACGCTTACGCGCCCCTAGAGCATTCCAAATGGAATGGCTGCACACCTACCGATTTGATATTCCCGTTTTTCCTTTTTATGGTTGGTGTATCCATTGTGTACGCGATGGAAAGCAGAAAAGAAACGGAGAGTCACTCTAAATTGATTATGCGTGCTTTCAAACGCATGGCGATCTTATTGCTAATCACCTACGTTATCCGGTTCTATTTCCTGGTTGATTTTTCTAATATACAAGTATCCAATGTGCTGGCCCACATGCGTATTCCCGGTGTGCTCACACGTATTGCTGTGGTGTATTTCATTTGCTCGGTACTATATGTCAAAACATCACAAAAAACCCGTGACTGGCTGTTTGCCATTTTCCTGGTAGGCTATTATATCATTATGAATTTTATCCCGGTACCGGGCGTTGGCTATGCAAATTTGGAGCCGACTACAAACCTTGGGGCCTGGTTGGACAAGCTGATTTTTACCCCGAACCACCTTTGGGCCGAAACCAAAGTCTGGGACCCGGAAGGTTTATTGGGAACTATACCGGCTGTGGCAACCGGCTTATTTGGGATCCGCTTAGGCGGATGGATCAAACGTAGAGATCATGAGGATAGCATCAAGGTTACCTGGATGTTTGTTTATGGAACCATCGCTGTAGTATTGGGTCTGATTTGGGATCTGTTCTTCCCAATTAATAAGGCTTTATGGTCAAGCTCATTTGTGTTATATACCGGTGGATTGGCTTGTGTAGGTTTAGCATTAAGCTATTGGATCATCGATGTGCGCGGCTACAAGAAATTTACACCTCCTATTGTTGCCTTCGGTGCCAATGCCATCACTGCTTATATCCTGGCCGATTTTATTCCGCATTATGTGGGCAAAATAAAGCTCGGTGGTAAGTCGCTATATGATATTTTATTCGCCCCTTACTTTTCACCGATCAACGCTTCGCTGGCGAGTGCTGTATTTACTGTGTTTTGTGTGTGGATCATCATGTGGATCCTCTACAAGAGAAAAATCATAATTAAAGTTTAATAACGTTTGAAACTAAACCTGTCCTTCAATATCTAATCTTAAAATATAAAAATGAATAAGAAACTCCTTATAGCCGCACTGGCTTTGTGTGTTAGTGCCGATGTCTCCTTTGCACAAGTAAAGAAAAAGCCGGTTCCATCGCCCAAAAGCAGACCGGTTGTTGAAACAGCCCAGATAAAGGGCAACCTGTTGCCGATTGATCCGGACGTGATCATTGGTAAACTGCCGAACGGGTTAACCTATTATATCCGCAAAAATGTTGAGCCAAAGAATCGCGCCGAACTATACCTTGTAAATAAGGTGGGGTCTGTATTGGAAACTGATGCACAACGGGGCCTGGCTCACTTTACGGAGCACATGTCCTTTAACGGCACACGCGATTTTCCAAAAAATGAATTGGTGAATTATCTGCAAAAAGCCGGCGTAAAGTTTGGGGCCGACCTGAATGCCTATACCTCATTTGATGAAACGGTTTACCAATTGCCATTACCAACCGACAGCGTTAAGGTATTTGAAAAAGGTTTTGATATCCTGGCTGATTGGGCAGGACATGTAAGCTTCGATACAAAAGAGATTGACGATGAGCGTGGCGTAGTTTTGGAGGAAGAGCGTCTGCGTGGTAAGAATGCGCAGGAACGTTTGCAGAACCAGATACTACCTGTGTTGCTGAACAATTCAAGGTATGCTGAGCGTTTGCCTATTGGCAAGGAAGACATATTGAAAACCTTCAAACCTGAAACCATTAAAAGCTTTTACCATGACTGGTACCGCCCGGATCTTCAGGCTGTAGTTGCCGTGGGTGATTTCGACCCAAAACGCGTCGAGCAATTGATAAAAGATAATTTCTCGGAGTTGAAAAATCCGGCAAACGAAAAACCAAGAACAAAATATAATATACCCGCTACTCAGGGTACAGCGGTAAAGATCGCTACAGACAAAGAGTTCCCTTATACGCTGTGCGAGATTGTGGTAAAACACCCGGAAACAACAGTGCGTACCAAAGCAGATTACCTGCAAAGCATGCGCGTGAACCTGTTTAACGAGATGCTGAACGACCGTTTGGGCGAACTGACCAAGCAGGCCAATCCTCCTTTTCTTTTTGGAAGGGCTAGTTACGGCGGTTTCTTAGGTCACCAGGATGCATTTACTTCAATTGCCGTTGCTAAACCAGGCGAACTGGAAAAAGCAATAAAAGCAGTTGTTGCTGAAACGGAACGTGCAAAAAAGTTTGGGTTTACACAAACTGAGTTCGATCGTGCTAAGCAGGATGCGTTGACGCAAATGGAAAGTGCTTACAAAGAGCGCGATAAAACTAAGTCCGTAAACTTCGTGCGTGAGTATCAGCAGAACTTCCTTGATGGAGAAGCAATCCCGGGCATTGCATGGGAATATAATTTCTTTAAGGAAAATGTAGATAAGATCAACCTGAGCGAGATCAACGCTTTGGCCGGAAAATATATCAGCGACCAGAATAGGGCTGTAGTTGTTGAAGCGCCTGAGAAAGAAAAAGACAAGCTGCCAAATGAAAAAACGCTATTAGAATGGATCAGCAGTGCAGGTAAAGATGTGACCGCTTATGTAGATAACGTAAGCAATAAACCTTTGCTGGCTAAAGAGCCAACTCCGGGCAAGATAGTTTCTGAAAAGAAAGATACCGCTATCATTACCACCATGCTGACCTTATCAAACGGTGTAAAAGTGATATTAAAACCGACCACTTTTAAAAACGACCAGATATTGATCAACGGCTATCGCTTTGGTGGTACTTCGCTGGCAGATGACGTTGACTTTACCTCGGCTGATATGGCCGATAATGTGATCGGCAATAGCGGCCTGGCTGATTTTAACGAGATACAGCTTGGCAAATTGCTGAGCGGTAAAAATGTACATATCTCACCGAATATCTCTGAAACCACTGAAGGTATCAATGGAAGCTCATCGCCAAAAGATCTGGAAACAGCCCTGCAATTGGTGTATTTGTATTTTACCCAGCCGCGCAAGGATGCCGATATCTGGCAATCGACTATGACGCAAACCAAATCGGTGCTGGCTAACCGTAGTTTAGACCCGACCAGTGTATTCCAGGATACAGTTTCTGCCGTGTTAAGCAATCACAGTTTCCGCAGGATGATCCCATCGACAGAAAGATTAGACAAAGCCAGCTTAGACAAAGCGTATGGTTTCTATAAAGAACGCTTCGCAGATGCTAATGGATTCACTTTTACATTAGTCGGAAGTTTTGAGGTAGATAAAATAAAACCATTGCTTGAGAAATACCTTGGTGGCCTGCCATCAGGAAAAGGTGATGAGACTTACAAGAATTTGGGCATTCATATCCCGGCAGGACAACTCACTAAAGAGGTGCATAAAGGCATTGGCGATAAGAGCAGTGTGCAATTAGTTTTCAGCGGAGATTATGATTATAACGCCGATAACAACCTGCAGGTAGATGCTTTGAATGAGATATTAAACATCAAACTCATAGAACGCCTGCGCGAGAAAGAAGGTGGCGTATATGCACCGGGTGTAAGGGCCAACTTTGTGAAGATACCGAATCAACGCTATAGCATCATTGTATACTTCGGTTGTGCTCCTGCCAATGTGGAGAAACTGATCAATGCTACGATGGAAGAGATCAACAAGATCAAGCAGAACGGTCCCGAAGCAGTGGATATACAGAAGTTTGTTGCTGAAGAAACCCGCTCTACAGAAGTACAATTAAAGGAAAATTCATTCTGGGCAGCACACCTGGCAGGCTCATCACAAAATGGTGAAGACCCTGATGCGGTGCTAAACCATATTAAAGATTTGAATAAAGTAACCGTACAAACTGTAAAGGACGCCGCTAATAAATATTTAAGCGGTAGCAATTTGATTAAATTGATATTGTTGCCAGAGAAGCAGTAAGAAGCGGTCTGGATTTTTAATTCGCGAGTTGAGTGATTATAATATTTAAACCGGGGATTGTAAGTCTCCGGTTTATTTTTGCCCCAGGATTGTAAGTTATGATCAAAGCAATCCGAAACGGGATTTAAAGGTTTTTTATAAATATGAAATGACAACAAGTAATCTAAATTTTGTAATTAATGAAGCTGGTAATGAATTTTATGAGAATAAGAAAAAAGATTCAAGACTGAGCTTTTTTGTCGCCGGCCCAGCTTTCTTAATTTTTGTTGGAGGATGCTTTTTTATGACAGCTGGATTTACTTTGAAATTTCTATTGATTATGATATGGCCATTAATTATGATAGGATTAGCTTTCTTTTATACTCCACTTATTGGTAGAGGAAAGTATACTAGTCATACTATAAAACGGATTACCATTGATAGAGAAAATATATCCTTGGAAACATACGATTGGTTCAGTTACGATGCTATCACTATTTCCGCACGCCTCACCGATGTAACAGCAAAAGTGTGGAATTACCAGATGTATTATAAAGGGAAGAAGGTTTTCATGATAATATTAAACAACTCGGAAGCAAATACATTTTATTTGGTGGAAGAATTCTTTGATAATATTGATGATATCTTGAAGCTTTTTAATAATAACTAATGTTAGTCCGGATTTATAATCCGGAACTATCAAACCAACGGATTTGTAATCCGCGAGCTGAGAGGTTTTTAATCGGGGATTGCAAATCCCCTTTTTATTTTGGTCCGGGATTGAAAATCCGGACCAACGGCAGATTACAAGTCCCCTTTTTCATTTTTGATCCAGAATTACAAACCCACGCAAACGACTTCAGAAAAAACATTATTGCTCCGAAAACGTTGGTCATCAAAATGTTGTGAATCATATGGCGCAAACAGTACATGACCGAAAGACTACCTATATACAAAAGGTATGGCAGGCAGTTGGCATTGTCGCATTGTTTGTCTCGGTAATACTTATTGCGCGGGTCGCTTTCAGCGTCCTGTTAATGATACTCGCCGGCTCATTGATCGCAACCTATTTTCATGGATTAGCAGATCTTATAGAACGTAATACTAAATGGAAACGGAGCTGGGCAATGTTTTGCGGGGCATCGCTTACTTTTATTATAGTTGTGACGCTGATATGGTTCATGGGTACAAAGATCCAGCAGCAGATCAAGCAATTGAGTGAAACACTGCCTGGTACGGTTCAGCATTTAAAGGCTACTCTTTCGAAAAGTGATCTTGGACAAAAAATATTAGATGCCACCGGCGGCGATGAGGATACCGGGAAAATGCTCAATACTGCACGTTCTTTCTTTACCACTACTTTTGGTGTATTGGGCGATCTTTACATCATTTTGTTTTTGGGCATCTTTTTTACAACAAACCCCACGCTTTATCAAAATGGCGTACTAATGCTTGTACCGGCATCCAGGAAAGCGATAGGCCGTCATATTTTGAACCGCATCAGTTCATCATTGAAAGGCTGGATGAAGGGTATGATGATATCGATGGTGCTCGTCACCATTATGATAACGGCAGGGTTAACAATTTTAGGTATTCCCGCCGCAATGGTGTTGGGATTACTTACAGGGTTATTGGAAATTGTACCAACCCTTGGGTCAGCAATTGCTATGGTCCCCGGCGTGCTGCTCGGGTTGACGGTAAGCACCAATACGGCAATTCTTGTCGCCGTAGTTTACATCGTTTCGCAAACCATAACAGCTAATATTGTCAACCCTCTTGTTCAAAAGAAGATGACCAACCTTCCGCCTGCGCTCACTTTAATCAGTCAGCTGATCATGGCAGCGGTATCCGGGGCAATGGGAATTATTATGGCGGTGCCTTTACTGGCAATTGCAGTCATCCTGGTAGATGAATTGTATGTAAAGAAAATAAATCATGAGCCGTTGAAGGAAGGGAAGCCGGTGACTGCCAAGGGAATGGTTGCCAACAGCTCGGCTTCCGGCGATTGACCAGTCATCGTTATAAGAAGTGCATCTTGTATTCCCCCGCAGATAATTAGTTTTTAATATATTAGCAATCGATAGGATCATCGATCCAATGCCAATTATTCCTGATTAATATTTTAACATCATGAAAAAACTAATTTACGTGCTTAGCCGTAGGATTTATGTGCTGGTTGCTATTCTGTCCGTATTTTCAACTTATGCTTTTGGTGATCAGCCTTTACGTGTGATGGTCATATTTGCGCACCCAGATGAAGGCGAGATATATACAGGTGGTATCACCGCGCTGTATACTAAAATGGGGGCGCAGGTAAAATTTATGTCGCTTACCAATGGCGATGCCGGGCATTATTCCATGAAACCCGCCGACCTTGCCAAACGCCGCTACCAGGAGGCCATGACATCTAAAAAAATACTCGGACTGGCAGATTATGAAGTGCTGGATTATCATGATCAGCACCTAGAAAATACAAAAGAAGCACAGGGAAAAGTGATCAAAAGCATAACCGAGTGGAATCCGGATATTGTTTTTACCTACTATCCGGCAAAAGGCGGTCACCCGGATAACATGACAGCAGGGTACATTGTACGTGATGCTGCTCCTGAACTAAAGCTTAAAAAAATGCCCGTCTTTTTATATATCCGCGATTTTTACACCATCAATTTCTCCTACATACCCGACGTGGCTGTTAACATCGGTAGCGTATGGGATACAAAACTTGCCGCCTGCACTGCACAACAGTCGCAGGTGACGGAAGCATTGCCGCACCAATTGGGCATTTTGGAAGAAGTACAGAAAGATAAAGAAAAGCAGAAACAGCTTATTTACGACAATACTTATCCTTTCAGTAAAGTAACTCCCGATAACCTGTTCGCTCTTCAAAAGTGGTACGGCCCACAAACTACGGCAACTACCTTTAAATATGTGGAAGCATTCGAAATCGCTGAATTTGGTCGGCAGGTAAACAGTGAAGAATTGAAAAGCCTTATGCCGATGGTAGGTAAATAGCGCTTATCCATTGGAGAAAGCATTCAATTTATTAAATGATCCTTTCGCAAATAGAACTACATATTGAAAATATTAGGAGTAATCTATTGCTCTATGATGAAAGGAATTTCGATGCCCGCACCGATGCTATCGACTTTTTAGAATTTCACATAATTTGTCAAATCGATTCACTTCGTTCAACAGAGTCAGATCAGGATAGATTGGCAGAACTTTATCATCAGGCTGAAGAAATAAAGTCCCAACTAGAGGAAATAGATACCAAGCTTTTTCAAAGACTACAGCAGGAAATCAGTCAGGGAAAGTTTCGGGGTAAAGAATTTGAAGCACTGGTTAGAGCATATGTCAATTTTGAAAGCAATAGCGACGAAGAAGGTTACGACAACCTTGATATTTTCATAAACCGCCTGCTTTCCCTTCAATATATGCCCGAACAAAGCACCGCCCTGGAACCGGAAATGGTCTTCTATCAGAAAACACCTGCGAGGATTGTATTTGAATTGGCGAAGGAAGGTGGATTCAAAAAGGAGGATATCTTTTTCGATATAGGTTCGGGACTGGGGCAGACAGTTATGCTGGTGAATTTGCTGGCTGATATCCGAACTGTTGGTGTAGAGTTCGATCCAGCTTTTTGTAAATATTCAGAGGAATGTGCAGCTATGCTTGGTTTGCAGAACGTCGCTTTTATAAATACTGACGCCAGGGAAGCGGATTACAGTTTAGGAACGGTATTTTTTATGTACACGCCTTTTAAGGGGAAAATGCTGGGCGATGTATTGGAAGTTTTGAGAAAGGAATCATTGCAGAGGAAGATACGGGTTATTACTTACGGGCCTTGTACGACTGATGTTGCTGGGCAGGATTGGTTGCATTTGACTTCGGGAAACGACTTCAAGCCCGGTCGTAATGCCGAATTTATTTCGGCATCCCATCAGAAGGGTTTGCGATAAGCAATTCGGCTACATGCAAGTCGCACGCCAAGCATGCGTGTTGACTCACCCGGTCATTGCTTCGCTCGACCACCCTCTCTCCGCTTCGCGCAAAGAGGGGTACTAAAAGTATAATTTTTCTCCCTCTTTATGGCTTGCCATAGAGAGGGTCGGCCAGCGTAGCGTCGCCGGGGTGAGTCAAATATGCGATTTGCTAAACGTAACGGTATTGTATTGCGGGAGACCGATCTGCCAGCCAGTATTAGCGTGACTATTTTACATATGCTTAATAAACAGAATTAACCGGCTTAATATCCCCATCTTCAAATGCCTTTTCATAGCGCAATTTATAACCGCTTGCTTCACTCAATTTGTTTTGGGCCTTCAGGCTGTTATACATTCCCAGCAACGACCATCCGTTTTCGGGATTTGCTACAAGATCATCTTTATAAACCTGCGCAGCTTCGGCAGCTCTATTGCTTTTTAAAAGGTAGTAACCCAGGTATTGCCTTGCCGGGATAAACCATTCCTGCGGTTCCCGGTAAATAAGCTTCTCTTCTTCGCTTACGGCTTCCTTTAAGGCGTTAATCGCTTCATCGGTTTTACCTTCAGCATATAGTATTTCGCCGGATAAGATATTAGCTGCGATCTGTCCAGCCTGTTGGGGCTTGTTATAGGGCATAACCCGAACGGCAAGCAAGCTGTCGGATAAATTACCTCTCAGTTCATTTAGGCATTGCCGCGCATTGGCGATGTCTTTATTGTGAACATAGGCCAGGCCCTTTGCAAAGTCATCCAGTATAACAGCAAATTTCCATTGCGCATCCGGGCGGGCTTCTTTTAATATTTCCCGCCATTTTCCTAGCCGGGCATAAGCAATTTCAGGTATCATATAAACAAACTGCGAGTAAGCGCTTTTCTTGAAAGACGGTGCTTGTGCCACCAGTCTTTCCTTTGCACGAAGATAAACGGGCATACCTTTGGCAAACATCCCGGCATTCATAGCGCAATAGGATTGTACCGTATAGATGTGAATAATATTATTCTTGCCTAAATGTAACTGAGGCGCATTCGAATCCAATGTATTGTATGCGGTGTTTGAATTTTCATTCACCACAACGCTTTTGGCAAAAAGACCATTGCGCTGATAGGAATGTGTAGCCATATGCACCATATGCCCTACGCCGGGCATTTCGTTCTTTAATATATCGGCATAGGGCAGCGCTTTTTCAGGATGACGGGATGCTTCTGTTAGATGGATATAATAATGAAGCGCAGCCGGATGATGTGAATCGGCTTTCAATATTTCTTCGCATAGGGCGACTACCCCGGGTGTCCATGCTTTTGGTGTTCCATCCGGGCTCCAGAAATCCCACTTGTGGCATAGCATTAACGCATCAATATATAAGGCTTTGATATCGTTATCGGTTGGATATTTTACCGCCAGCTTGTGCATGGCATCAGCATAGTGCTCATCTAATTGCTTCCGGTCGGCGTTGGTTGCATCCGAAGAATACCTTTGCATCACTGCATTAATGAGGTCATTTTCTTTTGCATCGATACCTTTGTTCGTTCTTTGTAACGACATTAAAACGGCAGGTACCTGCGGACTCATTTTATAATTGTAATTGTTATAATACGGCCCAAGCGCGAGTGCCTGCCCCCAATAAGTCATGGTGCAGTTCTCATCAAAACGGGCTGCCTCTTTGAATGATGCCAGCGCCTCTGCAAGGTGATAACTGTAATAGAAATTAAGGCCCTGATCAAAGTAGATCTGCGTGCTGTCTGATTTGGTATTAACGTGGTAGTGGTGGTGACCAAGACCGGAAAGGACAGGAATAAACTTGCCATTTTTATCAGCAGCTGATCCAGTCGTATAAATGCCGCACATACTTACTTCGCGTCTGTTTGGGTGGTCGGATCCGTTCAGCCATGTGTGTAATTTCTTCATCCCGGTAAGGAGAAATATAGCAGACACCAATAAGGAGGTAAATATTATTTTTCTTAGCATAATCGTAATACGATTAAAGTTACAAAGTGGTGGCCTAAAACAAAAGCCCCAAATTGGTATCTGGAAAAGTCCTTCAGGGCAGCCATAAGTAGTTACGCCCACACTGGCTCACAAGTTAATTCAAATTAATAATCCCGGACTGAAAAGCAAGCGGGTCTGTAATACTTCGTTTTCGCATCTATTATATCGTTAAAAGGCAGCCGGTAATTGTCCGGTACACATACGTAAGATCAGGTGTGCTCCATTTTTCATTGTCTACGTTGCTCATTTGCACCAGGTTGGGATCTGTATTTTCAATAGGCTTACTACGACAGTTATTTGCACCCCGGTCAGCGTTTCCGATCATTTTTTTTAGCTTTTCCTTCGCTTTAAAAAGATTGGATTTAGACGTACCCTCACTTATGGCCAGCACCTTTCCAATCTCCAGGTGACTATATCCCTCTATGACATATAAATTAAATACGGCCCGGTAAGCCGGTGGAAGCCTCTGAACCATGGCAAGCAGGTCATCATACCTTAATTTACTGTCAGGCATTTCAAAATGACTTACTCCTTCCGCCTTATCTAAATCTTCCATGTAAGCCATTTTTAAATTACTGCGGTAGTAATTAATTGAGGTGTTGATCATGATCCGTCCCAGCCACCCTTTAAATGGGACCTTACTGTCGTATTTATCGAGGTTAGTAAACACTTTCAGAAATCCCTGGTTCATCACTTCCGCAGCCTGGTACTTGTTCCCGGTATAGCGCAAACAAATACCCATAGCAAAACCATAAAATATTTTGTAGAGTGTTTTTTGATCTTTTCTGTCCTGTTCCAGGCATCCTGCTAAAAGTTGTAATAGTTCTGCGTCTCCCATAGGTGGGATTAATTGGTAAAAAATTCCTGTTTATTGTGAGTACAATACAAGGCAGAGTATCAAACAGTTGCCACCGCTAATGCATTTTTGCATTTATATGACTAACGAAAATTTATCTCACTACACAGGCAACGTCATACAAGTTTGCTTTGTAATGCTGAGGAAATAAATAAATGTTAATTAATAAATAATGAGAATGAAAAAAAGATTTGACTTAATGATAGCAACCGCTATCCTTTTTACACTTTTCGGTTCTGCCTGCAAAAAAAGCAGCAACCCCAGCGTTAATCCACCGAATCCGCCAGTTGCCGTAACTGGTGTGCAATTGAGTGATAATACAAAATTTGGTAAAATACTGACAGACAATAAAGGGATGTCTCTTTATTTTTTTGCAAATGATGCTGCCGGTACTTCAAATTGTGATGGAAATTGCGCTGTTTTATGGCCCGCATTTTATAAAGAGAACCTGAATATTGGAACTGGTTTAGATGCGGCAGATTTTGGGGTAATTACAAGGACCGACGGATCAAAGCAGACCACCTATAAAGGCTGGCCTTTATATTATTTTATGAATGATACTAAAGCCGGCGATACTGGTGGTGACGCATTTGGTGAACTTTGGGCAATTGCCAAGGCAGATTACACCGTGATGTTCAGTAATGTTCAACTAGTTGGTTTGGATACTGTTAGGTATGATGAACGGAGCTTGCCGGGTGTTGGTGTATCGCAGTATATTACAGATGCAAAGGGCAATACGCTTTACGAGTACACTCGTGACATCAATAATCGCAATACGTTTACCGCAGCTGATTTCAGCAATAATCGTGTATGGCCAATTGATACCGTGAGCGCGATAGGCAGCATCCCAACTGTATTGGACAAAACAAAATTTGCAACCATAACAGTTGCCGGAAGAACCCAGCTGGTTTACAAAGGGCATCCGTTATATTACTTTGGGCAGGATGACTCAAAACGGGGAAGTACAAAAGGAGTAAGCTTCCCGACACCAGGAGCTGCAATTTGGAAAATCAATAATAATAACACAGTTGCATTACAATAATCGCCCTATATCTGCCCTATGAAATTTGGTGAATATTAAATGAAAAGAGCTTTTAGATTTTGTCTAAAAGCTCTTTTCATTAATATTAATGATTGCTTAGATTACTTATTCATCGTAATGATGGTAGCCGGTAGAACGCTGGCATCAATACTTGCCTTTAATATGTTAGTGCTCCATCCGTCTGGTTGAAATGCACTTGAAGGATCCCACCATGCATCCATTTCAGCACCCGATTTCTGGAAGAACTTCACTTTGTTATAGCCCATATAAATGTTCGAGCTGGATGCTCCAGAGTAGTTGCCATAGCAAAGGCCACAGTTTGAGTAAGGTGTGCTAATACTATAAATGGTATTGTGGTCCATTTTAATATGGCTGCCGCCCTGAACCTGCATGCCCACGAAGCCGCCGTTTACAACGATATTGTCACGTGCTACCTGGTATGAACCACCTACGTCGCCTAACACTACGCCCGCGCCGCCACCTGAGTCATTCTGTACCTGTCCGCCACGGATCCAGTTACCAATTACTTGTACGGAGTCGCCTGGTAAGCCATCGCACTGGTATATGCTTATACCATCTTGTGGGTGTTGGGCCACACCGGCAATATCTTCGCAACGGTTGTAATTTACCTGTATACCGCTGCCGCTCACATTATTCAACTGTACAAAGTTACCTGATGGAAACGGTCCGTTCATATTAAGGAACTGGTTATGGTTTACCTTGATACTCTGACACTGCATTGCATTAACGCCAGCGCGTACATTGGTAACAAAACAGCTGTCGATAGTTACGTTGGTACAATTATTAAGCTGGATACCGTCGTTGGTGGAGTTCATAACCCTACACCTGGTAATATGTACATTATTGCAATTATTAAGACGCATGCCAATAGTGCCGCCATTGTTTACATCGATCGATAGATCGCTAATGGTGATATTGCTCTGACCGTTTAAACTAATTGGAGAAGATGTCTTATATGTTGTGTTTGTGGGGCCGCCTGTATTAGTTCCGCCGGTAGTTGATCCGGTTCCTCCCGTTGTGCCTGTATTACCTGTTGTACCTGTATTACCGGTTGCACCTGTACTGCCCGTTGCGCCCATGCTACCCGTACTGCCAGTCGTGCCGGTTGAAGGTTTGCCTGGAGCAGCCCCTGTAGGCTTGTCCGATATACCTTGAGTATTGGTTTTAGTTGGAACAACTGAACTGTCCTTTTGACAAGATGTAAAAACTGATGCGGAAAGCATTGTAATGCCTAACATTACGCTCATCCACGAGGTGGTTGGTCTGCGTTTTAGAATCATAATAGTTAAATCAATTAGGGTCTTTTGTACGGGAGTAATTAACCAATAGTTACATTAAAATTCGATTTTTAGCAAATAAGTTAATTTTTGCTACTAAAAACTACGGTTACCGTTAAAATTAGAGTGTTTGAGAAGAGAAGATAGGCTAGGCTGAAGTCGCTTATTTATACTAAGTTACGTCAATTACCTCAATAAGGTGGTGACAGTATTTTGACGCCGTATAAAAAAATGAAAATAATTAATTTTTAGTGATTGGGGGTGTTCACGAGCGCTCACAGCGTTGTGAACGTGAACATCAGCTTCGAAACTTTATTTTAACGAATACAACTAATTTGTCTTTAAAATTGTATGTTGAGTTGTGATCACAACAGGGCAGCAAATCATATCAGAATGGTATCAGCGCAAAAACTGGGAGCAGTTTCCTTTCCAGTTGGAAATGGAAGCGGCTTACCTGGACGGGTATTCTGGTTTGCTGAATGCACCTACGGGCAGCGGTAAAACCTTTGCATTATTTCTTCCTTTCCTGGCCGACTATATCAACAAAAATCCAGACACCTGGCACACCCGCTTAAACAACGGCCTGATGATGCTTTGGATAACACCTTTGCGTGCATTAACCAATGATATCAGGAAAGCCATGCAGGAGGTATGTGATGAGATCGGCCTGCCCTGGAAGATCGGCACGCGCACCGGCGATACACCTGCCGCAGAAAAACAGGCGCTGAAAAAGAAGCTTCCCGAAGTATTGCTCACCACACCCGAAAGTCTGCACCTGATGATGGCGCAGAAGGAGTATCCTAAAATATTTACGCAGTTAGAGGTGGTAGTGATCGATGAATGGCATGAGTTACTGGGAACCAAACGGGGAGTGCAGGTTGAGTTGGGTTTGTCCAGGCTTAAAGCCCTTAGTCTGAAGTCTGAAGTCGGAAGTCCGAAGTCGGAAAAAGACTTAGAACTTAAGACTCAAGACTTAAGACTCCGAATCTGGGGTATCAGCGCAACTATCGGCAACCTGGAGCAGGCTTCAGAAGTGCTGCTTGGAAATAATTTCCCGAAGGAGCAAGTGAAGATGGTGAGGGCGTTTATTGATAAGAAGTTGGTGATCAAATCGGTCATTCCTGAAAATATAGAGAGTTACTCCTGGTCAGGGCATATTGGGGTAAAGCTGTTGCCGCAGGTGATGGATCTGGTAGCTAAGAGTAAAACCACGCTGATATTTACCAATACTCGCTCGCAATCTGAAATATGGTACCATGCCATACTGGATAATTACCCGGAGTACGCAGGAATTATGGCTATGCACCATGGCTCGCTGGATAACGAACTTCGTAACTGGGTTGAGCAGGCACTGCATGCCGAGGCGTTGAAGGTAGTAGTGTGCACTTCAAGTTTAGATCTTGGGGTTGATTTTCGCCCGGTAGATACAGTGATACAGGTTGGTAGCCCGAAAGGAGTTGCCCGGTTTATGCAACGGGCAGGCCGTAGCGGGCATGCTCCGGGAGCGATATCAAGGGCGTATTATGTGCCTACGCATTCTTTGGAGCTATTAGAAGGGGCCGCGCTAAAGCAAGGCATTAAACAAGGTATCTATGAGAGCCGCGACCCAATGCTGCTTACTTATGATGTGTTGGTGCAATATATAGTCACGCTGGCGGTTTCAGATGGTTTCAGGGCCGATGATCTTTATAAAGAAGTAAAAACCAGCTATGCCTTTGCTGATCTGACGCGAAAGGAATTTAATGAGCTCTTAGAATTTGTAACTCATGGCGGCGATGTGCTGGCGCAATATGATGAGTTCCTCAAGGTGGAAATAGAGAACGGATTATACCAGGTTAAAAGTCGACGGGTAGCCATGCGGCATAGGTTAAGCATTGGAACCATTACCAGTGATGTAAGTATTAGGGTGAAATGGCTGAGCGGCAAAAGTTTGGGCACTATCGAAGAATCCTTCATCTCCAAGCTAAAGCCCGGAGACAATTTCTGGTTCGCAGGGCAAAGCCTGGAATTTATCCGCGTAAAGGAAATGAGTGCTTTTGTCAGGAAATCGAATGCTAAAAAAGGTATAATACCAAGCTGGATGGGAGGCAGGATGCCATTGTCGTCGCAACTGTCAGCAGTTTTCCGGGATAAGCTGGATGAGGTGGCGCATGGGATAGAAAATGATGAAGAGGTCATCGCGTTGAAGCCTCTATTCAATTTGCAGGCCGAACTATCGCACCTTCCGCAAAGCCACGAGTTTTTGATCGAATCATTTCATTCGCGCGAAGGTCACCATTTGATATTCTATCCTTTTGAGGGGCGGTTAGTGCATGAGGGGATGGCGTCATTACTGGCATACCGGATCTCTAAGATCAAGCCGTTCTCATTCTCCATTGCCATGAATGATTATGGCTTTGAGTTACTGGCGGACGAAGAAATACCTATCGAAATGGCTTTGGAAGACGCGAGCTTCTTTTCTATCGATAACTTATTGGATGATATTCTGCATAGTCTGAATGCTAATGAAATGGCAAAAAGAAAATTCAGGGATATAGCGCACATAGGCGGACTGGTCTTTACCGGTTACCCCGGTCAACCTGTAAAAAGCAGGCATTTGCAGGCATCAACCTCATTGCTTTTTGATGTGTTTACAGAGTACGAGCCGAACAACCTGTTGGTGAGGCAGGCTTACAATGAAGCATTGGCGTTCCAGTTGGAGGAATTCAGGCTAAGAGAAGCTTTACAGCGTATTGTTACTCAAAATATCATTTTGAAACAGATTGACAGGCCCACACCATTTGCATTCCCAATAATGGTAGATAGTTTAGGAAGAGAACGTTTGACTACTGAAACGATGGAAGAACGTATTGCCCGCTTAACTCGGCCTTATGATCCTGACGAAGATAAGCCACAAAGGAAACCGGAAAAAGCAAAAGGCAGATCCATGCGTCGCGGCCTGTAATCCGGTGAAATATCAAACTTGCTTTTCAGTTTTTAAAGAAGAAGAGATAAAAAGGAGGGGGTGAAGGAGCACATAACATTCCCCCTGCTAGTACTGTGATACTGCATAACCTGAAAAATGCTTTCAGGCGAATTGGGTCCGGTTAATCGAATAACTTCTTACCTCTAACAACTATCGTAGCGATAATTAACACTATTGGTAAAACACATACGATCACCCCGCTTAAGGTTTGCGCATTCATTGGTTTTTTGAATTATGGTTTTTTAAATCTGCAAATATCGTGCCTGTTTTCGATAAATGCCTGTTTATTAACATATTAACCGTTTTATATAAATCTAGAAAATGCCATCCAAATAAATTGGGAACTATATTCCGCAAAAAGCGTGGAAAACTTTTTCAATATGTGTAAAATTTTCCACAATAAAATATTGAATATCAGAAGTATATTTTCCCTAACTAAAGTGAATTTAGCGTCAAATTATTATTACTTATATTGCTATTAGCCAGGATGTTCGTTTATAAAAACAGCAGTAGATTATAAAAGATTAAATTATTAGGAGGTGGTTGTAAGGATTATACATCCTGATCGACAAAATAAATGTACATAAAATTTCTAACATTTTGATAATGAATATGAAAAAAGTTAATCTGATCGTCGCTATGCTCGCTTTTTCGGTGCTCAGCGCATGCGGGCAGGGGCAATCGAAGGAAAAAATAGTTGCCGGAAGCTCGGAAGATATTAAAACTTACCCGGAGGCAAAGCCCAATGATTATTGGAAAAAGGTATTAACTCCCGAAACCTATGATATCATGGTGAATAAGGGAACCGAACCGCCGTTTCACAATCCTTATTGGAATAATCATGAAAAAGGCACCTATGTAAGTGCCGCTACAAGGAAGCCGTTATTCAGCTCGGATGCCAAGTTTGATTCGGGAACAGGCTGGCCGAGCTTCTTTAAGCCTATCGATCCAAAAGCCATTAAGATCGTTAAAGATTATTCGGATGGTATGGAGCGCGATGAAGTTGTTGAACGCAGTACTGGCTTACACCTGGGCCATGTGTTTGATGATGGCCCGGCACCAACAGGGTTACGTTACTGCCTGGATTCGTACGCGTTGAAATTTGTAAAGACGAAGTGAAAATAAAAAAAGTGTCATTGCGAGGAGTGAGCGACGAAGCAATCGCGAACTTTACAGAGCAGCTATGCATCTTCGCCCTGTACAGTATGCAATTGCTTCTTCACCGCACAAGCCGTTCATCACAATGACATTTTTTATTAATCTTCCTTAACCACCCTTTTCAAAGCAACTTTACCACCCTGCTTCACTTGCAAAAAATATACCCCGTTCAACCCCAGCGGAAAGCTCTTACTGAACTCACTGTTAATAGCCTTTGCACTCCAGATTAATTTGCCCTCGCTATCAGTGAATTTCACTTCGGCAGCAGTTTTTGTGGCAAGATTGAACATCAGTAAGGTCTTACCCGAGGAAAACTCAGGTACCAGGTTCAGGTCCCCTAATTCCAATTCGGCTTTTTCACCTCCGGTCACATTCTTTATTTTTTCAGCGGACGCATCGCTTACCCTAAAGCTGGTATGGGTGCTAATGCCATCATTTCCGGTATTGGTATAATCAAATCGTTGCACATTGCGGTGGCGGAAATTTTCACGTTCGCGCATGCGGTATTTAAAATCGCCCATGTGATCATTAAAGAATTCATCCGGGTTGTCGCTCATCTTATAGTTGAACGTGAAGGTTGAGTCGGCACCATCTGGTCTCTTCATCCTGAATTTAAATACGTGTTTTGCGCTGTCATTAAAGAAGCGACGATTTTCGGTCAGGTCTTCATCCTTAAAGAAACGACGTTTAAAGACAATATCTTTTGAGCCGGTATCCGTCAGCGAACGCCTTTTAAAAACAATGCGCTGTCTGCCGTTAGTTTCCGGTCCGCTCAGGTTGCCGATATCTTTCATGGCCTGTTCGCGGTCTCTGGCCGAAAGCTCTTTAATATTTTTGCCGTTAATAGTGGTATCGCCATTGATAATGGTGATGTCCATATTCTTGTTACCTTGTGCATAAACTAATAGGGGTAAAGTCATTATTGCTATAATACTCAGTGCGAATATTAGCTCGAAACCGGGTTTTGTCCAATGAGTCTTCATGCGATATTGCTTAAATTTATAATGTCAAAGTTAACAAGCAGTTCAATTACAAGGTGTTAAATCTGAGCCTTGATATGTTAAAAATTGTTAAATACAGATGATATAAGCGTATTTGAAATATTTTTGTTACAGGGATGAAGAAGAAAAGTATAGGCCTTATAATTGGTTTGATGGGATTTGCACTTTTGGGTGTAATGTCTATGCAGTTTTATTTTTTGCGTCAGTCGTATCAAACACAGTCTGATCTGTTTGACCGATCGGTGAATGATGCATTGGGCAATGTAGTATCTAAACTAGCCAAACAGGATGCGATCAATTTTCTGAATAAGAAGGTGCAGGTGTTTGATAAAAAGCAGGCGCAGAAAGACAGTTCCAGTCACCGCAGTTTCGTAAAATCAGTTGCGACCAAGTATACCAAGGTGGTTTATGGCTTTAAAAAACCTGCTAAAAAGAAACTCACTGCCCGTGAAAAGAGACTAAACCGGTTGCAGGATAGTCTGAAGAAAGTTATACTAAGCAATCAGCTGGATGAGGAATTCTACACGATGGCCCAGTCGGGTGAGCTGAATCTCCATTTTCGTTATGAAGAATATACCGATGAATATGGCAATGTTCATCAGCGAATGACTGATCCGAAAATCGTCAGGGTGCCGGTAAGCCCGTCTTATAAAAGAACGGCAATGAAGATGCACAAGTATGATACTTTGCTGGTTGACTATATGGATCCGCAATTTGGTAAACAGGTGATTCCGGTTGTGCAGGTAAATCCCTATTGGCAGCGTGAGCAGGAAAGGAAGAGAAGTGAACGTAGGTTCCAGGAAGTGAAGAAGATGCTGGAGGATGACTCGATACAAAATCTTCAGAAAATCAGTCAACACACCAATCTGATAGCTAACCTGGCTGATGAATACCAGAAGTCGAGCGAGCCTTTGGCTAAGCGCCTTAATCCGTTTTGGGTGGACTCGTTGTTGCGCTTTGAGTTGCACAATAAAGGAATTTTCCTTCCTTTTGATTATTCGGTAAGTACTTTTAATAGCGACTCTCTGCTGTATAGTAATGTGTCGTATGCCGAAAGTGGTAGCGCAATCTTTGCGCCCGCCAATAGCTACCAGGTGCCTATTTTTACCAAAGAGGTGATCAATGACCCTGGCAGGATTAAAATATCCTTCCCTCAAAAGAACTCGCTGATACTCGAAAAGATGACGGCATCCATGGTTACCTCGGGCGCTTTATTGCTGGTATTAATAATCTGCTTCGGATATACCATCTTCTCCATCCTTCGTCAAAAGAAGATATCAGAAATGAAGATGGACTTCATTAACAACATGACCCACGAGTTTAAAACTCCCGTATCAACCATCATGATCGCCAGCGAAGCTTTGAAGGATCAGGAAATAATGGAAGATAAAGGCCGTGTGGCACGACTGGCGAATATAATTTTTGAGGAGAACCAGCGACTGGGTAACCATATCGAAAGGGTACTGAATATCGCCCGTATTGAAAAGAATGAATTCCGGCTCGATATCAAGAAACTGGATGTAAACGAGATGGTGACTACCGTGTTGGATAGTATGTCGTTAAAGTTGCAAAAGTACCAGGTGATTGCCAACCTGCATTTGGATGCGCGAAACCCAATGATCGAGGCTGATGAACTGCATTTCTCAAATGTGCTGTACAATCTCATCGACAACGCTATAAAATACAGTCCGAACGTGCCCGAAATTACCATCAGCACCTTTAATAAAAATGAGGAAGTGGTTATCCGTGTGGCTGATAAAGGCATTGGCATGAACCGCGACCAGCAGTCAAAAATATTCGAACAATTCTATCGTATTCCGACAGGTAACCTGCACGATGTGAAAGGCTTTGGTTTAGGCTTAAGCTATGTAAACACCATTGTGAAGAAACTGAATGGAAGCATAAGCGTTAAATCTGAAAAAGAAAAAGGCTCTGAATTTGAGCTGAAATTTCACATATCCTAAGCATGAAGAAAATATTATTAGTAGAGGACGACCCCAACCTTGGCTTACTTTTACAAGACTACCTGCAGTTAAAGGGCAAATTTGATGTGGTTTTGTGTAAAGACGGCGAAGAGGGGTTAAAGGCATTTACAAAACAAAATTTCGACCTGCTGATACTGGATGTGATGATGCCCAAAAAAGATGGGTTTACGCTTGGTAAGGAAATAAGAAAATTCAACACCCAGGTGCCTATTATTTTTGCTACCGCGAAAGGCATGATAGAAGATAAAACCCAGGCGTTTAACCTGGGTGGCGATGATTACATCACCAAACCTTTCCGGATAGAAGAATTACTACTTCGCATTAATGCCTTGTTAAAAAGGGTAAGCAACAGTGAGAAAAGTGAGGAAGAAAAGCAAACTCATTTTAAGATCGGGCGCTACGATTTTGACTATACTTCGCAGATGATATCGGCAGGTGACATGCAACAGAAACTATCAACCAAAGAGGCTGAATTACTTCGATTGCTTTGTCTGCGCAAAAACGAGGTGCTTACCCGTGAAGAGGCTTTGCTGAATATCTGGCACGACGATAACTACTTTAATGGTCGCAGCATGGATGTTTTCCTGAGTAAGATACGTAAGTACCTGAAGGACGATTCAAATGTGGAGATCATCAATGTGCACGGCCGGGGTTATAAGTTGCTGATCAATTAATCGGCATCCATATCCTCACCAAAATGGATAATGTTTCCATTATTATCCAAAATGCTGAATTGCTTCATCCGCCATGGCTTTTCTTCTAGCTGACCATTGGGATGGATAATGCCAAGTGGCTCATATTTGGCATATAGCTTATCTATTTCGGTCACGTTGATATAGCACCCTGTATTTTTAGGTATAGCCGTATCATTGGTTGGCCATAGGTGTATTTGCACTTTCTCTTTACTCAAAATAAGGTAGCCTTCCCAGCTTGAATGGAAGGTAAAGCCTAGTTTTTCCGTATAAAATTTAATGGTTTCTTCTTCATTTAGTGAAGCAAGGATAGGTACGGCGGATTTGAGCATATTTAGATTTTAGATTCCAACTAGTCTTGTTCCTCTTTATTATAAGCCCTAAAATAAGTTCTGTCTAATTTTGGAAGTTTGTTTAGTGGGTAATGATAATGAAAGCTATTCAAATAATTCGCGACCTCAAGACGCTGTTGCCAGGTCAGTGTTTTATAATAAGCAGGGTTTTTCCTTCCCTCTTCCGCAGCTATTTCGACCTTAAATATTATACTTTCTAAATCGTCTGAGTCCATCCTCAAATTTAAATTAAAATAACAATCTGATGTAACAAATTTGTTAACTATGGGGCGCAATAAATTCAATATAAAATAGATAGGTTTGTTTATTCTTAATTGTTAACTGATCTTATAATGAAAAGAAAATTACTCTTTTCCGGCGTACTACTAGCCGGAATGGCAGGCTCTGTTTTTGCACAGGAAGCACCTGATGCCGCAGCAGTCCAAAAGATACGTGACGAGGGACTGAACCATTCAAAAGTAATGGAAACAGCCTTTTATCTGACCGATGTTGCCGGTCCGAGGCTTGCTGGATCTCCGGGCTTGAAAAGGGCGCAGGACTGGGCAGTAAATCAATTAAAAAGCTGGGGTTTGGAGAATGTTAAGCGGGAGCCATGGGGCAAGTTTGGCAAAGGCTGGGAAGTGCAGAAGAATTATGCTGCTATAACAGTGCCTTATTATCATGCCATTATAGCTATTCCGAAAGCATGGACAGCCGGGACAAACGGCGCGATAAAAGGCGACGTGATATTGGTAAAAGCTGATACGATTACCGACCTGGATCAATATAAAGGAAAACTCGCTGGCAAAATTGTCATATTCGATACCAAAACTAAATTAGCCCAGGGCACTAAACCGGATCTTACCCGCTATACAGACGAAGAGCTTGACAAAATGGCTAAGGCAACCTCTCAGCCATCTCAACGCCGGGCAGTTGATCGTAATTCTCCGCAGTTTTTGGCTATGCAAAAAGCGCGTGCATTACGTACTGCTGTAAGTAAATTTTTACAGGAAGAAAATGTGGGATTGATATTAAGCCTGGCACGTGGAACAGACGGTACCGTATTTACGACCAATGGTGCATCATATGCTGATACCGCAAAAGTTGCCGCACCTGAGTTGGAAACAAGTGGAGAAGATTACCTGCGTATTTTGCGTTTGGTAAAAGCCGGTCAGAAAGTGGAGATGGAAGCTGATATCAAAACGCAATTCTTTACCGATGACCTCCAGGGATATGATGTAGTCGCCGAAATACCGGGAACAGATAAGAAACTAAAAGACCAGATCGTGATGATCGGCGGTCACCTGGACTCATGGCATGCCGCCACCGGTGCAACTGATAACGGAGCAGGCAGCGCGGTAATGATGGAGGCTGTACGTATTTTAAAGGCGACCGGGTTTAAACCGAAGCGCACTATCCGTATTGCTTTATGGAGCTCGGAAGAACAAGGCCTGTTTGGATCGCGCTATTATGTATCGAACCATTTTGGCGACCCTAAAACCATGCAATTGAAGCCTGAGCAGGCTAAAGTATCAGCTTATTATAATTTGGATAACGGTACCGGAAAAATACGTGGTATTTATCTGCAAGGCGATTCGCTTGCCGGGGCTGTGTTTAAACCATGGTTTGAGCCCTTCAAAGATCTCGGTGCCGGTACAATTACTATTAGCAATACAGGCGGCACAGATCATTTATCGTTTGATGCTGTAGGGATCCCGGGTTTCCAATTTATACAGGATAGCATGGATTATGGCACCCGCACGCACCACAGCAACCAGGATACTTACGATCGGCTGAGTGAAGATGATCTGAAACAGGCGGCTACTATAGTTGCATCATTTGTATACAATACCGCGCAACGGGCCGAAATGATCCCGAGAGTGGAATTGCCTAAAGCACAGAGTACTAACTAAGGTGGAATAATAAATGACTAGTAAAACCTTCGGTTATCCCGGAGGTTTTTTTATTTTGCAAAAAACTAAGCGCTTAGTTGCATTTTATAATTTAAGTTTCTTATCTTTAAGATAACCAATTGTACTGAGCGCCTAATAAACGGTAATCAAATTCGTAACATCATGGAAATTAAAGAATTAACTCGTGCGGAAGAGCAGATCATGCAGGTGCTTTGGCAACTTAAGAAAGGTTTTGTAAAGGATGTAATTGATACCCTGCCCGAACCCAAGCCGGCATATAATACGGTATCCACCTTCATCCGCATTCTTGAGGCCAAAGGTTTTGTTGACCATAATGCTTTTGGCAAGAGTCATGAATATTTTCCTATTATCAGCAAAGAGCAATATCAGGGTTTTGCAACCGAAAAGCTCTTAAGCGGATACTTTGACAATTCGGTAAAGCACATGTTTTCCTTTTTTGTGAAGAAGGAGAAAATCGACCTCAAGGAAGCTGACGAGATCATGAAACTGATCGAAAAACTCAAAGAAAAATAAACCTATGAGCTGGTGGCAATATTTACTGCTGGTAAATCTTTACCTGTTGTTATCTTACGGCTTCTATCATTTTTTACTGCGCAGGGAAACATTCTTCCACCTGAATAGGCTTTATTTAGTTTCAACGGCTATTTTCTCATTTTTTATTCCTGTAATCCATTCTGATTGGGTAAAGAACTTATTCATTACTCAAAGAGTTCAGCACACGCTATATACTTATGCTAAACCGATATTGGTTTATCGTTTTAAAAACATCGAAGAGCACCATCTTACAATAGGCCAAATATTGGTAATCATTTATGCTATCGGCGCCGTTATACTGATCACCCGGTTTATTTTACAGTTGATCTCTCTCAAAAAAATAATTGACGAGCCGGAAGAATCAGCAGGCGCATTTTCGTTTTTCAGAAGTATCAAGCTTGGCGGCAACCTTGATAACCTGGAAGTTATAACTGCCCACGAGCAGGCGCACGCTAATCAATGGCATACGGTTGATGTGCTGTTGATAGAAGCCGTTGCCATCATCAACTGGTTTAATCCGGTGGTGTATTTATATCGGCTGGAGATAAAGCACATACATGAATATATTGCCGACCGCCATGCTTTGGAGAACGGTATCGATAAGGCTGAATATGCTATGTTACTCCTCAGCCAAACCTTAAAAACGCCACATCAACTGGTAACCCCGTTCTTTAACCATAGTTTATTAAAGCAGCGGATCATTATGCTTCAAAAGAACCGCTCGAAATATACTGCGCTTTTAAAATATGGTTTATCCGCACCACTGTTTGTGCTGATGATGATCATGGCTTCGGTCACCATAGGGAAAACCAATGTAATAAAGGTGATCAAAAACAAAGCTGAGCATTTGCTTGAAAAAACAGCCATCTCATTTACGCCTGCACCAACGGTAAAGAAGCTCGTTAATCACGTTGTTTATCATATCAATAATGAAAAGCCTGTTGTAAAAGATTCAGCTTATATATTAACTGATCTTGAACCAGCGACTTCAACAACAAACCAAGCTGCAACTGTTGCTAAGCATACCGAAGACCCCATCTTTATTACTGTAGAGGAAGAGCCGCAATTTAAAGGAGGCATTTCAGCTTTTTATCACTTCCTAAGTCAGAATATTCAATATCCTGAAGGTATGCTGAACAAAAACATACAGGGTAAGGAATTGATCTCAATGACTGTTGAGACAGACGGATCGCTTTCAGATATTAAAGTGGTAAAAGATCTTGGTAGCGGCGCGGCAAAAGAAGTGATCAGGGTTTTGAAGTTGTCGCCAAAATGGGAGCCTGGCTATCAGAATGGTAATAAAGTAAGGGTAAGGTATACTATCCCAATTAGTTTTAATATTTCTAAAGGACCTGCGCCTGATACTACATCAGAAGCGATAGCGCAGAAAACTAAAGTAGTTATTCCTGATAAAGTTACTTATGTTGTTCCAAAGGATACAATACAAAATACGGGTACTGTCTTAATTGGTCTGGATACCAATATGGATCCACTGTATGTGGTAGACGGAAAAGCAGTGCCTGATTTGAATAGTCTGAATCCTAATGATATTGCATCGATCAGGGTGCTGAAGCAACAGCCTGCAAAAGAGGTTTATGCCGGTATTTATGGCAAAAAGGCTTTGAATGGGGTTGTAGTTATCAAAACTAAAGATGCTGTTCAGAAGACCCAGGCAAATCTCAGCAAACCGCAATAAGCCTTCGTTTGGCTGTTAACTATTTGATTTTCTGATTGGTTTTGCTATATTTAATAAACCAATTGTGAGTCAACTTACATCTTTTCACTAAAATCCCCTTACCATGAACTGGAAAATTATTTTTCAATTGTCTGTATTCGGGCTGATTATGGCCGGTGCTACTATTTCTCTTATACCTGAGAAAGTGGAGCCCATTTTCTGGCTGTTTATTTTTGCTTTTTCAGCTTATATTATTGCTAAGGCGGTCGGCAGAAGACATTTCTTACATGGTTTTTGTGTAAGCCTGGTAAATTGTATCTGGATAACTGCAGCACACATGCTATTTTACAGCACATATATTGCCAACCACCCAAGTGTTGCGAAAATGTCGGCAGAGCACCCGATGTTGCCAACACACCCGCGACTTGAAATGCTGATCATGGGGCCGATATTCGGTATTGTTTTTGGTTTGATATTAGGGTTATTCTGTTTTATAGCTTCTTTTATAGTGAAGAAAAAGGCGACTGCTTATTAGAGATCTGTTCAAATTGATATAAAATGAAGGCTATATTTGACGATATAGCCTTTTTATTTTAAAAGCTTGAAGTTTG
>Ga0105240_10002705_pt1 | contig 28172 bp, 25 predicted proteins | sample KBSC54metaG_FD_80426 | JGI IMG/M metagenome (GOLD analysis project Ga0105240, IMG submission 80426) | Corn rhizosphere microbial communities from Kellogg Biological Station, Michigan, USA - KBS C5-4 metaG | ecosystem: Host-associated > Plants > Roots > Rhizosphere > Soil | place: Michigan, USA... | reverse complement strand
GCAACGATGAGTACGCCATCGGCGAGGAGCTCGTTGATGACCTGTTGCTGCGCCGCGGTGCACGAGCCGGTGCTACCGAGGCTCAGGTTGATGATCTGCGCGGGACTCGGGTTGTCGGGTACGCCGTTGACGTGCAGCCCTGCCGCCCAGCGCATCGCATCCAGAATGTCCGAGTCGAGACCTCCGCATTTGCCGAGCGCCCGCACCGGAAGAATCTTCCCTTGCCAGGTGATTCCGGCGATGCCCGTGGCGTTGTTCGTAATGGCTCCCAGGATGCCCACCACGCGCGTCCCGTGCCACGAGCTGTTGCTGACGGTGCAGTTGGCGAAAGTGGAATTCTGCAGATCGCTCGAGGAGACCCAGTCGCCCGGGTCTGAAGCATCGGAATCGCGCCCGTCGCCGTCGTTGGCGACCGCCGGATCGGAAATGAAGTCGTAGCCCGGCAGCAGCCGACTGAGCGTCGAGGATTTCAGGTCCGGGTGGTCGTAGCGGATGCCGGTGTCGACATCCGCGATCACCAGGTCGTTGCGCCCGGTCGTCGTATCCCAGGCCGTCTGTGCATCGATGGCCGCGGGCTGCGTGTTCTGCAGGTACCACTGGCCGGTGAACAACGGATCGCTGGGCAACGCAAGCGGATACCGGCGCTCGTCGGCCACCGCGTATTCGACGGACGGATCGGCCTGCAGGCGGGCCAGGGTATCGGCGATGGACTCACCGGGCGCCGGCTGCACCTGCATCGCATGCAGGCCTGTCGTGATCTCCCGTGATTGCTTCAGAGTCAGATTCACCCTGGCTGCGAGTGCCTGCGCCTGGGCGAGCTCCTGCGCCTGAACCTGCGCATCGCGACTAGCCCCCGCAGCGAGCTTGACCTGCGTGCGGCTGGACGCAGACTGCGCGCTCGCGCGCAATTTCACCAATACCCGGTGCAGTGGGCTCGCAGAGGTGGCAACGGGCTGCCGCAGCACCGGATTCGTCTCGTTGCTGACGGCGCCTGCGCTCGTCGACGCGAAGAAGAAGAACGCGGCGAGGATTCCAACCAGGGAGGAACGAAGCGTATCCACGGTATGAGCTCTCGCGGGAAAATGCGCAGATCGGGGACCGTAACCTACCGTGCCCGCAAGGCCGGCATTCCTGTCGGCACAGCACGACGGCTGCGATTACCGACAGTTAACAATCTGCGTGCCAGAGAGGCGACAGGATCGTGCCGGGACTGTGACTCCGGCCACGGATTTCACGCGAGGAACCTCAAGCAGCGACCATTTTTTCGCGCCGCCGGCGCAGCCCGGCGGCCGGCACCTGCTGCGTTATACAGTGGATGTTGCCTCCGCCCAGCAGGATCTCGCGCGCCGGTACACCGACGACCCGACGATGCGGAAACAACCGTTTGAGCCTGGAGGCAGCAACGCGGTCGCTGCGCGCATCGAGCAAGGGCATGACGATGCCGCCATTGGCAATGTAGAAGTTGATGTAGCTTGCGGCGAGGCGCTCGCCAGCTCTGCGTGGCTTGGTTGCCTCGCGCGTGACGACCCCGGCGGCCTCACGCTCGGATATGAACAACGGTCGCGGCGACGGCAGTTTGTGCACCTTCAGCCGCCGGCCACGCGCGTCACGCTCGTCATTGAGCCGCTCCCATGCATCCAGGGAGATCGCGTGTTGCGGATCGCGCCTGTTGTCCGTCCAGGTCAGGGCAATCTCGCCCGGACGAACGAAGCACGCGAGGTTGTCGATGTGGCCGTCCGTTTCATCGTTGACCACACCCTTGCCGAGCCAGATGACGCGCTCGACGCCGAGGTACGCCCGCAATCGCGCCTCGATCTCGCTCTGATCCAGCGCCGGATTGCGATTACGATTCAGCAGGCATTGCTCGGTCACCAGCGCCGTGCCCGCGCCGTCGGTATGAATCGCGCCGCCCTCGTTGACCATCGTCGCGCGATAGCGATCACGCGCTTCGATCTCCAGCACCTTGCGTGCGACCAGATCGTCCTGGTCCCACGGGAAGTACAGTCCCCCCTCCAGGCCGCCCCAGGCGTTGAACTGCCAATCGACACCCCGGACCGCGCCGCGCGAGTTGACCACGAAGGTCGGTCCGACGTCGCGCATCCAGCAGTCGTCGTGCGACATCTCGACGACGCGGATCTGCTCCGGAAGCAACGCTCGCGCATCCTCGAAGTGCTTGCGCGAGACACCGACGCTGACGGGCTCGAATTCCGCGATTGCCGCGGCGACGCGGACGAATGCCTGCTGCGCCGGCCAGGCAACCTCTCGCCAGTTGTCGGCGCGCTCCGGCCAGAGCATCCAGCAGCCCGCATGCAGCTCGAACTCGCCGGGCATCCAGAAGCCGTCCGCGGCGGGTGTGGTGGTCAGGGCTCGAGTCATCGTCGCAGGCGGCTGTGGCGGTAGCCGTACAGGCCATAGATCGAGAAGCCGACGATGGTCCAGATCAACAGTCTCCACCAGGTGTCGACCGGCAGAAAAAGTGCCGTCCCCAGGCACACAACCGTCCCGAGCACGCACGTCACCGGCGCCCACGGAACGCGGAACGGACGGTGCGCATCCGGACGCGTGTGACGCAGTACCAGCACGCCGATGCACACGACTGCGAATGCCAGCAGAATCCCGATCGAGATCAGCTCCCCGAGCACATCCAGCGGAAAAATGCCGGCAAAAAACGCGGCGATGATTCCCGTCCAGATCGTTGCCACGCTGGGCGTCTTGTAGCGCGGATGGCACGTCCTGACCGACGGGGGCAGCAGGCCATCATCGGCCATCGCCAACAGGATGCGCGGTTGGCCGAGCAGGGAGGTGAGAATCACCGAGCTCATGCCGGCAATGATCCCGATCTTCACCGGAATGGCGAGCCATCCCAGCGCGGGATGCTGATCCAGTGCCACCGCCACCGGCGCATCCACATTGAGCTTGGTGTAGGAGGCCATGCCCGTCATGACCGCCGACATGCCCACGTACAGAATCGCCGAGATCACCAGGGCTCCGATGATGCCGCGGGGCAGATCCCTTTGCGGATTGCGCGCCTCGAGGGCAGTCGTGGAGGCTGTATCGAAGCCGACGTACGAGAAGAAGATGATGGCCGCGCCGCGCAACACGCCACTCCAGCCAAATTCCCCGAACTTGCCCGTGTTGGGGGGCACGTAGGGATGCCAGTTGCCGGGATTGACGAACTGCAGGCCCGCGAGGATGACCACCACGATAATGCCGACCTTGAGGGTCACCATGATGCTGTTCGCGCCGGCAGACTCGCGCACGCCTACGTAACAGACCCAACTCATGGCCGCGACGATGAGCACGGCGGGGAAATTGATGATCGCGCCGGTGACTGCCAGATGCCCGTCGGGCATTTTCTCGAGGGGTGCGTTTACCAGGGCGCCCCAGAAATGGATGTGCGCGTCCCCGAGCAGATTCATCACGTAACCCGACCAACTGACGGCCACCGCCGAGGCCGACAGCGCATACTCCAGCAACAGGTTCCACCCGATGAACCACGCTATGGCTTCGCCGAGCGTCGCGTACGCATAGCTGTAGGCACTCCCGGGAACGGGCAGAAAGGTCGCGAACTCCGCGTAACACAGCGCGGCAAGACCGCTCCCAAAAGCTGCGATCAGCAGAGAGATCGTCACCGCGGGCCCGGAGTGCTGCGCAGCAACCTGCCCCGTCAGGACGAAAATGCCCGTCCCGATGGTTGCGCCCAACCCGATTGCCGTGAGCGACCTCGCGGTCAGCACCTGCCTCAGCCGGCCAGCCTCCGCCTTCCCAGGCGGGTCCGGGGGACGCACGGCGAGCAGATTGCGCAGCAGCGAGCGCTTGGCGCTAGCACTGTTGTTGGCGACATCGGACATATGCGTTCAGCCAAAGATCAGGTCCGCCGCATGCTAGCATGACCGCAATACCCTGCAGCAGCGCCGGTTGCGACCGCAATGAACGTCCTGGATTGGGCCCGCAAGGTGCGGGCGATCGCACAGAATGGGCTCATGTTCACGCACGACGAGTTCGACCGCGAGCGCTATGAGAAGCTGCAGGCGCTGGCCGACTCCATCGTCTCGGACGAGCTGGGCCTGCCCGTCGAGCAGGTCAAGTCACTCTGGCAGTACGATCCCGGCTATGTCACCCCGAAGGTCGACGTGCGCGGCGCCGTTTTCGAGGCTGACAGGATCCTGCTGGTGCGTGAGCGCTCGGATGGCAAGTGGTCGTTGCCCGGGGGTTGGGTCGACGTCAACGACTCCCCTTCCGAGGCCGTCGCCCGGGAGATCTACGAGGAGAGCGGTTTCCACGCCCGTCCGGTGAAGCTCGCCGCGCTGTTCGACCGCCAGCGCCACCCTCATCCGCCCTCGATGTATCACATCTACAAGCTGCTGTTTCTCTGCGAGCTCACTGGAGGCGCAGCAAGGATCAGCAACGAGACGGACGCGGTCGAGTTCTTTGGTGTGGACTCGCTTCCGGAGCTGTCCCCCGGCCGCGTCACCCGTGCACAGATCGAGAGGATGTTCGAGCACCACCGCCAGCGAGAGCTGCCGACCGATTTCGATTAGGGGCCGCGGCAGGCGCAGGACCCGGATCAAGGTCGCGCCGCGGCCTGCAGCGCTCGCTCCACATCCTCCAGCAGGTCCTGCGGATCCTCCAGGCCGATGGACAGCCGTACGGTGCTTTCGGTCACCGCCGATACGGCCAGCTGCTCAGGCGTCAGATCCCTGCCGCGCATCATCTGCGGCGCCACGACCAGGGACTCGGTGGCGCCGAGGCTGGCGGCCAGCGCAAACAGCTCGAGGGCATCCGCAAAGCGCTCGCCCGCCACGGCTCCCCCCTCGAGATCGAATGTCACGATGGTGCCGAAGTCCTTCATCTGCGCTCGCGCAAGCGCATGCTGCGGGTGAGTCGGCAGCCCCGGGTAGTGCACGCGGGCAACGGCAGGGTGGGCGGCCAGGAATTCGGCAATGCGTTGTGCGCTGGCGCACTGCGCCTGATAGCGCACGAAGTAGGTCTTCAGGCCGCGCAGAATGAGGAACGCCGCGTGCGGGTCGAGCGTGCCGCCGATTACACCGAAGTCGGTGCGCAAGCCGCGAATCAGCTCGCCTCGCCCGATGACGGCGCCACCCATGACGTCCCCGGCGCCGGAGGCGTACTTGGTCAGGCTGTGGATATACAGGTCGATGTCGTATTCGCCATGCTGGTGGAATCCGGCAAACGTGTTGTCCAGCAAGGTCAGCGCTCCGGCGCTCTTGGCCAGGCGGGTCAGTGCGGCGAGGTCGGCGATCTTCGTGACCGGGTTGGTGGGGCTCTCGAAGATCACCAGCCGCGTCGGGGTCGAGGCGAGCACACGCTCCACGCCGGCCATGTCCTCGATGGAAAGCATCGTGTGCTTGACACCGAAGCGGCTGAGCAAGCGCCGCACGAGATACCGTGTCGGGTTGTAGGTCTCGATGAAGCAGAGGATGTGGTCTGCCTGCTTGGTGAGCGCCAGCAGCGCCTGCGCGATGGCTCCGACGCCGGAGGCGGTGACCAGGCATTCCTCGCGGCCCTGCAGCTCGGCGAGCAGCAGCTCCAGCTGGCGGGTCGTCGGATTGGAAGCGCGCGTGTAGAAAAAACCCGAACGCTCGCCCCGCAGAAAGCGCTCGGTTTCCGCGACGCTGTCGAATTCGAACTTGACGGTCTGATAGATCGGCGCGACCACCGAATGATTGTCGGGGGGCAGCGCTATGCCCGGCGGGTGGTTGACTCGCGTCGGCTTTTTCATCAGTCATCCAGAGTGAAGGGGTCCGCGTCGAGCTGCGCGGGGAACTTCTCCCTGAAGGAACGCAGCGCGGCGCCTTCGAGCGTCACCGTCGTCACCCCGGCGGTATCGCCGAGCGAAGCCAGCGGCATCCCCAGAAAGTCATGGGCAACGCTCCCGCCGGAATGAGGCACCCCCACGCCGTCGACGCCGACACGATTGACGCCAATGACGAAGGCCTGGTTCTCGATGGCGCGGGCCTTCAGCAGCTGACTCCAGGCGTACGAGCGCGCTGCCGGCCAGTTGGCGACATAGACGAGCACGTCGTAATCCAGCTGCGGGCGCCGGCGGCTGAATACGGGGAATCTGAGGTCATAGCAGACCAGCGGACACACCCGCAGGCCGCGCCATTCGAGCGACCACGCCGCGCGGCCCGGTGTGAAGTGCTGATTTTCGCCCCCCATCCGGAACAGATGGCGCTTGTCGTACGAACGCAGCTCGCCGCCGGGAATGGCCCACAGCAGCCGGTTGAAGTAGTTCCCGCCCTCCTCCGTGACGAGGCTTCCGGTGATCACCGCATCGAGGCGGTCGGCGAGCGCGCGGATCCAATGGGTTGTCGGGCCACCTGCCGGCTCACCTATCCGCTTCACGTCCATGCTGAAGCCGGTGGTGAAAGTCTCAGGCAACACGATGAGATCGGTCTGACCGGCCAGCGGCGCCAGCAAGGCCTCGAATGCGTCGCGATTGGCACCCGGGCTCTGCCAGGTCAGCGGCTGCTGAACCAACGTGACGCGCAACGAGCTCACCGGGCACCTGCTTTGCGAAGCTGCGCCGTGAACTCGTTGATGCGCTCGGCCGCGGCATCCAGGGTCGCATCCTGTTTGGCCACGCACACCCGCACGACCTGCAGCGGCGGCGGCCGCTCATAGAAGGGCGACAGAGGAATCGTCGCGACACCCGCATCCGTGAGCAGTTTCTCGGCGAAAGCGATGTCACCCGGCGGGGCCAGCGCGCTGAAATCCAGCAATTGGAAGAACGTGCCCTGCGCCGGCGGGATCTGCAGCCCCGACGGACCGAGCGCGCGGATCAGCCGGTCGCGCTTGGCCTGGAAGAATCCCGGCAGGTTGCGCCACACCTCCGGCTTCTCGGCCAGATAGCGGGCGATCGCCTGCTGCAGAGCGTTGGCGATGCTGAAGGTGTTGAACTGGTGAACCTTGCGCAGCTCGCGTGTCAGCATGGGTGTGGCGACCCCGTAGCCGACGCGCACTCCCGTGGCGTGCAGCGTCTTGCCGAAGGAGAAGACGGCAAAGCTCTTCTCCCGCAGCTCCGGATGGCTCAGGACCGAATGGTGCGTGTGACCGTCGTATAAAACGTGCTCGTAAACCTCATCCGACATCACCAGGATGTCCCGGTCGCGGATGAGCTCTGCCAGCGCGTTCAAATCCTCACGCGTGGCCACCGTGCAGGCCGGATTGTGCGGAGTGTTGAAGAGGATCAGCCGGGTGCGGGGCGTAATGGTGGCGCGCACGCGGTCCCAATCGAAGCGGAACCGGGGGGGCAGCAGAGGCAGGCGGATGCAGCGGCCACCGGCCAGTCGCACCGCCGGCTCGTACGAGTCGTACGCGGGATCGAACGCAATGGCTTCGTCGCCGGGTCCGACGACGGCCTGAATACCGGAATAGATGGCCTCGGTCGCGCCCAACGTCACCGTGATCTGCGACTCCGGATCGACGTTCAGGTGATAGGAGGCCTGCAGCTTCTGCGCGATGCGCTCGCGCAGCTCCAAGACACCTTCCATGGGGGCGTACTGATTGTGACCCGCCGCCATGGCCGCGGTCGTCAGCTCGGTCAGTCGCGGATCGATGTCATAGTCCGGGAATCCCTGCCCGAGGTTGTACGCGCCCAGCTCGCGCGCGCGGCGCGACATGACGGTGAAGATCGTGGTCCCGACATCAGGCAGCTTGCTACGTGCGAATGTGGACATGGCTCACTCTGCAGCGGCCAACGCCGCACCGATCACGCCCGCTTGTCCGGCGAAATACGCCGGCCGGATCTCCGCTTCCGAGCGGAGCAAGCGAGCGAACTGCTCGAAGTCCTGGCTCACGGCGCCCCCGAGAATGAAGACGTCGGGCCAGAAAAGCGCGTGCATGCGCGCAAGATAGTCGTTGACACGGCCGGTCCACGCCGGCCAGTCGAGCTTGAGAGCGGTCTTGACGTGAGCGGACGCCCACTTCTCCGCATCCATGCCGTTCAACTCCAGATGTCCCAGCTCGGTGTTGGGAAACAGCCGCCCGCCGACGAACAAAGCCGTTCCGATGCCGGTGCCGAACGTCAGCATGATGGCGGTGCCGGCCAAGCCGCGGCCCGCTCCCCAGCGCATCTCGGCGATACCCGCGGCATCCGCATCGTTCAGAACGACTGCCGGCCGTCCCAGCGTGCGCTCGGCCAGCGCCGCCCCGTCCAGGCCCAGCCAGGCCTGATCGATATTGGCGGCCGTGCGCACGCGACCGGATTTCACCACGCTGGGAAACGCCAGGCCGACCGGCCCCTGCGCCCCGGGGAGCTGCTCCGCGAGGCTGGCGACGACCTGCATCACCCCCGCAGGCGCCGCGGGCTGGGGTGTTGGAGCGGACATCAGCTCACCGATCAGGCGGCCGGAATCGACATCGACCAGCCCGGCCTTCACCGAGGAGCCGCCGACATCGATGCCCATTACTTTGCGAGTCATAGACGATCGCTCTTCAAACGTTGGCAGCCGCCGCGAGCTGCAGGTCGCGTGCCCGCCGCCGGCTCTGGAATCTCATCCACACCGAGGCCACGGCGATTCCGGTGCTGACCACGAGCACCATGAGCGTCGCCAGCGCATTCACGTCCGGGCTCACTCCCAGGCGCACCTTGGAGAAAATCACCATCGGCAAGGTGCTCGAGCCCGGCCCGGCCACGAACTGCGAGATCACCAGGTCGTCCCAGGAAAGCGTGAACGCGAGCAGCCACCCTGACAGCAGCGCTGGTGCGATCAGAGGCAAGGTGATGCGCAAGAATACCTTCAGCGGACGCGCGCCGAGATCCATAGCCGCCTCTTCGAGGGACTGGTCGAAACCTGCCAGACGCGACTGTACCACTACCGTGACATAGGCCATCGAGAAGGTGACGTGGGCAAGCGTGATCGTAAGCATTCCCCGGCCCCGCGGCCATCCGATTGCCTGTTCGAGCGCGACGAACAACAGCAACAGGGACAGACCGGTGATCACTTCCGGCATGACCAATGGGGCGGTCGTCATGCCCAACAGCAGCGTGCGCCCGCGGAACCGACCGAAGCGCGCCAGGGTGAACCCCGCGAGCGTACCGAGCACCACGGCGCAGCAGGCCGAGATCGCCGCGATCTGGATCGACAGCCCGGCGGCGCCCAGGATCTGGGCATTCGACAACAACTCCCCGTACCAGCGCAGTGTCGGTGAATGGGCAGCGTCCCACACCGTCACCAGGCGCGAGTTGTTGAACGAGAACACGATGAGAGACAGGATCGGCACGTACAGGAAGACGAGCCCGCAAACCAACGCCGTGCGTGGCACCACTCCCGGCGATCTCATTTCGCGGCCTCGACCGTGCGCCGTTCGAGGCGCTGCAGCAGCATGATCGGCACGACGAGCAACAGCAGCATGAGAATGGCCACGGCGCTCGCCACCGGCCAGTCGCGGTTCTCGAAAAACTCATCCGACAACACGCGGCCGATCATGAGCTGATCGCTGCGGCCGAGCAGCGAGGGAATGATGTACTCACCGACGGCAGGGATGAAAACCAGCAGCGATCCGGCGGCGATTCCCGGCAGGGACAGCGGCAACGTGATTCGCCGGAACACGGTGAACGGATGCGCCCCCAGGTCCGCCGCGGCCTCCAGCAACGTCACATCGTGCTTCTCCAGATTCGCATACAGCGGCAGGATCATGAACGGCAGATAGGAATACACGATGCCGATATACACGGCGAAGTCCGTGTTCAGCAGCACCAGCGGCCGATGAATGAGGCCCAGGTACATGAGCACGTTGTTGATTACGCCATCGTTCTTCAGCAGTCCCATCCACGCATACACGCGCAGCAGGAACGACGTCCAGAAAGGCAGGACGATCATCATGAGGAGCACGTTGCGTGCGGTCGCGCCGGAGCGCGCGATCGCATACGCCATCGGGTAGCCGATCAGGATACACAACAGCGTCGACACGGCGGCAACCTGCAGCGAGTACAGCAAGGAGCGGACGTACAGCGGATCGGTGAACAGGAAGGCGTAGTTCGACAGGTGTGGCTGCAGCCGGCCGTGCTCCAGCAGCGGTGAATACGGTGGCATCGCCAGCCGCACCTCGGAGAAGGAGATTTTCAGCACGATCAGAAAGGGGACGGCAAACAGCACCAGCAGCCACAGCGAGGGGACGCCGGCAACGATCCGCTTTCCCGGGGATCCTGACATGCGGTGCGCGATCCTACTGTGTGAGCACCAGGGGACTGGAGGCGTGCCAGGACAGGTACACCTCCTCGCCTCCGGCAATGCGATCTTCCGGCGAGCGTATGAAATTCGGTCGCGTCACACGCAGCACTCTGCCGGACTCGATCTGCACCAGGTACACGGACATGTCACCCAGGTAGGCGACTTCCCTGACGCGCCCCCGCACGCCCGGCTCGCCCGCCTGCGGAGGAGCCTTGCCGATGCGGATCTTCTCCGGCCGCAGCGCCACCCAGGCGGTCGCCCCGGGCGTGGCGGTGACACCCTGGCCGACGGGAGTCACTGCCCCGAGCTCGCTCGAGCGTACGCTCGCGGGCATGCCCTCCAGCACCTGGCCTTCGAACATGTTCACCGAGCCGATGAAGTCGGCCACGAATTTGCTCGCCGGAGACTCGTAGATGTCGGTCGGCGTGCCCACTTGCACGATCCTGCCGTGATTCATCACGCCCATGCGCGTGGCAAGCGTCATCGCCTCCTCCTGGTCGTGGGTCACGACGATGAAGGTCACACCGAGCTGTTTCTGGATGTTGAGCAGCTCGAACTGGGTGTGTTCGCGCAGCTTTTTGTCCAGGGCCGCCAGCGGCTCATCGAGCAACAGGAGCTTGGGCCGCTTCACCAGCGCCCGCGCCAGCGCCACACGCTGTTTCTGTCCACCGGAGAGCTGGTGAGGCTTGCGTGCGGTGAATGCACCCATTTTCACGATCTCGAGAATCTCCCCGACCCGCTGCCGGACCTGCGTGCGGTCGAGGCGCTCCTGCTCCAGCCCGAAAGCCACGTTCTTCTCCACCGTCATGTGCGGGAACAGCGCGTAGGACTGGAACATCATGTTGATCGGGCGCTGGTACGGCGGCACGGGACCCATGTCCTGCCCGTCGATGTGGATCGACCCCGAGGAGGGGGTCTCGAAGCCCGCCAGCAGGCGCAGCAGTGTCGTTTTACCCGAGCCGGAGCCCCCGAGCAGACAGAAGATCTCCCCGCGACGCACCTCGAGAGACACCCGGTCCACGGCCACGAAGTCACCAAAGCGCTTGGTGACGTCGGCGATGCGGACGTAACACTCCTCGCTCTCGGGGCGCGCTGCGGAGCTCACGGGAATGACACCCTCGATCCCGCTCTCATTGGCCGGTCTTGAATCGAGTCCAGGTGCGATTCAGCAGGCGGGTGAACTGCGGGGTCTTGGCCCTCTCGGGCACCAGCTTGGCCTGCACGTCGGCCGGCGGATAGATCCCCGGGTCCTGTCTGACGGCGGGGTTGAGCTGCGGATTGTCCGGCAGGTCGCCGTTGGCGTATTTCAGGAAATTGGAATTCTTCGCGGCCACATCCATGCGCAGCAGGTAGTCGATGAACAGATGCGCGTTGTGTGGATGCGGCGCGTCCGCCGGAATGGCGAGCATGTCGAGGTTCTTGATCGCGCCCTCGTGGGGGATCGAATACGCCACGTCCACCCCTTTGCCCGCCTCGTGCGCACGGTCGTGCGCCTGCTTGACGTCCCCTGACCAGCCGAGCGCCAGGCAGATCTCACCGTTTGCGAGGTCGTCGATGTAGCGCGAGGAGTGGATGTAGCGGATGTAGGGCCGGATTGCCAGCAGCACCTTTTCCGCCGCCTGCAGATCCTCGGGGGACTGGCTGTTGGGGTCCCTGCCCAGATACAACAGCACGGTGCCGACCACCTCGGTCGGCGCATCCAGGATGGCCACGCCGCAATCCTTGAATTTCCCCACCACTGCCGGATCGTAGAGCATTCGCCAGCTGTTCACGGGCGCATCGGCCATCCTCTCCTTGATCTTCGCCACGTTGTAGCCCGGCCCCGACGTGATCCACATGTAGTCCACGGCGTACTGGTTGCCCGGGTCGTAGAGCGCGGCGCTCTGCTGAACCTGGGGGTCGAGGTTCTTCAGGTTCGGCAGCAGCGCTTTGTCCAGCTTGCGATACACGCCGACCGTGATCTGCCGCTCGAGGAAGGGTCCCGAGGGCACGACCACGTCGTAGTTGGTATGCCCTGCCAGCAGCTTCGTCTCCAGGACCTCGTTCGAATCGAACACGTCGTAGTTGACCTTGATGCCCGTCTCGCGCTCGAACTGCGGGATCACCGAGGGCTCGATGTAGTCGGACCAGTTGTAGACGTTGAGGACCTTCTCCTCGGGCCCGGAAGCGCCGCCTGTCCCGGCGGCGCCGGCGGCCGCGGAAGCCGGGGCAGCGGGGTTGGGAGCGGATCCTCCGCACGCGGCCAACAGGCCGCCGCATACCACCGCGAGACATACCGATCGCAGGAGACTCATCATTCGCTTCAAGGACTCTCGCTCAGACGTTCAGCAGCAGGTGCTCGCGCTCCCAGGAGCTGATCACCTGGAGGAACACTTCGTACTCCGCTTCCTTCACGATGGTGAAGGCGGATACGAACGCTTCTCCGAGCAGATTGACCAGCGGCTCGGACTCGCGCAGCACGCGCAGCGCTTCATCGAGTGAGCGCGGCAGCCCGAATGGCAGGTCGTGGGCGCTGCCCGTGATGGGCTCACTGGGCTGCAGGCCTTCGACCATCCCGAGGTACCCGCACGCGAGCGAGGCGGCAATGGCGATATAGGGATTGGCGTCGGCTCCGCCGACGCGGTTCTCGACGCGCCGGTCCTCGGGCTTGGACATCGGGACGCGCAGGCCGGCCGTGCGATTGTCATAGCCCCAGTGAACGTTGATGGGCGCCGACAGGTAGCGGGTGAGCCGCCGGTAGGAATTCACGTTCGCGCAGAACAGCGCCATGGCCGCCGGCATGTACTTCTGCAGTCCGCCGATGTGCGAGAAGAACAGCGGCGAGGGCGTCCCGTCGGCGTTGCTGAAAATGTTCTTGCGCGTCTTGCGGTCGACCACGCTCTGGTGGATGTGCATCGCGCTGCCGGGCTCCTTGGCATGGGGCTTGGCCATGAAGGTGGCATAGATCTTGTGCCGCAGCGCCGCTTCGCGCGCGGTGCGCTTGAACAGGAACGCCTGGTCCGCCAGATCCAGCGGATAGCCGTGGATGAGATTGATCTCCATCTGCGCCGGTCCATCCTCGTGGATCAGCGTGTCGATCTCGATGTCCTGATCCTCGCAGAACTGGTAGATGTCATCGAACAGCGGATCGAACTCGTTGACGGCGGCGATGCTGTAGGACTGCCGGCCCGGCTCGGCGCGTCCCGAGCGGCCCACCGGAGGCCGCAGCGGATAGTCCGCGTCCTTGTTCTGCTCGACCAGATAAAACTCCAGCTCAGGCGCGATGACCGGCTCCCACCCGCGCTGGGCATACATTTCCAGCACATTGCGCAGCACGTGGCGCGGCGCCATGGTCACGCGGCGGCCGTCCGAGTAGAAGCAATCGTGAATGACCTGTGCGGTAGGCTCTGCCGCCCACGGCACGCGGCGCACCGTCTTCGTGTCGGCCTTGAGCACGATGTCGATCTCGGCCGGACTCATGGCCTCGCCGGTCTCCGGCGGGTAGTCCCCCGTCACGGTCTGCAGGAACACACTCTCCGGCAGGCGCATCCCCTCCTCTTCGGCGAACTTCTCCGCGGGCATGATCTTGCCGCGCGCGATCCCTGCCATGTCGGGAATGATGGCCTCGACCTCGGAAATGCCGTGGTCGCGGAAGAATTGCTGAATCTCGCTGGGCATGCAGGGGGACCTCATCTCGCCTTCGCGCGCTCACGACTCGCGGCGCCGAACGCCGCGAACAGGGCACGGGAGAACGGGTTATCCATGACGTTCCATTCAGGGTGCCACTGCACGGCCACGGCGAAGCGCCGTGCCTTCGGCACGCGAAACGCCTCCACCACACCGTCCGGGGCGCGCGCCTCGACAGCGAGGTCGGATCCAAGACGGTCTACGCCTTGGCTGTGCAGAGAGTTGACGCGCAGCCGGTCGGTACCCGCGAGCGTACGCAGCAAACCGCCGGGCTCGAGCGTCACGTCGTGGGCGGGGCCGTACTGGACCTCCAGCGGCTGCGAGTCATCGTCCCGGTGATCCATGTGGCCGGGCACTTCATGCAGCTTCTGGTGGAGCGTGCCTCCAAAGGCCACGTTCATCTCCTGGAAGCCGCGGCAAATCCCCATGACCGGAATGCCCGCCGCCACCGCCTTGCGGATCAGCGGCAGCGTCACGGCATCGCGCGCCGGGTCGTGCAGCGTGCCGGGAGCGCTGGGCGGTCCCTGGTAGTGGTGAGGCTCGACGTTCGAGGGGCTTCCGGTGAACACGATACCGTCCAGGCGATCGATGAGCTCGTCCATGTTCATCTCCCGCGCCATCGCAGGAATGACCACTGGCACCGCTTCCGCCGCCTCCAGCACTGCACGGGCGTACTTCTCCCCCACGGCGTGAAACGGGTGCAAACCGATCATGCGGCGGTCGGCGGGAATACCTATGAGCGGGCGACTGGGGGCCATGGCAGTGGGCTTACGGGCCCGGGCGTCTATTATCTTAAACAGACGCGAGGGCAGGATCTCGCTACAGCAGGGAATATTAGACCACAGCTCGCCAGCCGGAATCTTCCCTGACACGGCCCTTCCGGGCCTCCCGCCGCCACCCGCTCCGTCTGCCGGGCGGCTCATCCGGGCAGGCAGCTCAAGGGGTTGCGTGATTTGCGCGGTCCGCGCGCCGCTCGCTATCCTCCGCTTCCAGCCCCGGAGCCCCCGGCGTGCACATATCCTAAACACTCGCCCGGGACGCCCATGAGTGCAGCCAACTCCTACTACGAGGCTTCCTCCCATCCGGCTCCTACCCGGCCGGAGCTGACCGGAACCCTCGACTGCGACGTGTGCGTCGTTGGCGCCGGCATCGCGGGCTGCTCCGCCGCGTTGCATCTCGCCGAGCGGGGTTACCGGGTGATGTTGCTGGAAGCGGAACGGGTCGGCTGGGGCGCCTCGGGACGCAATGGTGGGCAGGCATTACCGGGAGTAGCCGCGGAGCGTGCCCGGTTGCGCGCGCTGATCGGCCCAGCCGCAGCCCGCGCCATCTGGGACATCTCCGTTGAGGGGCTGCGCCTGGTGCGGGAGCTGATCGCCAGGCATCAGATCGAATGCGACTGGGTCGACGGGCACATGCTCACTGCGCTCAAGCCCCGCCACGAGCGCGAGCTGCTGACGGAGATCGAAGAGCTGCGCTCGCAATATGGATACGAGAGCGTGCGTTACATGGCTCGTGACGAAGTCCGCTCGCTCATTCAGTCGGAGCGCTACTCGGCGGCCTCGTACGACTCGAACGCCGGTCATCTGCATCCGCTGAACTACACCCTGGGACTCGCCGCGGCTGCGGAGCGCGCCGGCGTCAGGATCTTCGAATCCACGCGTGCGCTGGCGCTCTCACCGGCGACCCCCGCGAGCCCGGCACTGATCCGGACTTCACTCGGCTCGGTGCGCTCCCGCTTCACTGTGCTGTGCGGCAATGTTTATCTGGGCAACCTCGTGCCGGCGCTCAGGTCGAAGATCATCGGTGTGAGCACCTACATCGTGGCGACGGAGCCGCTCCAGGAGGAGCGCGCCCGGCGCCTGATCGCCAACGACGCCGCGGTCAGCGACCTGAACTGGGTGCTGGACTACTTCCGCCTCTCGGCAGACCACCGCCTTCTGTTCGGCGGTCGCGTCAACTATTCGGACCTCGCCTCGTTCGACGCTCCGGGTGCGACCCGCAAGCGGATGCTGCGCGTATTCCCGCAGTTGGCGGACCTGCAAATTCAATATTCGTGGGGTGGGTACGTGGACATCACCGTCAATCGGGCGCCGCACTTCGGCCGACTCGCGCCAGAGGTGTATTTCCTGCAGGGGTTCTCGGGCCAGGGCCTCGCGTTGGCGGGCATCGCCGGCAAGCTGGTCGCCGAGGCAGTGGCCGGAACCGCGGAGCGCTTCGACGTGTTCGCCGCCATTCCACACGGCAACTTTCCCGGAGGGGCGCTCCTGCGCCGCCCGGCTCTGGTGCTCGCGATGTTGTATTACCGCTTGAGGGATCTGCTGTAGAGCCGCGTTACGGCCTGATCTGCAGCTTGAAGAATCGCCCATTCTCACGTTTCAGGACGATGTCCGACTTGCCCGCCTGGATGCTCACCGCGCCGTTCTCGCCGGCATTTCCCAGATCCACCACGTCACCGTCCTGCAGGACCGTGCCCTCCTGTGCCGGCAGCCCACCCTCGCCGCGCACCACGTAACAGGCTCCACTCACGCGACTCAACTTTGCGGGGCCGCTGAGCGTGATGATCTGGGGCACCAGCAGCGGCGTGCCACTCGGCTCGGCGGCCTGATGCGGAGCGGGCTGCGCGTGCTCTGCCTCTTGTTTAGCCGGCCGCGGACGATCCGCCCGCTGCGACTCCGCCTGCGGCGCAGAGGCGCAACCCGCCACGCACGCGAGGGCCACGGCGATTCCGAGAGGTAGGCGCCGGCGATTTTGCATCCACGGCCTCCTTCGTCAGAGCAGCTCCGCGATCTGCACCGCGTTCAACGCGGCGCCCTTGAGGAGTTGGTCACCTGCAACGAACATCGCCACGGAGCGCCCGCTCGGGTCGCTGATATCCTGACGGATTCGGCCCACCAGAATCGGGTCCTGGCCCGAGGCATCCTTCGGCATGGGGTAGTAGTTGCGCTCCAGATCATCGACCAACTTGACGCCAGGGGCGCTCTGCACGATCTCCCGCACCTGCGCCGGGGTGATCGGCTGCTCGCACTCGAAGTTGATGGCAATGCTGTGGGCACGCAGTACCGGGACTCGCACGCAGGTCGCCGCGATGCGGATCTCGGAAGTGCCGAAGATCTTGTGTGTCTCGCGCACCACTTTCATCTCCTCCTCATTATAGCCGTTGGCAGGGTCCATCTTGCTGTTGTGGCTGAAGAGGTTGAAGGCATACGGGTGCGGCAACACCGTGTTCTGGTACGACCGGCCCTCCAGGTACGCGCGGGTGGACTCGCGCAGCTCCTCCATGGCCGCCGCGCCGGCTCCCGAGGCCGCCTGGTAGGTGGACACGATCATGCGCTTGATGGGGTTGCGACGATGGATCGGCCATAGCGGCGTGATGGAGATGATGGTCGAGCAGTTGGGATTGGCGATGATACCCCGGTGCTGGCGCACCGCTTCCGGGTTGATCTCCGGCACCACCAGCGGCACACCCGCATCCATCCGGAACGCGGAGGAGTTGTCGACCACCACGGCACCCGCCCGCGCGGCGATCGGGGCGAAGCGCTTCGAAGTGCCGCCGCCCGCGGAGAACAACGCGATGTTGACACCGCCGAAGCTGTCCTCCGTCAGCTCACGCACGCTGAGCTGCTGGCCACGGAACGGCATCTTCTTGCCAGCGGAGCGCGCCGACGCAAATAGCCGCAGTTCCGCCATTGGAAACTTCCGCCGCTCCAGACACTCGATCAGCTCCACGCCCACGGCGCCCGTGGCGCCCACGATGGCGACGACGGGGGCGGCGGATGAATTACCCGGTTGCATACGGCCTCTTGGTTGATGAAACACAAAAAAGCAGAGGCCCCGTCAGTGCGGGGCCTCTTGGATTCGCTTGGCGGCTCGTTCGTGTCAGCGCGCGCACTGCTCCAGGGCCCCGGGGCTGGGCTTTTTGAGCGTGGTGCGCTTCTTGATCGAGCGAAACATGGTCTCACGCTACCGTACCGCTGTTTCACTGTAAAGCTCGGATCTCGAAACAGCGGTGAATTCGGGGATTACGTTCAAAATCCTTCGGAATGGTGGCCGCCGAGATGTCCTGCACCGCCAGCCGCCCTGCCAGGTGCGGGTCCAGCCGGAACCGCTGTGCATTGGTGGAAAACACCATCAGGCCGCCAGGGGCCAGCAGGCGCATGCCGGCCTCGATCAGCTGCACGTGATCGCGCTCGATATCCAGCACCCCTTCCATGCGCTTGGAGTTCGAGAAGGTGGGCGGATCCAGGAAGATGAGGTCATAGGACCCTACGGGACCCTCCCGCAGCCACTCACGACAGTCCGCATGGACGAACTGATGCTGACTCCCATCGAGACGATTCAACGCGAGGTTGCGTCGTGCCCAGTCGAGGTAGGTGTTCGACAGATCCACCGTGGTGCTCTGCGACGCGCCGCCCGCGGCGGCATACACGGTCGCCGTCCCGGTGTAGGCGAAGAGATTCAGGAAGCGCTTGCCGGATGCCGCCGCGCGCAAACGCTGCCGCGTCAGCCGATGGTCCAGAAACAACCCCGTATCCAGGTAGTCGTCGAAGTTGACGCGCAAGCGAAGCCCGCTCTCCTCGACCAGGTGATAGCTCTCCTGGTGATCGACTTTGTCGTATTGCTCCCCTCGCTTTGTCCGTCGCCGGAGGCGGACGCGGATGCGCTCCGGGGCTACTCCCGTCACATCAGTCAACCTAGACATCGCCTCACCGCGACGCCGCCGGATGGCGTCGAGCTCGATCTCGGCCGGAGCCGCGTACTCCTGCACGTAGAGCCAACTCGCCTCCGGATCCAGCGTGCGGTACAGATCGATCGCGAATGCGTACTCGGGCATGTCGGCATCGTAGAGCCGGTAGCATCCGATGCCTTCCCGGGCGGCCCAACCTTGCAGTCGCTTCAGATTCTTGCCGAGGCGGTTGCCGAACATGCGCGCGTCCGGGGTATCGCGAAACTGGGCCGCCCCCTTCGACAGCGTGCCCGGCTCCCGCTCGCTCTCCGGGGCCACTTGCAGCCGCAGCAAGCGGCATTCGATGGGCCCGTTCCACACGACGTGCGTCCTGTGGGCTCGAATTCCGAGCTCCATCCCCAGTTGCGGTGCGCCGATGAGCACGGCGGCCTGCCAGCCCTGGAATCGCTCGCGCAGAACGCCGCCCAGTTGTCGGTGCAAGGCTTTTGCGGCGTCGTGATCCTCGAGGCGTACACCGTAAGGCGGGTTGACACATAGCAGGCCAGGAGCGGGTGTCCCCGTGTCGGCAGCCGCCTGGGCGAGCGTCTTCACCTCGAACTGCACGAACGTGTCGACACGGGCGCGCTGCGCGTTCTCTCGTGCTGCGCGAATGGCGGAAGCGTCCTTATCATGTCCACGGATAACAAGCTCCGGGACAGGTGCCCGCGCGCGCCGCTCAGCGTCCGCGAGCAAGTCAGCCCACAATCGAGAGTCGTGAGCCCGCCAGCCCAGGAAGCCGTAATACGGTCGGGCCAGACCGGGAGCACGATCGGCGGCCATGAGGGCCGCCTCGATCACGATCGTTCCGGAGCCGCACATGGGGTCCAGAAACGGTGCCCCCCGGGCTGCCAGCTCCGGCCAGCCCGAGCGCATCAGGATGCCCGCGGCGACGTTCTCCTTCAGGGGTGCCTCGCCCGCGGTGCCGCGATAGCTGCGCCGATGGAGACTCTCGCCCGAGAGGTCGAGCGACAGGGTGATCCTCTTGCCACCGTGAGCATGCGCGTGGACGCGCACGCTCGGCCGTTCGAGCTCGATATCGGGCCGCAGTCCATCCTTCTCGCGCATGGCATCGACGATCGCATCCTTCAGCTTCAGCGCACCGAAGTGCGTATGCGTGATCGATGGATGGCGGCCGCTGAAATCGCACGCAAGGGTGGCGCCGGGTCCGAGGTGACGCGACCAGTCCACAGCGCGGGCCGCTGTATAAAACTGCTCCGCATCGTCGGCCTCGAACTGCGTCAGCTCCAGAAACACGCGGTTGGCGATCCGGGACCACAGGCAGGCGCGATAGCCGATCGCCAGCGGCCCGGAAAAGGCAACGCCTGCGGCGCGCTCACGCACGGCCACGGCGCCGAGACCTGTCAGCTCACGAGCCAGCAGATCGGCCAGGCCGCGCGGCGCGCTGGCGAGAAACTGAAAATGAGAGGCAGCTTCGATGGTCGCGACGCTCTGCGAATGATGCCCGATGGTGCGGATGCGGTCCGACGCGCTGGCGGAGCTCGCTACGATCTACAGTGCCGTCGCCGGCGCACTGGCGCTGACGATCTCACAGACCTCGCGTCCGACATTTCGAAAGCGGTGCGGAAGCTGCCTGGAGAAGTAGTAGCCCTCGCCCGGTCCGAGGATGCGAGTCGAACCGCCCACCGTGACCTCGATGCGGCCGCGGACGACGATGCCGCCCTCCTCGCCGCGTGTCGCACCCTGGTCGTCCGTAGCGGCGCCCACGGCAAACCGGGAGTGCAGCACCGCTAGCTGCCGCGCTGGCCGCTTGGCTGCGATCAGACGGCGGGAGACCTCGGCAGTCCCGACCTCCGCAAGCTCATCCGCGCCGAAAAACGCTTGAGGAGCCGCAGTCAGATCGAGCGTGAAGAACTCGGCCAGGGTCATCGGAACGCCATCCAGCACCTTGGTCAGCGAGCTGATCGAAGGGCTGACCCGATTCTGCTCGATGAGGGAAATCAGCCCATTGGTCACGCCCGCTCGCCGGGCGAGCTCGCGCTGGGACATTCCGAAACGGGTGCGCACGGCGCGCAGGCAGGCTCCGACGTCTATCGGCATGGTGATCGACCGGGGTGTTCAATATTTAAGACAACGGGTGGACGCGAATGTCGGTCCCCGTGGCCCGGCTTGTCAACTTTCCTTATCATTCGCGGTCCTTTTACCCGTCCCCGACTTCAACCAAGCTGAGCCGAACCCTATGTCCACCGCGGCCCTCACTCCGACGACCACCCTGACCCCCACCCGCAACGAGCTCGAAGCTCACTGGATGCCCTTCACGGCCAATCGCCAGTTCAAGGCGCGTCCGCGAATCCTCGCGAAAGCCTCTGGAATGCATTACTGGACGCCCGATGGGCGGCAGATCCTGGACGGCGTGGCGGGCCTGTGGTGCGTGAACGCCGGCCACGGCCGGCGCGAAATCTCCGAGGCCGTCGCGCACCAGCTGGAGACGATGGACTACGCGCCGCCGTTCCAGATGGGCCATCCGCTGGCGTTCGAGCTGGCGAACGCCGTGGCCAGGATCTCCCCGCCGGGCCTGGATCACGTGTTCTTCACCAACTCGGGCTCCGAGTCGGTCGAGTCCGCCCTCAAGATCGCCCTGGCCTATCACCGTGTGCGTGGCGATGCCGCGCGCACCAAGCTCATCGGTCGCGAACGCGCCTACCATGGCGTCAACTTCGGCGGGATCTCCGTCGGCGGCATCTCTCCAGTGCGCAAGATGTGGTCCGCCTCGATGATCCCGGGCGTCGATCACCTGCCCCACACCCACAATCTCGCGGCGAACGCCTTCTCGCGCGGTCAGCCTGAGACCGGCGCCAATCTGGCCGACGAGCTGGAGCGGCTGGTCGCCCTGCACGATGCCTCCACCATCGCCGCCGTGATCGTCGAGCCCATCGCGGGATCCACCGGAGTGCTGATTCCGCCGCGCGGCTACCTGCAGCGCCTGCGGGAAATCTGCGACCGCCACGGCATGCTGCTGATTTTCGACGAGGTCATCACCGGCTTCGGCCGTACCGGCTCGCCGTTCGCGTCACAGGAGTTCGGCGTGACCCCCGACATCATCACCGCGGCCAAGGGACTCACCAACGGCTCCGTGCCCATGGGCGCGGTGATCGTCAAGAAGGCGATCTACGACGCGTTCATGCAGGGCCCGGAGGGCTCGATCGAGCTGTCCCATGGCTATACCTATTCGGCTCATCCGACAGCGTGCGCGGCCGGTGTCGCCACGCTCGGTATCTATGAGCGCGAGGGACTGCTGACGAGAGCGAAATCGATGGCGCGCTACTGGGAGGATGCGGCGCATTCGCTGCGGGGCCTGCCGCACGTCATCGACGTGCGCAACTACGGCTTGATCCTGGGGCTGGAGCTGGAGTCGATCCCAGGCAAGGTGGGGACCCGAGCTTTCGATGTGTACGTGCAGTGTTTCGAGCGCGGGCTGCTCATCCGGCAAACCGGGGACATCCTGGCGCTGTCTCCGCCGCTCATCGTCGAACGGACGCACATCGACCAAATGTTCGGCACGCTCGCGCAGGTATTGCGCGGGCTGTAGTCGAGTCTCGAAAGCGCCGGGGCTCACGCTCGATCAGTGAGCGCGCCCCGGGCTTCCGAGTTCGTCAAACACGAGGCTGCGCGCGCCGGCTGCTGCGAAAATGCTTCAAGCCGGAAATGACCATCCATACGACCGCCGCAATGACGATGGCGCTTCCGACCAGGATCTCCATATCCGACAGCGCAAAACCCCTTGATGACGCGATGGTGACTGTCTCCATAGCGACCTCCACCCGCAGAGCACTGCGGTAAACACAGGTACGATTTCACGCCTCGTCCGTCTGGTGAAGCGCAGCGTCTCAAATCTGCGACGCGCCTCCACCGCCACTCATCTTATGTTCGATCGAGAGCGCCGTCGATGCAGCGCCGCACCGGGCTGCGGCGCTCTTCCCTCGAGTCGCCGCAGCCGGCCATGGGCCCGTGGACCCGCTCGCTCACCATGGTTCATCAGTGGCTGTCGAGCGCCGTCACCTGCGCAACCGCGGCATCCGCGGGACGCTCGATACGCACCGTCACTCGCCGATCGAACGCATAGCTGTCCAGGTCGCCCTCCGCCGAAGTGGATTCGGCATTCCCATGCGCTTCCACGATCACCTTGTCGCCGGGCATTCCGGCCTGGGCGAGCACCGCCGCCACCGCCTCCGCACGCCGCTTGGACAACTCCTCGTTGTACTTGGCGGACCCACGCGGATCGGCATAGCCGGACACACGCACCTTCACGTCGGGCATGGAGGCTGCGAGCGCGCCCATTTTCAACAGCGGGGACATCGACTTCGTGTCGATCGAGGCGTCGTTGGTACGGAAGCCGACGTCCGTCTCCAGCTGGTCCGTGCGGCTCACGGTCTGATCGAGCTGCCCGGCTCGCTCCTGCGACTTCGACAACGAGCCACTGAGATCGGAGACATTCTTCGCCAGCGTCGTGCGCTCGGTTTCGCTCTTGGACAGGTCGCCGGCGAGCTCGGCGTTCTTCACCTTCTGCTTGTGATAGTGATCGCCCAACGCGCCGCCGGCGGCGCCGCCGATCACCGCTCCGATCGGCCCGCCGATGACGCCGCCGATCACCAGGCCTGAAACGACGCCGATGTTCTCCTGCTTGGAGGCGGGATGGGAAGGAGGCGCCGGCGGCAGCTGGTCCGCATGGACGGGCAAGGCCGCCGCGCAGGCCGCCGCGAGAGTGAGCCCGAGGGTGCGGGCCCGCACTGGGGAGATCAGGATGCTCATGGTCGTGTCCTCTTGGCTGGGTGTATGAGCGGAACCTCTCGTTCCGCGCTTGCATACAGTTCAGCTCAAGAGGCCGTGCGGCCTATGGCGGGATTGCGGCAGGACGCTGCCGGGTTGTGATGAATTGTGGCGTTATCGCTCATCAGCGAAAATGTCCCGCGGACATTTTCGCGGAAGTCGAGGCCCTCAGCTAGCTCACGCTGCCGGCAAAAAGCGTGGTTTTTTGCCTGGCCCATTTGGGCGGCGTGCCGTTTACAGACGCTTCACCCTGGCCGACTTGATGTGCGCGACCTTGCCGTCGCGGAAGCGGTACATCACCATGCTGATGATGTGGATGGATTCGCCTTTGCGGATCGGGCCGACGATGAAATCAGGCCAGTCCTCCAGAGCGTGGAACTCCGTGGCGACCTCCGCCGCCAGTCCCTCCTCGTCGGCGACGATCTGATTGATCTGCAGCGTCTCGCGAATCCTGGACTTCACCTCCCGGTAGAAATCCACGATCGCCTGCCTGCCGCGCAGCTCCTTCCTGGGCAGCTCCAGCACCACGTCCTCGGTGTAGTAACGGGAGAACCCCGGGAAATCGTCGCGGTTGAAGCAATCGATGTAATTCCGGAAGTCGTTCTTGTTCATGCAGGACGGGGCCTCGATCAGTAGGGCTCGGGCAGGCGCGGATGGCGCTTGAAGATATCACGTTCCGTCTTCACCTCGTTGTATGGCCGGTAGACCGTGGAGGGCTCATCAGGCTTGACGGACAATGGGCCGCGCACGCTGCCGTGATCCTTGGCTTCCGCCCAGCTCGTCTCGTAGCGGTTGCGGAACAGCGGCGCGAGATTGGTGTGCGCGATGCGCCACTCCCCGCCCTCCTTCACATAGTCGACGTAGCAGGGGCCCCAGATCCAGGAGGCTGACGTATTCGAGCCCGCGCACCCCGGCGACAGCCAGTGGCTGCGCGCCGACCTGCCGTCGCGAGCAATCTCGATATAAGGGTTGACGGTCATGTGGAGAATGAAGAACCCGGGGATCTCCCGAGTCACCTCGAACGCCCGATAAAGCGAACGCACACTCTCCACACCGCGATACACGCCGCTGTCGGAGAACTCGACGGAGACATCGGCCAGATTCCTGGCGAAGCACTCGGCAAAAACCCGCTCGAACTGCTGGGTGAACAGATAGTGCGCATACTTCGATTGCAGCTTCTGGATTTCGAGGGTGTCCTCGAGGCGCTGCACGCGCGCCAGCAGCTCCCGTACTTCGGCCTCAGAGGTCATGGTCATCTCCTGGTCGTGCGGGGCGCGCTTACATGCGCAGCACGGCCTTGATGGTCGTTCCCTTCTCCAGGTCGTGAAACGCCTGCTGGATGTCCTGGAAACGATAGAAGCGGATCAAGCGGTCGAAGGGCAGCCGGCCCTGGCGGAAATATTCGATCAGCAGCGGGATGAACAGTCCTGGAGTGCTGTCACCGCCGAGGATCCCGCGCAGCGTGCGGCCACCGGCGAGGATGTGGAACATCTCCGGCGTCCAGGGTTCGAGGGGTGCGGCGACAAAACCGGCAACTCCTCGCGGCGCGAGGCACGCCATCGCCTGTGAGAACACTGCCGCCGAACGCGTGGTGTTGAAAGTGAAGTCCACGCCCGTGCGTGTCAGCTCGCGCACCTTCTGTCCTGCATCTCCGGCAGAGGAGTCGATCGTATCGGTCGCGCCCAGCTCACTCGCCAGAGCGAGGCGCGCAGGCACTATATCAACGGCGATGATGCGTGCAGCGCCGACCAGCCTTGCCGCCATCACCGCGCTCAATCCCACTGCGCCGGTACCAAAGATGGCAATCGAATGGCCTGGCCCCACACGCAGGGAGTTGATGACCGCCCCCGCTCCCGTCTGTATGCCGCAGCCCAGAGGTCCCAACACCTCCAGAGGCACATCCGCGGGCACTTTGACGGCGCTGGCCGCATCCGCGAGGGAATAGGTGGCAAATGAGGACTGCCCGAAGAAACGCGCGTGGATGGGCGCGCCCTCCTTTGCGAGCGGTGTGCTGCCGTCCGGCCGCAGGCCGCCGAAGTTGCGCGGCAGCACTTCATAGCAGTAGCTGTGCTCATTGCGCTGGCAACTCGGACACGTACCGCAGAAATTCACGCTCAGGACGACGGGGTCGCCCGGCACGAGCCGCGTCACGCCGCTCCCAACTCGCTCGACGATGCCCGCGCCTTCGTGGCCGAGCACTATCGGCTTGGGACTTCGATCGCGCACGTGCACGTTGATGTCGGTGTGGCAAATTCCGGTGGCGACCATGCGCACCAGAATCTCGCCCGCGCGCGGCTCCTCGATGTCCAGCGTCTCGATGGCCGGGGGGAGCGTGGCGACCCGTGATACGGCAGCTTGAATCTTCATGCGGTGTATCGGCCGGAAGTAGCGGCAGACTCCGGAACCCACATCCCGTGGAAGGTGGAGCGCACCCGGATCGGCAGGCGCAGCAAAGCGACCGGACCGTCGGCGATGCGACGCGCATCCAGCACGGCAAGATCGCTCTGGTTGCCGGCGAACCGGTTCACCAGGGCCAGCAGATAGCCGTCGGCCTCCGCTGCTCCCGGCCGCACGACGAAATTAGGCTCCTGCACACCGCAGCCCTCTCCCGGGGACCAGGTCGTGAGCTGTCCGCTGTGATGATCGATGCAGCCGATGGCCCCCATGCCCATCTCCCCGGTCTTGGCGGTCGGCGAGCGGCAGATCCCGTAGCCATAGCGGTAGGGCTTACCCATGTAGCGATCATCGCACTTGGGCATCTCGCACGGCACCGGAGTGATCAGCTTCGCCTCGTAGGTGTCATGTGCGCCGGCGAGATCGAACGTCAGGCGCGTGAGCTGCGGCGGGCAGGGCTTGAACGGGGAGCCGTCATAGCTGGGGAAGAAGTCGAAGCAGTTGCCCTGGTAGAGGCACAGGTCAAGGTGCACCTTCGTGCCTTCGTTGTAGGCGTTCATCATGTGCCCCGCGCTCACCGCCGGACCCTGGAACCAGCGGATGTCGCTCGTCGAGCCGCGGCGCGGAAAGATTGCGAAATGACTCTGCCCGTCCGGGTGCCAGCGATAGAACGGCCCGCCCTGCTTCAGGACCTCCATGTCGGTGATCAGCGGAAAGAACGGCGCGATCACGTGGCTGTCGGTGGCGGCAAAGTCGTGGACCATGCCGGGGTAGGGCATCTGAAACCACATCTGGTGGACGATGTCGCCGCCCGGGGCGGCGATATAGAAGGCAAAGTCGGTCGTACAGTCGCCCTTGGCCTGGTAGGAGAACGTCAGCAGCTCGTTGCGGTGCAGGTCCAGTTTGGGATGCGCCGTCAGGCTCACCGCCCGTACCGCGCCCTCGAAGTCCCATTGTCCCCGAGTGGCGAGGCTGTCGGGATCGAGCTCGATGGGCAGGGAGTCCTCCTTCAGCACCAGCAGCTTGCGGCCGTGCCAGACGACGTTCGTATTCGCCGTGCCCATGCTCTTGCCGGCGACGCTCGGATCGTTGGTATAACGGTTGCGGTAGCGCCCGAAGAGCGAGCGGCCCGCCCTCTCCTGCAGCAGGAAGCGCTCGTTGCGCACCCAGCGGCTGCGATAGTCGACGTGCCCGTCGTCGAAGCGGAACATGTGCACCATGCCCTCCCCGTCGATGAACACCTCCTGCTGTGCCATCGATGGGAACTGGCGATCGGGCCCGCAGCGGTACAGTGTGCCGCGCAGCGCCCGCGGCACTTCGCCCTGGATGACCTCCAGGTCGCGAACGTCGGATTCGACGCGCAGCGGCGCTCCCCAGCCGCGGTAAAGGGGTAGATCAGGAAATGGCTGGGTCATGGCGTTTGCCTTTACTTGCCGTCAGCGGCCGCCCCATACTTTGCTTCGATGATAAATCAATGATCGTGCCGCAGCCCAGGGCCCGCGCGCGGCGCCCGGCAGGCGGAAGGCATCCAGGAGAATACCGTGAACGCAGCGCCGCCTCTCTCCGTTCGCAATCCACGCACCGGCAAGATCGACCGCGAGATTACACCTCCCGGGGCGGCGGAGGTCGCGGCCATCTGCTCGCAGCTGCGCGCGGCCCAGCGCGCCTGGGGTGCCACGACACTCGAGCATCGCATCGAGGTGATGCGCGCGTGGGCGGACAAGCTGCGTGCATACAAGCCGCGGCTCGTTGAGGCCGACAGCACCGATACGGGCTACGGTCAGATCTCCAAGGTGGCCCCCGACATGGTCATCGGGTCGATCATGCGGCACTGCTCGATCGCCCCCGGCATCTTTGCCCAGGCGGCGCGCGCGGGGGTCTCCCCCGGGGCGCCCAACATCTCGTTCGCGACGCTGCTCAAGCCCTACCCGGTGGCCGGCATCATCGGCCCGTGGAACGCGCCTCTCATGCTGTCGACGCTGCATGCCATTCCCGCCTTGTTTGCCGGATGCGCCGTCCTCGTCAAGCCGAGCGAGGTGGCGCCGCGGTTCGTGGAGCCGATCATGCAGTGCATCGGGGAAATTCCGGAGCTGGCGGCCGTGCTCAGATACATCGTCGGCGACGCACAGACTGGCGCTGCGATCGTCGACAACGTGGATATCGTCAACTTCACCGGCAGTGTGCCCAACGGCCGCAAGGTCGCGGAGGCCTGTGCACGGCGTTTCATTCCCTGCATGCTGGAGCTCGGAGGCAAGGACCCGGTCGTCATCACCCAGACTGCCGATCTCGACCGCGCCGCGAGCGCCGTCCTGCGCGGCGCGGTGACCAGCACCGGACAGGTGTGTTTCTCGATCGAGCGTGTCTACGTGCACGAGAGCGTGCACGACGAATTCGTCGAGCGCCTC
>Ga0105240_10002704_pt1 | contig 28178 bp, 22 predicted proteins | sample KBSC54metaG_FD_80426 | JGI IMG/M metagenome (GOLD analysis project Ga0105240, IMG submission 80426) | Corn rhizosphere microbial communities from Kellogg Biological Station, Michigan, USA - KBS C5-4 metaG | ecosystem: Host-associated > Plants > Roots > Rhizosphere > Soil | place: Michigan, USA... | reverse complement strand
GATGGCCGCCTGGTCGTGCAGGATGTACTTCGGCATGCGGAGGAAGGGATGGAAGATGCCGGTTTCGGTCCAGTAATCCTTGGGCTTAATGACTTTCCCGCCGGGCTCCACAGCAATTGCGGTGCGCGGTTCCTCTTTCGACCGGTCCGCATTCTGCTGCTGCGGCGGCTGGGCTGGTGGCTGTTGCTGGTCTTGCGTCTGGCACCAAGCTCCGGACGCGCCGACACATAAGAGGATCGCAAGCAGTTTCATCAGTGACGAGCAATGCAAACAAGGTGCCACGGTATCAAAAGACGTCTGCCCCTTGTGCGGATCGGCACGAGAAGATGGACCTCCCCTTGCTCGTGAGACCAAAGGGGGAAATGTGAACAAAACGATACTCCTGGCCGCGATCTCAATCGCCGGCCTGTGTGCGCAGACGCAGGATGCGAATCGAAGCGTCCCTAATCCGGCGACTCCCGCTGCGGCGCCGTACGTCGCGATGACGGCACGCGACCGTTTGAATACGTACCTAAAAGGTATAGTGAGTCCGGTTTCGTTTCTGCGCGCCGGCGCGAGTGCGGGCTGGGGACAGTTGCGCGACAAGCCGAAGGAATGGGGAGAAGGCGGCGAAGCCTACGGACGGCGCTACGCCAGTTCCTATGCGCAACACCTCACGAGCGCGACATTGATGTACGGGGCATCGAGCCTGCTTCACGAGGACAACCGGTATTTTCGGCTCGGCCCCGGTCCGACCACGGGAGCCCGCGTGCGCTATGCCCTGGAGAGTTCATTCCAGGCGCGCCACGACGATGGAAGCAGGCACTTCTCCTATTCGAAAATGATCGCGTTCGCGGGGGCCGCGGCGATTTCGCGCGCATGGCAGCCGCACGATTCGCGAACCAAGCTGCGCGCCGTCGACAGCTTCGCGGTGACGTTGGGAGTATCGGCTGGATTCACCGTGCTGCGCGAGTTTCTTCCCGATTTGTTACACCGGAATAAATGAATAGAGTCAGTTCCTGGAAAACACTTCTCCGGCCGCACTACAAGTCGTTGCTGCTCGGCTTAGTGGCAGTGATCGGCGAGACGCTTGCCGACCTGATGCAGCCCTGGACGTTGAAAATCGTCTTCGACAACGTGCTGAAAGCGCACTCGCCGCGCCTGCATGGCTGGTTGAATCAACTGATCTTTTCTGTCGCGGGTCAGAACACACTGGCTATCCTCCGCTTCGCCGCCATCGCGTCGCTGGCCATCGCGATCGTGGGCGCAATTTGTTCCTACGCCGAGAAGTATTTGACCACCAGCGTGGGTCAATGGGTGATGCACGACATGCGGCTCGCCGTATATGCGCACGTGCAGAAGCTCTCGCTGTCGTTTCACGACAACCGCCAGACGGGCGACCTGATCAGCCGCGTGACCAGCGATATCGACGCGGTGCAGAGTTTCATCGCATCGGGCGTGCTGGGCGCGCTGATCAACATGATGACGCTGGTGGGCATGGTCGGCGTGATGTTTTACATGAATTGGCAGTTCACGTTGATCGCGCTTTCGGTGGCGCCGCCGCTGTTCGTGTTGGTGTACACCTACACTCGCCGGATCAAGAAGGCCTCGCGGGAGGTGCGGAAAAAAGAAGGCGAAATCGTCTCCGTGATCCAGGAAGTGCTGACTTCCATCCGGGTGGTCAAAGCTTTCGCACGCGAAGACTACGAGCAGAAGCGCCTGGAAGAAGAGAGCCTGGAGAGCGTCGAAATCGCGCTGCGAGCCCGGTCCATGAAAGCCAAGCTGTCACCGTTGGTCGAGATTATTGTCGCGGCCGGGACCAGCATCGTCCTTTGGGTGGGCGCGAAGATGGTGCTGCAGGGCGGACTCTCGGCCGGATCGCTGATCGTCTTCATCCTGTACCTCTCGAAGATGTACAAGCCGATGCAGGAGCTATCGAAACTGACGGACGCGTACTCCAAAGCGTCGGTGGGATACGAGCGGATTCGCGAGGTTCTGGACACACCTCGCGAGGTGGCCGATTTGCCGGGCGCGCGGAAGGCGCCGCCGTTGAAAGGGCTGATCGAATTCGAACACGTGTCTTTCCACTACACGCCGACTTTTCCGATCCTGACCGACGTCAACTTGCGGATCGAACCCGGGCAGACGGCAGCGCTTGTGGGCAGGACGGGCGCGGGGAAGACGACGATCGTGAGCATGATTCCGCGATTCTACGATCCTATTTCGGGAACGGTGAAGATCGACGGCGCCGACGTCCGAAAGTTCATGCAGAAGTCGCTGCGACGGCAGATCAGTTTCGTGCTGCAGGAGACGCTGCTGTTCCACGGTCCTATCTGGAAGAACATCGCGTACGGACGTCCCGACGCGACCCGCGAGGAGATTTACCAAGCGGCGCAACTGGCGAACGCGCACGAATTTATCGAACGGCTGCCGGAGGGGTACGACACGCTTGTCGGCGAGCGCGGCGTCACGTTATCGGGCGGGCAGCGGCAGAGGATCGCGATTGCGCGGGCGGTCGTGCGCAACAGTCCGCTGCTGATACTCGACGAGCCCAGTTCGGGCTTGGATGCGTCGTCGGAGAAGCTGGTGTTCGAAGCCTTGGATCGCATGATGGAAGGGAAGACATCGATCGTGATTGCGCACCGGCTGGCGACGATTCGGAACGCGGATGTGATCTTCGTGGTGGATGGCGGGACGATCAGCGAGCGCGGAACGCACGAGGAACTGCTGAAGAACGGCGGACTGTACGCCGAGTTGCACGAGATCGGGTTCCGGGAAGAATCGGAAGTGACGAAATAAGGCCCCGGCGGCAAGACCGCCGGCGTTACATATCCGTCAGCACGACGATGCGGTCTTCGATGAGTTTCGAGAAGCCCTCGACTTCGTCGGGGGAGTAGCCGGAGGCGCGGAAGGCATCGCGAATCTGCTCGATCGACAAACGGGACATGATGTCTCCTAACCACTTGGCGTCGGCGCGGGGGATATTCTTGCCGATGTGCTCCAGGCGGAAGCGGCTGAAGTACTCTTTGGGATTCACGGCGTATTCCCACTGTGGCCGGGCGGGCGCCTGGAAGTCCACGGAATCGCGAGTGAGGCGGCGGACGAACTTGGCGCGGCTGAACTCGTCCAGGTTATCTTTGGCGCGCTCGCGGGGCCAACTGCGGCCGGGCGTGCCGAAACTGGCGCCGAGATCGCTCACCATGTAGATCTCTTCCGGACCGCGGCGGTAGATGGCGTTGTTCACGTCCTTCAGATCCCAGTTGTTGATCACGGCCATGAGGGTGCGCAGTCCGTTGCACTCGCGCGTACCGGTGAACGGGCTGTCGTCCCAACTCCAGATGCCGATCTTCTTCCGGCCCTCGGGCTCACGCTTGAGCCGCACGTTGTGAACGGTGCCGTCGGGATCCACGAACTTCCATCCGCGGTGCAGCTTGGCCGGCATTCCGGACACCGGCAGGTCGCGGAGGTAGTAGTCCTCGGTGGCGAAGAAGCCGGCGGCCCACACAAGACGAGTGGCCGCGGTTTCGGAGCGCGCTTCGAGGCCGAGTTTCACCTTCCATTTCACTCCGTCACGATCCTTGACTACGAATTTCGGATTGGTGCCTTCGAGATCTTCCTTAACGAACGTGAACGGCGGGTGCGGCTCGTGCTCCTTGCCGCCGGGGCCGTAATAAAGGTTGCGGCTGGCAATGTCCGCCGGATCGCTCCACAGAATCGGCACCCCCTTCTCCGCGGGTTTGCTTTTGACCGGCCCATCGGCGGCCCATGGAGTGGGTAGTGCGGCGGCCAAAAGGGCCAGCGGAAGAAGTGCATGTTTGATCACATTCGAAGGCATCTTGGATCGTCTCCTGCTGGCCGAACGGTGCCAGAACTGCACTGCAAGGAGCATGACGGTTGCCACAGTGCGACCACAAGCACAAAAAGCGCCAAAGGGGGAAGCGGAAGTGAGATTAGTTATACAACCCGGAGAGGGCACCAAGCCTCTCTTGAAAGCCATCGCGTCGGCGAAGAGCCAGATCGACATCATGATATTCCGATTCGATGAGAGGGACATCGAGCGCGCGCTGGAGAATGCAGTCGGCCGCGGCGTGGCAGTTCACGCGCTCATCGCGTCGAAAAATCGGGCCGGCGAGGAGAACCTCCGGGAATTGGAAATGCGCTTACTCGGCGCCGGCGTGACCGTCGCGCGCACCGGCGAAGACCTGGTGCGCTACCACTCCAAATATATGGTGGTGGATCGCAAGGAATTACACCTGATGGCGTTCAACCTGACGCACGTCGATATCGAGCGGAGCCGCAGTTTCGGGATCATCAGCCGCAATCCGGAACACGTGAGGGAAGCGCTGAAGCTGTTCGAGTGTGACAGCAAGCGCGTGGCCTATGAGGCCGGTCTTCCGGGGTTCGTCGTTAGTCCCGTGAATGCGCGCAAGGAACTCGGAGAATTCATCCAGGGCGCGAAGAAGAGTCTGGCCATTTACGATCCTCAGGTAAGCGATCGACAGATGATTAAGCTGCTGGGAGAACGCGCCAAGGCCGGTGTCGATGTGCGCATTCTCGGCCGCATGCTCGGCAGGGCGGCGGGCGTCAAGACCCAAAAGATATCCAATATACGGCTGCATACCAGAACCATCGTCCGCGACGGACGAATGGCTTTCGTGGGCAGCCAGAGCTTGCGCGAGATGGAACTGGACGCGCGCCGGGAACTCGGCTTGATCTTCAAAGACCCGAAAGTGGTCAGCGGGTTGATGCGCACCTTTGAGGCCGACTGGGAACTTGCGGAGCAGGCTGACAAAGGCGCGGACAATATCGATCCCGGCGTGCGGATCGCGAAGAAGGTTGCCAAAGCAGTGGCGCGCGAAATGCCGGATGTGGGACCGATCGTGGATGGAGCGGTGCGCGACGTGGTGGGCGAGATCGCGGACGTGGAACTCATTCCGGAAGAAGTCGAGGAGATGGTGAAAGGTGCGGTGAAGGAAGCGGTAAGAGAAGTGGTGAAAACCGTGGTCGAAGAGGCGGTGGAAAAGGGTGCCGGGGGACAGTGATGAACCGGCCCGGAGCATTGCTTTTGACCTGCTGCAGCGTGGCCGCGAGCGCGTGCGCGCAGGAGAAAGTCAATGCCGGCGCGCAAGTGCTCGCCGACTTCCAAAAGCGGGTCGCCGAGTATGTAAAAGTGCACAAGGTGGCGCGCGCGGAAGTGCACGGCCTCAAACCGACCGACTCGCCGGAGGCCATCGAACGCCACGAGCGCAAGCTGGCGCACGAGATCCGCGAATCGCGCCGCGGCGCGCAGGCCGGCGACATTTTCACGCCGCCCATCGCGGAGGAATTCCGGCGGCTGATCGGCGAAATAATGAGCGGGCCGGACGCCGGAAAGATTCGTGCGAGTCTGCGGTCGGCGGCGCCCGTCTCGTTACCGGTGCTGAATGTGAACGACCCGTACCCGGCAGGGGTGGCGCTGCAATCCACGCCGCCCTCGCTGCTGATGAATTTGCCGCAGTTGCCGCCGGAGTTGGATTATCGCGTGGTGGGGCGCACGCTGATTCTGCGTGATGTCGAGGCAAACCTGATTGTAGACAGCATACCGAATGCGATCCCGTAAGAACTATGCGACGCATTGCTCTGCTTCTGGCTTTATCGTGCGCGCTGATCGATCAGGCCGCGAATCTGACGCTGCCCGACAAGCCAAAGTCCGTCAAATTCGCGGTGATCGGCGATGGCGGGACGGGCGCGCGGCCGCAATACGAAATCGCCGAGCAGATGTTGGACTATCACAATCAGTTTCCCTTCGACTCAGTGTTGATGCTGGGCGACAACATCTACGGGGGCCAGAAGGCCGAGGACTTCAAGCGCAAGTTCGAAGATCCGTACAGTGCGCTGCTCGGCGCGGGCGTGAAGTTTTTTGCGTCGCTGGGCAATCACGATGGCACCAACGAGCGTCTGTACAAGCCGTTCAACATGGAGGGCAAGCGCTATTACAGCTTCAAGAAGGGCGATGCGGAATTCTTCGCGCTGGACAGCAACTACATGGATCCCGAACAACTGGACTGGATTAAGAAGCAACTCTCGGGGTCGGGCGCTCGCTGGAAGATTTGTTTCTTCCATCATCCGCTGTATTCAGATGGGCGCATGCACGGTCCCGATCTCGACTTACGAAAGCTGCTCGAACCGCTGTTCCAGCAGTACGGCGTGCAAGTGGTGCTGGCGGGGCACGAGCACTTCTACGAGCGCATCGAACCGCACAACGGCATCACCTACTTCGTGCTCGGCAACTCGGGACAGTTGCGGATGCACAATGTGCGCGGGAGTCCGGATGTCGCCAAAGCGTTCGATACCGACCAGGCGTTCGCACTGATGGAGATCGACGGAGATCAGCTGCATTTCCAGATCGTGTCGCGGACGGGGGCGACGGTGGATCAGGGCGTGGTGGCGATCGCGGCGAAGGTGGACAAGGAGAAGTGAGGGGAACGCCGGGGCCAGGTACCAGGGGCCGGGGATTAGTTAGTCGGGCGGCGAGGGTGCGCCTACGGGTGCCTCCTGTGAAAGTCGGTGGATTGCTGGTACGCGTGAGCGACGGCGAGGACGCGGCCTTCGGCGAAGGCGGGGCCCACGATTTGGAGGCCGATCGGTAGCGAGTCGCTGGAGAAGCCGCAGGGGACCGAAATGGCCGGGGTTCCGAAACGGTTGAAGGCGGAGCAATTGCTCGGGGGCCGCTTGTACGTGTCGTCGACCGTCGCCTGGATGGTGGGCGCGACATCGCGCTTGGTCGGCATGAGCAGCACGTCGACCTGTTCGAAAATGCGGCGGATATCGCGGCGGCACTCGCGAATGCGCCGGAGCGTTTCTACATAGCTCACCGCGGTGACGCTCTCCAGTTCCGTCAGTTGACGGCGCGACCAGGGATGATAGAGCTCGGGCGACTTGTGGAAGAACGGCGCCTGGTAATGGAGCAACTCCACGTCGTAGCTGCCGTTGGGAACGAACTGGAAGCGCGGCAGGACGATGTCGCGCACGTCGCGGAATTTCGGCGTGAGCAGGCGGATCGCCTTGTCGACCGCGGCGGCGACGTCGGGATACAACCCCTCGAAGAAATAGTCGCGCGGGATGCCGAGACGGAGGTTCGATAGCGGCATGCGCAGGGCGGCCGTGTAGTCCGGGACCGGCATATTCGCGGTGATGGTGTCGTTCGGATCGAAGCCGGCGATGGCCTGCAGCATGAGGGCGGTGTCGGCCGCGGTGCGCGCCATGGGCCCGACCGTATCCAGCGAGTACGCCGACGGCACGACGCCCCGGGTGCTGACGCGGCCATACGACGTCTTGAAACCCGTGATGCCGCAGAACGCCGCGGGGATGCGGACCGACCCGCCATCGTCGCTGCCGACCGAGCCGTAGCAGAGTCCCGCGGCCAATGCGGCGGCGGAACCGGCGGACGAGCCTCCGGTGATGCGATCCAGATTCCAGGGATTGTGGACCGGACCGAAGCAACTGGTGGTGCCGGTGCCTTCGAAGGCCATTTCGTCGAGATTCAGCTTGCCGAGCATGACCGCGCCCGCCGCCTTCAGCCGGGCTGCCACTTCCGCGTCTTCAGGCGGCACGCGATCGAAGAAGACTCTGCTCGCGGCGGTGGTGCGGATGCCCGCCGTATCGATATTGTCCTTGAGCGCGATCGGGACGCCGTGCAGCGGATTGCGCGACGGGCGGCGGTCGCATTCGCGCGCCTGCGCCAGCGCCGATTCCACCGTCAGGGTGATGAAGGCGTTCAGCTTGGGATCGACCTGGCGGATGCGCGCGAGGCAGGACTTCGTGAGTTCTTCCGACGAAATGGCGCGGCGCTGCAGTGCGGCCGAGGCCTCGGCGAGCGTCCAGAAGTGCGGCTCTTTGGCGGAGTTCGATTGGGCCAGCAGGGGCGCGGCCGAGATACCGGCGAGCAGCGTGCGTCGCGACATCCGAGGAGGCATGTACCATGATAGAGCGACGTGCGCACGCTCCTGCTCCTCATTCCGCTCTTCTGCCTCGCAGCCGCATCGCCGCGCCTGAATCGCGCGGAGTACAACTACTCCGTCCGCGACCTGCTGGGCGTCGATGTGCAGCCAGCGGCCGACTTTCCGCAAGACGATTCCGGCTACGGGTTCGACAACATCGCCGACGCGCTTTCGATCTCGCCGCTGTTGATGGAGCGCTATCTGACGGCGGCCGAGCGGGTGGCACACGTGGCGGTGTTCGGACTTGCAGGTGGCCGCGTTCCAGGGCGACCTGACGCGCGTGGCGACCCTGGTGGTCGGGCGCGAGGGGAGTCCGCGCAGCTACGCCGAGATCGGGATTCCCGAACAGCACCATCCGCTGACGCACCACGGCGGAAATCGGGAGTCGATCGAGAAGGTCACGAGGATCAACTGCTTCCATGTCGAACAGTTCGCCTGGTTTCTGGGGCGGCCGGCGGGCATCCGGGAAGGCGAGGGCAGGCTGCTCGATCGCTGCATGATCGTGTACGGAAGCGCGATTTCGGACGGCAACGCGCACACACATGAGAATCTGCCTGTGCTGCTGGCGGGTGGGGGCGGCGGGCGGCATATTCGGTACGCCGCCGGGACGCCGATGACCAATTTATATGTGACGCTGCTGGATCGGATGGACGTGCAGGCTGGGACGATCGGCGACAGTAAGGGCCGCCTCGCGTTGTAATTTACAGCTCCCGCGACATCAAAATTCCGTCTTCGCCGTCCTCATAATAGGCGGGGACCCGGCGGACGCGGACGAAGCTGTACTTCTCGTAGAACCGGCGGGCGGCATCGTTCGTCAACTTCACCATGAGGGAGAACCGGGCCACCCCACGGCGGCGGAGGCGGCGAAGCGTGCTTTCGAGCATGACGGCGGCGGCGCCCTTTCGTCGAAATAAGGGGTCCACCGCGATGGAAATCAGCTCGGCGCGGGTGCTTCCGGCGCTTATGCGGGTAAGGACATACCCGCAAAGTTTCCGCCCCTTCCAGGCACCCAGAAACATCTCCCCGCATTTGTGGAGATATTCTGCAAATAACTTGCGGTCGTACGCATCTTTGCCGAAGCTGGCGGCTTCGATTTCGAGGATCCGGTCCAGATCCGAGGCGCGGATTCGGCGGATCGAAATTGTTCGCGGCATTCTGTTATCCTTTATTTTGGATCACTTGGAGGCGCCTGGAAAGATTTGGCGTTGAAAAAACGGAAAAGAAAATCTGCGGGTATTGACAAGAATTTCGGACGCGAGCATACTGAAACCAAGATGCAACTGAGTGGCAACAGCGCACAATCCGAATTCTTCACGGGAACCCTAATGGACCTTCGTAGGGGCGATGCCGCGATCCTGAACCGGATCGATTTGCCCGTCGACGATGCCCGCCGTTTGATGGAACTCGGTTTTCTACCTGGCACGCGGATCACGGCGGGTTTTAGCGCCCCCGGCGGCGACCCGCAAGTCTTCCAGGTGGATGGTTCGGAAATCGCCCTGCGGCGCGAAACCGCGAAGAAGCTCGAGGTCACCATCGATCACGTTACGCGGAATCGAAAGCCGAGGCCCTAATGAGCGGATGTAAGGATTGCAGCAACTGCGGCTCGGCTGCGGTCATCGAGTTTCCGAAGTCGGCCACCCTGCCCCAGGCCGTTGCCGTGATCGGGCCCCCGAACTCCGGCAAGACCACCCTCTTTAACCAGCTTACGGGCCTGCGCCAAAAGGTCGCGAACTTCCCCGGCGTCACGGTCGAACAGCACACTGGTGTCGCGGAACTGCCCGACGGACGCGCCGTCCGCCTGATCGATCTGCCCGGCGTTTATAGTCTGGTACCGCGCTCGGAAGATGAGCAGGTGTCCTATGACGTGCTCACCGGGGCGCGCGCGGACACGCCGAAACCGGAAGCCATTCTACTGGTCCTGGACGCCACCAATCTCGGCCGCCATCTGATGCTGGCCGCGCCGATTCTGGCCCTCGGCGTCCCCACGCTGGTGATCCTGAACATGGCCGACGACCTGCGCGGACGCGGCGGAAAGATCGACGTGCGCGCGCTGTCGGCGGAACTCGGCGCACCGGTCGCATTGATTGCGGCGCGCAGCGGTGAAGGCATCGGACAGGTGTTCGATTTTCTGGCGGGCGTGATGCCGAAGCCGGCGCCCAAGAGCCTGCCCGTGCTGCAGGACGTGCCGAAGTGCCGCGCCTGGGCGAGCCAGGTCGGCAACGAAGCCAACTATCGCGCTCCCCTGCCCCCCAAGTGGACGCGGCGGCTGGATTCGGTGCTGCTGCATCCCGTGCTCGGTCCCGTCATTTTCGTCGCGGTGGTCGTGCTGGTCTTCCAGACCATGTTTACGTATGTCAATCCGCTGATGGACGGGGTCAAGTGGCTGTTCGCGGTTTCCGGCAACTGGCTTGCAACTGCGCTTCCCGCCGGGCTGATCCGCGACCTGCTGGTAAACGGTGTGTGGAAGGGCGTCGGGTCGGTGGTGGTCTTCCTGCCGCAAGTGCTGCTGCTCTTCCTCTTTATTGGACTACTGGAAGATTCCGGTTACCTGGCCCGCGCCGCGCTGATCGCCGATCGCACCATGGCGAAAGTCGGACTTCAAGGCAAATCGTTCATCCCTCTGCTTTCGGCATACGCGTGCGCGGTGCCGGCCATCCTGGCCACGCGCACTATCGAGAATAAGCGCGACCGCATGGCCACAATTCTGGTGGCGCCGTTCATGACGTGCTCGGCACGCCTGCCGGTGTATGCGCTGATCGTCGCGTCGTTTATTCCGAATCGCAATCTGGTGCCGGGCGTTCTCAGCACGCAGACGGCGGCCATGCTCGGGCTTTACCTGCTGGGCTTCCTGGCGGCGGTTGTCACGGCGCGAGTGCTGAAATCGTCGATCCTCAAGAGCGGCCGCACGCCGTTCCTGCTGGAGATGCCGTCGTACCGCTGGCCGACGTGGCAGTCGATAGGACTGCGGCTGCTGGATCGGTCGAAGGTCTTCCTGCGGCGCGCCGGCACGGTGATCCTGCTGGTGACCGTGCTGCTGTGGGCCGCTTCGAACGTGCCGTTCACGCACGGGCACCCGCCACAGATCGTGGACAGCGTGGCGGGCACCATCGGACGAACCATCGAGCCGGTCATCAAACCGCTGGGCTTCAACTGGAAGATCGGGATCGGCCTGCTGACGTCGCTGGCCGCGCGCGAGACGATCGTCGCGACGCTGGGGTTCATCTACGGCAAGAATCCGGAATCGGACCAGCTCGGATTACAACAGGCATTGCAGCACGATCTGACACTCGGCGGCGCGTTCGCGCTGCTGGTGTTCTTCGCGTTCGCCATGCAATGCATCTCCACGATCGCGGTGGTGCGTCGCGAGACGGGCGGCTGGAAGTGGCCCATCCTGCAATTCACTTACATGAGCGTGCTGGCGTATGTCGGGGCGTTCATCGCCAATCACTTGATCGGGTGATCGGAGCGGCTCGCGTCAGCGTGGCGCTCCCTCACGGTCGCGGTTCCGATTGGAGTGCGTAGCATAGGCGCGTTCGCAGTCGGCGGCGATCGGAGCGGCTCGCGTCAGCGTGACGCTCCCTCACGGTCGCGGTTCCGATTGGAGTGCGTAGCATAGGCGCGTTCGCAGTCGACGGCGATCGGAGCGGCGCGCGTCAGCGTGACGCTCCCTCACGGTCGCGGTTCCGATTGGAGTGCGTAGCATAGGCGCGTTCGCAGTCGACGGCGATCGGAGCGGCGCGCGTCAGCAAGCGTTGATACTTCAGTACGTGGCGTAACGTGACGCGTACGAAACGCCGCGGTGAACCTACAAACAGCAGCGCGCCTGCAGCGCGCCTGCGGCGCGTTCGAGGCTGGAGGCCGGCCGGAGGCCTGCGCTACTCGGCGTCTTTGAAGATGCTGGAGAAGAAGTCGCGCGAAGAGGGCGAGCAGCCGATGTGCAGACTGCCGGCCGCATCCTCGACAAAGCCGACATACCCGTCCCAGCCGAGATCGTCGAGCACGAATCGCAGGCATTCGAGTTCCGCGGGCGGCAGGCCGGCGTAATCCAGGTCGAACACGTGACCGGAACAGTGCGAGAGCGCCTCTTTGCCCGAGGCGCGGGCGGCATCCACGGGCTCGACGAGCGACGTCACGGTGAGCGGCTGAAATTTCTCGCCACGCGGATGCATCTCCTCGAACAGACGACGCGTTTCAAACGCCACGTACATCAGCGTACCCATGGCCGAGGGCGACGCCTCGGAATAGTATTCGAGATCGGCCGGGCGGTCCGGATCGAGCCGCAGGGAGTAGCCGAAAAAGTCTGGCCGGTCGAATGCCCGGACCAGGCGCTTGCCCGCGTCGGCGCGGATATCGTCGCAGGTGCGATAGACCAGATCGTCGCGCTTCAGCCAGACGGACAGCCGGTGAGGCGCCCGCACGGTGGTGAAGAATTCGCTCTTATACTCGCGCGAGAGAGACTGGAAGGCGATCGGATCGCGCCGGTACAGCGCCAGTAACTGCTCCGCGCGCATGATGCGGAAGTAGTAAGTGGGCGAATAGTCGCGTTGCATCTGCTGTTGAATCGCCTGATACAGTTCACGATTCCACACCGGACTGGAGGAGAAGAACATGCGCGGCACGCTGACATCGTCCTTCGGAATCCCGCGGGCGCGGCGGGTCAGGTCGAGCATTTCGGTGACGCATCCCTGGCCGCAGTGGTAAGCGAAGATAGCCCAATCCCGTCCGCCGAAATGCTGTTCCATGTTGGCCAGATAGACGGCCGCGGCCGGAATGGCGCGGTCGGGCATCAGGCGCTCGTCGCGGATCGTGACCGTGTACGGCGTCTTATGAGTCACGGTCTTGAATCTGGTTTTCTTCCCCTTGGTGAAGGACACCCTCTCGCGGGAGACCTTGTAGCGCGTGGCCTGCACGACTTTCAGCCCCATGCTGCGGGCCGTGGCGCCGGAGATCTGCATGATGCCCTTGGGTCCGGTGATGCTCTCGGCTTTGGGATCGCCCCAGCTTTCCAGATACGCGATGGCTTCGATCAGGGTCGCGGGCAGATGGCTGCGCTCGGCGGCGGTGCGAAAAATCGACTGGAGTTTGGGATCGGTGGTGATTCGTTTGGCGCCCGGCACGGCGAGCGGCTCCCGCATGATGCCGAAAGTCTGCGCCTGAATCATCAGGTCCGTGCGGGCCGTCAATAAATCTGCAGAAATATCGTCACGCGCCACGCCGATTCCGGATACCCGGTGTTCCGGTACAAAATACCCGGGCGAGCCAGCCTGACCAAGTGGCGCAAGGCTCAGGAGAAAGAGGGCCGCGAACTTCATTATCCTTCTCACAGTGTAATACCGGCGGACGCGCGCACGGACTTATATTTCATTAGACGCACGCATTCGAGTTTTGGCTACGCGCCGGAAGAGTCCGAAAGATATGCCCACGGCGACGCTGCCATGCGAGCGCCACGCTACGATAGAAGTTCCCCCATCATGACTCGACTCGACAGCTTTCTGGCGTACGCGGAGTCTCACCGGGCCAAGGTGTGCCTGCTCGCGTGCGTCTTAATTCTGGTGATCGGATGGGGCGACTGGATGCTGCCCGATACCTCGGTCGGATTTCTCTACCTGCTGCCGATTCTGATCTCGGCGGCAGCCCTGAATAAGAAGCAGATCCTCGCCATGGCGGCGCTCTGCGGGTATTTGCGAGAAGCCTTCGATCCGCTGCAGCAGTTCTCCGTGCCCCACGCCGGCACCGAATTGCGCGTCGTATTCGATCCGCGGCACTGGGTGGCGGGCTCCGTCAGCCGCATGCTGGTTTCGCTGGCCGGCTTCACGATGGCCGGATTTTTCGTGGCGGAAGTGAACGAGCGGCGCAGAATGCTGGCGGACCATCTGCGCGAGCGCGAGCGGCAGATCGCACTCCGCTTGGAAGCCGAACGCCAGTTGCGCATCCTGATCGAGACCAGCCCGCTCGCCATCCTTACGCTCGATCACACCGGCAAGGTGGCGCTGGCCAACGAATCGGCGCGGCAGCTTTTGGGCTTCGAGGCCGATGCACTGCAAGGCGAGGCCGTCGCGCAATATCTGCCGATTCTGCGACGCATGCTGCAGAGCCACCACGCGGGTGGGGCCAACATCCGCACTAACGTGGAGTGCAAAGGGCAGCGGCGGAACGGCGAAGTGTTTCTGGCGCACGTCTGGCTGTCCACGTATCGCACGTCGGCGGGAGCGGGACTCGCCGCGGTCATCTGGGATGCCTCGGAGAACCTGCGCGACCGCGAGGGTTCGGGGCTGGACTCGATGATGGCGACTTCGCGGGTACTGATCGGCGCGATCTCGCACGAGATCCGCAATCTGGCCTCGGCGGCGGCATCGGCGCACGCTGCTTTGTGGGACCCGGAACGTACAGCCGAGAACGAACAGTATCAGGTGCTCGGGACCTTGATCCGCGGGCTGGAAAAGATCGCCGCGTCGGGTTTGCGAGTGGCTTCCGACCGGGAGCGCGTGGTGGCGGACCTGGGCACGGTGCTGGACGAAACGCGTATCGTGATTGAATCCGCGCTGCGCGAAGCGGGAGTGGATGTGACGTGGGATCTTTCCGGCGACCTGCCCCTGGTACAGGCCGACCACCACAGCCTGCTACAGGTCTTCATCAATCTGGCGCGCAACAGCCAGCAGGCCCTGGAGGGCATGCCGAATCGGCAACTCAGGATTTCTGCGAAACTGGAAGCGGACCTGGTGCTGGTGCGGTTCAGCGATTCGGGCTGCGGCGTACCGCACCCGGAAGAGCTTTTCCGGCCGTTCCAACCCGGGGCACACTCGGCGGGAATCGGACTGTACATTTCCCGCGCCATCCTGCGGTCCCATGGCGGCGGCTTGCGATATGAGCCTCAGGAGAGAGGGAGTTGCTTCGTGGTGGAACTTTGGCCGGTGGAAAATTCGGTAGAAGCCTGATGGAACAGACGCAAACAATTCGCGTGCTTCTTGTGGACGATCACGCGCTTTTTCGTGAGAGCGTGGCGCGCGTGCTGGCCACCGAGCCGGCACTGGAAATCGAGCACTGCGGCAGCATCAAGGAGGCGCTGCACCTGCTCGCGCAGCGTCGCTTCGACCTGGTATTGCTGGATCACGACCTGGGCAGCGAACGCGCGTCGCAATTCCTTCCGGCGGCGCGGCAGGAAGGCTACGACGGCCGCGTGCTAGTGGTCACAGCCTGGGTGAGCGACACCGAGGCGCGCCGTCTCATGCGCCAGGGCGTCAGCGGCATCTTTCTGAAGGAAGCGCCGCTCAGCGATTTGAGCAAGAGCATACGCGTGGTGGCCGCGGGCGGCACCTGGCTGGATCGCTCGTTTTCGCACGCGGCCGATCGCGGCGAGGAGGGCGAATCTTCGTCCGCGCCGGTGTTCAACGACCGCCAGCGGCAGGTGCTGCGATTCGTCGTGGAAGGCCTGTCAAATAAGGAGATCGCATGGCGCCTGCAGATCTCGGAGAGCTACGTCAAGGCAATCTTGCAGAGCCTGTTCCAGAAGACCGGAGTGCGCACGCGGGGCCAACTGGTGCGGGTCGCATTCGAACAATACGAAGACCAGCTGTAAAGCGTCAGTATCCGAAAGATACGGTGCCGGAGCCGCGCCTTTCGCGCTACCGTAGTTCCCATATCCGCCGGACCTCAGACCCGGCAACCGAGGCATAGGGGTGAGTGTCGCTGTCGCTCACAAAGCCGATACGGGGCATTATTTGGTGACGATCAGGGAAGTAGTGAGTCCCATCTGCGTTTGGGACGCCGTCGCGCGTTCCCAGGTCACGCTGCAACCAGGTACGGTTCTTCATTCCTGCCGCATTCGCCGGTACCATTCTCCCTGCGAAGAAACCGATCCATACGTGATGGAATTCGAAACTGGCGGCCACCGGTACGAGTGTTCGCTGGTGAGCTTTCAGCCGCGCACCTGCTGCGTGCAAGCGGTCGACTCTTCGTTCCCACACGATCGCGGCTCCGAATCTGAGCTTGCGATACATTCGATGGATGGGCAATAAACAGGCATCCATCGCGCGAATCTGGCGCGGACGGGTCAGGCGCGAGCGTGCCGACGAATACGAACGTTACAGCCGCGAGTTCGGCATCGCGCCCCTGATCAGCAAGGCGCTGGCCGTCGAAGCTCTTCGTGAGGACCGCCAGGACGAGTCGGAGTTCATCACCATCTCCTACTGGGAAAGCGTCGAGGCCATGTCGCGGTTTACCGGCGGCGACCCCACCCGGATTCACCACCTGGATCGCGATCCCGATTTCCTGATCGAGATGCCGAAATCCGTGCAGATTCTGCGCATTTGCGACAGCCATGGCCGGGGCGCCTGAGATCGGTAGAGTTACCATAGGAACGTGCCTACCGCGAGCTATTCCGTTCCAGACATTCTGGAAAAACTCCATATCGAGCCGGTGAATTCAGGCGCCTGCTATGGCGATTGGATCGCCGAGCCGTCCGGGGGCGAGATGGCCTCCACCAACCCGGCCACCGGAGAGACCCTGGCCAAGATCCGCATGGCCGGACCCGAGGATTACGAGTGCGTGATGGCGCGCGCGGCCGAGGCTTTCCAGGATTGGCGCATGGTGCCGGCGCCCAAGCGCGGCGACATTGTCCGCGAGATCGCCAATGAACTGCGCGAATACAAGGACGATCTGGGCGCGCTGGTCACGTTGGAGATGGGCAAGATTCTGCCCGAAGGCCGCGGCGAAGTTCAGGAAATGATCGACGTGGCCGACTTCTCCGTGGGCCTCTCGCGCCAGCTTTACGGCCTCACGATGCACAGCGAGCGGCCCGGCCATCGCATGTACGAGCAGTGGCATCCCCTGGGCATCGTGGGCGTGATCAGCGCGTTTAATTTCCCGGTCGCTGTGTGGAGTTGGAACGCCATGATCGCGGCGGTGTGCGGCGATTGCGTGCTGTGGCGGCCCTCGTCGGAAACGCCGCTGACGGCCATCGCGGTGCAGAAGATCTGCAATCGCGTACTCGACCGTCACGGCCTCAAGGGCATCTTCAACCTGGTGATCGGCCGCAGCAATCCGATCGGCGAGACCCTGATCAACGACCCGCGCATTCCGCTGGTCAGCTTCACCGGATCGACGCAAGTGGGACGGCACGTGTCCGAAACCATCGCGCGGCGCCTGGGCCGCAGCATCCTGGAACTGGGCGGCAACAACGGCATTATCGTGATGGACGATGCGTCGCCCGACCTCGTGCTGCGCGCCGTACTGTTCGGCGCGGTGGGCACGGCAGGACAGCGATGCACCACCACCCGCCGCCTGTTCCTGCAGCGCGGCGTCGCCTGTCGCATTACCGACGGCCTGATGAAAGCGTACAAACAGGTGCGCATCGGCGACCCGATGGAGGAAGGCACGCTGATGGGTCCACTGATCAATCGGCGCGCCGTCGAGGACATGATGGACGGCATCCGCCGCATCAAGCAGCAGGGCGGCGAGATTCTTTGCGGCGGCGGCAAGGCGATGGGCTGCTTCGTAGAGCCGACGCTGGTGCGCGTCAAGCCGGACATGCCGATTCTGAAAGAGGAGATCTTCGCGCCCATCCTTTATATCGTGGAGTTCGATCACCTCGACGAAGCCATTCACTGGCACAATAATGTGCCGCAGGGTTTGAGTTCGGCGATGTTCACGACGAACATGCAATCGGCGGAGACGTTCCTCAGCCACCGTGGCAGCGATTGCGGAATCGCCAACATCAATCTGGGGACCAGCGGCGCGGAAATCGGCGGCGCCTTCGGGGGCGAGAAGGAAACGGGCGGCGGGCGCGAATCGGGCAGCGATTCGTGGAAGGCGTACATGCGCAGGCAGACAAATACTATTAATTGGTCGTCGCAATTGCCGCTGGCGCAGGGCATTCAATTTCCGATCTGATATGGAACTGCGCGTCGAAGCGCTCTCGAAAACTTACGAGAACGGGGTCAAAGCGCTGGACGGCGTGACCCTCACGATTCCGCCCGGGATGTACGGACTGCTGGGGCCGAACGGCGCGGGCAAGTCGACGCTGATGCGCATCCTCGCTACGCTGCTGGAGCCGGACAGCGGCGAAGCGCACCTCGGAGATATCAATATGCTGCGGCAGAAAATCGAGGTGCGGCGCGTCCTGGGATATTTGCCGCAGGAGTTCGGCGTCTACCCGCGGATCTCGGCGCAGGAGATGCTGGAACACCTGGCCGTGTTGAAGGGCATGAACCATCGCGGCGAACGGAAAGCCGCGGTCGAGGCGCTATTGCAGTTCGTCAATCTCTACCCTTCCCGACACAAGCGGCTGAGCGGATTTTCCGGCGGCATGCGGCAGCGCTTCGGCATCGCACAGGCATTGCTCGGACATCCGAAATTGCTGATCGTCGACGAGCCGACCGCGGGACTCGACCCGGGCGAACGCAACCGCTTTTACAATCTGCTCTCGGAGATCGGCGAGCACGTGATCGTGATCCTGTCGACGCACATCGTGCAGGACGTGATGCAGTTGTGCGCGAACATGTCGATCATTCATCACGGGCGCGTGCTCTACGCCGGGTCGCCGGCCGATGCCATCGAGGCGCTGTCGGGAAGGATCTGGAGCCGGTCGATTCAGAAGACCGAGTTGGCCGAGTACGAGATCGCCTACCGCGTGATTTCGAGCAAGCTGACGGCGGGGCGTCCGCTGATCCACGTGTATAGCGAAGAGCCGCCGGGCGAGGGCTTCGAGCCCACGCCAGCCGACCTCGAAGACGTGTTCTTCAGCAGGATCCTGCAACTGAGCTGAGCGATGTGGAGACACCTGGCGCTCTTCGAGATCCGCTACTGGGCCCGCTCGTGGGTGCTGTGGCTGTTCCTGCTGCTGACCACCGGATTCGCGCTGTTCGTCAGCAGCAGCAGCGACTTCGTGATCCGCAAGGAGAACTGCGACTGGAACGCCGGCTACATGGTCGAGAACCTGTACACGGGTTTCGCCGTCTTTACCCTGCTGATGGCGATCGTGTTCGTGAACTCCTCGGCCACGCGCGACTTCGCCACGCATTCCGACCAGATCGTGTTCTCGACGCCGATCCGTAAGTTCGATTACCTGTGGGGCCGTTTCCTGGGGGCGGCGTTCGTGGCTGCGGTGCCCATGTTGGGCGTCTCGCTGGGCGTACTGATCGCGCCGCATGTCTGGTGGACGCACGGCGATTTCCAGCGCATCAACTGGGCGGCCCACGGACTCGGCATCGTGCTGTTCGCGCTCCCCAACACGCTGTTCATCGCAGCCATCCTGTTCGCGGTCGCGGTCTTCACGCGCAGTGCGTCGGCCTCGTTCGTCAGCGCGATCTGTCTGCTGACGGCGTGCAAATTCTCGCAATCGTTCCTCGCCGATTTGAAAACACAGTGGGTGGCGGCTCTGTTCGACCCGTTCGGCAGCGAGACGTTCCGCTATGTCACGCGCTACTGGACGTTGGCGGAAAAGAATCGCCTGCTGGTTGGCGCTCACGGACTCATCCTGTGGAATCGATTGCTCTGGCTGGCGGTGGCGCTGGCGATCTTTTTCTATGCGTTCCGGCGCTTCCGGTTCGCGCCGCTTCGGGTCCGCAGCGCACCTGAAGACGAATCGCCGGGCCGGGTGGCTGGGGCGCTGCCCAAGGCTTCGATGCAGCCCATGCGCGGTGCGCAGTTCGCCGAGATGTTGCGGCATGAATTGCGGGCCCTCGCGCGGACCGGATCGTTTCTGGTGATCCTGGTCTGCGGGCTGAGCATCATGCTGTTCAACCTGCTCGCAAAGGCTACCGAGGGCTACGGCAACTCGGCGTTTCCCGTGACGTATAAGGTCGTCGAACTGCTGCAGGTCGGGCTGATTCTGTTCGACATCGCGGTGGTCCTGTACTTCACCGGCGTGGCGGTCTGGCGCGAGCGCGATTCCGGGACGGACGAAATCCTTGATGCTCTGCCGGTGCCGGACTGGCTGTCCTACCTGGCCAAGCTGATCGCGGTGCTGGTCCCAATGCTGGTCCTGGAATTCGTCGGTATGGCTGCCGGGATGCTGGTGCAAACCGCGTACGGTTACCATCGGTATCAACCGGTCGTGTACCTGGTGCAACTGGTCGGACTCGACTTCACGAGCGTGGCGTTCCTGGCGGTACTCGCGATGCTCTTCCACGTTGTGTCGCCGTACAAGTATGTCGCCTGGTTTGGCTTTCCCGTCTTTCTCGCGCTCGATCTGGCGATCTGGAAACCGCTGAACGTCGATACGCTGATGTTGAAATTCGGCGAAACTCCCGACGTCACCTACTCGGACTTTTTCGGCTGGCAGCCGTATCGCGCCGGATTGATCTGGTTCAATCTGTACTGGCTGGCCTTCTGCGTACTACTGGCGCTGGCGTCGATCCTGCTGTGGCGGCGCGGACGGGAAACACGCTGGCGGCATCGAGCCGCCATGGCCCGGCAGCGGCTGCGCGGCCGCATGTCGCGGGTGGTGTGGGGCGCGGCGGCGGCGTGGCTGGCGATCTTCGGCGTGGTCTTCTATCAGACCAAGATTGCGCACGCCATCACGACGGAGAAGGATCTCGCGGAGTTCAACGCGCGCTACGAGAACGCTTACAAGAAGTATGAGCATGTGGCGCAGCCCAAAGTGGTCTCGGCGAAATACACGATCGACCTCTCGCCGGAAACCAACAGCATGAAGCTGCACTGCGAAGAGGTGATCCGCAACAAGACGGATCGAGCGATTGACAAGCTGTACATGGATTACGTGGCCAAACAGCCGCACCGCATCGAAGTGGAGGGCGCGAAACTGGTGTCCGCCGACTCCGAATTGGGGTTCGAGATTTTCCAATTCACACCGCCTCTGCAGCCCGGCGAAACGCGCCGGCTCACGGTGGAAACGGCCCGCGCGCGGCGCGGCTTCTCGAACGCCGCGGGCGATTTGACGGTGGTGTCGAACGGGACCTTCTTCAACACGTCGGTGATGCCGCGCATCGGCTACCATCGCAATGAAGAAGTGGACGAGGACCGCTGGAAATACGGGTTGAGTCCGCGCCAGGAATTGCCGGAACCTTTCCGTGACTGCAAGGCGGAGTGCGGGACCAACTACCTGGAGCGATCGGCCGACTGGGTGGACGTCGAGAGCACCATCAGCACGTCGCAGGATCAGATCGCGATCGCGCCGGGCTCGCTTGTGGGCGAGTGGCGCGCCAATGGGCGGCGATATTTTCAGTACAGGCTCGATCATCAGTCGCTTGATTTCTACTCCTTCCTCTCGGGCCAGTACGAGGTAGACCGGAGCGATTGGAACGGCGTCAAAGTCGAGGTCTACTATCTGCGCGAGCAGCCCTGGAACGTGCCACGCATGCGGGAATCGGTGCGCCGGTCGCTGGACTATTACACGCACAATTTCGGCCCATATGCACACAAGGTGGTGCGGGTAATCGAGTTCCCGCGCATCGCCGGATTCGCGCAGTCGTACCCGAGCACCATGCCGTACTCGGAATCGGTGGGCTTCATCGCGAACCTGTCGGGGCCCGGCCATATCGACCACGTCTTCTATGTCGTGGCCCACGAGGTGGCGCACCAGTGGTGGGCGCACCAGGTGATCGGCGCGGAACTGCAGGGGGCCACGCTGCTATCGGAATCGCTGGCGCAATACTCGTCATTGATGGTGATGGAGAAGCGCTACGGGCGCGACATGATTCGCAAGTTCCTGCGCTACGAAACGGACCTGTACCTGAAGGGCCGTGCCCACGATAAGCGTACCGAGCGGCCGCTGATTGCCGTGCGTGACGAACAGTTGTACGTCCGGTACAACAAGGCCAGCGCGGTGTTCTACCACATGCGCGAGATGATCGGCGAGGAGGCTGTGAATCGCGCGCTGCGGAAAGTGTTGGAGCGATACCGATATGCGGACCCGCCTTACCCGACCTCGTATGCGCTGGTGGATGCGCTCCGCGATGAGACGCCGAAGGATCTGCAATACCTGATCGCCGACCTGTTCGAGAACGTCACGCTGTATGCCAACTCCGTCACGGACGCGCGCGCGCAGTTGCGGGATGACGGCAAATTCGATGTGACCATGGACGTGCAAGTGACGAAGTTCCGCGTAGATCAGGACGGCAAGGACGTGCTGCAGAAGCCCGGCGAATGGGTCGAGATCGGAGCGTTCGCGCGGGATGGCAAACTGCTGCACCTGGAGAAGGTGTTCGTACGCGGGTCGGGGACGTTCCACTTTTCCGTGGACCGCAAGCCGGACACCGCCGCGCTGGATCCGCTGGCTATGCTTATCGACCGCAATCCGGAGCGGAGCGAGCACAAACTCACCATTGAGCCACGAGGACACTGAGTAAGCACGGAGAAAACTAAATTCTTCTGGTGTTCTCTCCGTGGTTGCTCCGTGTTCTCCGTGGCTCCGTGGTGTAGAGTCAGCTTCGGAGCAGGTGAGCTACTCGAAGAACCGATTGAGTTCCGCGTACGGAATCTGCTCGGCAAACATGCTGTCGCAGGAACCCGCGCGGAGATCGTTGGCGATCCGTCGAGTCACCGCCAGCACCGCCCGCGCGATTCCCGACCCGACACTGACGCGCGCCACACCTAATTTCTCAAGTTCGGCGATCGACGGCATGCCGGGCGTTGCCAGAACGTTGAGGGGTCCAGGGAGAGCGCGCGCCAAAGCACCGATCGTGGCCGCATCGCGCACACCTGGGGCGAATAGCGAATCGGCGCCGGCATCGTGAAACGCAGCCAGCCGCTCGATGGTACGCTGCAGGCGCGTTTCCGGGTCGCCGATCCCCGCCAGGAACACGTCGGTCCGCGCGTTGACGACAATCGGCAGCCCGAGCCCGCGGATCTGGCGAATGAGCGCGCACTGCTGGTCGATATCGACAAGGGTGTCTCCCTTCTCGGCGTGCCAGTCCTCCAGGTTCATGCCGACTGCGCCCGCGGCTGCCACCGCTTTCGCGGTCGCCACAGGATCGCCGTATCCCGCCTCGACGTCGGCGGTGACGGGCAGATCCACGGCGCGAGCGATGCGCGCCACCACGTCCAGCATTTCGTCGCGCGAAATGCGCTCGCCGTCGGGGTAGCCGAGCGCGTTGGCGATCCCCGCGCTGGTGGTCGCGATGGCCGGAAATCCGGCCTGCTGGAAGAGTTTCGCACCCGCCACCTCCCAGGCGTTCGGCAGCACCAGGATGGGCGGACCTGCATGCAATTCGCGAAATCTGTAGGCCTTCTCGGCTTGCGTCATAAATGCATTATCGCGGAAAGGCTACAATGCTCGTATGAATCGCCGTCTGGCGCTGGGTGCGGTGCTGCTGCTCGCGGGCTTGGGCCTGGCGCAGCGCGGACGCTTCGGCGGCGGATTTCAGCAGGCCGACGACAACGAAGCTCCCATGCCGGCCAAACCGGGCGAGTTCCATTTCATCCGCCTCGAGTATACCGACCTGCCGCAGTTTCATCGACGATTCGGCTTCTCCTCGCGCGACGGCATGGGCTCGGGCTGGTGGCTGGTGGACTGGCCGAATGCCGACAATCATTTCACCACCGGCGTGCAGCGGTTGACCCGCATCGACGTGGGCGATCCGCGCCACCTGCGGCTCACCGATCCCAACCTGTTCGACTATCCCTGGATCTACGCGACGCAGGCGGCCTACTTCGATTTCAGCGATGTGGAGATCGCGCGACTGCGGGAGTATCTGATGCGCGGCGGCTACCTGGTGGTCGACGACTTCTGGGGTCCCGAGCAGTGGGAGATTTTCCGCCGCACGATGGATCGCGTGCTGCCGAACAAGCCCATCGCCGACATCGCGCAATCGGACTCCGTGATGCATGTGCTGTATGACATCCAGCAGAAGGACCTCACGTTCATTCCCGGATCGCGCCATCTGCGGCGCGGATACGACGGCAGCGTGCAGATCGTGCAGCCCGAAGGCACGCATCCGGCCTGGCGCGCCATCTCCGATGACAAGGACCACATGGTGGTGGCGGTCAACTACAACACCGACGTCGGCGACGCCTGGGAATTTGCGGATGTTCCGTACTATCCCGAGCAGATGACCGCGCTGGCATACCGCTACGGCATCAACTACATCGTGTACTCGATGACGCACTGAGGGGCTGCGGACGGTGGTAGGATTTGCGGAGGAGACTTGGAATGATTATCGTCCGCAATACGTTCATCGCCAAGCCTGGTCAGGCAGGTAAGTTGGCGGCCCAGTTAAAGGAAATGGGCAATGCCGGGAATCTCCGGGATGTGCGCGTGATGACCGATCTCACTGGGGAGTTTAATCACGTGATTATGGAGCACACGGTCGAATCGGCAGCGGAATTTGAAGAACTGCTCACCAGATACTCCTCGGACCCGCAGGCGCGCGAAAAGGCGAAGGGCTACACCGACCTGTGGACCACCGGACGGCGGGAGTTGTTTCGAGTCGTCTGAGCCGCCTTCTCGACGCTATGGAAGTCCTACGCCAGGAGTAACCCGCTGCGACGGGCAGGTGGGCGTCCACAGAAATGCCGCGGGCGAGTGCAGCAAGCCGCGTCCGGTCCAACCGGGGATGAGGCTGAAGTGGCCGCCGAAATAGAAATTCCACGGGGCCAGGGCGCACTGGACGAGGCAGCCGGAGCATCCGCCGCGGCGACGAGCTTGGAGAGGATGGCCCAGGGCCTTAGTCTATGGTGGTTGGTCTACGTTAGAATCTCCTTAATGGTCTGGCGAGGGGCACTCCTGCTGGTATGCGCGGCGGCGCACGCGGCGACGTATGCCGGCGCGGCGGCGTGCGAGAAGTGCCACCTGAAGGAGTTTCAAACCTGGACGGGGTCGAGGCACAGCAAAATGGTGCAGCCGGCCACGGCGCAGGCGGTGCGCGGCGATTTCACGCGCGGCGCCATCGAACTGCGCAAGCAGGCCTTCGCAGTGCGGCAGCGCGGAGGCGAGTACTTTATCACGGAGTCCTACCTGACCGGGAACACGGTGGAGCACCACGTCGACTACACGTTGGGGAATCGCCGCATCCAGCACTACCTGACCAAGCTGCCGAGCGGGCGCATCGTCGTCCTGCCGCCGACGTGGGACGTGCTGCGCAAGCAGTGGTTCCACGCGTTCGACATCGACGATCCGGACGAGACCAGCGATGTCATGGTGCAGGTCTGGAACAAGAGCTGTTATGGGTGCCACGTCAGCCAGGAGGAGAAGAACTTCGACGCGGCGGCGAGCGAATACGACACCAAGTGGCTGAACTTCGGGACGAACTGCGAGCGGTGTCACGGTCCCGGCAGCGATCACGTGGCGCACTATTCGGCGACGGTGAAGCCGCATGGTCCGGCGCGCGACATCGTGCTGCAAACGCGGCTGGACGCGTCGCGGAACACGATGGTGTGCGCGCAGTGCCACTCGTTCCGCGACATTTACGTGCAGGGCTATAGCGCGGGCGCCGACTACTACGACTACTTCATGCCGATTCTGGAGTACAGCCAGCCGGAGGACAAGGACCCGGCGTACTGGCCCGACGGCCGGACGCGGCGCTTCTCCAACGACGCGTACGGACTGTGGCAGAGCGAGTGTTTCCTCAAGGGCAAGGTCACTTGCGTGGGCTGCCACGTGGCGGCGCACGAGACGGAGATCGAGCACAATCCGCAACTGCGGCCGGACGCGAATGCGCTCTGCACGCGGTGTCACGAGTCGCTGGCGAAGAACGTGACGGCCCACTCGCACCATGCGGAGAGCAGCACCGGGAGTTCGTGCGTCGAGTGCCACATGCCGCGCACAGTGCTGAGCATCAAGGCGGAGATCCGCGATCACTCGATGAGCATCCCGGTGCCGGAGAACACCATCAAGCACGCGATCCCCAACGCCTGCAATGCGTGCCACAAGGATCGCGATGCGGGCTGGGCGCTGAAGCAGATGAACGGCTGGTACGGGGCGAAGTCGCGGCAGAAACTGATGCAACGGGCCGATGCGTTTGCGCTGGCGCGCGCGAAGGACGCCGCGGCCGTACCGCTGCTGGTGAGAATCCTTGGCACGCCGTCGGAAGGCGCACTGGTGCGCGGCAATGCGGCCGGATATCTCGGGCGATTCGGCAGCGATCCGAAAGCGTATGCGGCACTGGAAGGCGCACTCACAGATGGTGAGCCGCTGGTGCGCGCGACCGCGGCGCTGCGGCTGAATCCACCGGCGGTGCGGAAGACCTCGGCGATCGCGGCGCTCACTCGCGCGCTCGCGGATCCGTCGGCGACGGTCCGGGTTGGGGCGGCGGTCACGCTGGTCAGCTTGGGGGTCGCGAAGTTGGATGGCCCCGACGGCGAGCGGTTCGCTAAGGCGCAGGAGTTGTACCGCGAGCGGGTCGCGCTGAATACAGACGATCCGCAATCGCAGTTGGGCGCGGGACGATTCTATCTGCTGCTGGGCGATCCTGTGAGCGCGTTGGGGGCGCTGGAGAATAGTCTGAAGCTCGATCCCGAAGCGCCGGCGCAGTATCTGCTGGCGTACGCGCATGCGCAGCAGGGTCAGTACGAGAAGGCGCGCGAAGTGCTGCAGACGATCGGTCGGCGCGATCCGCAATACGCGAGGGCGCAGGAATTGCTGCGAGCGATCGCGGGGCATTGAAAAACTGGGGCCAGGGGCCAGGGACCAGGGGCCGGGGTTTAGTGGGCCTCGCTGCGCCCGGCAAAGGCGGCGAACATCAACTCGGCCATGTAGCGTAGGCCTCCGGCCTGCGAACGTTCCGAAGGCGCGCTGCCGGGCAGAAAATGAGACCGCGGGCACCTTGTGCGCGACAACAAGGCCGGCCGAGCTGGCGCTCGGCAACCGGGGGCAAAGACAGCCGGCATTACCAGGTCAGCTTGACTAATGACACGCCGTGGCGGGGGAGATCGAAGTTGAGGTCGAGCTTGCCGGAGGCGACGGCGCGCCATTCGGGGGACGTGAGCAACTCCAGTTGCGCTTCCGATTCCAGCTTGGCCTGCTGTTCGGGAGTCGGCTGGGCGGGCGAGCCCATGCGCTTCCAGGCGGTGTAGCCGTTGCTGTGGTCATCGTCGATGCGGTAATGCTCGACCAGCACTTTCCCGGCGGGGACGCCCGAGAACGCCAGGTGGATCGGCGCGGACGGGCCGGGCAGGTCGTCGTCATCGTAGTTCCAGACCATGGCCGCGATTTCGTGATCGCTACGCGTCGCCAGGACGTTGCCGTCCACCTTCACGCGGTCGCCGCTCATCATGCCGGCCATGCGGAACACGTTCAGCACGGGCTTATCCACGCCGTTGCTCGAGAGCGTGCGGAAGCCGTCGAAGTAGGGCTGGTTCTCGAACTCGAAGGCCCACGTCAGCATGCCCTGCATGTTGGACTGATTCTTGTCGGCGAGCTGGAAAATGGTCCCCAGCGAGGCCGCCGTATAGCTGGAGTACATGGTGCCATTGCGATACAGATTCTCGGGATGCTCGCGGGCCGAGCAGGCGGCGCAGCCTTCGGGATCGGACTCGGTCAGCACGATCGGCAGATTGCGGAACTTGGGGAACTCGTTGATCACCTGCATGCCGCGCTCCACATCGCTCATCTGCTTCTTGAAGTTCATGCGGACGTGGCCTTCGATGACGCGTGGCGAGCCCTTGGCGTGATAGCTGATGAAGTCGAGCGGCTTGTTGGCGTCGGCGCAATGCTGCAGGAACTGCTTGAGGAATGCGGCCGCGCGAGGCGATGCCGGCCCGGTGGTGCCGGGTCCGCCGACGTGCGCGGTGGGCAACACGCTCTTAATGGCGTCGGCGGTGTAGTCGTAGAGCTTGTTGTACTCCTCGGGCGTGCCGCGCCAATAGCTGATGTCGGGCTCGTTCCACAGCTCCCAACTCCAGGTCTCGACCTCGGCCTTGCCGTAGCGGGCGATGGAATGGCGCACCCACTGGCGGATCAACTCGGCCCACTTGTCGTAGTCGTTGGGCGGGTACGACCAGCCCTTGCCGTCGTTCTTCGGCCAATTCACGACGTATGGATCGGGGTGCGTGGACAGCGCCTTCGGCATGAAGCCGATCTCGACAAACGGCTTCGCGTGGACCTTTTCATAGGTGTCGAAGATGCGGTCCACGATGGTCCAGTCGTACACCGGCTTGCCGTTCGCGTCCTCCGTGTAGGCGTTGGTAGATCCCCATTTCAGCGCCGGTGTGCCGTCGCCGGTGACCAGCAGATGGTGGGCACGAATCTGCACGGGCACGGGACTCAGCGCGGCCAGTTCGCCAATCAGCTTCGTGCCGTTCGGCGTGTAAGTGTAATTAGGCTCG